>Ga0208057_1000721_pt1 | contig 11948 bp, 8 predicted proteins | sample DeeseametaMP1649_FD_184183 | JGI IMG/M metagenome (GOLD analysis project Ga0208057, IMG submission 184183) | Marine microbial communities from the Deep Pacific Ocean - MP1649 (SPAdes) | ecosystem: Environmental > Aquatic > Marine > Oceanic | place: North of Tokelau, South Pacific Ocean...
CTGATATTTCTGACGATGTAGATGAACGTACTCAGCAAACTTTTGGTCGCCCGGCCATGTTGGAGTTAACCCATAATTGGGGCGATACGCCAGAAACCGTTAGCTATCACAACGGTAATGCCGAGCCTAAGGGCTTTGGCCACATTGGTTTTCATGTACCTGATGCTGAAGCCGCGTGCGCAAGATTTGCATCGCTAGACGTTCCTTTTCAGAAAGGCCTCAACGATGGCTCTATGAAAGGCATCGCATTCATTAAAGACCCTGATGGTTACTGGATAGAAATTTTTAATGCTTCTAATGTATCCGCAACCTGCGCACCGCATTTGAAGAAATAGGCGAGGCACGCACTAAGGTATCATTTTCTAGTTGTGTCAAAAGCCGTCAGTGATATCAGCAGTCACAACGTTTACAAAGAAGGGTAGCTTAACTGAATAAGCTACCCTTTTTTATTTAATGACCTTATGGCTCTCTAAATTATCGGGTTTTGTTTCTCAAGCAAACCCATTCATTATTTCGCCTCTAACGTTAACTCCACACCGCTAAATTCGGTATGTAGGTCGTGCTGAGTATTAAGCAAGAATAAGCGATTCGCTTCAACTTCAGCTTCATTTGCCAAATAACCTTTCACCGCTTTACTGCGCGCGTCAGCCAGAAGGATTAAGTCACTTTCAGGAATATCAATGTTGTTACGTAGTTTGTTGTATCGGGCAATGCTTAATGCTCGGTTTACACTTTCTTCGTTAATGACTTCCTTATTGTTATCAGCACTCTTTTGGCTCTGTTCATTGTCTGAATTTGCGAGTTCAGGGTAAAGCTGCGCCACCATGTTGTCATATTCTTGATTAAGGTCAGGTGTAAACACCTCAACATAGTAGGATAAAAGCGCATCGGCTAACGGGCCTTCCAGTGGGATACTACTGCCACTTATTGAGTCGCGCTGCACTCTGCCAAGGGTGTTGGAACTTTCATTTTCACCGCCAGCAAGAGATTTTTCGTTAGTACTAACGTTGCCGGTAGTTGCAGGTGAATCAGCATAGCCGCTTCTTGTTAAAAGTGTAGTGTTCAACTGACGTTGCGCTAGGGCACTTGCATCAGACATGGCGTTGACAGTACCTTCGATATTAACCCTAAGTCCTGGACGTTTTTTAAGGGCTTTGGCAAGGGTATTCAGTTTTTCTTGAGCGTCCGCATCTAGCGAATGCTCTCCAAACCCGAACTCAACGTTGTCGAGTTCGTCGTCACTGCCAACCAGGTTCGCAAGTAGCGAAAAGGGTGCAGTAACAGCTTTGGTAATAATATTGCCAATAGCATTGAGGATAATGGAGCCGAAACTGAAGTCCGGACTATCGATATCGCCAGACACATCCAAACCCAAATCGATAACGCCGTTTCTGTCTTCTAATAACGCAATGGCAAGCCCAAGTGGTAAACTCAACGCCTGCTCAGAATTCGATTTCTTGCCTAACGTTAATTGGTCGATAACCACACGGTTCTTACCTTCCAACGCTTTACCATTCAGTTTGTATTGCACAGCCAAAGACAGCAAGCCTTTGTCAATGTAATAGCCCATGTAGGTGCCTGAGTAGGGGTTAACTGAAGTCAGTTCGGCGCCTTTGACTGAAAAATCTAAATCAAGGTCTATATCATCTTTTAATGGGTGAATAGTGCCTGCTAGTTTGACCGGAGCATAGTTGTCTATCTTTCCGGTGATATCCACATTGGCAGGGGAAGTTGAGCGAGAGTCAATTCCCAATACTTTGCCATTTAAACTTTCTATAGCAGACGCAAATTTGGGCGTTAGTGAATGGTCAGCAAAATACGCTTTGCCGTTTTCTATTGATATAGTGTTAACGGCGATGGCCAATTCGTTGGCTTGTGAAGGCTCAGCTGTAGTGCTTGCATGCACGTTTGCGTTTGATGCTTTCGACGTGGTTGCGCTGCCAGTTTCGCTGGCACTTTCACTGTTAGCGGACTTGTCTGATGAAGCGACAATCAGCTTACTCACATTGGTCTGTTTAGCTTCATCAATAATAAGTCGTGCAAATGGCGCTTGTAGGTGAATGTTGTCTACGCTTAGCTGGTTCGATGTGTGGTCAAATTCGATGTTGTCTACATTTAAGGACTGCCACTGTAGTAGGGGAGAGCTGGCGTCATCCAGTACGCTTAAATTATTAATGCTAGTACTCGCCTTAACGTTTAGTGAGTCGATATTTTCTTTATCAGCGGCGTTCTTAAATGCCCCATCAAACTCAACGTTTAAATTAAATAGCCCATCTTCAAGGGTCACATTTGCGTGGGGGGAAACGTACTGCTGGAACTGACTTAGCACCAGTTGCTCAATCGCTGCTTTGCCCTGCACAGTTTGTTCTGCAATAACTACGCTGCCGCTACTGCTTAGTGCACCTTTGGATGTGTCGCTAAACGTCTGTGGGTCGGCAGAGACATGTAAACTGGTGGTGTAGGAAATAGGTTTAGAGAAGTCAGTAGTGACTTTTCCACTTTTAATATTGAGGTTGCTGATGCGGTAGTAGGTCCCGTCACTTACGCTACGCTCTAAAAGGTCAATGCTACCGCCATTAAATGCAAATTGGTGAAGCTCAACATACCACGAGGTCTCATGTGCTAGTTCATTTGTGCTGTCGGTTGCTACGTTAGAAACATCCTCATCTTCTGTTTCACTATTTCCTTCTTGCGCTGCGCTGGGGTTAGCGTTAGCTGATGTAGCATCTGCCGTAGGGCTTTTGGGGGTAAACAGACGCTGTAAATCAAGCCCTGACTTGTCAAATAGGCCCGACACTCGAACGTTGTCAAAAGCAACTTCAGCAATGCTAACTTGCTGTTCTAATGCGTTTACGTTTATATCGTGTATGGCAAACGCGGGTATGGCAATGATCTCTTGCGAACTCTTGGCGGTGCCTGTTGTGGCAGGCGAAGAACCAGCGTTAAACACAAGGTTGTTAACAGCAAATTCGCCACGCTCTAGAATAAACTGGAAGGCTGTATCTTGTTCAAAAACTTCAGCATGTAAGCTTAATTTAACCTTGCCGTCTACTAAATCTGCTTCTATCAAATCTTTTGAAAGTGACCAAAGCGGCGTAAGGGCTACATCGTTTATCGTGATGTCTGTCGTTACTTTTAGTGGAGATAATTGAAACTCGCCATCAATGGCGATGTTACCTTTCTCTGCGGTGAGCAAGTTAAATTGATATTGGTTGAACGCTAACTTACCTTTTGATTGAGCACTCTCACTTTTATCGCTTTTAGGGTTAGCGTTTTTGTTGCCAACACTGCTTGAACTGATCAAAGCGTGAGTATCCAAATCTTGCAAGTCAACGCTCAGTTCTGGGTAATCAAGCAGGGTGTTGGTCACCTTGTCTTCAATAACCACTCGCCCTTCGTTAAGCGCAAAGTCACGTAACGTAATTCGGGGAATTTGTCCTTCGCTAGCATCTTCAGGCTCGGTGGGGACATTCGTATTGCGCTTTTCTATGTGGGTGAGAATGTCAGAGAAGTTGAAGATTTGTGTGTCTTCACTTTCGCTTAAACGTGCAATGGAAACAAAAGGTTCGTCTATGGTTAGCGATTCAACGGCAGGAGTGAAGGTGAAAAGTGATTGCCAGAATCCAACGTCCAGTGAAACATTGCCTACGCTAAAGAAATGATTTTCTTGGTTCTGGATTACGGCGTTATCTTCGCTTTCATTTGAAGAGTGTATATTTGGATAGATAACAAAATTAGTCACTTCTATTTTTAGCAAGAAAGGGTTGATTGCAATATCTTCAACAGCAGCATCTCTTCCAGTGTTTTCTTTCACTATGTTGGGTAACTTTGCCTTTAATACCGCAGGCGTAACTACGCCGATAAGAAACGCGTAAGTAAGGTAGATGAGAACAAGATAAGTGGATAGTCGAAACCATTTGGGCTGCGTAGAAAACCGAGACATTGCATTTTGCATAGGCGATTAGGCTGTGTATTTGAGTGTAAAAAGATAAACAGGAGTTGCTATTTCACCAAGCTAAAAGCCCCTGCAAAAAAGTTAAAGCGTATTAATTTGGATTGTAGAAGAGAATTAATACGCCTTAGACAGGTTACAGAGCGGTTAGCAAATTATCTAGGCCAGATTTAAACAACGCCTGTGTTTCTTCATCTGCATTTACATTTAAATACGAGCTGATTTGAGTGACAAAGCTGGCAATCATATCGGTTGAAAGGCCTAGCGCTTCAAATTGTTGCTTTAGGTCGTTTACCGACTTAAGCGTAGAGCTGTACTCAGAGGCCTTGTTGAGTAAGCCTGATAGTGAAGAGCTTGAGCTTGCTGCTGAGTTACCACTAAGAGAGGGAACATCTTCAAGCAGGGCATCAATACCTGGAATGCTGCTTGCCAACTGGGCGTAATCAGCGCCTGAAAGGTTGCCTTGTACATAGTTCATAATTGACGCTATGCCACCTTCTGATTGGTTTTCAGACACGTTAAGGTTACCTGCAACTGAACTCACTAAGCTAGCCAAGTCGATATTAGATGCTGCGCTAGTTGCCATTTCAGTTAGGCTACTGGAAGTTACTGTCGATTCCGCTTTCTTACCGCCTAACAGACCTTTAAGCTGATCAATATTTGCATTAGCACAAGTAGTAAAAAAAGTAAGGGCAAGCACTGTAGGTGCTAAAACGATACGATTCATTATAGATTTCCTTTTTGTACACCAGCAGCGAAAGCCCGTCTGGAGTAACATGATTGAAAATAACCGTAGCAATTGCGCTATCGACTATTTAAACCTTCCATAAATTAGAAGTTTTCAGGTGTGTGAATACTCACATTCTAACGTAGTGAGGTCGTAAATTCTCTATAGAAATTGTAAAGGCACTTTACATTTTATAAGAGACTTGGGTGATCGAGTGGTAGTGTGCAGCAGGCAGGAACTAAGTCAATTAGACAAAACACTAAAAGGAGCGATACGCTCCTTTTAGTATTCTGACAATTTTGGGGCTTACTTGCTCTGTTTGGGTGGAACGATTATACGCTCTACATCAGGGGAAGCATTCTTTTCAACACTCGCCGTATCAAGAGAGGCACCAAGTTGATAGTCTAGCTGCACCAGAAGGCCGGTCTGCCTTACACCTTTGCCACCTTGAATACGAGGCTTGTATTCCCATTGTTTCAGGGCAACTTTTGCACTTTTATCAAACACACCAGCAGGTACCGATTTTACTACTTTTACATTATCTGTAGCGCCCGTTTCAGTAATATCGAAAGAGAGTACAACGAAACCTTCTACATTTTGCTGCGCTGCTTTTTCTGGATAGCTTGGTGGAACGCGTTTAACCGGCGATGCCTGGTTAATCTTAGCGTCAGATTTTGTCTCTGCTACTGGCGCATTGGCTAAAGCCGTGTTGATGGTGAGCATGGCGGCAATTGAAAGTACGCCTGCAGCTAGTACCTTATTGTTACGTATAGGTTGCTTTATCGCGTTTAAACGTTTGATCATAGTCCTTTTTTCTCCAAAGGTTGGGTAAAGCCCGCGTGTAAAGTGCAGGGCGTCTGAACCATGCTCTGCACACTGCACGAGTGCTTTTGCATAGGTAAGTTTTTCGTTGTCTGTCTTGTCTTTCAGTACTGCGTGATCACAAGCCAATTCTTGATTAATTCTGAAGGGTTTTAGCGCAAGCCAAACTAGTGGGTTGAACCAAAATACAATAGCGATAACCAGCGCTAACGCGTTCCACAGGTGATCGTAATGTTTGCGATGCACATTCTCGTGCTCTAATACCAGTGCTTGTTGTTGAATCGAAAATGCACTTTTAAATGAGAAGGGAATAAGCACCTTTGGGAAGATAAAACCAAATAGCATAGGTGTGGTAGCTTTACTGGAATAGTAGGCATTGGTGTGGATAGCGTGGCGCTTTCCTATCGATGCCCATATTTTAAGATGATGCGCTAAGACATAGGCTGTAATTACGCTTACGCCAATTGCCCATACAGTAAACCAGGTTTCAAACTCAACGGTGTTTAATGTGGGCTTAACGCCAACCACATAGCGAGCAAAGCTATTTGATGGAATGTTAACCAGCGACATTGGAAGGTTGTTGACTATGAGGCAAGCTGGTATCAGCGCCCATAGCTTATAGGTAAGCGAAGCCCCAATTTTATTAGTGAAAAAGTGTTCGCACACCATGAGTAAAACAAGCGCTAGCGACAAAACACCCTGCTGAGCAATAATCCAATCAATCATTGTTTTCTTCCCATTTCTTGATAAGGGCTTTGAGCTCGTCCACATCTTGTTTAGATAACGAGTTTTGATTTGCAAAACCGGCGACCATAGGGGCGATCTTGCCTTTAAACAGTCGACTAACAAAACTCGTGGTTTCTTTCTTTGTATAGTCTTCTTTAGCAATCAGTGGATAATAAAGATACTGGCGCTGCTGCTTTTCAAACCCTAACACTTCTTTTTTTACCAAGCGGCCTAACAAGGTTTTTACGGTTTTTTCGTGCCAGTCTTTTTTGTCATTAAGTCGCGCAATAACCTCGTTCGACGTGGCAGGATGGTCGTCCCACAGTACGTCCAGCACTTCAAATTCAGCGTTTGAAATTTCGGGTTTGTCTGACATTTTACTCATAATTACGACGTCTGTTATTTTGATTACATTTGTAGTCCATGGTTTTAGATTACACTTGTAATTCTAAAGCGCAAGCTTTTTCTGCATATTTTTTAAACGGAGAGATTGTGTGAGATGGAGTACTACGCTTGGCGCTTCTTTGAAAGCGTTAAGTTGGGTGTATCAGTATAAAACGGTGAAATTAAGCTCGTTAGCTTCTAAGAACTCGCCGAGTATTCGTGCTTGTTGATTTCCACGTGGCACCATTACATAGCACGGCGGCTTTGGGGTTACTTCTTGTAAGTCGTACCACAGTGTATCCAGCACGTCGCTGCCGTGTCTCAAAAAGGTTTCACCCCAAGACGTCGTATAAAGAATAGATACATTCTCTACCGTGGCTTTTTGGCGTAGGGTGGGGAAGTTCACAATGGCAAAACATGCGGTTATGCGTTCTGGCGCCAACAAGTCATTACGCGGTAGTGACGACACTTTGACAGGAGGAAAATACTTGCACAAATGCTTAAGCAAATCGTTCAAGTCTAGTTCGCTCACTTCACCGTAATTATAATCGAGATAAACCTTACTGTTTGTATCTATTATTTTGCTCGACACAAGCCAGACCATCAGTGCAATGGCGCTAGCCGCTTGAGTAACTTTTTGTGAATCGTCGATAATGCCCGATTTACTCAGTAAATCACCAGCATAAGCTGACCATACTTCATCACCATTTTTGAGCTGACGCATAGCAATGGTAATCTTTTCACAGTAAAGGCTTTCGTCAAAAGCGCGTCGCAAAAACTCAATTTTATCCGGCTTTTTAGCGTAATAGGTACTTAATCGGCGACCCAGAACGGTCATGTCTTTTTGATCCATCACCTGTTGATGATGACTGATCTCTTTTGAGATACGGCGATAACACTTTAATAAAAAGCGGTGAATTCGACGGCTCAGCTGCACACGTTCATTGAATGTCCAATCTTGTTGGTTATCCAAGTGGGCAAGTAGTTTGCGGCTCCACCCCCACTGTTTTGCATACGAGGCCATAATTTTGCGTTTGAAATTCGCTTGCTCACCTTCTACAAGCGGGTGGCTCAATGTACACCCACATTTCAAATATAAACACTGCTGCAATACAGCGATATCTTCCGCCTGACCATTGGCTTTGTAGTGAGCGATGAGTTCGTCAAACATGAGTGCGTAGGGGTCGATATCTGCAACATGCCCTGGAGCTTCAGCACCGCGGTGTACATGCTTTTTCAAAAGGTTGCACAGTGGTTGTCCGTGAGAGATATTGGCAAGGTATACTTCAAGCTTTGCCATTTTTAATACGGATTTGAATGGCGAGTCCATGGCTTTGCCTAATTGCCAGATGGCGGCGCCAAAAAGTTCGCTTGCGTCTAGTCGCTCTAAGTGACCCAAGTCCATGAACCAGTCTACGTCTGGTGAGCCGCCTTTTTCCAAACTATTGTAAATAGCCTGATACTGCTTCTCTGTTGTTTTCTCTGGAGTAAGCCACCAAAACGGCGCTTTACCTGCTACCACTATATTGGTGTTGTAAAACTCAGCTTTTAGAAACAGGGCTTGCGCCGAGCCCGCGCTTTCACCTTCAGCGACGCCAAAATCGTTTTGCTTAACCTTATCTATTTCAGATAAAAAGAAATGCACTTCAATACCAAAGGTGTTATCCGCCCATTTTTCAATGGCTGTTAGCTTTTGTTGAAGTAAAGCCAGCTCAGTAGTCGAAAAACATTTACCGTCAATACACACCCAAAAATCAAAGTCTGAGTCGTCAGTCTGAGCAATAGTCCCCACGCTGCCCATTAAAACCAGTGCATCAACCGCCCGCTGTCTTGGCCAAATTTGCTTAATGTCTGAAAACAAGTGACTCTGTGCAGGAAAACAGCGCTGCAAAGCTTGTTCTACATCAGGTCTAAACGAGTAATTGTTGATACCAAATGGAACGGTTTCACCCGAGGTGAGTGGGGCCACATATCCTGGAAGGGCTTCGTGGTTAACATGTACAAGAAAGGGAAGCACATGAAAAAGCGGCCTGTGCTTTTCAGGCATGAGCGTAAGTGCACGCTCAATACGTGCTTTGTTGTATCGCAATACGCGCAATAACCTAATGGTAAGGTTTTGCTGAACGGAAAGCGGCTGTTGCGCTGCCATTATGTCAATCTGCACTTCATCATGCAGCCAAGCATAGCGTTATTTCGCGTCGACTTCCTCTAATTTCGCACAGAAAAAGTGATTCTTAATTTGTGATATTCCGTACTTACCTGCTCTCGTGTAAGAGGGAGGTAATGAATAGAGACTTATTCACTTTGTAAGATTGCCCTTACTGCTTATCAAATGCATCAATTAGCGCATCAGTTTTACCATCGGCAGAAAAGCCGAACCCGTTTTTATTGAATATCAGCGTATTGTCAGACGCCACTGACGTGCGAGCTTCTTTTAAAAATGACTGGATAGTCGCTTCGTCAGTGCCTTTCTCTTGTAGTGTTGATGCAAATGTCGTGGCATCTCCCCATTCTTTGAACTGAGACAGACGAGATGTTTGTTGAATAAGTGACGTAAGGTTGGTGTCCTTTTCTAGGTACTGTTGTAGGCGCAACGTGGTTTTATCAAACTCTTGCTCGCCCTGACTGCTTTCAATCACCAGCTCACCTTTACTCACTGTTAGCTTTGTATCGTCTGAAATACCAAGTTTTGCCGCTAAATCACTTAATTCCGAGGCAAGCTTTTGCCGATTAAAATCGAGGTAGTTTGCAATTGTGATGCCGTTGAGTGAGGCCTCACCGCTTTCTATTTTTTCAAGATATGTGTCAATTTGATTGCCCTGTAGTTCACCATTAAACGCACTGAACGCATCACCGAGAGCATTAGCCTGCTTGGATTTTTCTACAACATCTTGAAGTGCGCTTTGGGCATTTGCTGTGTCGCCCAAGTAATTGAATAGTGAAGGTGAAGATGACAACTGGCTGTATGTGGTATCCATTTCTGACTCTGTGTAGCTCACTTCATAGCGTGGGGCATAAAAGTGGGGGACCTAATATAGGCATTCATACGCAAAATCAGCGCCAAGTTCATCGTTATGAAGAGTTTTTATGGAGTAGGGGCTCTTGCGAGCCCTTAGCGAAGAAGTCGGTTCTTATTGGTGACCCAGGTGTGAGCTATCTGTTAGGCGGATATTGTTCAAGGAGCTTGATGACGAGTTCATCAAGTTTATTTTGAATGCTGATACTGTCTTTCGACTCCAGCTCTACCGCTCCTGACGCGCTGTAAACAAATGTACCGTCTTTAACCATGTCAATTTGAAGCCCTTGTTGAAGCGTGGTTTGCTCTCCAACCGGAATGCTAAAAATGCTGCCCAATGAAATGCCGCCAGAGCGACCGTAACTTCCGGTGCCCAGCCCTAGATTCAAGGTGGTGCCATCCTCTTTAGTGGTGGTGGAAGGTAGGTATCCCACCGCGATATCGGCGTCCTCCTCTGAAGATGGGGTGAGGCCTTTCTCAATGAGCCGCTGGGTAATGGCTGAGGAAAGGTGATTGGCCAGCGTCGCGTTGATTGGGTTTAGAGGAGGCTGAATATAGAACGTTTTAATATCGGCAAAGTTTTGTGTTTCATCCATATTTACTTGAGGCTTACTACTACTGCATGCGGCAACCACGACCATACATGCTGTTAAAAGTAGCACTGTTTTCAAATACTTTGCCTTTTGGATTAAACCAGTTTCACGTTTTTTCATCATACTGCTGTGCATAATTTTCAGTAAAGTTTGTTAGCTCTTAACTTAAACGAGCGCATAGCGTGTTTTGGATCTCATAAGTGGTAAAGCTTGTTTCACCACTTGATTTTCGTCAGCCTGCATAGATAAGCCGCTAAAAGGTGTTCCACATTCACGATAAGACCGTATGCTTTATTCCATTCAGTTTTGTTAATGCGCACCGCTTTGTGGTGTGTGCTGACAAGCAAAGCCACTAATTAAAGGTAAATGGACATGAATACAAAGCGTATAAAACTAGGGTTACTTGCCACCAGTGTCGCCGCACTTTTTTCTGTAAATGCAATCGCGCAACATTCATCAGACGCGAATGTTGAATTAGTGGGCGACATAAAGGGCACGCAAATTACCGGTGTTACGGTAAGTAATGATGGACGTGTATTTGTGAATGCGCCCAACTGGCGTGACGGCGTTCGCTTTTCCGTAGCTCAGGTTACCGACACCGGAGAATTTGTCGCTTACCCTAATAGCCAAACAAATGAATGTGTGGCACAAAGTGAAGTAAGAAAAGACTGCTTTTTAGCGGTGCAGTCAGTGGTTGCGCACAAGGATAAGCTGTATGTGTTGGACACCCGAAACCCTATGTTTGAAGGTGTGGTGGATGCACCTCGCTTATTTGTCGTTGACTTAGCCTCAAACGAAATCGAAGGAACCTTAATACTTAGCGAAGGCGCGTACCATCCTGATTCGTACATTAATGACTTGCGAGTAGACGAAAAAACGAATCGCATTTATATGACCGACTCGGCTCACGCGGGTTTAGTGGTATATAACCTTGATGACAATACCAGCTATCGTATTTTAGATAACCATAAAACCACAAAAGCTGAAGTCGATGCGTTAAGTATTCAGGGCAAACCTTTTACTATGCCTGTCCAGTCTGACGGGATCGCGCTAGATACGTTAAACGACACACTATATTTTCACGCATTGTCTGGTTATTCGCTGTATGCCATTAACACATCTGACATCGAGAAATCGTCAAACGACGTTTTGGCAGAAAAAGTGAGAAAAGTAGCGACGACAGGCGCACCAGATGGCATGATTTTTCATCAAGGTAATGTTTATTTGGCCGACTTGGAAAAGCAAGAAGTACAGTACCTTACGCCAAGCCTAGACCTTCGCACCCTTGTGAAGGGTGATGTGGTGAATTGGGCTGACACCTTTAGTATCTACAACAATGCGCTTTACTATACCAATAGCAAAATACAAGATGCGGGTAGAGATGTTAGCGACATGATATTTGAAGTGTATAAGACAGCGCTACCTGCGCGTTAAAGTTCGAGGAATTAGCGATGAGCATCACAAAAGGGAGCGGCAGCGCGTCACTGGGGTTTGCAGCAGCACTCATAGTAGCCGGGCAAGCTTCAGCTAAATCAGATTTTGATTATGGCCCTGTGTTTGACACTTTCGGCAAGCATGCTCATGTTGAGGGCGTAAGTTTTCCTGAAAATCAGACATTCAAGGTTGCGTTTGACGTAGCCAAAGCGGCAAGCCCTGGTGAGGTAAACCGCAAGTTTGAATCACTGGCACGCTTTATCAATATGCACGTAGCCAACGGCGTTAAGCAGG
>Ga0208057_1000730_pt1 | contig 11894 bp, 7 predicted proteins | sample DeeseametaMP1649_FD_184183 | JGI IMG/M metagenome (GOLD analysis project Ga0208057, IMG submission 184183) | Marine microbial communities from the Deep Pacific Ocean - MP1649 (SPAdes) | ecosystem: Environmental > Aquatic > Marine > Oceanic | place: North of Tokelau, South Pacific Ocean...
GGTCGGCAATGTCGACGTCACGTTCACTTTGGCCAACGCGCTCCCAGCGGATGGGAAGATCGTCATCACTCTCCCGGCAGGCTTCACCATCAGCAGCGGCGGCGCCACGGCCATCGGGCTTGCCGGCACCAGCTTCGACGGCACGGAGACCGTCACGGTCTCAGGAAACGTGATCACCATCACTCGGTCCGGCGGGAGTTCGCTGAACGCCGGGACCAACATCACCATCGAATTAACCAACATCGAGAACCCGGCGACGGCCGGGTCCACGGGGACCTACGCTATAAAGACCACCAGATCCGATGGGACGATCATAGACAAGGACGACGCAGTCACCGCGGACACCATCACGAGTTCAGCGGCGCCAAAGAAAACCACCCCCAACGCGGACGTCAGCATTACTCACGCCGGCTCGACCAGTGATCTGTTGGTGGGAGCGACGCAGACCCACACATTCACTGTTGTTCACAACGGCGCAGGACAACGCATCCACCGTAACTTTCACCGCGTCACTTCCGACTCAGGTCAGTCTGGTGTCGGCCGCCACCACCCAGGGCAGTTGCAGTGGAACGACCAAGGTCACCTGCGTACTGGGCGCTATGGGGGCCACACAGACAGTGACCGTTACGATGGTGGTGAAGATCGTCTCTCTCGGAACTGCGGTAATTGTCGGTTCGGTGAGCAGCAACCTGAACGACACCGTCCCGACCAACAATACAGTGAGAGTAACCACTAAGATCGTCCCGCCCCTGACGGCGGCTTTGACCTACGAGCCGGACCGTGATGTTAGATCCGGGGAAACCGTGGTGGTGACGGTGACGTTCAACCGCCCGGTTACCGGTTCGCCAACTATGTCCATCGACACTGCCGGAGTCGACTTGTCAGCGGTGATGTTAACGGCAACGTCGGACCCAAAGGTCTGGACCTACAGTTACAAAGTTCCTGAGGACAGCGATGGCCAAGCCACCGTGACCATCGGCGGCGTGGCGAGCCAATCAAATGGCGGCAACATCGTGTTGAACAACAATAAGTTCAATATCGACAGCATCGGGGCGTTGGTGGCGTTAACCTACGAGCCGAATGCGAGCGTCTTCGCCGGGGGAACATTGATCATCACGGCCACCTTCGACCGGGAGATAATCGGCACGCCAACGATCAGCATCAACACAACGGGTACCGATCTAACCCCGGTGGCCATGACGAAGACCGGCGACAATAAGGTGTGGACCTACAGCTACGTTGTCCCGGCCAACAGCGACGGAGATGCGGTCGTGACCATCGCTAATGATACGGACAGTGCCGGCAATACCAACAAACCGGCCACCAACAACGAGTTCCCCATCGGGCCGGTGAAGATCGGAGTCAAGCTGAGCTACCAGCCGGCAAGCAATATCATGCCGGGCACCACCGTAGTGATCACGGCCACGTTTGACCGCAAGTTCACTGGGACGCCCAGCATCGGGATCAACACCCAAGGTCCGGACGTCAGCGGCGTAGTGATGACTGCCACCGGCGACCCGCTGGTTTGGGTCTTCACGTACGTGGTGTCGGAAGGCACCGAAGGTCTGGCCGAGGTTTCCCTCTCTGGGTTAAATGGAGGGACCAATAATCAGGTGGTTTCGTTGACCAACAATTCCTTCTTGATCACCGGAAACACCACGGACCTGTCGGTCGGCGTCACGGCATCCGCAGAAACCGCGGTTCGGAATGGAACGCTGACCTATACGATCACGGTTGTGAACCGTGGCCCTGCCACCGCCACCGGAGTCACTTTGGTCAACGATCTCCCGGGGGATGTGACCTTGAACTCCGTCGCTCCGGGGTCCGTGGACTGTAACGTGGTTTCCGGCTCTGTGATCTGTGACCTGGGAACACTGGCCCAGAATCAGGCCGCGGTGGTTTTGATCGACGTCACAGTGTCTGCAGACGCCGAAGGAATCTTGGTGAACCGTTCCAGCGTCTCCGGCTCGGAAGTTGACCCAACTTCAGTAATGGTGTGGACACAGTTGAGACGCCGGTTATCGTGGGCGTGTTGTCCTATGTTGTTTCGATCTTAGAAGGTGAGATTGAGAACACCGGCATAGTGTTGACCGACTCACCGGACCCGGTATTCCTGGGCAATGACCTCACTTACGACCTAGATGTTAGCAACAGCCGATCGGAAGTGGTCACGGAAGTGAACCTGATCGTAACCCTGCCGAGCGCGGTCACGTTCGAGTCGGCCGTCGTCGATTTCGAGGTGGGCAACGGCTCCGCACGGTTACGGCCGTCTGGGTCAGCTCCCAGAGTGGCGTCCGTGCTGGCCGGCCCCGCCTCCCAGGCTATTTTGAATGTCGGAGAGTGCACCGAAGACGCAGGCACGGTGATCTGCGCGCTCGGTTCGCTACAGCCAGGTCAGGTGGCACGAGTGACCATCGTCGTGGAACCCATAGCGCCCGGTATTCTGAACAACCAGGCCAAATTAGTGAAAGTTGGCCAAGACCCAGACGCGCCATTAGCAAAGGCAGACGAAAGCACTACCGTTCTGCTGATGGCTGACCTGTCGATCGCGTTCCAGGACGTCTCAACATCGGCCACTGCTGGGGGCCAAGTTACTTTTGACTTATTGGTGACCAACGACGGGCCATCCGATGCTTCAGGTGTGTTCGTAAGTGAAACCTTGCCGGCAGGACTTCAACTGGTGCCATCTGGAGTGGACCCAGCGGATTGCACCGTTTCCGGTGGCGAGATCACCTGCCTGATCGGCATTCTCGCTGGTGGAGAGAGCCGGCTTCTATCGCTCACGTTCGCCATCGACCCATCGGCTTCGGGTGCTCTAATGAACACGTTGACGGTAGCGGGTGCGGAAGCCGACTTCGACTCGAGTCGCAATTCAGTCTCAGCCAACATCTCCATCACGGCCATCGCCGATCTCTCGCTGAAACGCATCGACTTCGTGGGTCCGCGGTCCGAAGAGCCCAAGTTAAATGATGATGAGATAGTCAGCGTATTCACGGTCGGCAACAACGGGCCTTCCGATGCGACGAACGTGGTCTTGACCAACGAATTGTCAGTCGATGTGGTCCTGGTCTCCGTGATTGGAGAAGGGGTGGAATGCCGAGTAATAGGCGGGACGGTCACCTGCGAGTTAAGCGATCTGGCCAACGCCGAAAGCACGACATTCACGCTTGTTCTCGCGCCGAAGACGGGCGGACAGATCTCCAGCGGCGTTGGGGTCAAGTCCGATCAATCGCCGTCAACTAATCTCGACCCGTGGGAATTCTTCATCGACCTCTCCAACCCTTCTGGAGATATCGCCCCACCCAGTGCCAGGCTGGACCAGATCGGTGCGCAGAACAGCAACCTGATCGTCGGCTTTGTGCTGTTGGGATTGTCGCTGCTGGCTTTGGCGTCGATACTGGGCAAGACCGTATTGGCCGCCGGAAAACGGGGAGGGGCAACAGGGTAGCGGAGAAGACCGGCGGGCGGTTAAATCGCTTTTCGCTGGATCCAGCGCCCGCCGGGGACCAGGGGACAGCCGGCCGGGGTTAGCTGAGGTTCCAGCGGGGGTCCTGGTCTACCTGCTCCTTGAGATAATCCACGATCCAGTCTTTAACTTCGTCGGCGATATAGAAGGTGGGCTTCACCAGTTCGCTTTCGTCTTTGATCAACCCTTCCTGTTTGGCAATCACAGCAACCTCGGTCCCCGGCATGACGCTGACGCCAACCCGTAGATTGGCCACCGCCGGGTTGATGCCACGGAGGAACTCTATCTTGTTCTCCACGCTCTCACGGGTCTCTCCGGGCTCGCCGAACTGTTTGCCGATGTTGTAGTGGAGACCGCCTTCTTCGCACATCCGGCAGACCTCGGCCAGGGCGTCATTCTCTTCTACCATGCTGCCCATATCGCCGGGGTTGCCGCCGCGGTTGACCATCATCACCAGGCCGCAACCAGCGTCTTTCATCAGCCCGATGAGTTCGGTATCACAGTTGAAGGGCGCCAGACAGGTGTTCCAACGGATGTTGATGTCGGCCTCGATCAATCGGCTACAGAGTGACTTGGCGTGGTCCAAGGGCAGATTGAATCCGTTGTCTACGAAGAATACTTTCTTCATGTCAAAGCGTTCTTTCATGCTCTTGACCTCGGCGACAACCTCGTCGATGGGCCGGATCACCCGCCAACCGGACTCGTTGATCTGGGCCTCTGAGGCGTTGGCCGGATAATAGAATCCGCCCAGCTTGGTCAAGATGCCGATGCCGAAGCCGGCCTTGTTATAGCGGGCCATGTCCAGGTCTTCCAAACGGGGAGGCTTGGCGAACTCCGAGGTGCAGAAACCTTCATTCTTAACTATCTGGCCGTCTTTCTTGTAGACCAGCCCGGGCAAGTCGAAATAGCTACGCTCGCCGTCCTGCATCCGATCGGCCAAGGCGGCGAACGTCTCGCCGGCGTCTCCGGCGAGGCCCAGGTCGGCGCCCAGGAAGTCGAGGCATTCCGACGGCATGATGCTGAATGCCGGGCCGCCGCATACGATCACGGCATCGCTCACGGTCCGGATGCGATCGATCACCTCTTTACTGATGGGCAACGCCCAGATGGTGTTCATGTAGCTATGGTTGCTCAGGTTCCGTACGGACATCCCGATCATCTGCGGCTGGAATTCCTTTACCGTGGCTTCAACTTCAGCTAGATGGTCTTCGGAAAACATCAGGTCGAGCACCTTGATCTCATGGCGGTCGTGGTCCAGGTGCCCGGCGATGTAGGCGAGTCCTATCGGCATCGGCTGGGCGTTCATTCTGTCTTGAAGTCTGTCCTGGCGGTTGGTGGCGATCAGAAGGACGCGCATTAAATACTCCTAAAATCGGTGGCCCGTGTTGGTCCAAACGTGACTGGTCAATTATCCGCCAAGCCCCGCCGAATTACAAAGGGCAGATCGGCCCTTTGTTGTGTGATTAGCCTCAGACATTTAATCCGTCCATCGCCGCGCCAGAGATTATTGACATTCATTCATCAATCCTTTAAGGTTCCGGCGAAACAGGCACAAATTGACGATTCATGGTGGTTTTATGGTCGCAACGATCAACGATGACATGTTCACAGCGGACGTTATCCAGGACCCTTACCGTTACTACGGTCAGATCCGGGATGAAGACCCAGTCCATTGGAACGAGCTTTACGAACTGTGGGTGATCACTCGGCACGATGATCTAGTCTGGCTCGCCCGCAACCACGAGCAGTTCTCGAACTCGGTTTTCAGGAATGACCCCCGCCCGGCGTACCCGGCGATCTTGGAATCCGACTCCGAACTCTACGACTACGTCCGCGATTATCAAGGCGACCAGTTCATCCAATACGACCGCCCAGACCATCTTGAGATGCGGAAGGTCGTGCACGCCTACTTCACTCCAAAATCCATGGAAGAATGGCGTCCGTTGGTTAGATCAGCCATCTCCGACCTTCTGGACGCGGCGGAAGCCAGAGGAGATGGAGTCGACCTGATGCGGGACCTAGCCGTTCCTTTGCCCGTCCTTGTGATCGCTGAGATGATGGGCGTGCCCGAGTCGGAGCGACCCCATATCAGGATGCTGGCCGAGAAGCTGCTGAGCATCGGCCGTGGCGAGCCTGACCGGATGCGGACTCTGACCGAAGGCATGCAGGGGATGCTGGATTACGTGGATCCCATGGTGGACGAGCGCATCACCAACCCCAAGGATGACTTTATCTCGGTTCTGGCCAGTGGGGAGAAGTCAGGTGTGTTCACCCGGCATCAGGTGCTGGTAAATACCTCACTGCTATTGCTAGCCGGTCACGAGACCACCATCAACCTGATCTGCAACGGCACCCTGGCATTCATGAACAACCGCGACCAATGGGACCTGCTGAAGACAGACACCCAAGGACTGATGGTTCGCGCTACCGAAGAGGCACTGCGGTACGACTCTCCGGTGAAGTCCATCCAACGCCTCGCCTCAGAGGACGTAGAGATGCGGGGCAAGCAGATCAAGAAGGATGACCGGATCCGGTGGTTCATGTCCTCGGCCAACCGGGACCCGAACAAGTTCGAGAACCCGAATACCATGGACATCACCCGCTGGCCGAACCCTCACGTGGCTTTCGGCTCCGGTGTCCACCACTGCTTGGGCGCCACCATCGCCAGGGTCGAGGGCCAAGAAGTCTTCAGCGCCCTGGCAGAGCGGTACCCCAATCTGCAGCTAAAGACCCACGACATGGAGTACCAGGAGAGCATCACTTTCCGCTCCATCAAAGGACTGCCGGTTTCGCTGAACTAGATTTCGCGCAGATCTATCGGGGTTATCCCCCAAATAAAGGCCATAAACAGGCCCCCGGTGCTTTCACCGGGGGCCTGTTTTCGTTTCGCCAGTATGACTTCCTGAAATTCGCAGTGCCATGTGTAATCTGTTGTCATTGACAGATAATCGTTATTCTATTAGTGTTCAATTAACGCGAATCGAGCAAGATTTGAACATATATGGTGGTGTAATGGTAACGACGATCAACGATGACATGTTCACCGCAGACGTTATTCAGGACCCATACCGTTATTACGGTCAACTCAGAGACGAAGACCCGGTTCACTGGAACGAACTTTATGAGCTCTGGGTTATCACCAGACACGACGACTTGGTCTGGCTGACTCGGAACGCCGAGCAGTTCTCAAATATGGTGATGGCCAACGACCCACGGCCTGCCTACCCGGCGATCCTTGAATCGGATACCGAGCTTTACGATTACACTCGTAATTACCAAAGCAAGATGTTCATCCAGTACGACCGCCCGGAACATCTTGAGATGCGTAAGGTCATCCACGCCTATTTCACGCCCAAGTCCATGGAAGAATGGCGGCCGTTGGTCAAGTCGGCCACGAATGAACTATTGGACGCCGCCGAAGCGAGAGGCGACGGAGTTGACCTGATGCGGGACCTGGCCGTGCCTCTTCCCGTTCTCGTCATCGCCGAGATGATGGGCGTACCGGAAGAAGAGCGCCACCACATCAGAATGTTGGCCGAGAAACTGTTAAGCATCGGCCGGGGTGAGCCCGACCGCTTGCGTCAGTTGTCCGACGGTATGAGAGGCATGGACGAGTATGTGATTCCCATGGTCGAAGAACGGATGAAGAAACCGCAAGACGACTTCATCTCGGTGCTGGCTGAAGGCGAGAAGGCCGGGATATTCACCCGGGAACAGGTCCTCGTAAATACTTCGTTGCTGTTGCTGGCCGGTCACGAGACCACCATCAACCTGATCTGCAACGGCACCTTGGCATTCATGGAAAACCGCGATCAATGGGAACTGCTGAAGGCGGACCCACAAGGACTGATGGTACGGGCCACCGAGGAAGCCTTGCGGTACGACGCGCCGGTCAAATCCATCACGCGTCTCGCTTCCGAGGACGTGGAGATGCGCGGGAAGCATATCAAGAAGGACGACCGGATCCGGTGGATCATTTCTTCTGCCAACCGCGACCCGGACAAGTTCGAGAACGCGGACACCATGGACATCTCCCGCTGGCCAAACCCCCACGTGGCTTTCGGTTCCGGTATCCACCACTGCCTGGGCGCTACCATCGCCAGGGTTGAAGGCCAAGAGGTCTTTAGCGCGCTGGCGGAGCGGTACCCGAATTTGGAACTGGCCACTCACGAGCGGGAGTACCAGCCCAGCATCACATTCAGGTCTATGAAAGACCTGCCCGTTTCCCTGAATTAAATGATGGGAAACTAACCCGAAGACGCGGCCCAAACTTAGACTTGGAAAACTGGCTCCCGGTGATTCAAACACCGGAAGCCAGTTTTTGCGCATAGCTCCCTCATTTCACAGCCCCATGGGAGTTCTGCCGCCGTTGACAATTAATTATGATTCAATTAGGGTTTCCTCAAGTCCGTCCAGGCTCGATTCGCAGACATACAGTGGTATAATGGTAACGACAACATGTATTCGACAGAGGTTATGCATGACCCCTACCATTATTACGGCCAGATCAGGGACGAAGACCCGGTCCACTGGAACGAGTTGTATGAAACGTGGGTGATCACCAGGCAAGACGACCTGGTCTGGCTCACCCGGAACCACGAGCAATTCTCCAATTCCGTTTTGGCCAAAGACCCCCGCCCGCCGTATCCGGCCATAAACGATTCCGACGCCGAGCTTTATGACTTTATGAAGGCGGCAAACGAACAGCGCTTCATCCAATATGACCGCCCGGATCACCTTGAGATGCGGAAGGTGATGCACGGCTACTTCACTCCCAAGTCCATGGAGGAATGGCGGCCTTTGGTGAAGTCGGCTATCGCAGAACTCTTGGACGCGGCCGAAGCCAGGGGCGGAGACGTTGACCTGATGCGGGACTTGGCCGTGCCCCTGCCGGTGCTCGTCATCGCCGAGATGATGGGAGTGCCCGAGTCAGAGCGTTCACTGATCAGGACGTTGTCTGAGAAGCTCCTATTCAATGGAAGAAGCGCGCCCGACCGCATGCGGATGGTGGTTGAAGGCATTCAAGGCATTAATGAATATGTGGACCCAATAGTAGAAGACCGTATGGTCAACCCCAAAGACGATTTCATCACAGTTCTCGCAGAAGGAGAGAAGTCCGGCGTGTTTACCCGGGAGCAAGTTCTGGGCAACACAGCGCTGCTCCTTCTGGCGGGACACGAGACTACCATCAACCTGATCTGCAACGTCACCCTGGCATTCATGAACCACCGCGACCAATGGGACCTGCTGAAAGCTGACCCAGAAGGACTGATAGTACGGGTCACCGAAGAGGCCCTCAGGTACGACACCCCGGTAAAGTCCATCCAGCGTATCGCCACCGAAGACGTGGAGATGCGCGGCAAGCAGATCAAGAAAGACGACCGGATCCGCTGGTTCATGTCCTCGGCCAACCGGGACCCCAACAAGTTTGAGAACCCAGACGCCATGGACATCTCCCGCTGGCCCAACGCCCACGTTGCATTCGGCGCCGGCGTCCACCACTGCCTGGGCGCCACCATCGCCAGGGTCGAAGGGCAAGAGGTGTTCAAAGCGCTGGCCGAGCGGTACCCCAACCTGGAGTTAAAGACCCACGATATGGAGTACCAGGAAAGCATCACATTCCGCTCCGTCAAGACCATGGCTGTCTCGCTTAACTAGCACATCCTGACGCGGAAGGACCGGCTCCTGGTGACATTGACACCGGGAGCCGGTTTACATATTGTGATATCGTTGCCAGCACACCTGGATCGCATCACGATAGACTGAAATTTTGGCGGAAGTAGGGTTGAGGATGGGCTGTACGATCGCGACCGTTCAGAAGGACAATTTGCCCAGTTATCCGTGTGGTTCATCAAGTCCACCGCGCTTATGCCGCGGGCGGGCTTTTTTTATGGGAACTTCGAGATGACCAGCCCATTGATGGAACGGCGCGTTGGAGAGGTGGTTGAGTCCACCTCAACTTCCTTTGTGGCCCAGTGCTACCAACTGGAGGGAGCTCCGGCTCTGGGCGGGCTGGTGCGCACCGATTCCCCGGACATCTACGGGGTGGTTGGCAGCGTTACCACCGAGCCCTTGGACTCGGCCAGACCGGTGCTGGCCCGAGGGGAAGACGCCGGTTCGGAAGAAGAGGTGATCCGGGACAACCCCCAACTGGCCCGGCTGATGACCTCTCGCTTTGAGGTCTTCATCACCGGCCATGTGGAAGACGGTGTCACTTACCAGTACCTCCCGTCCCGACCGCCCCGGGTGCATTCCTTCGTGTACGCCTGCGACATGGAAGAGACCGCCAGTTTCACCAGCAATCTTGACCTGCTGCGGCTGCTGCTCAATTCAGGCGCGGCCCACTCCGATGAGATCGTCGGCGCGTGCATCAGGCAGGTGGCCCCGTCCCACGGCCAGCCCGCCGAATTCCTGGCCTTCGCTTGCCGGGCGTTGGCCGTGGAACTCTCCGCCGACGTCGCCCGGCTGAACTCCATACTTCGGAGAGTCGCGCCGTGACGAATCGCCAGGAGAACAACGGCGCGGGCCAAGGCCAGTCCCATCCGGAACAAGGACAGCCGCTGGGCATGGTAATCGAAGGCTCGGTGGCCAACGGCGTCGAGGTCCGCCTGGATCCAGGGGTCTCCGTCGAGCAGGTGAAAGTTGGGACATTCGTGACCCTTCAAGGCGCCAACAACCGCTTTTTTGGCGTGGTCACCGATGTGGGCCTAGGCAGCACCGACCCCCGCCTGAAATACACCCCCCTTCCGGCGGACGACCCATTCGTTATTCAGGCGCTGCAGGGCACGGTCGCCTTTGGAACCATATCCGTACTGCCCCAATTGACCCTGCCCGATGTCCTGGGAGATGAGCAGGGCCCCGCCGCGGCCAAGAGCATCCCGTCCCACTTCTCCAGGGCCTTTACCGCTTCCCAAGAAGACGTGGAGACGGTCTTCGGTAGCGAAGAAGACGGCAATTTCTGGATCGGCAATCCCTTGGACATGGAGACCAAACTGTGCCTGGACCTGGGCGAACTGGTCAAGCGGTCCATGGGGGTGTTCGGCAAGAGCGGCACCGGCAAAACATTCTTAACCCGCCTGTTGCTGACCGGAATCGTACAGAGCGGACAGGCATCGTCGCTGATCTTCGATATGCACAGCGAATACGGCTGGCAGGGCCAAGACACCGATAAGGGAAGAATGGTCAAAGGCCTGAAACAGCTATTCGGCTCAAAGGTCTCGACATTCACCCTGGACGAGGAACACTCCCGCCGCCGGGGCCTGTCTACCGACGAGACAGTTCACTTAGGTTTCAATCACATCGAGCCCGAAGACGTAGAGCTGTTACGGGAGTCTTTGAACCTTTCAGAGGTTGCAGCCTCAGCCGCCTACAACCTTCGGGAGAAATTCGGTGAGGAAAGCTGGCTCAAAGAATTCCTGGACGTCGGCCGGAGCGGGTCCTTGCTGGAATTGGCCGACGAACTGCAGGTCAACGCCGGGGCCTTGCGTGCCCTATATAACCGCATGGGCCGGTTCACCCGCCACGGGTTCATGGTGGAGCACAGCCGCGTCGACACCGCCGCACAAATGATCGAGCACCTGGAGCGGGGACAGCACGTTGTCCTGGAATTCGGACGCTACGGGGACGACGAGGCTGCCTATATTCTCGTCAGCAACCTGCTCACCCGCCGCATACACCGCAAATACGTAGAGGCCAAGGAGTCGGCGATGGGCGGCGCCGGAAAAGAGCCACGCCCCTTGGTGATCGTCATCGAAGAGGCCCACAAGTTCCTCAACTCCAACGTGGCCTCTCAGACCATCTTCGGCATCATCGCCAAAGAACTCCGGAAGTACAATGTGACGCTGATGGTCATCGACCAGCGGCCGAGCGGCATCGACTCCGAGGTCCTGAGCCAAGTGGGCACCCGGTTCTGTTGCCTCCTGGATAATGAACGGGATATCGACGCCGTGCTGTCAGGAACGTCCGGAAGCCGGGCACTACGCTCCGTGCTTTCCCGCTTGGAGGCCAAGCAGCAGGCCTTGGTCTTTGGCCACGCTCTGCCCCTGCCCGTGGTGGTCCGCATCCGCGACTACGGCCCAGCGTTCTATGAAACGATCAAAGGCGGCGGGGACTCTGAGGAAGAGCGTCAACGCAAGGTTGATGAGTTGTTCGGGGAATAGCCCTTTTCTTCGGATATGACAGAAATCCACGCGACCCCCGTTCGCGGTGAGCCTGTCGAACCGCGATTGCACCACAAGACCATGACTTATGCGCGCCCTTCGACAGGCTCAGGACGAACGGATACGTATCAGAAATCCCCTCTCCCGTTCTTCCGCAGAAGGACGGGAGAGGTTAGGGTGAGGGCCCACGTTTCTTGAAGACTTTGTTTGTTGAGAGGTAGTGGTCCGATGGGCTCAGGACGAATGGATATGGTTGACCCGGTCTACGA
>Ga0208057_1000739_pt1 | contig 11808 bp, 10 predicted proteins | sample DeeseametaMP1649_FD_184183 | JGI IMG/M metagenome (GOLD analysis project Ga0208057, IMG submission 184183) | Marine microbial communities from the Deep Pacific Ocean - MP1649 (SPAdes) | ecosystem: Environmental > Aquatic > Marine > Oceanic | place: North of Tokelau, South Pacific Ocean...
TCGACCGAGTCCGAGAGGCCCCATGCTCCGCCGTTCCGCCCTTGCCCTGCTGTCCGCTGCCGTGGTCTCGACCGCCCTGGCCCCCCTGCCGGCCGCCGCCACGGCTGACTCGACCATCGACGTCGGGCTCGAGGGGTTCCGCGACATCGTGGTCGCCCAATCACACGACCGCGTGTTCATCAGCCAGGGCACGGACGAGGTCGTCGTGACCGACCTGGCGGGCACGCGCACCGACGTCCTCCAGGGGCTCACGGGCGCCTGGGGCATGACGCTCACTGAGGACGAGGGAACCCTCTTCGTGGCGATGCACGGTGGTGAGGCGATCGGCGTCGTGGACACCGAGACGCTCGCGGTGGGGACCATCGGAACCGGCGCGGGGACCTGTCCGATGCACCTGGCCACGACGGCCCAGATGGTGTGGTTCGCCGAGAGCTGCGACACCGGCCCGGTCCGAGAGGGCACGATCGGCGCGCTGGACCCTGTCGAGGGCACGGTCCACCCCGACCTCGCCGAGGTGTACGCCACGGCCATCGCCGCCAGTCCCGCGCGTCCCGGCGAGCTCTTCGTCGGGACGCGCACGTCGCTCCTGTCCCTCACCGCCCTCGGTGGCGAGTCACCCTCCCTGACACAGCGCCTGGAGCACTCCACGCAGGTCGGAGCGTGGGACGCCGCTGTCACCCCGGACGGCTCGCGGGTCGTGACCAACGGCGGCTCTGGCCGGGCTCTCGCACTGACCACCGGCGACTTCACCCCGGCGGCCAGCTACGCCTTCACCGGAGGTGCATCGCCGGTCTCGCTCGCCATCCGCGGCGACGGGATGCTCGCGATCGGGACCTACGACGACGAGGTCCACGTGGTGCCCCCTGGCGGCGAGGAGCCTCTGCGGTCCTACGACTTCTCGCGCGGCTACTCCCACAGCGTGGCCTTCGGCGAGACGTCCATGTACGTCGTCGCCGGCCGTGATCCGGAGCTCCACGTCATCACCCCACGACGCGCCTCGAAGCTGACCGTCAAGAGGACCCAGCGCAAGGTGGACCACGGCGCGGAGGCGACCGTGCGGGTCAGGCTCGACGGCGGCGAGACGAGCCGTGAGGTCCAAGTCTACGCCCAGCCGGCGGGCGAGCCGGCCGTGCTGGTCGCCACCGGTGAGGTGCCCGTGGACGGCTGGTTCGTCGCGCGTCACAGGATCACCCGGACCACCACGTTCCTCGCGACGTACGCCGGCGACGACTCCTACGACACCGCCACGGGGAAGACCCACCCCGTCGGGGCGAGGGCGGACCTGCGCACGAAGATGCTGCGCCCGAGCGGGATGGCGGGCCGGCAGCACCTCTACCGGGTGAACAAGCGGGCCGTGCTGCGGGCGACCCTGCTGCCCCGTGGCCTGGACCGCTGCATCGTCCTGCGTCTGCAGTACTACTTCCGGGGACGGTGGGGGCACGAGGCCAAGACCGACTGTCTCCCGGTCGACCGGCGGTCCCGGGTCAAGGGCTTCGTCGCCGGTGACCGGCAGCTCGTGGGCATCCCGATGCGGCTGCGGGCCGAGTTCCGGGGGGATCAGCGCAACGCGAGGACCAAGACGGCCTGGTCGTACGCCAAGTTCACGCGCTGACCCATATGTCTCCGCCTCGTGTGGTCCAGCGCGCTCCATGGACCGCGCTGGACCACACGAGGCCACTCAGACGACCGGGCGCCCGCCCTGCCAGACGCCGGCGACGAGCGGGACGCCGGGGCGGTAGGCCAGGTGCACGTGGCTGGGCGCATCGAGGAGCACCAGGTCGGCGCGGCGGCCGGGCACGAGCCGACCGACGCCGTCCGCACCGTCGAGGTCCAGTGACGCCGCGGCCGTGGCGGTGACCGCGTGGACCGCCTCGGCCGGGGTCATGCCCATCTCGCGCACCGCCAGCGCGACGCAGAGCGGGATCGAGCTGGTGAAGCAGGACCCGGGGTTGCAGTCCGACGCCAGCGCGACACGGACCCCGGCGTCGAGCAGGCGACGCGCATCGGGGTAGGGCTGGCGGGTCGAGAACTCCACGCCGGGCAGCAGGGTGGCGATCGTGCCGGAGTCACGCAGCGCGTCGACGTCGGCGTCGTCGAGGTAGGTGCAGTGGTCGACGGCCAGCAGGCCGCGCTCGCAGGCGAGCCGGACGCCGGGGCCGGGGCCGAGCTGGTTGGCGTGCAGCCGACCGCGCAGCCCCACCGCCTCACCGGCGTCGAGCACCGCGCGAGCCTGGTCGGCGTCGAACGCACCCCGCTCGCAGAACGCGTCGATCCACCGCGCGTGCGGCGCGCACGCCTCCAGCATCGGCCCGGTCACCAGGTCGACGTAGCCTGCCGGGTCGTCGGCGTGCTCCTGTGGCACGACATGCGCGCCCAGGAAGGTCGTCTGCTCGGTCAGCTGTCGCGCCACCGCCAGGCTGCGCGCCTCGTCGCGCACGGAGAGGCCGTAGCCGGACTTGGTCTCGACGGTGGTCGTGCCCTGCCGGAGCATCTCCTGCACCAGCCGCGCCGCGTGCGAGAGCAGCTGCTCGTCGGTGGCGGCACGGGTGGCGGCGACGGTGGTGCGGATGCCACCGGCGGCGTACGGCGTCCCGCTCATGCGCGCCGCGAACTCCTGTGCCCGGTCGCCGGCGAAGACCAGGTGGCTGTGGCTGTCCACGAACCCCGGCAGCACCGCCCGGCCCCCCGCGTCGACGACGGCGTCCGCGGCGGGCGCGTCGGTGGCGTGCCCGACCCAGGCGACCCGGTCGCCCTCGACGACCAGCGCTGCGGCCTCGATGGCGCCCAGGAGGCCCTCGCGGTGGGGGTCGTTGGTGACCAGCTCGCCGATGTTGGTCAGCAGCGTCGAGGTCATGACCAGATCCTCCCGATCGTCTCGGTCAGCGCGCCACCCACGGTCGACTCGTCCCCGCGACGGTGCACCACCCGGCCGTCGACCACGACGTGGGTGACGTCGGCGGCGGTGGCGGCGAAGACCGCGGTGTGCTCGTCGTCGCCCGTGCCGGCGGTGCGCACGGAGGTGGTGTCGAGGGTGACCAGGTCGGCGCGGGCGCCCACCTCGATCCGGCCGACGTCGCCCAGGCCCAGCACGTCGTGCGCGGTCGCGACGTCCAGCAGCTCGGCCGCGGTGAAGTGCCCGCGGGCCCGGGTGGCCAGCCGCTCGTGCATCTCCAGCCCGCGCAGCTCCTCGAACGGGTCGACCACCGCGTGGCTGTCGCTCCCGACGCTCAGCCGGCAGCCGGCGTCGGCCAGCCGTCGCGCCGGCCCGATCCCGTCGGCGAGGTCGCGCTCGGTGGTGGGGGTGAGGCAGACGTTGGTCCGCGTGCTGCCCAGCAGCTCGATGTCGGCGTCGGTGAGGTGGGTGGCGTGCACGACGGTGGTGCCGGGGCCCAGCAGTCCCTCGGCGTGCAGCAGCCCCGCCGGCGTCAGCCCGTACGCCGCCAGGCAGCCGTCGTTCTCCGCGACCTGCTCCGACAGGTGCACGTGCAGGGGGTGCCGGCCGCGGAAGTGGTGCAGCTCGTCGCGTGGCACCGCCCGGACGGAGTGGATGGCCGCGGGGCCTGCCCCGGCCCGCGCCGCCCAGGCCGCACCGGACCCGTCGGAGTAGCGCACCTGCACGCCCTCCGGCGGCGCCCCGAACCCGCTGGAGAGGTAGGCCGTGTCCAGCAGGACCAGCCGGATGCCGGCGGTCTCGGCGGCGTCGCGCAGCGCGTCACGCATCGCGTTCGGCTCCTCGTGCGGGGTGCCGTCGGGCTGGTGGTGCAGGTAGTGGAACTCCCCCACCGACGTGTAGCCGGCGGCGACCATCTCGCGGAACGTCGCGGCGGCCAGCTCGCGGTAGGAGTCGGGCGTGAGGCGGCCGGCGACGTCGTACATCTGCTCGCGCCAGGTCCAGAAGGTGCCGCGCCCGCGCTGGGTGCGCCCGCGCAGTGCGCGGTGGAAGGCGTGGCTGTGGGCGTTGGCCAGGCCCGGCAGGGTCAGGCCGGCGAGCCTCGTCGCGCGCGGGACGTCGGCGGCGGCGACGTCCGGCGTGACCCGGGTGAACCGGCCGCCCGCGACCTCGACGAGCACGTCGTCGTAGACCGCGCCGTCGACCCAGGCGCGCTGGAGCGAGTAGCCGGTCACGAGACCAGCCGGGTCAGCGTCTCGGCCAGCGCGTCCACGCCGGCCAGGCAGTCGGGCACCTCGGCGTGCTCGTCGGGCGAGTGCGAGACGCCGGTGGGGTTGCGGACGAACAGCATCGCCGTCGGGATGCCGGCCGCCGACAGGATGCCCGCGTCGTGGCCGGCCTGGGTCGGCAGCACCGGCCAGTCGCCGCTCGCGTGCCCGGTGGCCAGCGAGGCCGCCAGCCCGGGGTCGAAGGAGACCTCGCCGGAGACCGACTCCGCGGTCACCGTGACGGTGGTGCCGTCGCGCTCGGCACCCTCGCGCGCCCGCGCCGAGATCCGCTCGACCAAGGCCTCCAACGAGGCGACCGACGACGCGCGGGCGTCGAGCCAGCCGGTCACCCGCGACGGCACCGCGTTGGTCCCGTTGGGGTTGACCTCGACCCGGCCGAAGGTCGCGCGCTCCCCCGCGAGCCGAGCGGTCTCGTTCGCAGCCAGCACGGTCGTGGCGTAGGTGAGCATCGGGTCACGCCGGTCCTCCATGCGCGTCGTGCCCGCGTGGTCGGCCACGCCGTCGAGGTCGAATCGGTAGCGCCCGTGCGGCCAGATCCCGCTCGCCACGCCGACGGCGTGCCCGAGGTCGACCAGCGCACGGCCCTGCTCGACGTGCAGCTCGACGAAGGTGGTGACCCCGGCCAGCAGGTCGACGTCGCTGTCGGGGTCGCCCGTCATCCCCGGCAGCCCCTGTGCCTCCAGCGCGTCGGCGAGGAACACCCCGTCGCGGTCGCGGAGCTCGCGGGCGGTCGCCCACGGCGTCGCGCCCGTCAGCAACCGCGACCCCAGGCAGGCCAGCCCGAAGCGCGAGCCCTCCTCCTCCACGAACACCCCGACCCCCACGGGTCGCCCCGGGACCACGGCGTGCTCGCGCATGCGGTCGATGGCCGCCAGCGCCGAGACCACACCGAGAGGTCCATCGTACGCGCCGCCCTCGAGGACGCTGTCGAGGTGCGAGCCGGTGAGGATCCGGTCGCTCGGGTCGGTGCCCTCGGGCTCCCACCAGCCGACCAGGTCGCCCAGACCGTCGCGCTCCACGCGCAGGCCGCGGGCCTCGCACTGCTCGACGAACCACGCCCGCAGCTCAGCCTCCGGCGAGGTCCAGGGCTGGCGCAGGTAGCCCCCGGTCGCGACGTTGCGCCCGACCGGCGCGATCTCACGCCACATCGCCTCGAAGTCAGCGGGCATGGTTGCTCCTAGGGTCGGGGGCATGGAGTTCCGCGAGGTCGTACGCCGGCGCCGGATGGTCCGCAACTACGCCGACACCCCGGTCGACCCGGCCGTGCTGCAGCGGATGCTCGACCATGCGACCCGCGCCCCGAGCGCCGGGTTCAGCCAGGGGTGGGCGTTCGTGGTGCTCGACTCGCCCGAGGACGTCCGGCGCTTCTGGACGACCGCGACCGACGACGTGGACGACCCCGACCCGTGGCTCGCGGGGATGATGCGCGCGCCGGTCGTGATCGTGCCGTGCAGCAACCGAGCGGCGTACCTCGACCGCTACGCGGCGCCGGACAAGGCGGGCACCCGGCGGCGCAACGGCAGCCCGGCCGGGGACCCCTGGAACGTGCCGTACTGGCACATGGACGCCGCCATGGCCGCGCTGCTGATCCTGCAGACCGCGGTCGACGAGGGGCTCGGTGCCTGCTTCTTCGGGCTGCCGCCGCACCGCGAGCTCGATCTCCGCGAGGAGCTGTGGCTGCCCGACGACGTCGACCCGATCGGCGCGATCACGATCGGCCACCGCGCACAGGACACCGGCAACCGGGGCTCGCCGCGCACGCGGAAGCGCAAGGCCGTCGAGGACGTCGCGCACCGCGGCCGCTGGGGCGGCACCTGGCCCTCGGCTCCCACGGACGACTGACACCTCCCCAGTCCATCGCCGGGGCGGGTCACGGGTCAACGAGCGTCGTCTGCGAGGTGTCTCGTATCCCAGACGGAGCGGGGGCGGTGATCGGCCGCCGCGAGGGAGCCGTCGGGCGTAGTGTCCCCACGTGACCTTGAGGGAGGCCAGGCGCGAGCGCGCCGTGGAGGCGTTGCAGGCAGCCGTGCGGATCCCGACGGTGAGCCGTCGCGACGGGGTGGACACCGAGGTGTTCGACGCGTTGCTGGCCGAGCTGGAGCGGCGGTTCCCGCTGCTGCACGAGCGGCTGGAGCTGACCCGGGTGCACACGCACGGGCTGCTGTTCCGCTGGGCCGGGACCAGCGACGCGCAGCCGGTCGTGCTGATGGCGCACCTCGACGTGGTGCCGATCGAGGACGAGTCGCGCTGGACCCACCCGCCCTTCTCCGGCGCGGTCGTCGATGGCGTGGTCTGGGGTCGCGGCACGCTGGACGACAAGGGCTGCGTGGTGGCGATCTGCTCCGCCGTCGAGGAGCTGCTCGAGGACGGTCACGAGCCGGCGCAGGACGTGTGGCTCTCCTTCGGCTGCGACGAGGAGGTCTTCGGCCAGGCGGCACCCGAGGCAGTCGCGGTGCTCCGTGAGCGCGGCGTCGAGCCGTGGTTCGTCCTCGACGAGGGCGGCGCCGTGGCCGGCGGCGCGTTCCCCGGCGTGAGCGCCCCGGTCGCCGTCGTCGGCGTCACCGAGAAGGGCGTCACCTCGCTGCTGCTGCGCGCCGAGGGCCGCGGCGGCCACGCCTCGACGCCGGCACGCAACGGGCCGACCGCGCGGATCGCGAAGGCGATCACCGCACTGGAGTCCTCCCCGATGGCGCCCGCGCTGCCCGCGCCGACCGTCGAGCTGTTCCGCCGGCTCGGGCCGCACCTGCCGCTCCCGCTGCGCCCCGTGGTCGCGGCCGCCGCCCGCGTGCCCGCGGTCCTGACCCGCACCCTGCTCGCGGCCGGCCCCGAGACCGCCGCCATGGTCCGCACGACCTTCGCGGTCACCACGCTCGAGGGCTCGCCGGCCCTCAACGTCATCGCCGGCTCTGCGACCGCGGGCGTCAACATCCGTGTGATGGTCGGCGACACCGTGGATTCGGTGCTCGAGCACGTCCGCCGCGCCGTGGGGCGTGGGGTCGACATCGAGGTCGTCGAGGAGGGCGAGGCGAGCCCGCTGTCGCCGTACTCCACCGCCGAGCACGCCGACCCCGCCTTCGACCTGCTGGAGACCACGATCGGCGAGGTCTTCCCCGACGCCGTGCCGTCGCCCTACGTGATGATGGCCGGCACCGACTCGCGGCACTTCACCGAGATCTGCGAGCGGGTCTACCGCTTCGCTCCGTTCCGGATGAGCAAGGCCCAGCGCGAGGCCATCCACTCCCACGACGAGCACCTCGGCGTGGAGGACTTCCTCGACGGCGTGGCGTGGTACCGGCTCCTGATCGAGAGGCTCCCCGCATGACCACGCCCACCCGCACCGGCGTCACCCCCGGGCAGGGCCTGCTCGCGATCGTCGGGCTGCTGGTGGCCGTCGAGGTCGCCAGCGGCGTGCTGCAGGGCTACTACACGCCGATCTTCAGCGACATCGCCGACCACCTCGGGATCGACGACGCCGACGTCAACTGGTTCGAGGCGGCGCAGCTGATCGTCTCGGCGCTGTGCGTGCCGCCGCTGGCCCGGCTCGGCGACCTGGTGGGCCACAAGAAGGTGCTGGTGCTGTCGACCGCGGTCACCGCGCTGGCCTCGTGGGGCGTGGCGTTCGCCCCGTCGTTCGGCACGTTCCTGGTCGCGTGGGCGCTCCAGGGTGCGTACGTCGTGTGGTTGCCGCTCGAGGTGGCGATCATCCACCGGCGTACCCGCGACACCGGCCGCCAGCAGCTGCTCACCCGCCGCGCCGCCGCGGTGCTGGTCGGGGCGCTGGAGCTCTCGGTCATCATCGGCGCGCTCACCTCGGGTGCCCTCGTCGAGGCGACGTCGATGACGACCCTGCTGATGCTGCCCGCGATCGTGACGACGGTCGTGCTGGTGCTCGTCTGGTTCGGCGTCGAGGACGTGCCCGGGGAGGCCACCGGCGGGTACGACTGGCGCGGCCTGGGCATGATCACGCTCGTCCTCGGCCTGGTGATGGGCGGCCTCATCGCCATCCGGCTGCAGGGCCCGGCCGCGGCGCTGCCGTGGCTGCTGGTGCTGGCCGGGTTGGCGGCGCTGGTGCCGTTCGTGCGGCTCGAGCGGTCGCTGGCCGACCCGATGGTCGACGTGCGGCTGCTCGCGCGCACCGACCAGTGGCCGATCCAGCTCACGGCGTTCCTCTTCGGCATGTCGGTGCTCGGCGCCCAGATCCCGCTGTCGACCTTCGCCCGCACCGACCCCGACGTCGTCGGCTACGGGCTCGGCGCGGACGCTGCCTTCGTCTCGACGCTGGTCGGGGTGTACGTCGTGTTCCTGGCCATCGGCGCGTTCACCCTGCCGCTGACCGCGCGCCTGCTCGGGCCGCGCGGGGCGCTGGTGGCCTCCTCGCTGCTGGTGGCGCTGGGCTACGGCCTGTTCCTGCCCTTCCACGACTCCACGACCCAGACGCTGACCAACATGGCGATCGCGGGCCTCGGCTCCGGGGCCCTGGTCGCCGCCCTGCCGGCGGCCGCCGCAGCCGCCGCCCCGCCCGACCGCACCGGCTTCGCGACCGGCATGACCAACGCGACCAAGACCGTCGGCGGCGCGATCGCCTCCTCGGTCTTCGCGATCGCCCTGGCCTCCACCGGCTCGCTCGAGGGGCCCGCCGAGGGCGCGGCGCCGCTCTCGGGCTACCTCACGGTCTGGGCGGTCTGCTCGGTGGCCGCCGTCGTCGCCGCGGTCTGCCTGCTGCTCGCGCCGAAGGTCACCGACGACGTCACCCCCGAGGTGGCTCGCCCGGAGACGCTGGGCGCCTGAGGCACGGCCGGTGGGCTGGTCCCCGGTCGTAGGCTGGCCGCACGGGGGTGGTCCACGTGTCGGAGTCGCAGCAGAACGAGGTCCAGCGCGCCCGCGACGAGGCCGAGCGGCGCAAGCGCTCGACCCAGTCCGCCTCCGCCGCCCGGATCGCCTACCAGCACCAGTGGGTCGACGAGCAGATCCGCATCGCCCACGCCCGCGGCGACTTCGACGACCTCCCCGGCGCCGGCAAGCCGATCGAGGGGCTGGGCGAGCAGCACGACCCGGACTGGTGGGTGAAGCGGCTCGTCGAGCGCGAGCAGATCACCGGCGTGCTGCCCCCGAGCCTGCAGCTGCGCAAGGACGACGCGGAGCTGGACGCCCGCCTGGACCGGCACACGGTCGAGAGCGACGTACGCCGTGAGGTGGAGGAGTTCAACGCCCGCGTCATCCGCGCCCGCTACACCCCGGTCGACGGCCCGCCGTTGATCACGATGCCCCGCGACGTCGAGGCGACCGTGGAGGCCTGGGCCACCCGCCGGGCCGACCGGGCCGCCGCCGTACGCGCGGAGAACGCCCGCTCCGCCGCCACCCCCGCTCCCCGGCGCCGGTGGTGGCGTCGGGGGCGCTGAGCGGAAGGTTCAGCGGCGCCCCGATGAACCTCACGCTCCCCCGCTACAGGTGCGTGGGGGCGCCATCAGGTCCATCGGCGCCCCGATGAACCTCACGCCCGCCGTCCGCTGTCAGATCGGTCATACCGACGGGTAACGACGCGCTGCTAGTTTCCGCACCATGCCCAGCACCAAGAGCGCCAAGGACTTCTTCCGCCCCCTCGCCGTGGGTGCGCCGACCCCGCCGACCGAGATCCCGGCGCGGCCGAGCCGCGCGATCCACTTCTTCGACCCCAGCAACGAGAAGATGGCGGCGAAGATCCCGCAGATGGTCGGGACCGTCGACGTGCTGCTCGGCAACCTCGAGGACGCCGTCAAGGCCGACAACAAGGAGGCCGCGCGCGAGGGCCTGGTGAAGATCGCGTCGGAGACCGACTTCGGACCCACGCAGCTGTGGACCCGGATCAACTCCCTCGACAGCCCCTGGGTGCTCGACGACCTGACTCGACTCGTGCCCGCGATCGGCCACAAGCTCGACGTCATCATGGTGCCGAAGGTGCAGGGTGCCGAGGACATCCACTACGTCGACCGGCTGCTCGCCCAGCTCGAGGCCAAGGCCGGTCTCGAGAAGCCGATCCTGGTCCACGCGATCCTCGAGACCGCCCGCGGCGTCGCCAACGTCGAGGAGATCTGCGGCGCCTCGCCCCGCATGCAGGGCCTCTCCCTCGGCCCGGCCGACCTCGCCGCCGACCGCCGCATGAAGACCACCCGCGTCGGTGGCGGCCACCCCGGCTACCTCGTCCGCCAGGACCCCGTCCACGAGCAGCCCGACGCGCACCGCGCGATCTTCCAGCAGGACCTGTGGCACTACACGATCGCCCGGATGGTCGACGCCTGTGCCACCCACGGCATCTACCCCTACTACGGGCCCTTCGGCGACATCGCCGACGTGGTGGCCTGCGAGGACCAGTTCCGCAACGCGTTCCTGCTCGGCTGCGTCGGCACCTGGAGCCTGCACCCCAAGCAGATCGCCATCGCCAACAAGGTCTTCAGCCCCTCGGTCGAGGACATCAAGCACGCCCGTCGCGTGGTCGCCGCCATGGGCGACGGCACGGGCGCGGTGATGCTCGACGGCAAGATGGAGGACGACGCCTCCCTCAAGCAGTGCCTGGTGATGGTGGAGCTGGCCGAGCAGCTGGCCGCGATCGACCCCGAGCTGAAGAAGCAGTACGACGCGATCGAGGTGGACTGACCATGACGACCGTTCTCCGCTCCGTCCTCTACATGCCCGGCGCCAACGACCGGGCCCTGGAGAAGGCCAAGACCATCCCCTGCGACGGCCTGATCCTCGACCTCGAGGACTCCGTCGCCCCCGACGCCAAGCCCGCCGCCCGGGAGGCCGTGTGCGCGGCCGCGTCGAGCGGTGAGTACGGCCGGCGTACCGTCACCATCCGCGTCAACAGCCTCGGCACCGAGTGGCACGACGCCGACCTCGCGGCCGCGGCGAAGGCCGGCCCCGACGGCATCGTGGTCCCCAAGGTCAACAGCGCCGCCGAGGTCCTCGGCCTCGTCGAGGCGATGGAGAAGGCCGGCGCGCCGGAGCACACCAAGCTCTGGGCGATGGTCGAGACGCCCGAGGCGATCTTCAACGCGCGCGAGATCGCGGCCGCCTCCGACCGGCTCGCGGTGATCGTGATGGGCACCAACGACCTGGTCAAGGAGCTGTACGCCGAGCACGTCCCCGGCCGCGCCCCGCTGCTGGCCTCGCTGTCGATGGCGCTGCTCGCGGCCCGCGCCGCCGGTGTGCAGATCCTCGACGGCGTCTACAACGACGTGAAGAACGCCGAGGGCTTCCTCGCCGAGTGCGAGCAGGGCCGCCAGATGGGCTTCGACGGCAAGACCCTCATCCACCCTGGGCAGGTCGAGCCCGCCAACGAGCAGTTCGCCCCCTCCGCCGAGGCGGTCGAGGACGCCAAGGGCCTGATCGAGGCCTTCGAGACGGCCGGCTCCGGTGTCGCGACGTACAAGAACAAGATGATCGAGAACCTCCACGTCGAGTCCGCCCGCCGGACGCTGACGATCCACGAGGCGATCTCGGCGCTGGGCTGAGGCGGCCGGCCGGGGTTACTCCGCACGAGATCTCACCCTCAGTTCGACGCGGATTCATATGGTCTAAGCAACGCTTCCTGAAGGAGTGTTGATGACCAAGCCGTTCCCGCGTGCTGCGCGTGAGGCATTGATCGACTTGATC
>Ga0208057_1000743_pt1 | contig 11778 bp, 10 predicted proteins | sample DeeseametaMP1649_FD_184183 | JGI IMG/M metagenome (GOLD analysis project Ga0208057, IMG submission 184183) | Marine microbial communities from the Deep Pacific Ocean - MP1649 (SPAdes) | ecosystem: Environmental > Aquatic > Marine > Oceanic | place: North of Tokelau, South Pacific Ocean...
GCAATAGCTTCCTTTTTAATAAGCTCGTTGATAGTAAAATTTTTACCAGTGTCACGCAGAAACTCAATTAAATTAAGTTTTGCTAGCCAGTCTGCATTATTAACAAACTCGACTTCAATCCCTTCTAACAGCCGCTTGGCTTGGGTTTTTATTTTTTCAACATTTTTTGCCACCAACACCGGATCAACCGTTGGTCGCTCCATATCTGTCTTCGGGTCGCCAATCATGCCGGTTCCTCCTCCCACCAGAAAGATGATCTTATGACCAGCATTACCTAGATGTTTAAGTAACATCCAGATCACAAAATTACCCGCATGCGCAGAATCGGCTGAAGGGTCGATTCCGTGATATACCACTCTTTTTTCTGCATCCAAAATAGTGGCGAGTGATTCTCCAGAAAACTGGTGTATAAAGCCCCGTTTTTCAAGTTCTGTACTAAGTTGCATAATGAAATAACTCTATCATATGAAGGTCGGTATTAGACTAGACAATTTGTGCTACTATTGGCGATATACATATATTAGGTATGAAAAAACTATTACATTCACTACAGCCGGCCAATAAAAAGGAGTTCTTATTCGATTTGTTCATTTTCTGTTTTGCTGGAGGTATTTTATTGGTTGCGGGGCTTTTAATCTGGATTGCCACTTTAGATATTCCTGACCTATCCTCTTTTGACGAACGTCGAATTCTCCAATCAACCAAAATTTACGACCGAACCGGTGAGGTATTACTCTATGACCTACACCAAGACGTTCGTCGCACAGTGATTCCGTTTGATGAAATGCCTGAAAGTATAAAAGAAGCGACCATCGCAATTGAAGACGATCAGTTTTACAGTCATATCGGTATTGATATAGCTGCGATTTTCAGATCGGCGTTAATTAACATTCAAAACTCGGGAGACCCATTTTCAGGTGTTGGTGGTTCCACAATTACTCAACAGGTAATAAAAAACTCTGTTCTACAACGCGAAAAGCGATTAAGCCGAAAGGTGAAGGAAGCAATTTTAGCTATCAAGCTTGAGCGTGTGATGACAAAAGACCAGATTCTTGAAGTGTACTTAAACGAATCACCGTATGGCGGTACCATTTACGGCATTGAGGAGGCATCACAAGCGTTTTTCGGAAAATCGGCACGAGAACTCACTATTGCCGAATCAGCTTATTTAGCGGCAATCCCCCAGGCTCCAACCAGGCTCTCACCGTACGGAAACAATCGCGACCAACTTGAAAAGCGACAAGATCTAGTACTTGAGCGAATGCGCATCAATGGCTTTATCACTACTGAAGAATTTGAGGCAGCTCAAGCTGAAGAAGTGGCTTTTGAAACAGAAATTGTTTCTGGTATTAAAGCACCGCACTTTGTAATGTATATTCGTGAAATTCTGGCAGAAAAATTTGGCGAAGAGGCTCTGGCTGAAAAGGGCTATAAGGTTATAACCACCCTGGACTGGGAATTGCAAAAAGCAGCCGAAGAAATAGTGGCTGAAAAAGTAGCTATAAATACTGAAAGTCACAACGCTTCAAATGCGGGTATGGTTGCTGTTGATCCAAAAACTGGAGACTTATTGGTTATGGTGGGGTCAAAAGATTACTTTGCTGAAGATATCGACGGAAACTTTAACGTAGCACTAGCAAGCCGCCAACCAGGCTCATCAATAAAACCATTCGTATACGCTACCGCTTTTACTAAAGGGTACTTGCCACAAACTATTCTTTTCGATCTTCCAACCCAATTCTCAGTAAACTGTGATCCATGGAACACCACTTCTGACGATGGTTGCTATGCACCACAAAACTACAACAACAAATTCATAGGGCCAATCAGTATGAGGAATGCCTTAGCCCAATCGCTAAACATACCAGCAGTAAAAACACTTTATCTTGCCGGTGTGAACTCAGCCCTCAAACTGGCCGCTGATATGGGTATCACTACTCTTAATGATCCTGAGCGTTACGGCTTAACCTTAGTACTTGGTGGGGGTGAAGTCCGCCTCATTGATATGACATACGCGTATGGTGTGTTTGCTAATCGTGGTGTGCGAGCAGAACCAAGAAGCATTCTTCGTATAGAAGATATTACTGGCGAAGTGATTGAAGAAAACGAGGTCCGTGAGTCACGAGTATTAGAAGAAAATGTTGCAGACATGATAAGTGACATTCTTTCAGATAATGTGGCGCGTACACCGCTGTGGGGAGCTAACTCACAAATAAACTTTCCTAATCGCGATGTAGCAGCGAAGTCAGGTAGTACCAACAACTTCCGCGACGCATGGATTATGGGTTATGCTCCAAATATTGCTGTCGGGGCGTGGGCTGGTAACAATGATAATCAATCTATGTATGGGCTCTCAGGCTTAATTACGAGCCCAATGTGGCGCGAGGTGATGGATGTCGCACTAGCCAAGCTCCCGGAAGAGAATTTTGTCCAACCATACATAAACGTTGATGGAGTGAAACCAGTTATTCGTGGTCAATACATTAACACTGCTGCTCTGCTCCAAACCCTACAGAGCACCTCAACAGACCCTGGGTTAAGTGTGAATGATATATATGGAAACATCCATAACATACTGCACTATGTCGATAGAAATGATCCGCTTGGACCATATCCAAGCAATCCAGCCAATGATCCGCAGTACAGAAACTGGGAATACAGTGTCCAAAACTGGAAAAACGCCCAGTTTGGCGCATTCTTAAATCTCTCAACCAGCAGCAGCACGGATGACGAAGTTACCGATCCAGAGCCTGCCGAGGAAGAGTCTTCACGTAGAAATCGAGATGATTAAACACCCAGTAGCAAACCTAGTTAAAAACCGCTTATAGAGCGGTTTTAACGTATATATACAGGTGCATCGCGACTTGTCACAACTTTCTTAAAGTGCGCAAGAATCTGCTCTTCCTGTGCTTTTATTTCTGTTTTGAGTATGCTTGGTATCGCTAATGTGATTGTTTTTGTGGGAACACTGTAGTGTATTTGATTGGGCTGTAATTCAATTCCTGTCACCTCCCTGATACACTCAACCATTCTTTTTTCGATTGATGCTTGGGGTGGTCGAAGTCTGTTTTTATATACCTCAAAAAACTTACTGAGGTGTTGGTGGTTATCGTGGGGGTCTTTTTTCACAACCCTACTTATTCATTGGCATCACTAGATACCGTAATGTTTTGTCGTTGTTACCTTGCATTACTACCGCCCGGCCTATGCCTGCAAAGCTTAGTTTGAGTGAATCGTCCTGAATATGGGACAACGGATCCATTACATACTGTTGGTTAAAACTCAGAGTCATTTCTTCCCCTTCAACTGCAGCTGAAATAGTGTCGGTGGTGTGTCCTACGTCGTTATTATTAGCTGCTATGGTTAGGTTTTTGTCAGTTATGGTTACTGATACTTGTCGGAATTTATTAAGAAAGATGCTGGTCTTTTTAAACGCCTTGAGTATATCTTCTTTTAGAACAGTTACGTGCGCCGCATATTCTTTTGGAATAATCTGTTCATAATCAGGAAATGTACCAGTTACCAGGCGTGAAGAAATGTAGACCCCATTTTCAAATTCCACCGCGCAGTGATTGTCGGTAATAATCAACTTTGGTTCACCTGATAACACTTCACACACTCGAGCTAACTCAGAAGCATTTTTGTTAGGAATCATAAATGATTGATCGAGAACAATATTCTTCTGTGAAACAGTTTTTTCCATTAAACGGAAGGAGTCTGTAGCAACAAATGTTAGTGAGTGTTCTTTCTTTTGTTGTACGTATACACTCCCCAACTCTGGTTTTATAGATGTTTGTGACGCGGCAAATGCAACACTCTTAATACCATAAGCAAATGATTGCGCGTTAATAGTTAGGCTAGTTCCTTCAATCTTTTTAGCAGCTGGAAACTCGTCCACGGCAAAGGTTTTAATTGAAGTGTTCGACTTACTAGTTTCAATTTGCAGCACTGCCTCTTCTAGGCGCAATGTGACTTCTTTCTGATCAATTAATTGCACACTCTGTAGGAATGTTTGTGTTGGCACTGCAACTACGCCCTGCTCCTCAATGTGGGCCTCTAGTGGGATATTGATACTCATCTCTAGGTTTGTAGCTTCCAAAGTAACTGATTTTTCAGTGGTGGTAATTTTTACACACTGTAGTACCGGCAGCGTTGGTGTCTTTGAACTAATACGGCTTGTTAGTTCAAGTGCTCGCAGTAGTTGTTCATGTGGAAGAGTTATCTCCATAGATTTATTTATACACCATTTTACCCTTTATTATTAGTCCTGTGGAAGTGTGCAAAACTCTGATATGTGTTGTATCTACTCAGTTATTTGTGTGTACTATTTTGCACAGAGGTATGCATAAGAGTGGGTATAGACTGGACAAGAGTGGGTATAAGAATAATCTCTCAGTCATCCTGTGGATTATTGGCTTTTCTATCCCCGCTTTTTAGTACCTATGCACAGACTACTACTTCTCTAATAAAGGGCTTTCCACACCCTATACACAACCGCATGAGAAGTAAAAATAAATGCCGCAGCAATTGCTGCGGCATTTATTTTTACTTAAGGAGCATCCTTACTTGGCTAATCTCTTCTTCCAGCTCCCCGCCCTGTTTAAGGCACTCTTTTATTTTTTCACAGGAGTGAATAACCGTGGTATGGTCGCGACCCCCTAATTTTTTACCAATAGCCGGATATGATATTTGGAGGTCTTCACGCAAGATGTACATGATGATTTGCCGTGGCTTCACGACTTCTTTACGCCTTGTTTTTTCGTAGATACTAGCTGGATCGATATCGTAATAACGGGCAACTTTTTCAACTACATCTGAAATAGCCAGGGTTTTGCGCGGTCGTGAACTGTTTTTGATGATAAGTTTTACTTCATCAACAGATAGGGTGCGTCCTAGTAGCTGAGATTGGCACATGATGGTGTTTAGTGCTCCCTCAAGTTCACGTACATTACCTTCTATACTTTGTGCTAAGTAGGTGATGACATCGTCGTAGAGCACAATACTGTTTTGAGCGGCCTTGGCTCGCAAAATCGCCGCTCGAGACTCAATATCAGGTGCTGGTAAGTCTACAATCATACCTTGCGCAAAACGGGACCGGAGTCTGTCTTCAAGTCCAGCTAGAAGAGCTGGGTGAATATCGCTAGAAAAAATAATCTGCTTATTGTTGTCATGCAGCGCATTGAACAAGTGGAATAGTTCTTCCTGAGTTTTTTCTTTAGTCGCCAAAAACTGCACATCATCCATGATCAATACATCGTACTGACGATACTTGTCTTTAAAATTATTAGCGGTGCCGCTCTGAAGGGCATTGAAGTAATCAACCGCAAATCGTTCACTTGTTACGTAAAAGACTTTCTTTCCAGTTTTTTTAATATGATTCCCGACCGCTTGTATGAGGTGTGTCTTACCATGACCAGTTTTTCCGTAAATGAAGAGCGGGTTGTAGGTAATACCCGGCTTTTCAGCAACGGTTTTTGCAGCAGCGTGCGCTAGTGCGTTGTAGGGACCTATCACAAATGTTTCAAAAGAATACTTGGGGTTTAAGTTGTCGGTTTTGTTTACATAATACTCCTCAAGCGGCAAAGCAGCGTTAATTGTCTGGTTTTTATTAGCTTCTTGCTTCTTTTCGTTACGTTGTGCTACTTGGTACTCAACACTTCGTACGTGCGGAGTCAGGTCCCGTAAGGTCTTTAAGATCATGGTATTGAACTTGTCTTGCAACCAGTCGCGCACAAATACACTTGGTACCCCGATGGTGACGGTGCCATCCTCAATAGTGATGATGTAGGTGTCACGGAACCAGGTTTTAAAGTTGGCAGCTGTGATAGAAAGCTCGATTTTTACTAATGCGTCATCCCAGAGTTGTTTTACGTCAATTTGTTTTGTTTGAACGATTCGGTTTTGAGAAGTTTGGCTCGAGACTGGATTCATAGGATACTGGAACAGGTAAACGTTACCTGCAATTATACTCACTGCGTAAGAACTGTAAAATATATTTACAAATACGATTAAAAATCGGCAACTGTCAGAGAAGAAAAAATAGCAACTGTGGATAGTATGGGGATAAGACTGTTAACATTTTTGTATATAAAACTACGACCATACTTGCCTTTTTCATATATTCCTATATAGTGTGGGGCACTTAAAACGTATATTATGCCAAAGCGAACCTACCAACCAAGTAAGCGAAAGCGTGCCAAAACGCACGGTTTTCTAGTGCGCACAGCCACTACCGCCGGCCGCAAGATTCTACAAGCGCGGCGCCGCAAAGGTCGCGCACAACTAACAGTTAAAAAGGCTCGCTAAGAGCCTTTTTATATACCTGATACAATAAGCGTATGTTTAGCAAAAAGGAGCGGCTAACCCGAGCGGCTTTTACTGAATATTTTAAAACCGGCAAACGACTACATAGTGATGTAGCAACGTTAATTTACCAACCCTGCCCCACCACCCATGTTGCGGTGGTGGTGGGCAAAAAGGTGTTAAAAAAAGCGCATGAGCGAAACGCGGCACGACGAAGAATTTATGGCGTGCTGTACCGAACACTTAAAAAAAGTAACCAAACCGGCGTATATATTTTTTTGACGAAACCAACATTTACTTCTTTAACCAAAAAACAACAGCAGGAAGCAGTGCAAAACCTACTCAAGCGTATTACACTGTCCAAGTAATTATCTAGTATCTATGTTTAGCTATATTTGGCACACTTTCTTTTTTGACCCAATTTACAATACCCTTGTGTTTTTTATCGACGTTGCGCCGCGTGGTGATGTTGGTTTGGCGATTGTTTGTACCGTTGTTGTGGTTAAGACAATTCTCCTACCTCTTTCCGTACGAGCAGCAAAAACACAAAAAACAATGAAAGAGATTGAGCCGAAACTGCGAGAGATAAAGGAAAATCACAAAGACGATCGTCAACAACAGGCGCAAGCAATGATGTCTGTTTACAAGGAAGCACAAATTAGTCCATTCGCTAGTATCATTCTTATCTTTCTGCAGATTCCAATTGTTTTTGCCTTGTACTTTGCGGTGTCTAGGGGTGGTGGTATACCGCTACCAGATATCAATAGCGATTTGTTGTACACCTTTGTGATGGTGCCGGAACTAGTGAACACCCACTTTCTTGAATTGATTGACATGACTGGTCGCAGCGCTCTGTTGGCTGCCTTAGCCGGCATAACACAGTTTGTGCAGATAAATATGACCCTACCGAAACTAGCAGCTCGTGATCCGGAGGCTGCACCAGATATGAAAGACGAGTTTATGCGCAATATGCAGCTGCAGATGCGTTATGTAATGCCGATAATTATTGCCGTAGTGGCCTACACCATCTCAGCGGCTATCGCCCTTTATTTCCTCGTTAGTAACGTGGTTGGCATTCTTCAAGAGTTTTACATTAAGAAGCATCGGTAGTGTTAACGTAGCGAACGCACATCATGTCTCCTACACCACCCCGGACGAATCTATAAGTACGCACCAACTCCATGTTTCTTTTAGCGCATGCTCTAGCAAAATCTTGTTCGGTATTGATTGGTCCAGAGTCTCTTCTTACGGCGTATATGTTAGCGTAAGCTAAAGGCATTTCACATCTAAGTACATCAGCGTTTTCTTGAGATTTAGCTTTCCCTCCGTTTTGCTCACAGTAAGAGCCATCTGTGACATCGAGAACCCAAGCCTTAAGAAAAGCCTCGCTTGCATCATCTATACAGCTATCAATAAAATCTGCAGTAGATCCAGGATATTTAGTAATGCAGTAATCGCGCGCTCGAAATGAAACAATTGTGCCATCGTAGCTTAAAAGGTCTTCGGCGTATTCATCTCCTAAATCAACATCACCTTCTTTATAATCGCTTATTCTCCAGCGTTCAGCAAACACTTTTCTGAGACATGTATAGGTGTTTGGTCGACCTGCATCTCTTTTAACTTTTGAACCACTCTTGCCACAGATTGAAGTAAATTCTTCCAGCGCTTTCACCTTGGTCTCCTCATCACAATCATCAACTGATATAGCAATTGCCGTGTTACCACCACCTACGTCTGAGCCGGTTCTTACACAACTTGGCGCGTCCCAATCGTCAAGATCATTAACTAAAGGTGTACCATCAAGACTTAAACTATGTTTAGGTTTAACAAATTTTAGGTCAAAGTCAGTCAGGTTTGGGTTGATGGTATTTAGTATCAGGACGGCAGAAATGATAATGATAAGTCCGAGCAGTGAGGTACGGATATCCTTCTTCGCATCCTCCTTACTGGTGACCACGTCACTCAGCATGTATTTCACTCCAGCAATAATAATTTTAACCACCGCAAACAATGCCGCGGCTACAATCGCAAGTAAATAAATACTGTTTAGGTATTGCCCAATATCATTAGTGTCAGAGAGCGGGGTGCCGTCAATTAGAGTTGAGTATGAAGATTGGGCAAAGATAGTTGCTGGAAAAAAAAGCACACTCACCAATATTGAAAGCAGTAATTGTTTCATGTTTCTATGATACCACCGTGTTAGAAAGCGTAGAGCCATAAATTGCCTGTGGTTTTATTAGTGAACAAAAGTGATTCAAAAGCGTATATTGGATGAGTAACATCAATACTGATACCTGCTTCTTCTGACACCTCCAAAATTTGTCCAACTGAAGCATCACTCACACCTAGAGTACGAATACGATCTTTGGTTGCGACAGTGCCAATCATACGGTCTTTATCAGTATTGCTTTCATAGGTTTCAGGTTGGCCGCAAATAAACTCGTTAGTTGCTGAAACAGGAGCGCATTTGTGTGGGTTACTGCGAATAAAATATTCTTGAAAGGTTCCATCCAAAGAATAGGTTTTAAGCAGTTGATCGTCATCGCTCGTGGTAAATAACACCGAATCATTTAGAGCGACAGCTGATAGGCCAAAACCACTTACTGGTTCACGATTGGTAATCCCGTCCACGTAGCTGTATAAATATCCTTCAAGTGAGCTAGCGGTCTTTGGATAATAGAAGTGAGGACCATTTATCGCACTTCCCCAGGCAACTACAGCTTCTCGAAACGGAATGGTGAAAAGTCTTTCACTCGCCAGGCCGCTGCCAAGCTTGTAGCTCTTTACGCCAGTAATATTATTTTCTTTCACTTGATACAGAAGTGTGTCACCTATAATAGTGGCAGATTCTGCTGTTTCGTAAAGAGTAAAGGTGCTAGTTTCGGTGCTTGAAGCGGTCGGAAGTGACATGACAGTTATTGAATCTCCTAAAAAGACTGCAAATTGACCATCGTCTGAAAACAGCGTCTGTGTGACACCTTGAATTGTCGTATTTGAAATTCTCACTTCTGAGAAATCATAGTAGTCAATACTGTACACATGACCGGTCCCAGCTTCAGCAAAATAAATTACTGGGTCAGTGGTGCTGCTGGTTTGTACTATATTGTATCCAACAACTGGTCGGGTGGTTAATTGTGTTAGTGGTCCGCTGAGTACAAATTGTTCATCTTCTTCTTCATTTTGAATATCTCCAGGGATTGTGTTGTCAGTGGTATCACCAATGTCAGGCCCAGAGAAAATACCTTCTCTAAGCATAGTCGCACCATCATTTATAAAAAATAGCACTCCAAGCAGGATAAGGATTATGACAATGCCGATAATGATAATGATTTTTTTCATACTAATATAAAACAGGTATTGAACTTCGTGCTCCTTGCAGCAGTGCGGTAGTGCTTTGCACCTGGAAAGAGATAGTGGTGTTCCCCGCTAAGCCAGATCGCTCAAGCGTGATTCGGTACGGGTTGTTTCCTGACGCTGCTGGTCGTCCGTTCAATTCCCAGTTAGCAACGTCAGGATTGTTAAATACTCGCGTGTCTAAATAATACGGCGCAGCAATCAGAGTTACGCTGCCTCCGGTAAGAAACACCGAATCATACGCGTTAGTAGAAATACCATACAAGGTGTGTGACTCATAAAACTGTAAAAAGGGTCGAACGTTTGGTATGAGTATCGACTTGCGTGCAACCTCACGTTGCCCTTCGCTAACGCGTAGTTCCAAAATAACGCGCGAATCTTGGGGCATGGTGAAGTGGGTAGCATATTGGCCACGCGCTACCGCCCCTCCAAGTAAATCACCGTTAATTCTCCAAGCGTAGGTTAAATCAGATTGAGTTCTTCCATTAAGAATGGCGGTTACATTGACTTGACTGCCGGTGCTCGGAAGCGGCCGACCGGTATAAAAGCTTGGTACATAAGTTTGTGGCTCGATGATGATGTCGAGGTACTGTGGAGTAATAGTAGTCTCTGTCCTGATAACCTGTCCGGCAGGTGTTGTCATACTTGCTTGAATACGAGTTTGTGTACCAAGCGAACCAACTTTGGCTTCAATTTGTGTTCGGTTGGCAAGGTTTGGTTGCAGAGCGCCGTCAATGTACCAATCAATAGTAGAGCCATACAGCGAGCTGAGATAGTTGCCAATCTCAATCGACACCGTTTTGCCCGGCTCTGGTGTGCTCGGCGAAACAACTAATTCTGGCTGATAATTTCCTATATCGCTTACAGAAAATTGCGCAAAAGCAACCTGAAAAGCCATCGTAAAAACACCAATAGTAAGTAAGCCTGTGCTAAGTACTCTGCGCAACATTGTTTTAATAATATCAAGAAATAGAAGCCCTTTTTATGATTGGGTGGGATAATAAAGTGCTTTGAGCTGTAAAAATTTAAGCACAGCACTTGCGGTTTTTTCTTTGTATGGTACAGTGGGTATACCGAAGTCCCTTGTGGACAAAGACTCGGTATAAGACCTTTTATCTAAACAAGCGCGCAAGCGCCAACCCAAGGAGTACGCTCGATGCGTATAAAAACTCTTGCGGCGTTTGGCGCCGCACTCATTCTCGCTGCCTGCGGCAACCCGTCGCAGGAAGAAGCCATCGCCGGCAACAACTTCGATTCTTCGGAATCCGATTCGTCGGACACTCCCGAAGTTGCTGCATATGTTCGCTCAAGCGACAGTTCGGAATTCACCTCTGAAGAAGGTAACGCTTACTTCGGAGTCAATCCAACGTCCGAGCAACAGGCGCAAATTGACGCCTTCAACTCTCGTCCGGACGAACAGAGGCTCGCAGTTCTCCGCGAGAAGTATGGCGACTAAGATCGCCTCTTATGAAATCAGCCCCCGACTTGTACGATCGGGGGCTTACTGTTTATTTTGGATATTTCCATACGGCCAGTGCCCATAGTATAAACATAGGCAACATATTTAGTATTGGCAGCGCATAACAGATGAGAGCAAAAAGAAGTAACCCGCCTTTCAAAAACCCCCCCTCGCCCCATAGCGGGTTTATACCCTGACACGCATACATAGCTGAAAGACAAATAAGAGTTATAAAGCCCCATAGTAAAGATAACGCAAAGGTGACAATGAATATGCCTCCCACATCAAAACCGATAGCTTGTGCCGCGGCCTGTAATAAACTTGCGCCAACAGCTGCAAACTCACCATTTACAAGTGCTTCCCAAACACCGGAGCCGTTTTCTCCCCCGCGCACACTACCCACAACTCCAAACGAAATTAAATACGCCAACCCAATAAAAAATTGCAGGGTATAAAAAATTCCCAAACCAGTACTTATAACCCATATTGTTGCTCTGGTGGCTTTGGCAGACTTTAAAAAACCACGTCGGGTTTTACCAATTTTGCTCACTCGCTTGCCTTGACGACTAGCTTGCTTGCCAGCGAGGCGCGTTGCCCGCCCGCCGGCTTTCGTAGCGCCCCCAAGGGCCGCTAATGGTACTCCCACAACCGCTCCCAAGCCA
>Ga0208057_1000759_pt1 | contig 11667 bp, 10 predicted proteins | sample DeeseametaMP1649_FD_184183 | JGI IMG/M metagenome (GOLD analysis project Ga0208057, IMG submission 184183) | Marine microbial communities from the Deep Pacific Ocean - MP1649 (SPAdes) | ecosystem: Environmental > Aquatic > Marine > Oceanic | place: North of Tokelau, South Pacific Ocean...
CGCCTTCCGCGCCCAGGCGCGCGGCGGCAAGGGCCGCAGCTCGATGGCCACCAAGGACGAGGATGCGGTGGTCGAGATGTTCGTCACCAGCACCCACAACCCGGTGCTGTTTTTCACCAATACGGGCCGCGTCTATCGCCTGAAAGTATGGAAGCTGCCCGAAGGCAGCCCGACCACCAAGGGCCGCCCGATGGTCAACCTGCTGCCGCTGGGCGAGGACGAGCGTGTGACCAACGTGCTCCCGCTGCCGCAGGACGAGGCCGAGTGGAGCAAGCTCAACATCGTCTTCGCGACCGAACAGGGCATGGTTCGCCGCAACTCAATGGACGCCTTCACCAGAATCCCGTCCAACGGGAAATACGCGATGGGCTTCGTCGAGGACAGCGGCGACCGGCTGATCGGCGTGCGCCTGCTGAACGAGGATCAGGAGATTTTCCTCGCCTCCGACGCGGGCAAGGCGATCCGCTTCGCCGCCACGGACGCGCGCGAAACCAAGAGCCGCACCGGCATCGGCGTTCGGGGCATGAAGCTGAAGGAAGGCGACAAGGTCGTCAGCCTCGCCGTGCTCCACCCGCTCAGCCACGACATGGAAACGCGCGAGGCATATCTGCGCGGCGCGGTGTGGAAGAACAACGACACCGCCCATACGCTCGACCCGGATATCGCGGCAGCGATGGAGGAGAACGAGGAGTTCATCCTCACGCTGACCGCAAACGGCTACGGCAAGATCTCCTCGGCCTACGAATACCGCACCATCGGGCGCGGCGGTCAGGGCATCACCAATATCGGCGAGCCTAGCGATTCCAAGCGCAACGGCCCGGTCGTCGCCAGCTTCCCCGTGCGCCACGGCATGCAGCTGATGCTGGTGACCGATCAGGCTAAGCTGATCCGCCTGCCGATCGACTTCCGCCACCTGATTCCCGACGGGTTCGAAAACCACAAGGGCTGGTCGATCTACGGCCGCGGCTCCTCGGGCGTGAAGGTGTTCGACGTCGCCAAGGGCGAACAGATCGTCGGCGCGGCGCGGATCGACGAGGATGCCGATCCGGAAAACGAGGCCGAAGAGGCGATCATGGACGAACGCATGGCGCGCGAGGACCAGACCACCACCCCGCACACCACGCTCGACCGGGACGATCCTACGCCGACGGATGTGTAGGGCTTAGTCCCCGCTCTCAGACAAAACCCGCTCGCCCTCGAACAAATCGGGGCGAGCGGTGGCTGGCAGGGCGACCTGTTTAGCGCCGGAACCGGCGCAGCGTTTGCACCACGCCGGTCGCGATCAGGAACTGGCCGACGTAATATGTCGGCCAGATCAGCAGATCGGGCAAAGGCGAGAGGTCGTATGGGCCAAGGCGACTGAAGATCAGCCAGTCGGACACCACGAACAGCAGCGCCCCCAGCCCAACCCGCGATTGCGGGAACATGCTGAGCCACGCAGCCATCGCCATTCCGCCCAGCGCGAGTCCGTAAACCCCGATCAGCACATCGCCGCTCAGCCACCAGGCGACCAGCGGCACGGCGACGAACAGCAGCGTTGTGCCCCAAGTCCGCGCGACGCTCGGCTCGGGCCGCAGGTAGCGGCGGTAGAACAAAATCGCGACGACGTGGCTAGCAAAGAACGCCACGCCCCCCGCAATGAACGACAGCTCGATCGCGAGGTCGCCCAGAGCGCTCAAAGCGAGCGCGAGAACGAACAGACCCGCCCGCAGCCCCTTGGTGCGCTGCGCCGCATAAAGCGCGAGAAAGCCGACCGCGGAGGTCTTGATCGCCATCAGCCAGACCCCGCCCAGCGCGGTGTGTTCGAGCAAGGGCAAGGCAATTGCTGCGAGCAGGCTGAGGGCAAGCCAGGGGCGATACTGGACTAGGGCGCGACGCGGCATGGGCCCATCGTCTAACGCGCACACGATCCGGCCGCTACCTTGCTTTGAACTTTCCTCCGTCAACGCCTACGTGCGCAGGCAATGACACATGACGTACACATCATCGGCGGCGGTCTCGCGGGCAGCGAGGCGGCGTGGCAATTGGCGCAGGCGGGGCTGAAGGTTCGCCTGTCGGAAATGCGCGGCAGCGGCGAGATGACGCCCGCGCACCAGACCGACGGACTGGCCGAGCTGGTCTGCTCCAACTCCTTCCGCTCCGACGACAGCGACAAGAACGCGGTCGGCTTGCTGCACGACGAAATGAGGCGGCTGGATTCGATCGTGATGTCCGCTGGCGAAAAGGCGCGTGTGCCCGCAGGCAGCGCGATGGCGGTCGACCGCGACGTTTTTTCGGCGGAAGTCGAACGCAGGCTGGCCGAGCATCCCAACGTCACCGTGGTGCGCGAGCGGGTCGATACGCTGCCCGACGCCGGGCTCACAATCGTCGCCACCGGGCCGCTGACGGCGCAGAATCTCGCACAAAGCATCGTGCAGGCGACCGGCGAGGATCGGCTGGCCTTCTTCGACGCCATCGCCCCGATCGTCCATCGCGACTCGATCGACATGAGCAAATGCTGGATTCAGAGCCGCTGGAACAAGCGGACCGAGGCCAGCAACGAGGATGGCGACTACATCAACTGCCCGATGACGAAGGAACAGTACGAGACCTTCGTTCAAGCGCTCATCGACGGCGAAAAGACCGAGTTCAAGGAGTGGGAGGCCGACACCCCCTATTTCGACGGCTGCATGCCGATCGAGGTGATGGCATCGCGCGGTGTCGAAACGTTGCGCTACGGACCGATGAAGGGTGTCGGGCTCGACAATCCTTACGACACCACCGAAGAGCACCCGCAGGGCCGCTGGCCCTACGCCGTGGTCCAGCTGCGGCAGGACAACAAGCTGGGCACGCTGTGGAACATGGTCGGGTTTCAGACGAAGCTGAAATACGGCGCGCAGGTGGAGCTGTTCCGTACGATCCCGGGGCTGGAGAACGCGGAGTTCGCGCGGCTGGGCGGGCTGCACCGCAACACCTTCATCAACTCGCCGCTGGTGCTCGATCGGCAATTGCGGCTCAAGAACGCGCCGAACATCCGTTTCGCCGGGCAAATCACTGGGTGCGAGGGTTATGTCGAAAGCTCGGCCATCGGCCTGCTTGCGGGGCTGATGGTCGCGGCGGAGCATCGCGGCGAGGACTGGTCCCCTCCCCCGCGCACGACGGCGCTGGGCGCCCTGCTCAGCCACGTCACCGGCGATGCCGAGGCAGAGACCTTCCAGCCGATGAACGTCAATTTCGGCCTCTTCCCGCCTCTGCACGAGGTGAAGAAGAAACAGCGTAAGGAAGCCTATACCAGCCGCGCAAAGGCGGATCTGGGCGAGTGGCTTGCGGCGCGCGAACGCGTGCCTGCCTAGCAGCTACAGCGCGGTTTCTTCTTCGGCTTGGGCGCGGTGGTCGCGAACTCGGCCTGCGTCAGCACGCGGTCGCCGTCCGCATCGGCACCCTCGAACTTGTCGACCGTCGTCACCGCCCATTCCTCGAAATCGAGTAGGTTGTTGCCGTCCTTGTCCAGCTTGCGGAAGGCGTCGCTGCGGGTCGAGAGCATCTCGTTGCGGGTGATCTTGAGGTCGCGATTGCGGTCGTAGCGGAAGAAGCGCCGCTGTTCGCGCGTCAGCTCGGTTGCTTCGGGAGGAGCCGGGCCGGTCAGGTCGGCCGGATCGGCCTGGGGTAGCGCGTCCTCTACCGGGCTTGCAGCAATGTCAGGCGGCGGCGGAGCGGCCTCTTCCACCTGCGCGCGGCCCTGCCACCAGAAAATCCCGACGCCCGCCAGGATCAGCCCCAGCACTGCACCCAGCACCACGCGATCCATCAGCCCTCCCCCTCTTGAAGCCCTTCAGCGGCCTAGCATACCCGCCCGCACCGCCGCGAGGAAGTCTCCGCCTGCCGACATCATCGGCCTGCCCGAACGCAGGCTGCGCAAGCCTTGCGTGCCGAGCACGGCGAAGGGCCGCAAGGCACGCGGCAGCCTGGGCGGCGTCTCGCCAAGCAGCCCCTTTCCCCGCGCCACAGCCCGCACTCGCTCCGCATCCTCGGGCGTGGAGCAATGCTGCGCCAGATCGGCGTAGGACCACAGCAGCGCGGAGTGATCGGGGGACGGAGTCCCGGGGTGGCCTAGCGCCGCTGCGGCGAGCGCCCAGGCATGGGCACGACCTTCGCCGAACGCGGTGATCGCCTCCTCGGTCAGCGGACCTTCGGCCAGCAGCGCCTCCCACCCGTCGACCAACGATGCGAGTTGCGAGACATCCGCGTCCCACGCCGCAAGGCGGGCCAGCAGCGGCTCCCCCTTCGGCCAGTCGCTGCGATCCTGCGCAAAGCGATCGCGCCACCAGGCGAGCTTCAGTTGTGCAATGATCGGCTCGCTCGCCTGCCGCACTGCATCGGCCAGCCGCCGGTCAAGCGCGAACAGATCGTCGAACACCGGCCGCGCATCGCGCGGGGCGTAGGCCAGCGCCAGCGCAAGCGAAGGGTCCGTTGCCGGACCTGATTCTCCCTCGGTTCTTGCGCTCGCCATGGCACGCCAATGCGCGGCTCTTAACCTCGCTTCAACCCTGATCGGTCAAAGCCCGACAACCACTGGTAGGTTAAGCAGAAGGATGATGGCGGTTAACCATCGTCCGACACGCAAGCCGGAAAGACGGGATCACGAGAATGACGGGGGAAAGGGCAGGCATGAATTTTCTGACGCGCCTGCGCCGTAATATCGCGGGCAATACCGTCGCGATCGTTGCAGCCGCGCTGGTGCCGCTGGTCGCGCTGATCGGCAGCGGGGTCGATATGAGCCGCGCCTACATGGTGGAATCGCGTCTCCAGCAGGCGTGCGACGCGGGCGTGCTTGCCGGTCGCAAGGAAATGGGCAACAGCACCTGGACCACTGCCGCTGCGAACGTCGCCTCCGAATATTTCGAGGTCAACTACGCCAGCGACTACCTCGGTTCGCAGGACGTCAGCTTCGTACCGACCAACCCTTCCGGCACGACGACGGTCGAGGGGACCGCCTCGGTCCGCCTGCCCACGGTCATCATGCAGTTCTTCACGTTCAGCGAGCTAAACCTCGCGGTCGACTGCGCGGCACGTTACGACGTCGGCAACGCGGACGTGACCTTCGTGCTCGATACGACCGGCTCGATGGCATGCCCGAGCGATGCCGATACGAGCCAGTGCGACAGCTACCTCGATTACTACGGTATTCAGGAAGGGCGTAGCTATGGCAGCCTGTCCAGAACTTCGCGAATGGGCGCGCTAAAAGACGCGATAGACAGTTTTTACAATACCCTCGCCACCGCCTCCGCTGGCAGCGGCGGCCGCATCCGGTACTCGTTCGTGCCTTACACCGGTACGGTCAACGTAGGCAGACTGCTGCCGCAGAACTATATCGTCGATAGTCACGCCTACCAGTCGCGCAAAAACGAAGTCACCGGCACGACGCCGGCGGAATGGGTTGTGCATCGCACGGAATCTGTCTGCTCCGGCTGGTGGAATTGCTGGGTTAATCCCAACGCCGGACAAAACTGCACCTCGCGCTACTATACCTATCATGGGACTAACATCCGGGGCGAATACGCCACGACTTTCTCGGGGTGCATCTGGCGCGATTATCACGAGGGAACCAATACCTACAATACGGTCTACCGGCAGGTCACACATCCGACGTCGAGCTACAAGACCTTCACAGCCACCCCCGACCCGACGGGTGTGACAAATAATAGCTATACGTGGGAAGGTTGTATCGAAGAGCGTGATACGGTCGCTTCGGACTCAGTCACGTTCAACGCTGGCACCAAGACCTTCAGCCCGAACGGGCTTTATGATCTTGATATTGACAGCGCGCCGACCAACAACGCAACGAAATGGCGTCCCTATTGGCCCGAGGTTGTGTATTATCGGGACCCCAACACGACCACTGCAGATAGCGGTAGAAAATCGTCTTCAAGCTGCCCTTACGAGGCCAGGCTGCACTCAGAGTACGGTTCTCTTGCTGCCTTGCGTACATACACCAATAATCTGTCACCTTTCGGCGGCACCTATCACGATATCGGCTTGCTGTGGGGCGCTCGGGTCAGCTCGCCTCAGGGCATCTTTTCCAGCACCGTGAACGCCGCCCCTTCCAACAACAGCTATGTCGGCCGACACATCGTATTCATGACGGATGGCGAACTGGGTCCGGGCTCAAACTATTATCAAGCCTACGGGGTTGAGCAGCACGATGGGCGGATCACGGGGATGCAGACTTCGAATAACACCGGCGCCATCGTTGCCGAACAGCGCACCCGGCTCACCCGCCGCTACAAAGAGCTGTGCAAGGCGATCAAGGCCAAGGGCATCCGCCTGTGGGTGGTCGCGTTCAACACTACGCTGACCACGGACATGACCGAATGCGCCAGCCCCAACAGCAGCTACACGGCGAACAATTCGGGCGCGCTCAACGACGCATTCGGCAAGATCGCCGAAGAGATCGCCGACCTGAGGCTGGTCGACTGATGCTGGCGCGCGCTCTCAACCGTCTGCGCCGCGACACGCGTGGCTCGACCATCGTCGAGTTCGCCATCATCGCGCCGTCCTTTATGATCCTGCTGATGGGCGTGTTCGATCTCGGCCAGGCGGTGTACCTGCGCGCGGTGATGAATGGCGCGATGCAGGAGGCCGCGCGCGATTCCACGCTGGAAAGCGGCCCCACGGCGGAAGCGGCCATCGACGGGATGGTTGAAACCCGCGTCCAGCATGTGTTGCGCAGCGCAGAACTCTCTTTCGATCGCAAGAGCTACTACGACTTCACCGACATCGAGCGGGCAGAAGCGATCAATGACGATAACGCCAATGGCGAATGCGACGCGGGCGAAACCTTCGAGGACGAAAACGGCAATGGAAGCTGGGATTCCGACGTCGGCAGTGCGGGTTTCGGCGGCGCGCGCGATATCACGATGTACACCGTCACCGCGACCTACGATAAGCTGTTTCCGCTCTATGGTCTGCTCGGCCTGCCCCAGGAAGCGCAGATCGAGATGAGCACGGTGCTCAAGAACCAGCCCTACGCCCAGCAAGGTGATAAGGCGGTGCCAGAGACCGAGCCATGCTGACCTCCCTCCCCCCTGTTCCCGCGCGGCTGCGCCAGTTCGGCCGCCGCCTCAAACGCCTGCGCCGCGACAATCGCGGCCTCGCGCTGATCGAATTCGCGATCAGCCTGCCGATCTTCCTTGGCCTGGGCATGTTCGGAGTGGAACTTGCCAATTACGCGGTGACCAGCATGAACGTCAGCCAGATTTCGCTGACCATTGCGGATAACGCCGCGCGGATGGGCCAAACCTCGTCGAGCAGCACGACCAAGACGATCTATCGGTCGGACGTCAATTCGATCTTCGCCGGCGCAGCGAAGCAGGGCGAAGCGATCGACCTCATTGGGAATGGCCGCGTCGTACTCTCCAGCCTGGAGACGGTTGGCGTTCTCGACAAGCAGTTGATCCGCTGGCAGCGATGCACGGGTTCGGGTGCCTACGCGTCACGCTACGGGCCGGAGCTTACCAGCGAGGTCACCGATCCCAGTTTTATCGGGATGGGCCCAACGGGCCGCGAGATCCGCGCGCCGGTCGGCGATGCGGTGATGTATGTCGAGGTGTTCTACGAATATCAGGGGCTGTTCGGCGACATGTTCCTCGGCAACCGCGTGATCAGGCACGAAGCCGCCTTTCCGATCCGTGACGACCGAGACCTTCTGCCCGGTGTCGCAGATGATGGCGCGCCCGATCCCGTCTGTGCCCCTGTGCCGGTACCTGTGCCGACACCGACGCCTACACCGGGGCCGTACCGGGATCACGCTGCTCCTGGAGTTTGTCATACGACCCATTTCGACGGCTATCACTGTCACTGACGAGAAGTGGCAGGAACCGTGCGCTGATGAACGGCGTGGTGGGGCACCTTGCCGGCGCCCCTACTCCTCGACGTAGCAGACCTTCTTCACCGCCTTCACGATCCGGTCCGTATCGATCAGCGCCATCGCCTCCAGATTGGCGGCGTAGGGCAGCGGCACGTCCTCGTTGTTGACCCGCGTCACCGGTGCATCGAGATAGTCGAAGCCTTCCTCCATGCAGATCGCCACGATCTCGCTGGCGATGGAGCAGGTCGGCCAACCCTCTTCGGCGACCACCATACGATTGGTCTTCTTGAGGCTTTCGAGCACCGTTTCCTTGTCCAGCGGACGCAGCGTGCGCAGGTCGATCACTTCGGCATCGATCCCGTCTTCCGCCAGCTTCTCCGCCGCTTCGAGCGCCAGCCCGACCGCGATGGAATAGCTGACGATAGTCACATCGCTGCCCTCGCGCACGATCCGCGCCTTGCCGATCGGCAGCACGTAATCGTCCAGCTCGGGCACGTCGAAGCTGCGACCGTAGACCAGCTCGTTCTCAAGGAAGACGACCGGGTCTTCGCTGCGGATCGCGGCCTTCATCAGGCCCTTCGCATCGGCCGCATCATAGGGCGCGATCACGATCAGGCCGGGGACGCTTGCATACCATGGGCCATAGTTCTGACTGTGCTGGGCCCCGACGCGGCTGGCCGCGCCATTCGGCCCGCGGAACACCACCGGGCAGCGCATCTGGCCACCCGACATGTAGTTCGTCTTCGCAGCCGAGTTCACGATGTGGTCGATCGCCTGCATCGCGAAGTTGAAGGTCATGAACTCGACGATCGGGCGCAGACCACCCATCGCCGCGCCGGTGCCGAGCCCGGCGAAGCCATATTCGGTGATCGGCGTATCGACCACGCGCTTGTCGCCGAATTCATCGAGCAGCCCCTGCGTCACCTTGTACGCGCCCTGATACTGGGCGACTTCCTCACCCATCACGAACACGCGGTCGTCGCGGCGCATTTCCTCGGCCATCGCATCGCGCAGTGCTTCGCGCACGCTGGTCGAAATCATGTTCGTGCCTTCGGGGATCGCGGGATCGCTGGCGGGGAAGCGGGTCGGTTTTTCCGCCGTCTGAGTCACTTCGGCCTCGGACGGTTCGCGCCCGACATCCTTGCCCTCACCTTCGACGTCTTCCTTCTCGTCGGACGAGTTATCGGACTTCGCGGCGGGCGCTTCGACATCGCCGACATCCTCGCCTTCATCGGCCATCATCGCGATGACCGCGCCGACGGAAACGCCTTCGGTGCCTTCCTCGACGAGGATCTTCGCCAGCGTGCCCTCGTCGACCGCTTCGAATTCCATCGTCGCCTTGTCGGTCTCGATCTCGGCGATGATGTCGCCGATCTCGATCTTGTCACCTTCGGACTTGAGCCACTTGGCGAGCGTGCCCTCCTCCATCGTCGGAGAGAGCGCGGGCATCTTCAGTTCGGTCGCCATCGCTCAGTACTCCTCCACCAGAACGTCGGTGTAGAGTTCGGCAGCCTCCGGCTCGGGCGAATTCTCGGCAAAGTCCGCGGCCTCGGAAACCTGAGAGCGGATTCCCTTGTCGATCTCCTTCAACTCGTCCTCGCTCTTGCCCTTCTCGATCAGCGTCTTCTTGATCCGCTCGATCGGGTCGTGGTGTTCTTTCTGGTCCTGCACCTCTTCACGGGTGCGGTATTTCGCCGGGTCGGACATCGAGTGCCCGCGATAGCGATAGGTGTTGCACTCCATCAGCACCGGGCCGTTGCCCTCGCGAATATGCTTGAACGCAACTTCGGCCGCCTGCCGCACTTCGAGCACGTTCATCCCGTCGACTTCCATTCCCGGGATGCGGAAGCTCGTGCCGCGGCGGTAGAACCGCGTTTCCGCGCTGGAGCGCTTGGTCGCGGTGCCCATCGCGTACTGGTTGTCCTCGACCACGAAGCAGATCGGCAGGTTCCACAATGCGGCCATGTTGAACGCTTCGTAGACCTGGCCCTGGTTGGCCGCGCCGTCACCGAAATAGGCGAGGCAGATGCCGCCGTCTTCGTTGTACTTGTGCGCGAAGGCAAGGCCTGCACCGAGCGGCACCTGCGCGCCGACAATGCCGTGCCCGCCGTAGAACTTATGCTCTGTGCTGAACATGTGCATCGAGCCGCCCTTGCCCTTGGAAATCCCGGCTTGGCGACCGGTCAGCTCGGACATGATGACCTTGGGGTCGATCCCGTAGGCGAGCATGTGGCCATGGTCGCGATAGCCGGTGATGACCGAGTCCTTGTCGTTATCGAGCGCCGACTGGAGCCCGATCGCGACCGCTTCCTGCCCGATATAAAGGTGGCAGAACCCGCCGATCAGGCCGAGACCGTACAGCTGGCCCGCGCGCTCTTCGAACCGGCGGATCAGCAGCATCTGCTCGTAGAAATGCAGCATCTGCTCTTCGCTCGCGTCGTAGAGCTTGTTCTTGTCGAACTCCTCTTGCAGCGAATGGAGTACGAAGTCCGGATCATCCACGGCGGCCAGATTCTCGGCCTTGGCGGGGGACTTCTTCGCAGCGGGTTTCTTGGCCAATGGTAACTCCTTCACGCAGGCCGCACGGCGGCCCGGCACGTGTTCCTCAGGGGCGTGGCGTAGCCCCATGACGTAACGTCGCGCGGCTTGCAATGGTTGCGAAAAATCTTGGGTCTCGTGGAGCGTGCCCGGATCGAGGCCCGGCAATCAGCGTGCCGGAGCATCCGGCTTGGGCAGGATCACCTCGTCGGGATGAACCACGTTGAGATTGCGGCGCATCATTTCCACGACCATGTCCGGATCGGCATTGTCGGGGTCGAGCGCGTCGACCCGCTGGCGCAGATCCGCCCGCTGATCCTGCAGCTTGGCAATCCGCGCCTCACGTTCGGCCAGCGCCTTGGAGGCATCGCTCCACGCGAAAACCCCGCTCGGCCCGGCGATCGCCATGCCGCCCATCAGCAGCAGCGCCGCGAGAGCGAGGCCCTGGGTCAGGCGCTCACGCCGGGCCGCACGGTTCTGCTTGGCAATGGTTTTCCTGTCGAGGTTCATGGACGCCCTTGAATCACATGCGCCGGGCGGAGGCAAGCCCCTTTGACGCAAGGGAAATCCGCCCGCACTCATCCCGTCTCAACGCAGGAACCGGGCATGTCCCGCACCCGTTACACCGATTGACAGGCAGGCTGGTCAGACCTAGCTCGAGCGGGAAACGGCGCGCGCCCTCCCCCGGATACGCTGCTGCCGCCCGCCAAGACACAGTCACTGCTACGGAGGATGCCGATATGGCCGACCTTTTCGAGAATCCCGTGGGCCTCAACGGCTTCGAATTCGTCGAGTTCTGCGCGCCGGAAAAAGGCACGCTTGAGCCGGTGTTCGAAGCGATGGGCTTTACCCACGTCGCCAACCACCGCTCCAAGGATGTGCAGCTGTGGCGGCAGGGCAATATCAACCTGATCACAAATTACGAACCGATGAGCGCGGCGTGGTATTTCGCCCGCGAACACGGGCCGAGTGCGTGCGGCATGGGCTTCCGGGTGAAGGACGCAGCCGAAGCGTGGGCGAAGCTGATGGACGCCGGTGCCGAGCCGGTAGATACCCAGACCGGGCCGATGGAACTCTCGATCCCCGCGATCAAGGGCATCGGCGGCGCGCTGATCTACATCATCGATCGCTATGCAGATGATGGCGACGAAGCCCTGTCGATCTACGACATCGACTTCGAATATCTCGACGGCGTCGAGAAGTATCCCGAAGGCGCGGGCTTCCAGCGGATCGACCACCTGACGCACAATGTCTACGGCGGGCGCATGGCCTACTGGGCCGAC
>Ga0208057_1000766_pt1 | contig 11590 bp, 12 predicted proteins | sample DeeseametaMP1649_FD_184183 | JGI IMG/M metagenome (GOLD analysis project Ga0208057, IMG submission 184183) | Marine microbial communities from the Deep Pacific Ocean - MP1649 (SPAdes) | ecosystem: Environmental > Aquatic > Marine > Oceanic | place: North of Tokelau, South Pacific Ocean...
TGCCCGCCCCCACCCCGCTGGAGGCGGAGCCGCAGGACATCCCGCTGGTCGTCGCGTACGAGGACGCGCATCTGATCGTGGTCGACAAGCCTGCGGGCATGGTCGTGCACCCGGCGGCGGGCAATCGCGACGGCACGCTGGTCAACGCGCTGCTGCATCACTGCCGGGGCCAGCTTTCGGGCATCAACGGGGTCGAGCGGCCCGGGATCGTTCACCGGATCGACAAGGATACCTCCGGCCTGCTGGTGGTCGCCAAGACCGACGCCGCGCATGAAGGCCTGGCCCGGCAGTTCGCCGATCACAGCATCTCGCGCCGCTATACCGCGGTGTGCGCAGGGCAGCCCCGGCCTGCCGAAGGGACGATCGACGCACGCCTTGGCCGGTCGGACCGCGATCGCAAGAAAATGGCCGTGCTCGACCCCCAGTCGACCCGCGGGAAACACGCGGTGACGCATTATCGCACAACCAAAACTTTCGGGGTCGCAAGCATTCTTGAATGCCGGCTGGAGACCGGGCGAACCCACCAGGTGCGCGTTCACTGTGCGTCAATCGGTCATCCGCTATTGGGAGACCCGCAATATGGACGCGATCCCAAGGCCTTGCGGCCGATCCTCGAGAAACTGGCGTTCCGCCGGCAGGCGCTCCACGCCGCCAGCCTCGGCTTCATCCATCCCGCAACCGGCGAACGGCTCGAATTTCAGGCCGACCTGCCCCGGGACATGGGGGAACTGATCGACGAAATCGCTCGTTGAAATCGATGAACACAACTCGAAAAATTCCGGGAAGTGGCCTATATGAAGAGGTGTGGCCCAAGCATCCCGAATGCCCAGCAGGGGTTCGGGGCCCAAACGGGGGGATGGGCTGACACAGAAAGGTTAGGGACGAAGTGAGTAAAAGCAAGGCAGTAGCCATTCCGGCCCTCGGCGGCGAGCAAAGCCTCAACCGCTATTTGTCGGAAATCAAGAAATTCCCCGTGCTGACGGCAGAGCAGGAATACATGCTCGCCAAACGCTACGAAGAGCACGAAGACCCTGAAGCTGCGGCCCAGCTGGTCTCGAGCCACCTGCGGCTCGTCGCGAAGATCGCGATGGGGTACCGCGGCTATGGCCTGCCCGTGTCCGACCTCATTTCCGAAGGGAACGTCGGGCTGATGCAGGGCGTCAAGAAGTTCGAACCCGATCGCGGTTTCCGCCTCGCGACTTACGCGATGTGGTGGATCAAGGCGAGCATCCAGGAATACATCCTGCGTTCGTGGAGCCTTGTGAAGATGGGCACCACCGCCGCGCAGAAGAAGCTGTTCTTCAACCTGCGGCGGATGAAGAAGAACCTCGACGCGTACGAAGACACCGATCTGCATCCCGACGATGTGAAGAAGATCGCAACCGATCTCGGCGTGCCCGAGCAGGAAGTGATCAACATGAACCGCCGGATGCTGATGGGCGGCGACAGCTCGCTCAACGTGTCGATGCGCGGGGACGAGGAAAACGCCAGCCAGTGGCAGGACTGGCTGACCGACGATCGCCCGTTGCAGGACGAGACCACCGCCGACACGCAGGAGGCGCAGGTGCGCCACGCCATGCTGCTGGAAGCGATGGATTCGCTCAACGATCGCGAGAAGCACATCCTGACCGAACGCCGTCTGACCGAAGACCCGCAGACGCTCGAAGAGCTGAGCAAGGTCTACGATGTGTCGCGCGAACGCATCCGCCAGATCGAGGTGCGCGCGTTCGAGAAGCTGCAGAAAGCGATGCAGCGCATCGCGAGCGAGAAGCTGATGCCCGTCGCGGCCTGACGCCCTCGCATCGCTGCACCCGAACAAGACGCCGCCCCGCCATCGTGCAGGGCGGCGTTTTTCGTGTCAGCGGTTGGCGAGCATCTCCATGAACTCACCGACCTTGCCGTCCTTCTCGGCATTACGGAACGGGCGGACGAACTCGACGCACACTTCCTCGGGCGTCGGCTGCTGCTGGAACAGCGTCATCACTTCTTCGATATAGGTGTCGAGCGGCATGTACCCCTCGCGCTCCGACTGGCCCGGGGTCAGCTCGGTCTGCACGCCCGGCGGGGCCAGCTCGATCACCTCGATGCTGCCCTTGAGCTGCTGGCGCAGCGACAGGGTGTAGCTGTGCAGCGCCGCCTTGGTCGCGGAATAGGTCGCGGCCTTGGGCTGCGGTACGAAGGCGAGGCCCGAGGTGACGTTGACGATGACCGGGTTCTCGCGGGTCTTGAGATGGTCGACCAGCGCATCGGTCAACCGGATCGGGCCGAGCAGGTTGATCGTCACTTCCGCAGTGGCATCGCCGATATCGCGCGAGGCGGTGATGTCTTCGTACTTCATGATCCCGGCATTGTTGAACACCGCGTTGAGCTGGGGGAAGCGTTCGACCACTTCCTTCGCAAAGCGCTCCACCTCGCCCGGCTGCGCCACGTCGAGCGTCATCGCGTGGATGTTGTCGTAGCCCTCCGCAGTCTCCTCCAGAGCATCGCGCGTGCGCCCGGCGACGATCACCGTGTTGCCCAGATCGTGCCAGCGCCGCGCCAGCTCGCGCCCGATGCCGCTGCCGCCGCCGGTGATGAGGATGGTGTTGCCCGATAGTTTCATAGCACGATCGCCTTTCATGGATTGCAGACCTGCCATGTAGGTCGCGCGCGCGGCTGCGGGAGGGGTCGATGCGGATTTGCGGGCCACGCGTACGCGGGTGATTGTCGCCTCGCAGCGCACCCTCTAGATAGCCGATCGTGTTTTTTCGTGCCTTCCAGATCCTGACCGCACTCGTCGCGACCTTCATCGGGCTGAGCCTGTTCCTCACGCTCGCCTTGCGTTTCGTGCCCGTACCCGTCACCTGGACGATGATCCTGGACGAGAACGGCTACACCAAGGACTGGCGCAGCCTCGACGATATCGACCGCAGCCTGGTGCGCGCGGTGATCGCGTCGGAGGACCAGAATTTCTGCGAGCACAACGGGTTCGACTACGCCGCGCTGCAGGCCGCGATGGAGAACAACATGAAGGGCGGCAAGCTGCGCGGCGGCTCCACCATCAGCCAGCAGACCGCCAAGAACGTGTTCCTGTGGCAGGGGGGCGGCTTCTTCCGCAAGGGGCTGGAGGCGTGGTTCACCGTGCTGATCGAGCGGCTGTGGACCAAGCGGCGGATCATGGAGGTGTACCTCAACGTCGCCGAGACAGGCATCGGCACCTATGGCGCGCAAGCCGGGTCGCTGCGCTATTTCGGGCACGGTGCCGACCGGCTGAGCAATAGCGAGGCGGCGCGTATGGCGGTCGCCCTGCCCAGCCCCAAGAAGCGCGAGGTCAAGAACCCGCAAGGCTGGCTGCGCCGCCACGGCGACCGGACCGCACGCGCGATCGGGACAATGGCGCGCGAAGGGCTGGACTCGTGTGTCTATCAATAGCGGCCCGCGAATAGCTGGCACTTTCAGCGACTTGTGCGTCGGCATGATCGCCACACGCCATCCGCAACGCCCTAATGATATTCCATATCTAGCTGATTTAACGAGATTTTTCTTGTGTGAGGACGGAGGCTGCGCCTAGTCCGCCCTTGGCAGACAGGGGCCGGCAGAAGGGCAATCGATCGATGGGTCACGATCATTCTCACGACCATGCGCACGGGCACGGGCACGGGCACGGCCATTCCCACGCGCCAGCCGATTTCGGGCGCGCCTTTGCGATCGGGGTTGCGCTCAACACCGTGTTTGTCGTGGTCGAGGCGAGCTTCGGCTATATCTCCGGCTCGATGGCGCTGGTCGCGGATGCGGGCCATAACCTGTCGGACGTGCTCGGCCTGCTGATCGCCTGGGCTGCCAGCGCGGCGGCCAAGCGACCGCCCTCCCCGCGCTTCACCTACGGCCTCAAAAGCTCCACGATCCTCGCCGCGCTGGCCAATGCCGCGCTGCTGATGATCGCGATCGGCGCGATCCTGTTCGAGACGATCGACCGCCTGATGAACCCGGTCGAGCCCGAAGGCTGGACGATGATCTGGGTCGCGGGCGTGGGCATCGTCATCAACACCGCCACCGCGCTGCTGTTCGTCAGCGGGCGCAAGGACGATCTCAACATCCAGGGCGCGTTCATGCACATGGCGGCGGATGCGCTGGTCTCGGTCGGCGTGGTCATTGCCGGCGTCGCGATCCTGCTGACCGGCGCGGTGTGGCTCGATCCCGTCACCAGCCTCGTGATCCTCGCTGTGATCGGCTGGGGCACCTGGGGCCTCGCGCGCGACAGCCTGAAGCTGGGCCTCAACGCCGTTCCCGAAGGGGTGGACGAATCCGCAGTGCGCGCCACGCTGGAAAGCGAGCCCGGCGTCACCGAGGTGCACGACCTGCATATCTGGCCCATGTCGACCACCGAGACCGCGCTGACCGCGCATCTGGTGATGCCCGAGGGCCATCCTGGCGACGCCTTCCTCGCTCTGGTCGCGCAGCGGCTCGCCCATGAGCACAAGATCGGCCATACCACCTTGCAGATCGAGCGGACGCGCAACTGCGAGGGTGGGTGTTGATGGGAAGAAAGCCTGTTGTCCGGGCCGGTGTCGCCATCGTCGCCGTCCTGGCCCTGCTGGTCGGCCTCAACAGCCTATCCAAAGCCCCGTGCTTGCAACTTGTCGGCGATCTGACCTGCCGGGTCGAGACCGACGACAAGATCGTCGCCCTGACATTCGACGATGGCCCGACGCCGCGCGGAGTTGCTGCCGTGTTGCCGATCCTCGACCGGTACGATGCCAGGGCCACCTTCTTCCTGATCGGCGAAGACCTGAAACGTCACCCGCAGGCCGCGCGCCAGATCCTTGCTGCGGGTCACGAACTCGGCAACCACACCTACAGCCACCAGCGCAATGTCGGCCGGTCCCGGGCGTTCTATCGCGAGGAACTCGGCAAGACCCGGCAGTTGCTGCGTGCCGTGGGATCGGACAGCGACCTGTTTCGCCCGCCCTATGGCCGCAAGCTGGTGGGCCTGCCGCTTGAAGTGGAGCGTGCGGGGTTGAAGACGATCACCTGGGATGTCGCGGACCGGGCCGAAGAGTTCCCCGAACCGGCGGACTACGCCCGCGACATCGTGGAGCGGGCGCGCCCCGGATCGATCATCCTGATCCACCCGATGTATCGCGGCAACGCGACCGCGCGCGAAGCTCTGCCGATGAATCTGGCCCAGTTGCGCGATCGCGGATATGACATCGTCACCGTGAGCGAACTTTTGAACCACCAGTCCTCTGCGTCGCCGCAATGACACCGGCCAGCCCAGAACGCCGCGAGCAGCTGAAGGCGGCCATGCTCCGCCTGTCGAAGGGCGACCGCGATGCCCTCGAAGTGGTCTATCGCCTCACCAGCGTGAAGCTTTTCGGCATTTGCCTGCGTATCTTGGGGGACAGGAAAGAAGCCGAAGACGCCTTGCAGGACGTTTACATCACCCTCTGGCGCAATGCCGCCCGCTACGACGCGAAGCGCGCCAGCCCGATCGCGTGGCTGGCAACCTTTGCGCGCAACCGCGCGGTCGACCGGCTGCGCACGGGCAAGGTGCGGCGCGGCGCGGTGCCGGTGGAAGCGGCGGCAGAGCTGCCCGATGGCGACCCGTCCGCCGACGATCTGCTGATCGATGCGGAGAGAGCCGCGCGGGTCCACGCCTGCCTAGACACGCTCGACGAGCCGCAGCGCGGGGCGATCCGCACCGCCTTCCTCGAAGGGCGCACCTATGCCGAGCTGGCGGAGCACAACAATGTTCCGCTGGGAACGATGAAAAGCTGGATCCGGCGCGGCCTGCTGAAGCTGCGCACCTGCATGGAGGGCGGTGAATGAGCACGCCCGGACACGATATGCCCGAACTCTCCGGCGACGACCTGCTCGCTGCGGAATACGCGATGGGTCTCCTGGAAGGCGAAGACCTGCTCGCAGTGCGCGGTCGCATGGCGCGCGAGCCTGCGTTTGCCGGGCTGGTCGCGCAATGGGAACCGCGGCTGGCCCCGCTGCTGGACGAACCTGCGCGCGCCGCCCCTTCGCCCGAGGTGTGGAGCCGGATCGCAGGCGAGCTGGAGGAGCGGGACGAGGCACCCAGCCCCGTGGTTCTGCTCCAGCGCCGGGTCGCGGTGTGGCAGCGAATCGCCGCCGGCAGCGCGGTCGCGGCGGTTGCTGCGGTCGCCCTGCTGTTCGTGCCATTGGGCAACACGCCTGCGCCTGATCCTGCGACCGATGCGCCGCCACTGGTCGCCTCGATCCCGATTGCCGACACTCCGCTGCGCATCGGCGTGACCTTCCTTCCCGAGCGCGAGGAACTGCTGGTCGCCGCCGATGGCCTGACCGCCGACGGGGTCCATGACCATGAGCTTTGGCTGATGCCGCCGGGCGAAGGCGCGCAACCGCAATCGTTGGGCGTCGTCGCGCCCGGCACGCAGGAACGCGTGTCGCTCGACCCTTCGCTTGCAGGCGCGATGCGGCAGGGTGCGCAGATCCTGCTCAGCCAGGAACCGCTCGGCGGCGCGCCGGACAAGTCCGCGCCGGGGCCGGTGGTGGCCCAGGGAACTCTGGCGAAAACCTGAGCGCAAAAATATTTCCGGCGCGCGCTGCATCCGTGGCGCGAGCCGCCTCGTAACTCCTCACCGACGGGAAAACGGAAATGAGGAGATCGACGATGTTCGCCAAGAAAACTCAAGCTGCCCTTATGCTTGCTGCCAGTGCTGCCCTGCTGGGCGCATGCGCTTCCTACGATATGGACGAGGGCCAGATGGCCAGCGCCAGTGCCGATAGCACCGTGATGGTCGGTGGTGCGGCGATGTATCCCACGCGCAATATCATCGAGAACGCGGTCAATTCGAAGGATCACACCACGCTGGTCGCCGCCGTGAAGGCTGCCGGCCTGGTCGACACGCTGTCCGGCCCCGGACCCTTCACCGTCTTCGCACCCACCAATGCTGCTTTCGCGAAGCTGCCTGCTGGCACGGTAGACACGCTGCTGAAGCCCGAGAACAAGGCGATGCTGACCAAGATCCTGACCTATCACGTGGTCCCGGGCCGGGTTTCCGCTGAAGATCTGATGATGAAGATCAGGCAGGGCGGCGGCATGGCGAAGCTGACCACCGTGGAAGGCGGTACGCTGACCGCGAAGATGATGGGCGGCAATGTCGTGCTGGTCGATGAAAAGGGCGGCATGGCCACTGTCACACAGGCCGACGTATTCCAGTCCAACGGTGTGATCCACGTGACCGACACGGTATCGATGCCGAACTGATCTTCTTCCCCCCCCTAGCGGCACCGGCAAGCGCACCCCCGCTATCCAGCACCGGTGTCGCACCAGGGCCCCGCTCGGCACTACCTCCTGCCGGGCGGGGTTTTTCTTTGCCGGTTTTCGTTACTGGGCCGGTTTTCGTTACGGGCGGTGCTGCGTCCGCGCCCAGCGCTCGACAAGCCAGATCAGCAGCAGCTGCAGCGCCGGACAGAACGCGCCGACCGAAAGGAAGGCCACCGCCGGGTTTCCGTTTGCAGGAAGGAAAGCGAGCGAAAGGCCCATAAGGACGAGGAGCAGGACTCCCAGCCACGGCGTAAAATACAAAAACAGCCCACGCGGACCGAAATAGGTCGGTTCGCCAGCAAGCGGGAATTGCCACGGAATGCGCTCGAAGCGCGCCAGGCGTCGATCCGCCCGGCGCGCTAGAACGAAGGTTACCAGGCAGCAGACGAGCGCGAAGACAACCGAAGCTATCAGCGCACCCATCTAGTCCTGCAATCCTATGCCGCGTCCGACGCGGTCCGCTTGCCGCCTTCGCCGTCGAACACGCGGATCGGTTCCTTGCGGCCTTCGACCACATCCTTGTCGATCACGACTTCGTTGCAGCCTTCCAGATCCGGCAGGTCGTACATCGTGTCGAGCAGCAGGCCTTCCACGATCGAACGCAAGCCGCGGGCACCGGTCTTGCGCTTGATCGCACGTTCGGCAATCGCCCGCAGCGCCTCGTCGTTGAAGGTCAGTTCCACGCCTTCCAGCTCGAACAGCTTGGCGTACTGCTTGACGATGGCGTTCTTCGGTTCCTGCAGGATCGTGACCAGTGCATCGACATCGAGGTCGTGCAGCGAGGCGATCACCGGCAGGCGGCCGACGAATTCGGGGATCAGCCCGAACTTGAGCAGATCTTCCGGCTCGCTCTTTTCGAGCAGTTCGCCGATCCGGCGCTTGTCCGGGTCGGCGACATGCGCGCCGAAACCGATCGAGCGCTTCTGCAAACGGTCGCCGATGATCTTGTCGAGCCCGGCGAAGGCACCGCCGCAGATGAACAGGATGTTCGTCGTGTCGACCTGCAGGAATTCCTGCTGCGGATGCTTGCGCCCGCCCTGCGGCGGCACGCTGGCAGTGGTGCCTTCCATCAGCTTGAGCAGTGCCTGCTGCACGCCTTCACCCGACACATCGCGGGTGATGGAGGGGTTTTCCGCCTTGCGCGTGATCTTGTCGATCTCGTCGATATAGACGATCCCGTGCTGCGCCTTCTCGACGTTGTAGTCGCTGGCTTGCAGCAGCTTGAGGATGATGTTCTCCACATCCTCGCCCACGTAGCCCGCTTCGGTCAGCGTGGTCGCGTCGGCCATCGTGAAGGGCACATCGAAGGTGCGCGCCAGCGTCTGCGCGAGCAGGGTCTTGCCCGAACCGGTCGGACCGACCAGCAGGATGTTCGACTTCGCCAGTTCGACGTCGCCCTGTTTCCCGGCGTGCTTCAGACGCTTGTAGTGGTTGTGCACCGCGACCGAGAGCACGCGCTTCGCGCGTTCCTGCCCGATCACGTAATCGTTGAGCGTGGCGCAGATCTCGGACGGGGTCGGCACTTCGCCTTCCTTGCGCCCGGTCAGCCCGGCCTTGGTTTCCTCGCGAATAATGTCGTTGCACAGCTCGACACACTCATCGCAGATGAAAACGGTCGGCCCGGCGATCAGCTTGCGCACCTCATGCTGCGATTTGCCGCAGAAGCTGCAGTACAGCGTGCTTTTGCTATCCGTTCCGCTCAATTTACTCATAATCCTGGTATCCTCGAATCCCCGCAGCTGCGGAGAACCTTACGAATGTAACTTTCGCGCACGCCAATGCAACCTAGGCATGTGTCGCACGAATCGCCTTGCGAAGGGCTGAAGACAGCCCCCGCGTAAATTTACGCCCTCATTTTTCAGAGCCTTGTGGCCTTGTGGCCACGCCGGCGCCGGGACGGCGGGAGGCCCGTCAGGCCGGTGCCCCGCCCGATCCTTCGGGTTCGCTGCTCGAGTCGTCGCCCGAATCGCCCTGCGGGCGACTTTCGAAGACCTTGTCGACGAGGCCGAACTTCATGGCTTCACGCGCATCGAGGAAGGTATCGCGATCCATCGCTTCCTCGATCTTCTCCAGCGGCTGGCCGGTGTACTTGGCGTAGAGCTCGTTCATGTTCTTGCGAATGCGCAGGATTTCGCGCGCCTGGATCTCGATGTCCGAGGCCATGCCCTGCGCGCCGCCCGAGGGCTGGTGGATCATGATCCGCGCATTGGGCAGCGCGATCCGCATGCCTGGCTCGCCCGCAGCCAGCAGGAAGCTGCCCATCGACGCGGCCTGGCCCACGCACACCGTGGAAATGCGCGGCTGAATGTACTGCATGGTGTCGTGGATCGCCATGCCGGCCGTCACCACCCCGCCGGGCGAGTTGATGTACATGCTGATCGGCTTGGACGGGTTCTCGGATTCAAGAAACAGCAGCTGCGCCACTGCGAGGCTGGCCATGCCATCTTCCACCGGACCGGTGAGGAACACGATCCGTTCGCGCAGCAGGCGGCTGAAAATATCGAAGCTGCGTTCGCCGCGACTGGTCTGTTCGACCACCACGGGCACCAGCGCGCCGGTTGCGGGGTCGCGGAAATAGCCGGATTCGTCGAATTGCATGAAGGGTCCTTATCTGTCTTGGCCGCCTATATCTGGTCTCATCCTTTCATCATCAAGGCTTGAATGGAAAGCCCGCGCGCGCCAGTTGTGCCGCAACAACATGCGCGGTGCCCAATTCTTGATGGCGATGCGCCCAAGGAGCCTGATTTATGACGATGCCCAGCAACCCCATCCCCTTCCGCGCCGATGACGAGGAAGAGACGGACAAGGACATCTCCAACGCCGGCGCGGCGATGATGAACAAGTTCCTCGACGCGCGTACCGTGCTGATCTTCGGCGGGGTCGATCAGAAGATGGCGGAGCGCATTTCGATGCAGCTGCTCTATCTCGACCATGTCAGCAACGAACCGATCCGCGTGATCGTCAATTCGCCCGGCGGCCACGTCGAATCGGGCGACACGATCCACGACCTGATCAGCTTCATCGCTTCGCCCGTCGCCATGATCGGCACCGGCTGGGTCGCCAGCATCGCGACGCATATCTTCCTGAGTGTTCCGGCAGAGCGCCGCTTCTGCCTGCCCAACACGCGCTTCCTGATCCACCAGCCTTCGGGCGGTGCGCGCGGCATGGCCAGCGACATCGCGATCCAGGCGCAGGAAATCGTCAAGATGCGCGAACGCATCGCGCACAAGATTTCGGACGCGACCGGCCAGCCGGTGGAAAAGGTGATCAAGGACATCGACCGCGATTTCTGGATGAATACCGAAGAGGCGAAGGACTACGGGATCCTCGGCACGGTGATCAACAATGCCAAGGAAGTGACCTTCGGGTAACCGCCGAATGGCAGATTGACGGCGGCCTCAGGTCGCCGCAATTTGCCTCGCATGATCAGACCCATCGCGCTCGCTGCGCTTTCGCTGACGGCTTTAACGCCCCTCCCCGCGCTGGCGCAGGAGAGCGAGCGGCCGGTGGTCCGTCTCACCATGCCGAAGGTCGAATTGCCCGAAGGGGTCGAGCCGATCGGGCCGGAGAGCGGCGTGATGGAAGCAACCGCGGTGGGCCAGGTCATCAGGATCATGCGGCTCGACGACGGGCCCAATGGCATCAACGCGATCGTCGCGCTCGCGCCGGATATTACCGCGCAGGCCCGTGCCGCCCGCCGTCTGCCGCTGGGCGGGCGCACCGTGCTGGTGAAGGACAATATCGAGACGCGCGAACTGCCGACCACCGCCGGTTCGCTTGCGTTGGCAGGCAACATGACCCGCCGCGATGCGCCGCTGATCGCCAATCTGCGCGCGGCGGGCGGCGTGGTGCTGGGCAAGACCAACCTTTCCGAATGGGCCAATATCCGCGATTTCAACTCCACCAGCGGGTGGAGCGCGGTGGGCGGCCTCACCCGCAACCCCCACGCGATCGATCGCAATACCTGCGGATCGTCCTCTGGCAGCGCGGCAGCGGTTGCCGCAGGCTTCGCGTGGACCGCAATCGGCACAGAGACCAACGGATCGATCACCTGCCCTGCCAGCGTCAATGGTGTGGTCGGGTTCAAGCCTACTGTCGGGCTGGTCAGCCGGACCTATGTAGTGCCGATCTCCAGCACGCAGGACACCGCCGGGCCGATGGCCCGCAGCGTGACGGATGCCGCCGTGCTGCTGAGCGCGATTGCGGGCAGCGACCCGGCAGACCCTGCCACAGGCGAGGCTGACCGCTACAAGCGCGACTTTGCCGAAGGGCTGCCCGATGCCTCACTGGCGGGCG
>Ga0208057_1000772_pt1 | contig 11539 bp, 8 predicted proteins | sample DeeseametaMP1649_FD_184183 | JGI IMG/M metagenome (GOLD analysis project Ga0208057, IMG submission 184183) | Marine microbial communities from the Deep Pacific Ocean - MP1649 (SPAdes) | ecosystem: Environmental > Aquatic > Marine > Oceanic | place: North of Tokelau, South Pacific Ocean...
ATGTGCGGACCCCATCAGGGTGGGGTTGGTGAAAAGCTGCGCACATCCGGTTATAGACAGCGCGCTGCTGGTCGATGGTGAGTGACACCGCGTCCGGTGGATAGAAACTGTCCGAGCGGTCCATATAGGCCCAGATCTCTTCATCCAGTAGAACGCGGTAGTCGGGTTGGATCACGCGGCCTCCCAACCGAAGGTAAAGACGTCCAGCGATGCGCCGACATCAGCCTCGCTTGCGCCATTCATGGCGATTTGCGCAACCAGACCGCGTTTCTTGTCATCGGTGACAGAGGCAACACGCGCGGGCAGACCGGCGGCTTCCAACGTCTCGTCATAGACGCGCGTGATCGCGTTTTTGCGCAGGTCGGGCTTAAAGATCTTACCGACGGCGGTTTTGGGCAGCTCGCTCATGATGGTCATATGCTTTGGCTGCGCCGCGCGTTCCTGCACGTGCTCTTTACAGAACTCCAGCAGTTCGGCTTCGGTGATCGACGCACCTGCGACCAGTTCGACAAAGGCGCAAGGCACTTCGCCCGCGTGGGCATCCGGCTGGCCGATGGCACCGGCAAAGGCGACCGCCTCGTGACCCAGAAGCGCCTCTTCGATCTCGGCGGGGTCGATGTTGTGACCGCCACGGATGATCAGGTCTTTGGCGCGGCCCGTGATCCAGAGGTATTTGTCGCTGTCGATACGGCCCAGATCCCCTGTGCGCAGGTGCGTGCCCTGATAGTAGAGATCCTTGTTCTTATCGGCTTCGGTATAGGTATTGCCCGCATAGACGCCGGGGTTCGAGATACAGATCTCGCCGATCTCGTCGACCTCTGCCTCGACCAGCCCGTCGCTGGTGCTTTTGACGATCTTCACATCCGTATAGGGGAAGGTGATGCCGATACTGCCCACTTTGCGCACGCCGTCCGTCGGGTTCGACGACACAAGGCAGGTCGCCTCTGTCAGGCCGTAGCCTTCGATCAGCGTGATGCCGGTGGCCTTTTCAAAGCGGCGGAACAGTTCCAGCGGCAAGGGTGCCGAGCCGGAGAAGGCGGTTTTCACGGTCGAGATATCAGCGTTGATCGGGCGCTGCATCTTGGCGGAAATCGCCGTAGGGACAGTGATGATGAAAGTGATTTTCCAGCGCTCGACCAGCTTCCAGAAGTTGTCGAACACCCCGTCCCCGCGATAGCCTTGAGGCGTCGGGAAGACCACATGCGCACCGGATTTCACCGCGGCCATAAGGATCACGTGGCAGGCGAAAACGTGGAACAACGGCAGCGGACACATGATGTTGTCGTTTTCCGTATACAGCAGCGTATGCCCAAGCCAGCCGTTGTAGACCATGCCGGAATACTTGTGCTGCGCCACTTTCGGCATGCCCGTTGTCCCGCCGGTGTGGAAGTAGAAGGCGACGCGATCCTCTTGCGGATCGTCGAATGTCAGCTCGGCCGATTGCTTGGCAATTTCGGAATTGAAGTTCTTGTAGGTCGCCTGATTGGTGACCTTCAACTTCGGACGGATCAGCGGCACGATCCACGACTTTGGCGCGGTCAGATAGCGGCACAGGTCCACTTCGAGCACGGTCGTGACATTCGGTGCCAGCTTGACCGCCTCGGCGGTTTTCTCGGCCACATCCGTCTTGGGGAAAGGCCGCAGGGTCACAACGACCTTGGCATTGGTTTCACGCAGGATCGATCCGATCTGCTCTGCCTCGAGCAGCGGGTTGATGGGGTTCGCGATCCCTGCGACGGCACCGCCCAGAAGCGTGATGACCGTCTCGTTACAGTTTGGCAGGACATAGGCGACCACATCGGTCGGCCCCACACCCAGCGACCTAAACAGATTGGCCGCACGACCCACCTGCCCCCGCAGCTGCGACCAGCTTAGGGTTTCCGCGTGATCTTTCGGCCCAGAGAAAATCTGGTAGCTGATTGCGTCGTGGCTTGGAAACTTTCCGGCGGTTTCGCTCAACATGCTCCAAAGTGTTTTGGGCACGTCGCGGTCAGCCCACGGCATTTCTGCTTCGATTGCGTTACGGTCTTCTACACCGGCAAATGACATTATTTTCCTCCCTTAGTGGTGCGGTTTGCCCGCATCCCGTTATTCCCTGTTGTCAAAGATGATTGCTAATTTCAGCTTTCGCAAGCATTTGCAGGCGCTCAAACGCTGCGTTCAAGCCCACTGACCCAACGGAAGGCTCGAAAAAGAGCGGCAGACGCCGCCTGCCGCTCTCTTTTATGGGGTAAAAGCGCGTGGCGCACCCCTTATGTGTAGTGCGATTACTTGACAGGAATACGCAGCATCTGACCGGGATAGATTTTATCGGGGTGGGTCAGCATGGGTTTATTCGCTTCAAAGATTTCTTCATAGCGCGCGCCATTGCCAAGGGTCTTGGCCGCGATAGCCCAAAGCGTGTCGCCCTTTTCAACGGTGTGGAAGGTACCGTCCCCCTCGCCGCCGTCCATGTCTTCTTCAACCGCGGCAACGCCTTCGACGTTCCCCACGGCCAGAATGACCTTTTCTTTCATCTCTTGGCTCGCTGCCTTGCCCGAGACCTTGACCTTGTCGCCGTCGACAGAAATATCGAGCCCTTCTGCATCAAGCCCTAGGTCTTTCAATTCATCCTGAAGCGCGGCTCCGGTGACTTCGGTATCATCACCGCCGCCAAATACTTTTTTGCCGGCGTCTTTTACGAAACTCCACAAACCCATGTTGTTCTCCTTCTGGATCCATTCGGGTGTGATTGTTTCCATCTAACCGTGAAATTCACAAGGTTTTTTATACGTCCGCGCGCCCATCGGTGAATTGCAGCCGCGCCAAGCGCGCATAGAGCCCCCCTTTGGTGACCAGCTCGTCATGGGTGCCCATATCGACGATCCGCCCTGCTTCCAGCACGACAATGCGGTCGGCCTTTTTCACCGTCGCCAGACGGTGCGCAACGATCAGGGTGGTGCGGTCCGCGCTCAACCGATCCACGGCGGCCTGCACGGCGCGTTCGCTTTCGGCATCCAAGGCGCTTGTGGCTTCGTCCAGCAGCAGCACCGGCGCGTCGCGCAGGATGGCGCGGGCGATGGCGATACGCTGCTTTTGCCCGCCCGACAGCATCACCCCGCGTTCGCCCAGATAGCTGTCGTAGCCGTCGGGCAATGCGCTGATGAACCCGTGGGCGGCGGCGGCGTCGGCCGCGGCGTCAATCTCGGCGTCTGTGGCGTCGGGGCGGCCAAAGCGGATATTCTCGCGGGCAGAGGCGGCGAAGATCACCGGATCTTGCGGCACCAAGGCGACCGACCGGCGGAAGGCCGCACGCGAAACATCGCGCAGATCGACCCCGTCAAGGGTGATCCGCCCCGAAGCAGGGTCATAGAACCGCAGAATCAACTGAATGATCGTGGTCTTGCCTGCACCCGAGGGCCCGACGAACGCGACCGTTTCGCCGGGGTTGATCGACAGGTTGACCCCGTCCAGTGCCTGCACATCAGGGCGCGCAGGGTATCTGAAATGCACGTCTTCAAAGGCAATCCGACCGGCGACAGGGCTGGGCAAGGCGATGGCCGTAGCGGGGTCTTGCACGGTGTCTTCGGTCCGCAACAGCTCTACCAGACGTTCGGTGGCACCGGCGGCGCGTTGAAGTTCACCCCAGATCTCGGACAGCGCCGCGACCCCGCCTGCCACCATCACGGCATAGATCACGAATTGCACCAAGCCACCGGGGGTCATCTGGTCGGCACGCACATCCCGCGCGCCCATCCACAAAACGCCCACGACGCCGGCAAATACCAGAAAGATCACAATAATCGTCATCAGCGCGCGGGTCTTGATCCGACGCTGCGCCGCATCATAGGACGCCTCGGTCATCTGTGCGAATTGCGATTGGCTGGCGGCCTCGTTGGTAAAGGCCTGCACGGTCTGCACCGCGCCCAAACTCTCGGACGCATTGCCCGAGCTTGCCGCGATCCAGTCCTGATTTTCACGGCTCAGCACCCGCAAGCGCCGCCCCAGAACAAGGATCGGCACAATTACCGCCGGTACGATCAACAACACCATCGCCGTCAGCTTGGCCGAGGTGAACAGCATCAGCACCAGCCCACCGGTCACGATCAGCATATTGCGCAGCGCGATGGACACGGACGACCCGATCACCGACAGGATCAGCGTGGTGTCCGTGGTGATCCGGCTCAGCACCTCGCCGGTCATCAGGTTCTCGTAGAACGCCGGGCTCATCGAGATCACGCGATCGAACACCGCCTTGCGGATATCGGCAACGACCCGTTCGCCAAAGCGCGTCACCAGCGCATAGCGCAGCCCCGTGCCGACAGCCAGAAGGGCCGCGATGATCAGGGCGGCAACGAAGTACTGGTCAAGCAGTTCGGCCTCGCCGGTGCCGAAGTTATCGATCACGCGGCGCACGGCCAGCGGCAGCGTCAAAGAGATCATCGCCGTGAGCACCAGCGCCAGAATGGCCGCGATCATCAGCCCGCGATAGGGTGCAAGAAACGGCAGCAGCGCACGCAGGGCCCCCAACTCACGCGATTTTTCGCGTTCTTCGGTGCCGGGGCCGGGCGTCGGGGTACGTGCCATGAGATATCCTTTGGAGTGCTGCCGTGTCATCGCCCGCACATCGCGCGGGGTCAAGGGCTGCACCCCTAGGGCGCTTGCGACAAAAGCGCATTGATCCAGCGCAAATAGCCAAAATCAAAAGGATGTCGGGAAAGGAGTGGAGCGGGCGGCGGGAATCGAACCCGCGTCTTCTGCGTGGAAGGCAGAGGTCTTACCATTACACAACGCCCGCGCTACGGGAGGAGGGGTAAGTCATACGCTGCGGGTCGTCAAGGCCGTCTGCACGCGCGAAATGCAGCAAAGATCAAAATGCGCCATTTGCCGCCCTTTACCTGGCCCTGCCGATGGCGCAAATTCCGCGCTACCAAAGGTCAGAAGGAGACGACGATGCCCAACCCGCTTTACGACGCTTTATTCGGTCGCCACATCGGGCAAAACACGCCGTTCCTGATCCTGCCGGACGGGCGCACCATCACCCACGACCAATTCATCCGCTCTGCCGCGCGCTATGCCAATGCGTTTTCGGACAAGGGGCTGACAGCAGGCGACCGTGTCGCGGTGCAGGTCGGCAAATCGCCGGATGCGCTGGCGCTTTATGCCGCTTGCGTGCAGGCAGGGCTGGTGTTCTTACCGCTCAACCCCGGCTACACCGCGTCCGAGGTGGATTATTTCGTCGGCAACTCGGGCGCGCGGCTGCTGGTTTGCGATCCTGCCGATGTTACCGAACTCACGCCGGTCGCTGCCGCCGCCGGTGCTGCGGTAGAGACGATGGACAACACCGGCCGCGGCACGCTGCGCGATCTGGCGGCCACCCTGCCCGACACATTCGATACCGTCGACCGCGGGGCCGAGGATCTGGCCGCCTTCCTCTATACCTCGGGCACCACAGGCCGATCAAAAGGCGCAATGCTGAGCCAGCGCAACCTGCTGAGCAACGCCGAAACGCTGGTTGATGTCTGGCAATTCACCAAAGCCGATGTGTTGCTCCATGCGCTGCCGATTTTCCACACACACGGGCTGTTCGTGGCGACCAATATCATGCTGCTCAGCGGTGGCGCGATGGTGTTCCTGCCCAAGCTCGATATCGATCAGTTGATCCGTTTCATGCCGCAGGCCACCGCGTTGATGGGCGTGCCGACCTTCTACACCCGTTTGCTGGGCTCTGATGACTTCACCGCCGGGTTGACGGCGCATATGCGTCTGTTCATCTCGGGCTCTGCCCCCTTGCTGGCCGAGACGCACAAGCAGTTCGAGGAACGCACAGGCCACCGTATTCTGGAACGCTACGGGATGACGGAAACCAATATGAACACCTCGAACCCCTATGACGGGCCGCGGCGCGGCGGTACCGTCGGCACGCCCCTGCCGGGGGTCGAGCTCAAGATTTGCGACCCCGATACCGGCGAGACCCTACCACAGGGAGAGATCGGCGTCGTCGAGGTCCGCGGGCCGAATGTTTTCCAAGGTTATTGGCAGATGCCCGAAAAAACCGCCGCTGAACTGCGCGCGGACGGGTTCTTTATCACCGGCGATCTGGGGCTGATTGATGAAGACGGCTATGTGCAGATCGTCGGGCGCGGCAAGGATCTGATCATATCCGGCGGCTATAACATCTATCCCAAAGAGGTCGAACAGGTGCTGGACGATCAACCCGGCGTGCTGGAAAGCGCCGTGATCGGCGTGCCTCATGGGGATCTGGGCGAGGCACCGGTTGGTGTGCTGGTCGCCGATGGCAGCCGTGATCTGGACCTGGAAGCGCTGTCGCAAACCGTCGCGCAATCGCTTGCGCGGTTCAAATGTCCGCGCAAGCTGGTGGTGGTTGATGCCCTGCCCCGCAATACTATGGGCAAGGTGCAAAAGAACCTGCTGCGCGAAACCTATGCGGATCTGTTCAAGGGCTGACTACGGGTGCGGATCGCCCGCACAGGGCGTGCCGCCTGCCACCCAGATCGCCAGCGCCTCCTGCATCTCGGGGATGCTACCGGGGGCCGCCGCGCGCCCTGCGCCGGGGTCAAAGCCCCATGCCACAAAGGCCGACGTTCGCAGGTGATCGGAGAGGTCTTCGGGCGTAAAGGCCCCGTTGCTGTCGGGGTCGCGCAGTTGTGCGCAGATCTCGGCACTGGTCTTGCCTTTCCACGCCATCTCTACCGGGGGAAGCCGCCATGCGTCCGCAATCATCGGTGGCGCGTGGGGGACGTTGTTTTCTGACGCGGCGCTAATGTGACAAGTGCGGCAAGGCATCGTCTCGGCCCCGATGCGACTTTCATCGGCAAGGATGTTCATGCCGTGCACGGGCGCTTGGTCGGCTGCCTCCTCGTGGTCCAACCCCTCCCAGAGCGGCACGCCAGCGGGGCCCACGTGGCAATTGGTACAGCGCGGATGCGAAACGACCGTGTGGATGTCATCCCACGCCGCCAGCGCCGCCGCGCGATCGGGTGCTTCTTGCGCAAAAGCACCGCCCGCGTAGGCCAGCGCGATGATCCCGCCGATGATCGCCCCGCGAAGGGAGATCATACAAAATCAATCGACTTGGACAGCGGCAGTTCGCGGATACGCTGCCCCGTCGCGGCAAAGATCGCATTGGCCAAAGCGGGCGCTGCGGGGGGGACGGCGGGTTCACCGATGCCCCTGATCTTGTCGCCATTCTCAAGCCCGCGCACCATGATCAAAGGCGTCTGGTGCAGGCGCATCCCTTCGTAGGCATGGTAGTTATCCTGCTCTGCCACGCCGTCGCGATAGGTCAGCTCGCAGTTCATCGCGTGGCCCAGACCAAAGATCACACCACCTTGCAGCTGCGCCTCAAAGTTCACGGGGTCCAGCACGCGGCCCACATCGGCGGCGACGAACACCTTGTCGATACGGATGCCGTCTGGGGTATTGGTGACCTCGACCACCTCGGCCACGGGCACGCCAAAGGCCAGCGTAAAGGCCAGCCCCCGGCCCCGGTTCGGCCCCAGATCGCTGCCCCATTCCGACATCTCGCCCACGGCCTCCAGCACCTTGCGCGATGCGTCGTGCCAGCACAGGCGCAGCCGCTCTTGCAACGGGTCTGCACCCGCGGCGTGGCACATCTCGTCCATGAAGCTTTCGTGCATGAACCCGTTGCCCGATGCCCCGACCGACCGCCAAGAGCTGATGGGCACCATCGCAGGCGTGCGGTAGCCGGTGACGCGGTAGTTGGGGATCTGGAACGGCTGGTCCCAGGCCCCCGCGACAATCGCTACATCAGGGCCGAAGGCGGGCTGGTTCAACCTTGCGAGCGAGGATTCAGCGACCGAGGGGGCCGCGATCGACAGATCAAACGTCGCGATACCGGCATCCGCCACAGCGCCGCGCCCGCGCGCAATGGCCAGCGGGCGGGGGAAATCATGGGTGAAGTCTTCCTCGCGCTGCCAGATCATCTTGATCGGCGTGTCAGGCATCTGCATCGCGATCTCGACCGCTTGGGCGATATAATCATCCTCAAGGCGCCGGCCAAAGCTGCCACCGGACATCAGCACATGCACGTGGATGTCATCCCCGTCCAACCCCGTCAGCCGCGCCATATTCGCCTTGACGAAACGGGGGATTTGCGTGCCGGTCCAGATATCCAGCCGCCCCTCGGTCAGCTTGACCACGACGCTCATCGGTTCCATCGGCGCATGGGCCAGATAGGGGATGCGGTATTCCGCCTCGACCACCGAGGCATCTTGCAACGCCTCTTCTACATCGCCCTCGTCCTTGAACCGGCTGTCGCGCTGATCGTCGGTGAAAGAGGCCGCCACAGCGGCGAACTGGTCGGCGCTGTCACCGATATAGGGCGACGGGCCCCAGTCACATTCAACCGCCTGCGCCGCCTGAAACGCGCGCCATGTGTTATCCGCCACCACAGCGATGCCGCCGGTGATGGGCAAGACTGCGCTGACCCCGCGCATCTGGCGTGCCGCCTCAGCGTCAAACCCGTTCAGCCCGCCGCCAATCGCCGGATTGGTGCGGGTCGTGGCGATCACCATACCGTCCATCTGCATGTCGATGCCGTAGATCTGCCGACCGGTGGATTTCGCCACGATGTCGGTCCGCTTCTGCGGCTTGGTCAGATAGCGCCATTCCGATGGATCACGCAGGGTGACATCCTGTACCGGCTCGATCTCGGCGGCGATGCTGGCAAGGTCGATGTATTCGATCTTCAACCCATCGGGCAGCACGATGCAGCCGTTCTCTGTCCCCAGTTGGTCGCGCGGCAGGCCGGTCTGCTTCATCGCGGCCTTGATCAGCGTCTCGCGTGCGACGGCACCGGCCATGCGCAGGCGATCATACATATCAGGCACGGTGGACGAGCCGCCGGTGATATGCAGCCCCATCAGCTTGCCCATGACATCGACCGCACCGCGCCCGCCGCGTGCCAGCATCGTGTCAGAGGTCGCGGCAATCGGCAGCGCCTCTGCCCCGACAACGCCGTTGTAGTAAATCGCATCCGCCGGACCGGGCGACAGCTTGGCGCTGCGTGGGTCAATGTCGAGCTCTTCGGCGATCATATGCGCCTGCATCGACCACGCGCCCTGCCCCACATCCGCGCGCGGCGTGATCAGCGTGATCCCTTGAGCGTCGATTTTAACGTAGGGGGTGATCGCGGTTTCGCCGGGTTTCAACCCGTCGAGCAGCGGGTTCTCGCCCTCGCGTTTGTAAAGATAGGTGCCAAAGACGACGCCGCCTGCGACAGCGGCAGAGCCGATCAGGAAGCCGCGGCGGGCAATTGTTTTCACACGTCCCATATCACACCGCCTTCAGCTTGATCGCGGCGGATTTCACCGCCTCGCGAATACGGGGATAGGTGCCGCAACGACACAGGTTCCCGCTCATCGCGGCGTCAATCTGGTCATCCGTAGGGGTCGGGTTCAGCTCGAGAAAAGAGGCCGCCTGCATGATCTGCCCCGATTGGCAGTAGCCGCATTGCGCGACCTGCAGGTCGATCCAGGCCTCCTGCACCGCATGGCGCACCGCCGGAGAGCCCAACCCTTCGATGGTGGTAATCTCGCCCTCGACATCGCCCGCGGCCAACTGGCACGACCGGACCGCGATCCCGTCCATATGCACGGTGCAGGCCCCGCATTGCGCGATCCCGCAGCCGTATTTCGGGCCGGTGATCCCCAGAACGTCGCGCAAGACCCAGAGCATGGGCATGTCTTCCTCGACGTCCACATCATGGGTCACGCCATTTACTGTAAGTTTCATGCCTTGTCTCCCGACGTTCACTCTATAAATACCAGCGGGATCGGGGTGGTAAACCCAATCTGTCCCGCATCCCTTCGTGCCCTCACGTCAAAACATCGTGTCACGAGGGGTTTCAGAAAACATAAAACGCCGCCCCCGTGAGGACGGCGTTTGTCGCAAGTTTTACGAATTCGCGCCTAGAATTCAACGACGGCGCGAATGGATTCACCTTTGTGCATCAGCTCGAACCCTTCGTTGATCTGGTCCAGCGTCAGCTTGTGGGTGATCATCGGGTCGATTTCGATCTTGCCGTTCATGTACCAATCCACGATCTTGGGCACATCGGTGCGGCCCTTGGCCCCGCCGAATGCCGTGCCTTTCCAGACGCGGCCCGTGACCAGCTGGAACGGACGGGTCGAGATTTCGGCCCCCGCCGGTGCGACGCCGATAATGATCGACTCCCCCCAGCCCTTATGCGCGGCTTCAAGCGCCTGCCGCATGACCTTGGTATTGCCTGTCGCATCAAAGGTGTAATCCGCGCCGCCTTTGGTCAGCTCGACCAGATGCGCGACCATATCGCCCTCGACCTTGGTGGGGTTCACAAAGTCGGTCATGCCGAAGTAGCGGCCTGTCTCTTCCTTGTCGTCGTTCAGATCGACGCCGACGATCTGGTCGGCCCCCGCCATGCGCAGACCCTGAATGACGTTCAGCCCGATGCCGCCCAAGCCAAAGACCACACAGCGCGCGCCGATCTCTACCTTGGCGGTGTTGATCACCGCGCCGATGCCCGTGGTCACACCGCAGCCGATATAGCAGATCTTGTCAAAGGGCGCGTCCTTGCGGACCTTGGCAAGGGCGATTTCAGGGATGACCGTGTGATTGGCGAAGGTCGAACAGCCCATGTAGTGGTGGATCGGCGTGCCATCCATCATCGAGAACCGCGTGGTGCCATCGGGCAGCAGCCCTTGGCCTTGGGTCACGCGGATCGCCTGACAGAGGTTGGTTTTACCCGATAGGCAATATTCACACTCGCGGCATTCGGGCGTGTAAAGCGGGATCACGTGATCGCCGACCTCGAGCGTGGTGACGCCCTCGCCGACCTCAAGCACGACGCCTGCGCCCTCGTGGCCCAGAATGGCCGGGAAAATCCCTTCGGGGTCGTCGCCCGAACGGGTGAATTCATCGGTGTGGCACAGGCCGGTGGCCTTGATTTCGATCAGGACTTCACCCCGCTTGGGGCCTTCGAGATTTACGTCCATCACTTCAAGCGGTTGCCCTGCGGCAACGGCGACGGCGGCGCGTGTTTTCATCATAAGAAGCGTCCTTTTGCTGTTTCGGCCAAAAGGACGAAAAAGCGCTGCGATGTCAAGGTCAGGGGGATGCCGGACAGGCATAAGGGGGCGCTGCCCCCGGCACCGCATTGCGGCCCCTCCCCCGGGATTTTCATCCATTTGGAAAGGCGGATATGCGTTTGCGCGCCGCGTGTTTTTCCTGTCCAATCGGTAGCGCGACAATGAACACCCACCGTGACCGAGGAGAAGAACATGGCCGACCGAACCGAGATCGGTATGACCACCCGCCGCGCCGTTTTGGGCGATGCCCATGTGGACCGCGCTGAAGCCGCCAAGACCGAGCTGGACGCGCCGTTCCAAAGTCTGATCACCGAAAGCGCCTGGGGCACCGTCTGGGCCAGCGACAAGATCAGCCGCCGCGAACGGTCGATGCTGACCTTGGCACTGCTGGCGGCGACCGGCAATTTCGAGGAAATCCCCATGCATATCCGCGCCACCGCCAATACCGGCGC
>Ga0208057_1000774_pt1 | contig 11475 bp, 6 predicted proteins | sample DeeseametaMP1649_FD_184183 | JGI IMG/M metagenome (GOLD analysis project Ga0208057, IMG submission 184183) | Marine microbial communities from the Deep Pacific Ocean - MP1649 (SPAdes) | ecosystem: Environmental > Aquatic > Marine > Oceanic | place: North of Tokelau, South Pacific Ocean...
GGAACCTGAACCGGAAACGGAAAAAACAAAAATTTCTCAAACCGAAAAAGCTCCTGTTTCTGCAGCCTCATTATTTGAGGGAATTGACTCGGACGATCAAGATGAAGAATTTGATTTTGACACAGGAGGATTAATAGGTGAACTTGAGGATGACAGCGATGTTGTTTTTGGAGATGGCCGCATTGAACTAAAATCAATGATTAAATTTGTCGGTAATTATCCTGACAGCACCATAAAATTTTTGTTGCGAAAAAATTTGGACGGACGCCCTTTGCCAAATGGATACGAAGAAATTTATCTAAGCTGGGAGACGCGCGGATTGTCACGTGGACGCTTGAAAAAATATTTATTTAAACTGATGGAATGGAATGATTTTCCGGATTTGCCCGTGCTTGATGTAGTGAGAATAATCCGTGAACGTCATTATGATCTGAAAGAAAAAAAGAAATGATTAAAAAAAAATTCAGACCAAACGTAGCAGCCGTTATCTTCGATCCGCTAAAAAATAAAGTGCTGATGTTCCGGCGTGTATCAAAAAAGAATGAAGAAAAGAAAGCATTGTCCGACGGGGGACAGTTGCGCTGGAACTGGCAATTTCCTCAGGGCGGAGTTGATCCAGGAGAAACCGAGGAAGAGACACTTTTTCGTGAACTCGAAGAAGAAATCGGCACACGTGATGTCACCATCATCTGTGCGTCAAAAACACGGATACGCTACCATTATCCCCGCAAAATGCTGTACATTCTCCATCAAAAACCGGAATGGAGACCTTTTTGCGGACAACAGCAACGCTGGTATTTGGTCCAGTTGAATTGTGGCACAGAGCATATTTCTTTCAGTCATCAACCGATTGAGTTCGATGATTTCCAGTGGATATCTCCCCGGCAGGGTTTAAAAAAAGTTGTGCCGTGGAAACGAAAAGCCTACCGTAAAGGTTTGCGTAGTCTCGGAATTATGTGATCATTTTTATCTGCAAAAAAATATCCTGCCTGATATGTTCGAAAAAATCCCCCGATTTTGAATGAATTTGATATAATTAAAAAAGTCAACTGATTTGGCTTGCAGAATAATTATTGTATCCCTGCGTCAGCAGAAAAAACTTATCAAATGGAACCTCAATGTTAATGCTTATTTCACCCGCAAAAACGCTGGATTATGAGAGCCCTCCAACTACTGCGAGTTATAGTATCCCGGAATACCTTGAAAAATCCTCTGAACTGATTGCTGTTGTCAAAAAGAAATCTTATCGAGACCTGATGAAGCTGATGCAGACCAGTCAGAAAATCGCTGAACTAAGTGTTGAGCGCTTTAATCAATGGCATTTGCCTTTCAATTCAGAAAACGCCAAACAAGCGGTTTTGGCGTTTAAAGGTGATGTTTATACAGGACTGGATGCACCTGGACTTGCAGAAGAGAAACTGAAATATGCGCAATCACATTTGAGAATTATTTCCGGCCTTTATGGTTTGTTGCGGCCGCTTGACCTGATGCAACCTTACCGTCTGGAAATGGGACTAAAACTTAAAACAAAGAAGGGTAAAACTCTTTATCAGTTTTGGGGTGAGCAAATTACGAACGCCTTAAATTCAATGTTAGCAAAACAGGATGATCCTGTGTTAATTAACCTTGCGTCAAATGAATACTTTAAATCAATCCAAAAGAAAAATCTCGACTGCCGATTGATAACACCGCAGTTTAAAGACTGGAAAAATGGTAAATATAAAATGATCAGTTTTTTTGCTAAAAAAGCTCGAGGACTGATGGTACGTTACGCCATTGATCACAATATTCAGCAAGCAGAAGAATTGCAAAATTTTGATTATGACGGTTACAGTTTCAACTCTGAACTGAGTCACGGAGATACCTGGGTTTTCAGCAGAGATTGACTCGTTGACCTTTACTTTTTTGCATCTCAGTTTTGATTACTTCCCCATCTTCCTTTCGACCAAATTCCCAACTACCACGAAGGAACTCAGCTTTTTAAGAAATAAATCTGTTTCTCAGTCCCCACTGCGTATTGACCTCCAAAACAGGAATGGGCAACTTTTTGCTTGCCTTATCTATTAAATCGCTGTATTGATATATAATGATTTAATTGGAACAAGAAGACATCCTGACCTTTATATAACCGAATTTCATGTCAAGTATTGCACAAGTTTTAAGATTACTAGGAGACGAAACACGTCTCAGGATTTTAATTTTAGTTTCACAGACAGCGTTAAACGTCAGTGAATTGACAACCATTTTAGGCATGGCCCAATCCGGAATTTCACGGCATCTGAGTCACTTGCGAAAAATGAAGTTGCTGCAGGAGCGCAAAGAAGGCATTTGGACTTTTTATCAACTGGCGCAAAAAGAATCCCTGGACAGCGAACTGCACCTGCTTTGGAGTTATTTGCAGGAGCAACTCTCAACGATGAAAGACCCAAACAACGATCGGGTACGTTTACATGAAATATTACGTCAACGTGAAATCAGCGGCGGGGGATTAAATGAACGGCTTCTCGAACCGGGACAATCGTGGTTTGCCTGGTCTTGTCTTTTAGGAATATTACTGGGACAGAACGGAGAGCGAAAATCCGGATTTGGTTCAGGAACTTCCGAACTGGAAATTATAGACCTCGGCTGCGGCGACGGCACCCTAACAGTGGAAATGGCGAAATTTGCCACAAGGGTAATTGGTATAGATAATAATCCAGAAATACTGGCTTCCGCCCGCCAGCGAATCGACAGGCTTGGTCTGAAAAACGTTAGTTTAATCGCGGAAAACGTCAGTCAATTGTCTCTGCCCGACGAGTCATTAGACGTAGTTTTCTTTTCTCAGTCACTGCATCACCTTGATGATCCGAAAAGTGGTTTTAAAGAAGCAGCGCGCATTTTGCGTCCGGGAGGACAGGTGCTGGTGATGGAACTGGCCGCGCACTGTGAAGACTGGGTACTCGAAAAACTTGGTCACAAATGGCTTGGATTTGAAAAAGAAACCCTGCTGGATTTCATGCAGACAGCAGGATTTAATCAACTGCACTCAGAAATTTTGCCTTTTCGTCGTGAAGAATTATTCCAAATCATGCTTGCTGCAGGTAGAAAAACTTAGGGCGAAAATCTTAAAAGATTTGCAAAAAAGAAAACAGAATTTATTGCAGCTATGCTGAAACAAAATACAAAATAATAATGAATTATACAAAACCGAGTGCCGTCAGGCTTTTGAACATGCTGGAACAGAAAATTATTGTGTTCGATGGCGCAATGGGCACGATGATTCAGCAGCAGGGACTTGCTGAAGATGATTTCCGTGGAACTTCTTTTCAGGCACATCCTTCTCCACTAAAAGGCAACAACGACCTGCTTTCGATCACACGTCCGGACGTGATTGAAAAAATTCATTTAGAATTTTTGGAAGCAGGCGCTAACATTTTAGGAACCAACACATTTAACGCGAATCGAATTTCGCAGGCTGACTACAACCTGGAAGAAAGCGTTGCTGAAATCAATCGGTGTGCGGTAGAAATTGCGCGAAAAGCAGTAGCAAATTATCAGTCTGGGAAAACGGCAGAGGAAATTCAGTCAGATCACCCCGTTTTTGTGGCCGGATCAATCGGCCCGACAAACCGTACCTGCTCCATGTCTCCGGATGTCAACAATCCGGCTTACCGTGCGGTAAGCTTTGACCAGATTGCTGAAGCCTATCGGGAACAGGCGATTGCCTTGATTGAAAACGGAGTCGATATTCTTCTGCTGGAAACGAGTTTTGACACGCTCAATATGAAAGCCGGAATTTACGCATTGGAAAGTTATTTTGAAGAAACCGGAATTCGTCTGCCCGTTTTTCTTTCCGTAACAATTACAGACGCTTCCGGACGCACACTTTCCGGGCAGACGCTGGATGCATTTTATAATTCCATCCATCACGCAAAGCCGCTATTTTTGGGAATCAACTGCGCGCTCGGCGCGAAAGAAATGCGTCCGTTTATAGAAGAACTGGCGCATATTTCCGAATTTCCTGTAGCTGTTTATCCGAATGCCGGATTGCCGAATGCCATGGGAGAATATGAACAAACTCCGGAAGAATTTTCCGACATCATGTCCGAGTTTGCACAGGAAGGTTGGGCGAATCTCATGGGCGGATGCTGTGGAACTACTCCGGCGCACATCAAGGCGCTGGCCGATAAAATCGCACATGCAATTCCAAGAAAATTAAATCCTCATTTAAAACTGCGTTTCGGAGAAACCGCAGACAGCAATTCCGGACCTGTCATAGTTGGTGAAGGGATTCCGTTTTTTTCTGGATTGGAACCGCTGAACATCAATCCGGATATCGGATTTTTGATGATCGGTGAACGTACAAATATCATGGGTTCACCCAAGTTCCGGAAACTGATTTTGGATGACGATTTTGATTCCGGACTCGCCATCGCCCGTCAACAAGTGGAATCCGGCGCGAACTTTATTGATATTAACTTTGATGAAGGATTGCTGGACGGCGAAAATTCAATGACACATTTTCTCAACTTGATTGCGGTTGAACCGGACATTGCACGTGTGCCAGTAATGATTGACAGTTCAAAATGGTCTGTGCTTGAAGCAGGATTAAAGTGCATCCAGGGCAAGGGTATAGTCAACTCAATCAGCCTCAAGGAGGGCGAGGATAATTTCTTAAGGCAGGCTCGTGAAATCCGCAAGTACGGCGCGGCTGCAGTGGTGATGGCTTTTGATGAAAACGGTCAGGCAACAGAGCTAGAACATAAAGTTGAAGTCTGCCACCGAGCTTTTAAACTGCTGACTGAAACGGTTGGTTTTTCGCCGCAGGATATTATTTTTGATCCGAATATTTTAACAGTGGCTACCGGAATGGAGGAACACAACGGCTATGCGGTCGCATTCATTGAGGCGGTAAAACAAATCAAGGAACGCTGTCCGGGAGCGCTGGTCAGTGGCGGCGTGAGCAACATTTCATTTTCTTTCCGTGGAAATAATCCGATACGCGAAGCAATGCACTCCGCATTTTTGTATCACGCAATTCACGCCGGTCTCGACATGGCAATCGTGAACGCCGGAATGCTGGACGTTTACGAGGATATTCCCAAAGATTTGCTGGAACTTGTCGAAGATGTTTTGCTCAACCGTCGAAAAGACGCGACCGAGAGACTGATAGATTTTGCTGAAAGTTATAAAAAAGAGGGTACACGCAAAATTATAAAGGACACAAAATGGCGCGAAGGCAGCGCGGAAGAACGGATCATTCATGCTCTGGTGAGAGGCATTACGGAACATATCGTGGCAGACACCGAGGAAATTCGTACAAAATTTGATCTCGCGCTTGAAGTGATTGAAGGCCCTCTGATGGCGGGAATGAAAGTTGTGGGCGACCTTTTTGGTGACGGCAAAATGTTTTTGCCGCAAGTTGTGAAAAGCGCTCGTGTGATGAAACAGGCGGTGGCCTATCTTGAACCGTTTATGGAAGAAGAAAAGAAGAAGTCCGGCATTAAAACCAAGATGCCGAAAATTGTGATGGCCACAGTGAAAGGCGATGTCCACGATATCGGCAAGAATATTGTGGGCGTTGTTTTGGGCTGCAACAATTACGAGGTCATCGATTTGGGTGTGATGGTACCCTGCGAGAAAATTTTGGAAACCGCCCGTGAGGTGGAAGCGGATGTGATTGGACTTTCCGGATTGATCACACCGTCACTTGATGAAATGGTACATGTTGCCGGCGAAATGCGGCGCGAAGGTTTCAATCTGCCACTTTTAATTGGCGGCGCCACTACAAGTCCAGTACACACCGCAGTCAAAATCGCACCACAATACGACCTTCCCGTGGCCTATGTTCCGGATGCGTCAAGAGCCGCCGGAGTTATCAGTAAATTATTGAATCCTGCCAGCAAAGAGAAAGCCGCGCAAGAACTACTTAAAGAACATGAACGGCGCAGAAAAGCTTACCAGGATCGAAACCGCGAACGTAAATTGCTTTCAATTAAGGACGCGCGCGCAAACCGTACACCAATTGAATGGAAGAATTGTACACTTGAGAAACCGGCTTTTCTCGGATTAAGGGAATATGCGGTTGAAGTGGAAACTTTGATTGAGTACATAGACTGGACTCCTTTCTTTTACACTTGGGAAATGAAGGGGCGATACCCTAAAATTCTCACAGATCCAAAGTTAGGTGAGGAGGCAAGCAAACTTTTTGAAGACGCGCAAAGCCTTTTGAAAGACATTGTTCAAAACCGCAGATTTCAGCCAAAAGCCGTAATCGGTTTTTTTCCTGCAAACAGTGAGGGCGACGATATTTTGATTTATACCGATGAGTCACGTAAAGAAATTCAAACGACATTCCACACCTTACGTCAACAAACAGCAAAAGCTGATGACAAACCGAATCAGGCTTTGTCCGATTTTGTCGCACCCAAAGATTCCGGACTTGCCGATTATCTGGGCGGATTTGCGCTGACCACCGGTGTGGAAGTGGAAGAACTCGCCGGGAATTTTGAAAAAGAACTCGATGATTATAATGCGATTCTCGTAAAAGCAGTCGGCGACCGTTTGGCGGAAGCACTTGCGGAATACATGCACAAACAGGTGCGGGATGAATGGGGATACGGCCGGACAGAAAATCTGAATGTGGATGAATTGGTTAGTGAAAAGTATAGGGGAATCCGCCCTGCGCCGGGGTATCCCGCTCAACCGGATCACACTGAAAAACCAATCCTCTTTGAATTGCTGGATGCCGAAAAACGTGTCGGAATTAAACTCACAGAAAGTAACTCAATGTCTCCGGCCAGTTCGGTTTCCGGAATGTATTACGCCCATCCGGAGTCACGCTATTTTGCGGTGGGCAAAATCAACAGGGATCAAGTTGAAGACTACGCTGAACGAAAAAAAATGTCTGTTTCAGAAGTTGAGCGCTGGCTGGGACCTATCTTGGGTTATGATTCACGATCGTAAATTTAGCCGCTAATGACGCTAAGAAACGCTAAGAAATTTAGCCGCTAAGGACGCCAAGAACACTAAGTTAATAAATCTATGTCGTTACTTTGAAATTTAGCCGCTAAGTACGCTAAGAACGCTAATTCAGGGCTTGCTGAAAAGTTTTACTTTTGTCATCCCGGACTTGATCCGGGATCCAGATCACCGATCTGCTCGAGTACATAATTTGAAACATTTCCCCTGGATTCCCGCTTTCGCGGGAATGACAACTTTTTGTATTTCTTAGTGTTTCTTAGCGAACTTAGCGGCTAATTGTCATTTTTACGATTCTTAGCGAACTTAGCGGCTACAAATTATGCGCCCTTAGCAGCTAATTCTTATTTTTAAATAGCGAAACCATGCATCTAATTGAACTTTACAAAAAGAAAGGTTTTGTTTTTTCCATCGAGATTTTTCCACCCAAAACCGAAAAAGGGATGGACAAACTCAAAGCGACGCTGGAAAAATTCAACGGCTACACTCCGGATTATTTCTCTGTAACTTACGGAGCAGGAGGGACATCACGTGCAAACACTCACGAAATGGCGGCACATATCAACAATGAATTGGGTGTCCCGGCAATGGCGCATTTGACCTGTGTTTCTCACACGGCCAAAGAAATAGACGATGTTTTAACAAAACTCAAAATCAGTAAAATCAATAACTTGATGGCGCTGCGTGGTGATCCAACAGTTGGAACGGAGCGTTTTATTCAACCGGAAGGAGGTTATCATAACGCAGGTGAATTGATTTCTGCGGTTTGCAAACACAGCGATTTTGGCATAGGCGCAGCGGGTTATCCCGAAGGCCATGTGGAAAATCCGGATAAAGATGATGACCGTAAACATCTACACGGAAAAATTGCCGCAGGCGCTGAATTTATCGTGACTCAGTTTTTTCTGGATAACACTCATTTTTTACGCTGGAGAGACAAACTGCGTGAAGAAGGCGCGAGTGTGCCTTTGGTTGCCGGAATTCTTCCTACTTCTAATTGGAAAGCGACTAAGCGCATGTCCGAAATGTGTGGTGTCAGTATTCCGGAAAAACTAGCCGAATTACTGCTCAAACATGAAAACGATCCGGAAGCCTCCAAAGAAATCGGTTATACGCATATTGAAAATCAGATTGAAAATTTGCTCAGTGAAGGTGTTCAAGGTGTTCATCTTTACGCCCTCAACAGCCTTGAAACAGTAAAACGTCTCGGACCAAAACTCAGAGACGCAGCCGGGACTTCCTCCTGTTTACCAAAAGATTGATTTTAGCCACTCCTTTTTGATTGAAATTTTCTGCTAACCAACGCAAAATAAAAAGTTTAAGTCATTCAAAACATTTCTAAAATATCACAGTTTTCAAGAAATAATCATGCAGGAATACCGTCCGCAAGAAATTGAAATAAAATGGCAAAAATACTGGGAAGAGCAGGGTTTGCTGGACTTTGATTTTGCTTCGGAAAAACCAAAATTTTATATGCTGACGATGCTGCCTTATCCTTCAGGGGATTTGCACATTGGGCACTGGTATGCGATGGCACCGTCCGATTGCTATGCGCGTTTTATGAAAATGCAGGGCAACGAAGTTTTTTTCCCAATCGGTTTTGATGCCTTTGGATTGCCTGCGGAAAATGCTGCGATCAAAAATAACATTCATCCAAAAACATGGACGTATGCCAATATTGAACGGATGCAGAAACAGCTGCGTACTATGGGTAATATGTTTGCCTGGAAAAATGAGGTTGCGTCCTGTGATCCGGAATATTACAAGTGGAGCCAGTGGTTTTTTCTGAAGATGCTGGAAAACGATTTAGCATATCGGGAACATGCGCCGGTTGATTTTTGTAACCATTGCCAAACCACACTTGCGCGTGAACAGGTTTGGGGGGAAGACCGTGTTTGCGAACGCTGCGGAAATCCGGTTGTAAAAAAGAAGTTGAATCAGTGGAAACTGCGGATCACGAAATATGCGGATGAGCTGCTTAATTTTGACGGATTGGATTGGCCGGAAAGAGTACGCTCGATGCAGAAAAACTGGATTGGACGCAGCGAAGGCGTGGAGTTTGCGCTGAAAATAGCCGATGCTAAAGACTTGAGTTTCCGGGTTTTCACCACACGTCCGGACACCGTTTTCGGCATGACATTTTGCGTTTTGGCTCCGGAGCATGTTCTGGTCGATCAGATCACAACTCCGGAACAGCAAGACACGGTTGAGGCTTACAAAGAAGCAGCGCAACTTAAAAACGAAATTGAGCGAACCGCAGAAGGTAAGGAAAATGACGGTGTCTTCACCGGAGCGTTTGCGATCAATCCAATGAACGGTGAGTCGGTACCAATATGGATTGCGGACTACGTACTTGCGTCCTATGGAACAGGCGCAATTATGGCGGTTCCCGGACATGATGAACGGGACTTTCATTTTGCGCGAAAATACGATTTGCCGACGCCGGTTGTGATTGTTGCTCCGGATCAACTGGATGCTGTTCCGGATGGAGCAGATTTAAACGAGCCTATTTTGCAGAAAGAAAATTCGGTGATGGTCAACAGCCAGAACTTTGACGGTGCGGTTTGGCCGGAAAGTTACAACCGTGTCGCGGACCAAATGCAAAAAGAAGGTTATGGAGAACGTCAGATTAATTTCCGTTTGCACGACTGGCTGATCAGTCGGCAAAGAATGTGGGGCACGCCGATTCCGATTATCTACTGCGAAAGCTGCGGGATGCAGCCCGTGCCTTATGAAGATCTTCCGGTCGTGCTTCCGGATGATGCGGAATTCAAACCGACTGGCGAAAGTCCTTTGAAATATCACGAGGGTTTTTTGAAAACAGCCTGTCCCAAATGCGGCGGAGCTGCGGAAAGAGAAACCGACACGATGGATACTTTTATCTGCTCCTCGTGGTACTACTATGCTTATGTTTCGCCTTACTGGAAAAAAGGTGAAACCATGAGCAAATCCGATTTTCCGTGGGATGAAGAAAAAATACGGAATATGTGTCCTGTTGATCAATACACCGGTGGAATAGAACATGCCACCATGCACCTTTTGTACTTTCGTTTTTTTACTAAAGCTCTTGCGGATATGGGACTGCTTGATTTTCGGGAACCCGCAAAACGCTTGTTCAATCAAGGTATGATTTTGGGTGAAGATCATGAAAAAATGTCCAAAAGCCGCGGCAATGTGGTCAATCCGGATGACCTTGTACAAAAATACGGAACAGATACAGTCCGTGCATACCTAATGTTTCTGGGACCGTGGGACGCGGGGGCGCCCTGGAATCCTCACGGAATTGAAGGACTGGCCCGTTTTTTCAAAGGAGTCTGGACGCTTTGTCACATGGAAGATAAACAAACTGCCGTACCAACTCCGGACACTGAAAAAAAACTACTGAAAACACTGCATCAAACGATAAAAAAATCCGGTGAAGATTTACAGCATTTTCGTTTCAACACTGCAATTGCGGCGGTAATGGCTTTCCGGAATGTTTTAAAAGCGGCACCTGAAGCTGCAGGAACTAAAGTTTGGACGGAATGCCTTGAAGGAATGCTGCTGATGCTCGCACCGATTGCACCACACATTACTGAGGAATTGTGGCAAAAACTCAAACCAGGCCGTGGAAGCATTCATCAGCAGTCGTGGCCGGAATATGAAGAAGCACTCGTGGCTGAAGATTTGGTGACACTGGTTGTACAAGTCAATGGGAAAGTACGTGACCGTTTGGAAATGCCTGCAGGAACCGACAAAGAAGAAGCAGAACGCCTGGCCCTGGCAGCCCCCAAAGTACAGACCTACTTGGAAGGCAAGCAAATCCGCAAAGTGGTTGTTGTACCTGAGCGCCTGGTCAATATTGTCTGCAGCTGAGCATACTAATCTTCTACGACTTTAACTTCTGAGGTGTCCGTCTCCTTAAGTTAGAAGCCAAATCCAAAAGTAAATATTAACACCCCTGCAAAAGCGCTTATATCAGTCGATTCTTTCTCTGCACCTGTCTTTGACGTAGAGCTTACACTCCCAGACTTTTGTTTAACTGACACTTTATCACTCAGTTTAGAACCACCTTGAAACCAGTCTATCCCAAGATACCCCCCCCAGTCATATGTCCACTCGTTTCCAATGCCAAGATTTAACTGAGTCATTTTATAATCGAGATCCCAAATCGTCCCATCTGTATACATCCAATCGTCCTTATGGATATTGTACATGGCTACACCGAAAGGAATATTAAATGAATTTCCAATATAATATCTTCCTGTTAGCTCAGATGTAGTGAATTTCCAAGTATCAGTTACTGTTACTGATGAATATCCTCCTCCAGAATATGTTGTTGAAGTTTGGGTAGTTGTTAAATCACCTGAGCCATACACCAATCCAAAAGTAAAGTCTTCACCTGGAAATTCAAGTACAAAAGGTGTTGAAACCAAGTAAAATACATGGAGCCCGGTTTTCATACCTAATCTTACCGTCTGATCTTTTCTGTTGCCCGCAGAATCTGCTGCCCAAGCCACGCTTCCGCAAAACAAA
>Ga0208057_1000775_pt1 | contig 11464 bp, 10 predicted proteins | sample DeeseametaMP1649_FD_184183 | JGI IMG/M metagenome (GOLD analysis project Ga0208057, IMG submission 184183) | Marine microbial communities from the Deep Pacific Ocean - MP1649 (SPAdes) | ecosystem: Environmental > Aquatic > Marine > Oceanic | place: North of Tokelau, South Pacific Ocean...
CGCCGGTAACCGTGAGGGACGTTTTGTTCACGTTGCGGCTTATTCAAAACCCTGATTTAAAAAGTCCTTTGCGCGGCAATTGGACTGGCGTAACCTTTGAAGAAATTAGTGATAGTGAGTTTAATATTGTGCTTGAAGAAGCCTACGCGCCGTTTATTGAAAACTTCACGGTCGGTATACTTCCCGCCCATCTATGGTCATCGTTACCAATTGAACAAGTTCCTTTTAGCCAGCTAAACACCGAACCAATTGGCGCCGGCGCCTTTAAACTAGTTGAAGCGAGACGCGATCAGTCAGGAGTTATTCAAAGCTACATACTTGAAGCCCATCAAGATATCCCTAATCCTTCTGACATCGAGACTCTAGAGGTTGTTTTTTTTGAAACTGAGGCCGCAATTATACAGGGCCTTGCTGATGGCACTCTAGATGCTAGCGCTTACATAAGCAATGAATCGTTGGGGCTCACCTTAGAACATGACAATATAACCGTTATTAGAGAGCCTCTGCCACGAGTGTTCGCTGTCTTCTTTAATCAGAACAAATCTGTCGTACTCCGCGATGATGCTGTACGCGAGGCGCTGTCTTTAGTTGTTGATCGTGAAGAAATTATTCAAGAGACTCTCTTTACGCAAGGTGTCCCCATCAATGGACCTATTGCGGGCACTCTAAGTGCGCTAGAATCAAGTGAAGATTCAAACGAATCAACCGACGATCGTGTTGCTCAAGCAAAGCAAATCTTACAAGATGCTGGCTGGCTAGAGAACAATCAAGGTCGTCTAGAAAAAGAAATTGACGGAAACACCGAAACGCTTCGTATCACACTCAAAACCAGTAACGCCCCGTTGTTTGTAAGTATCAGCACCCTGTTAAAGCGCTACTTTGAAGAAATTGGCGTTGAGGTCACTATAGACCAATTTGAACAGTCTGATCTACTGCAAGGCGTTATCCGGCCACGAGACTTTGAAGCGCTCTTGTTTGGCCTTGATATGAATCGTTCATACGATTTGTACCCTTTCTGGCACTCCTCGCAAAAAGATGACCCTGGTCTTAACATCGCCCAATACACCAACCTTACCGTTGATGATCTGCTAGAGGAATCACGCGTAGCGACATCAAGTGATGCGCGCACTGAGTATCGAATAGAAGCAGCGACGACAATTGCTAACGAACATCCTGCGATTTTCCTTTTTCAGCCCTACACAACGTACGTCGTGGATAAAGATTTTGTTATTCCAAGCATGATTGGTTTAGCCAAGCCGTCCGACCGATTTAGCAACATGAGTGAATGGTATACCGATAGCGACGAATTATGGAACGTTTTCAGACAATAAATTAGATAGAAGAAAAAATTAGACATTTATATATGACATCAAACGAAAAAACATCTGGTGACAACCGTCGCCCCCGCCGACCACAGCGTACACGTGTAGGTCGCAATTACTCAAGTTCACCTAAGCGACCACAGAATGGCGATCGCCCTGGTGGACAAAACGCTGGTCGCGGCTCAAGAAAAGGAAGTGCAAAAGGTGGCAATAATAATCGACAAGGGGCTGGAAACAATCGCGGCAAGCGCCGTTCTGGGCCACCACGTCGACGCAGAAACGATAAAGCGCCAGCTTTAGAACATCGCCTCAACACTGAGACAAAAGGTCCAGCAATTCCTGAAATTACTGATGAAGACACTGTACGTATCATCACTGTTTCTGGTGTAGAAGAGATTGGTCGCAACATGAATATTATCGAGACGAAAGATGACATTATTGTGATTGATGCTGGTTTTGCGTTCGTTTCAGAAGATACTGGTACGCCAGGCGTTGACTACATTCTCCCCAACACGCAATACCTCGAAGAGCGCAAACACAAAATCCGCGCCCTGGTTGTGACACACGGACACTTAGACCATATTGGTGGTATCCCATTTATTATGGAGCGCATCGGCAATCCACCAATTTACACCCAAAACCTAACCTCGCTAATGATTCTAAAACGCCAAGAAGAATTTCCGCACGCTGAACCAATTCAAATGAACGTCATTAAAGAGGGAGAATCATTTACTGTTGGTACAACCAGAATTAAAACGTTCCGAGTAACTCACTCTATCCCAGACGCTATGGGAGTCTGTGTTGAGACAAAACACGGCGACGTGGTCATAACCGGCGATATTAAGCTTATTCACGAAGATGGGAAAGTCGTGGTTGAAGAGCGCGGTCAATGGGAGAAGGTAGGTCAAAACAACAACCTTGCCCTACTGTGTGACTCAACCAACTCTGACCGAGCTGGGTTCTCAGTTTCTGAAGCAAAAGTATTTGAAACCCTTGAACAAATTATTCGTACTGCAAAAGGTCGTCTAATTGTTGGGACATTTGCGTCACAATTTGACCGACTCATCAGTGTTATCAAAACCTGTGAAGATCTTGGCAAAAAAGTAGTGCTTGAAGGGCGTAGTATTAAAACTAACGTCGAAATTGCTATTCGGGCCGGCTTGGTAGAAGTAAAGCCTGATACAGTGATCCAAGCGAATGACATTAGTGAATATCCGGCTGATCGTATTGTCGTACTTTCTACCGGTGCCCAAGGTGAGCAATTTGCGGCTCTTATGCGAATGGCCACTGATAAACATAAATTTATTACGCTAAATGAGCGTGATACGATTGTTCTATCTTCTTCGGTGATTCCTGGCAATGAAATTGCGGTCCAGAAACTTAAAGACAATATCTACCGAAAAAATGTTCGCGTCATCAACTACCAAGGTTCTCACGTGCACGCTTCCGGTCACGGTAATGCTGGTGAGTTGGTGTGGGTATCTCAGACAGTAAAACCTAAATTCTTGATCCCTGTGCACGGACACCACTATCACCTTAAGAGTCACATGTACGCTGCTATTGATAATGGTTTCCCGCGCGACAATGTACTGGTACCTGACAACGGAACTATTCTAGATATAAAAAACGGTAGTGAAGTTACTCGTCAGCCGATGAAAATTCCAAATGAGCTGATGGTTGTTGACGGCGCATCGGTTGGGACCAAGCAAGACGTTGTGCTTCGCGACCGCGAAACCATGGCGAAAGATGGCATGTTTGTCATTATCGCCACCGTAAACAGTCGTACTGGTAAGCTGCGTAAGTCTCCAGACATTATTTCGCGCGGCTTTGTTTACTTACGAGAAAACCAACAACTTTTGTCTGAAGCTCGAGTGCTGGTAAAACGAACGATTGAAAAGAAGACCGAACGAATGAACCCGATTGACCTAGAGCAGGTGAAAGATGAAGTAACAAACACACTTACCACTTTCCTACTTCAGAAAACACAAAAAACACCAATGGTGATTCCAGTGCTAATAGGAGTATAGTCCGATAGCACACAAAAGCGCCGCGACATCCGCGGCGTTTTTGTGTGCACTACCTCGGCAAACTATACGTATTGCGAATACGTGCAATAAGACCTTCTCTACAAAGTTTTCTAAGTTGTTCCTTTACGCGAAACTCCTCAAAGTCTAGATGCTTAGAAATTTTGCTTTCTGTTATTGCTGCGTCTGACAATAATCGAAGAATCGCCCCCCTAATTTGTCTATCACTACCCTGAAAGCGACTTTGTTTGGCATATTGAGCACTTCTTTGCGTGACGTTGCCATATGTTTTCTTAAGATATGAGCCGTAGTCCATCAACGCCGCATACCACTCTCGGGAGCTACCAACAGGCAATGTTCTCTCTATTAGTTGCAGTATTTCTTTGTCAGCGACATCGGTTTTCTGCTTGAAAAAATGGTGCAGAAAAACCTGTCTCACATTGGTTTCAATTAATACTTCAGAGTGATCGTAGGCGAAGACAGCAACTGCACTCGCTGTGTACGGACCGACGCCTGGTAAGGTTTGTAACTTTTGTGTGGTTTGTGGAAAAACACCGTTATGGTCGTTGACTACTGCTTTCGCAGCTTGATGCAAAAACTTTGCGCGCCGGTTATAGCCGAGCCCTTGCCACGCTTTCAAGACATCAGCCAGTGAAGCGCTAGCTAAGTGTCTCGCGGTTGGCCAGCGCTTTATAAAAGCGTCGTATTTTGGAATAACGCGATCAACCTGTGTCTGCTGTAGCATTAGCTCAGAAACCAGAACCTTGTATGGGTCTTGCGTTTGGCGCCAGGGCAAATGCTCACGCCTGTTGGTAGCGTAAAAATTCCAAACGGTCGCAACGAATCGTTCTTGTTTCTTTGTAAGTCGCGACATTGCTTATTCGACGACTTCGTAGTCTGTTGACACAGGAGTCTTAGGCATGATAATCCATGCCGCTAGATACATGAGAACACCAGGAAAGAATCCGGTGATTATCAAAAATGTTATGGCTATCACCCGATATAACACCGGATCATGATCAAAATACTTCGCAAGACCTGCTAGCACTCCCGCAACCACTGCTTTCTCTTGACTTCGGGTTAATTTTTTCATGACACCATGATAACGCGTTTCTTGAGATGGACAAGAGTCTCTTTTATAGTTTATAAATGACGTCTTTGCGTTCTACTACAACTTCCCATCCCTTTTCCTTGGCATGTGCATACAATACAAAGTTAGGGTTAAAGCATATTGGTCGAGCAACACTTTCTAGCAATGAAATATCACCCTCTGTATCCCCGACAGCAATTGAAGCTGCGGGTGACAGTTCGGGAGAGCGGTCATATACACGCTCCACAATTTTTGATTTATCTTGAATAAGGTCTTCTGCAGTAACTGCCCCAGTAAAGCAATCATTAGGGCCGATCTCATAAATTCTTCCGTATACTTTATCAAAGCCATACTGTCGGCAAAATTCATCCAAAATTGTTTTCGGTGACTGTGAGATGGCGATAGTCGTATACCCTTCTGCTCGCAGTTGCTGTATTAAGTCTCGTGTATATCGATATACATGTTTGCTTTGCAGCCTGACTACTTTTCTGGCTAAATCGGCAAACGTCCCGTAATGGACACCTTTAATGTGTCGCACAAAAGAATCAACCACATCCGCTATATATTCATCGTATGTTCCCTCCCGGTTGCGCCACCGCTCATGTGAATCTGCATACTCAAAAATGGCTTCAGCCGGAAAGCTGCCCTCTTCAACCAAAGCCTCGACAAGCTCAACCAAGAGGCTGGAGCGAAAGATGGTGCCATCAATATCAAAAAATGCTACTGGTTTCATGTAATGATTTTACCAAATTTTAAATACTAATGCCGGGCCCGAACAAAACCTGGTTCGTTTAAAACTACAGATTCTTAAGACTCTGCTATATAGTCGAAACACTGTGCATGACTACTTCCTAAGTAGCGTTACCAAACGTTCTACGACAGCTCCAAAAGTAACCAGAAATACACACACTAAGACCAACGGCCCAACAATAGGGATAATTGGCAAAGCAACCGCAATAATACAACCAAACAATAGCGGCATGACCGTTAGGTTTTTAGTGGGTTGATTTAGTATTTTGAATGCGCCTACTCCGAGTGTGGCAGCAGTGGCAATGACTGACAGGAGAAGCAGACCGATATAAATTATTACTACAAATGTGCCAACTGCAATGCCGAGCATACTAGTGATTAACACCATCGCCAAAACAGGTAAACCAATTAATGCTGTCAATCCATACAATATCGGTCTTGGTGAATATTCAAGTGCCGTTTGTACGACAGAATGAAGCGTCTGTCGTGAGAGTAGATACCATATGAGTGTGGCAAAGATGAGCATTAATGCTGCGTAAATATATTTTTGAAGTGGTGATTCTTCAGGATCTGCTGACGCGCTGTCGTTTCGTAATACTTCTCCACTTACAACTGCATTTGGTGAGCGCTCTAATAAGTGAGCGCTCGTATAGGTAACAGAACCAGAGACATCTGCATTCTCACCAAGAACGAGTTGGCTCGTCTGTACACTCACATCACCACCAACAGGAGAATCAATGCGTATATTTCGTATATTTCCAAAAACCGTACCTCCAACCGGACCCGTAATCTCAGCATCTTGTGCATATATGAAGACATCTCCTTCAACCGTAGCAGTTGAGAGGATTTTTACAGTTCCGGCCAGAACAACTAAATCACCAGAAATTACGTCTGCAATAACTGCCTCGCCGGCGACAATTCGAACATCATCACCAACTGCTCCGTGAATATCAACAGTTGCTCCGGCAGCCAGTAAGTCTCCACTCACCTGGCCATTGTGGGTTGTACGTCCAGACAGAGAGACAAAATCGCCTTCAATTAAACCAGATACCGTCACAACATTACCAGCACCGTAAAAATCACCAACTACTCCACTGTCGTTAGTTATAGATACTGATTCTCCTGTTCTCAATACTGTTTCAGCTGATACAGAGAGTGGCAGCACTAGCAGAAAAGCCAGTGCTACGACCACTTGTTTACACACGTAATTCATACCTACACAATACACATTTTATCAGAAAAAAGAAACTGTTTTCTCTTGCAGAAAGACTACAGACACGACATCAATTTTCTTATTTCAATCAAAGATGGCTTATTACCTTCTGCAATTTCAGACAGACGCTCTCGCCCGACAGCTTCTTCAGCGCAAGTAATCATCTCACTAGTAATTGAAATGTTTTCAGGATCAACTCCGGCCTTTTTCAAAACCTCAAATTGATCGTCTGGAATCACCGACGGCTCTATATTAATTGTAGAAGTGGCAGTAATGCTGTCAGTCTCGGGTGCTTTTTGTGCTTTGGTTTGCGTGAATTCAACTTTGAAATATTGCGAATACACAAATAACGTTGCCGCAATGAGAAAAAAGGTCGTAAAGAAAAATAAAATTACTTTTTTAAAGAATAACATTTACTTCTTATAGAGTTCTTTAGCTCTGTCCCACATATCACTACGGCCTTGCAGATGGAGCCAATACCACCACTCAGCGCCCCATAAATACTGCTCCTCGTAATAAGTACCTTCAGCATATTGTAAAATGTCTTCAAATTTTTCTGGATTCATCCGAGTAAACTGTGTTTCTAGATCAACATCTGTGATTGGTTCGATTAGCCAAGGTTCAGCTGACAACTCAATAAGGACCGAAGTTTTTTCACCATATACCAATGACATGACATTGTCTTTGACTCGGTAAAACCACGGCGGTAAGAAGGTTCGAAACTGGCCCAAATCTGGATTCCAGAAATGCACATATACACTTGTTCCGAACATATCGCCACGAGAGTAAGCCCCAGCCCACGTACCCAGGTTTCCACTATCAGTCACTAGGATGGGTCTAGTGCCATCGAGTGATCGAACCAGTGCTATTTCTTTGTCTAGTAAGTCAGTATCCAAATGACCACAGTGTTCAAATGCGAATACTTCCAAAAATGGCTCATTTTCTACTTGCCAAACGGTGATAGCTGGACTGTCTTTATAACGATTTATGACCGTTTCTATGTATGAAAGTAATTGCTCGTTCCGCTCTGCTTCTGATAGACTTGCAGCCCATTCTGGGATATGACATTCCGGCCAGCGCGGCAGGCGACGACCAACCGCCATCACTACCGTTGCTCCAACCTCTTCTGCTCGCGCAACTTGATAATCAAGCTCTGAGAAGTCATATTCATCCTGGCGTTCTTCCACCATTGTCCAATGAGCTGCTAGGCGTAAGTGCCGAACACCCAGTTCGTTAAGCATCGCATCATACGTCTCTTTCCAATCAAGATTTAGTTCGCGTGCATAGAGAGTATTAAAAGATGCACCGTATACTATTTGTTCTGGTTTCTCTTTCTGAGCCAACAAAAAGATGAGCAAGCTGGTGACAATTAAAAAGAGTAAAATTCCTATCAATAACCAACGCAGCCAGGACCACTTACGAACTTTCATATTGACTCCACTTTATCATATAAAGATAACTAAGAAGCCGGCCAAAATAAGTGCTACATAAATAAATTTTTGGATGAGAATTCGGGGACGAGTATCTTTGTCTACAGCAGTGTCTGGCAACCAATAATGGAACACAGCAGCAATCAATAGAATGAATACGAATTTTAATCCGTCTAATGCTTGCACCACGGAAACATCTCCAAAATCAGTAGCTTTGAGCAGCAGAAAAGCTGCCACGCCCGCCAGCACTTTGTTAAATAAGACCAGCATTCCAGCTCTCCGGTTTGAATCTTTTGTCTGTGTTTTTATTTTTTCTAAGTAGACAGGTACCAATAACAGTGAGAGTGCGAACAGCACAAAAGAAATTCGTGACCAGAAAAATCCGTTATCGAAGCTAGTCTCAATAAATAATCCCTTCATGGTGATGTAATGTAGCGCAAAGAACAAACCACTGTGTATCGTATGTAGAGCTACATGAGAAGTGGGTAGTGTTTTAGAAACCAACAAAGTACCGAACGCGAGCAAAAAGATACCCAGAATGTGCTCAGAAGTAAGCGCAGCATCCAAAAACAGATAGCTTAGACCGAAGGTCGCTAGAGCTGATACCGCGCCAATAATCGGAATGGCATTTGACGCATCTGAGTTTTTAAGGGCTTCGTACATAGATACTAACGCCATGAAGAACGTGTAGGCTGTCAAAAATGACATACTTAGCACTTGGATAGTTGGAAACGTAACATTTACCAGGCTAGGCATCCCAATTGCGGCTAATTGTGGAATGAGACCTAAAAAATAAATCGCCGCCCAAAAACCAGTCAGAAGACAGGAATAGAATGCATATACAAATGGTCTAGGTAGTACCTTTTCGTCTGAAACAATGTATTTATCTAAAATCGCCACAATAGCGTTTAGAAATTGTCCAAACGTAGCTAGAATAATCCAGTTCATTTCTACTATTCTAGCACTGCGTTGTGTTGGCAGATATCTTTATACACGTACGCCGACGGTCGTATTCTTCTTTCCAGGGTGTTGTAGTCAATCTCAACTAAGCCAAAACGTTTTTCAAAACCAAGTGCCCATTCGTAGTTATCCAAAAGCGACCAATACATATGACCCCGCACATCAATGCCGTCTTGAATAGCCTGCCAAGTCGCCTGTACTTGTTTTTGGATATATTCGGCCCGACCACTATCGTCCGCATCTGCAATACCCGCCTCAGACACGAAAAGTGGCACTTTGTACACTGAGAGCATTTTTAGCGCATCGTAAATATGCTCCGGAGCGAAGTTCCAGTCCATATCTGTCTTTCTCCACTGTCTCTTATCACCAAATTTCGTATAAAAATAATAATTAAGACCAATCGAATCGACATGCTTTTTCACCCGATTCATATAGATGCGTGTCCACGCGTAGTTTGCAATAGCTGCTTTTAGCTTGTTTATAGGATTCCAGTTAGAATCAAACACTATGGTGTGCTTTACCACACTTACCTCTATATTTGGTGAGACTTTTTTAATAGCAATATAAGCGGCGTTATGTGAACAAGCTAGATTTTTCATCACTCGCATATAAAGAAACAACGGCTTGAAGCCTCTTTGCGAACGCGGTTCATATGACTTGCCAGAATTGGTGATAGACACTAAGTCTGTGAGTGCGAAACGTTTAAAGGGTGGCCAGGTGCCGCGCAACCACCCGTTGCTACCAACCACATTTGGCTCATTTTGTGTTGAGAAGTGTTCACACAAATCATCGAGTTCTTTTACCACGAAAGCGCAATACTGAGCAAAGATTTCTGGCGAATCAGCCCGTTCAAACCCTCCGCTCTCAGAAAACCAAAGTGGTAATGTAAAGTGCCATAGCGTCACAAACGGCTTGATACCGCGAGCATGCAGTGCTAGCAAAACGTTTCGATAGTGTGCAACAGCTTCTTGATTAAACTTCCCTTCTTCGGGCTCAATTCTTGCCCACTCAATAGAAAAACGATGGGCAGTGTGGCCAAGACTTTTAGCAATATCAAAGTCTGTTTCATAGCGATGATAATGATCACAGGCTTGTCCGCACACCGGCACCCGTTCCTCACGAGCAGCCTTTGCCCAGTCGCAGTTATCGATTCCTCCTTCTACTTGGTAGGAGGCAGTGGCAGCTCCCCAATAAAATCCGTCCGGAAATTTTTTTTCATTCATCTGGGTAAGTATAACAGAATACCGTTGTATTGAGAGTGGCTATAAATCAATCGTATTCATGAACTGCGGCGGCGCGAGATTCGTTTTCCAGATACCATAAAGTTTAGCTGTCACGGTAAGCTTCGCAATCATGTGTTTGTACAACGATTCAAGATCTTCCTCTTCGGCCGCTTCTGCAACAACATCGTATGTAAGCATGTTATCTATTTCCGATAGCTGATACAATTTTGCTAAAGCAATTAATGAAAGCGACCTGCTCATTTGTCCATAAAAAGAGTACTCATCTAACAAATCCACATGATAGGGTAACTCCTGTCTCGATAAAACCTTTTGCTTCATCAGACGCATTGAAGGTCGCACTGATGACGCGATTGAACGATGCATTAGAAACGGCACATCAAAGCGTCGTGTACCGAATCCAACAAAGACATCGTATGACTGCGTACCTAACCAAAATTCCTCGAGGACAACTACTTCTGAATTAGATTTGAACTGCCACCTTGGGTCATCTTGTCCGTCCACCAAATCTTTATTACTAATTACGTAGACTGTACCGACATCTCTTTCTAAATCATATACACCTAAAAGCGAAAGTGCTGAAGTAAGCGGCGATAGCGCTGCTTCTGACACCGATGTATCAAATGGTCTAGTTTCAATATCGAAAACAAGTGTTGACATACTCTTAGCGGAGTACTACTGGGGTACCACTAAAGCAGTTCAGTAAGTAATCTCCGCCTGGAGTAGCGTGATAGCGGTACCCTCCTGCAGCTTCTCGGCCTCCACAATCATCAAGTGGTTCTGCAGTGCCTCCATATATAGGAAAACCATCCAAAGCATATCCGATCAAAGTTGTTTCGGGAAATACTGCATAACGAGCTGCTTCGCCGTTTCTTATCAACGTACCACCAAGCGTAACGCCAACCACGTCTGAAGTTACACAGGATTGCACACCTGTGCGTGTACCGTTACTTGGCAACGCTAGAACTACTGACTGGTTCGTTGCAGATGATGTCGCAGCGCTGCCACTAGATGCAGAGCCATAAATAACCCGATTGGCGCCAACCGTGACTAGTGGACTGGTGTTGTCGATCAAAGCGCCTTGATACACGTTGTAGCTAGCACACTGTTGAAGAGTGGCTACCGAATCAACAGGGGCATCAGGATTGGTGACATCGTCAGCTTCGTAAAACTCAGTCTGAATAAACAGAGTTGCTCCGGCCGCAATTTTGTCTCGATACTCTTGCAATCGAGTTTTCCGTCCGATGTCTTTATCAAACACTACAACAGATGAATCAATCTCATCATTCACAAAGGTAAGTGACGGGCCAGTAGTACTCACTCGTACTTCCGACCAAAAACTGACACCAATTGCGAGGATAAGAAAAAACACAACCACCAAAAACAGTACTAGATCGCGAGTTTTAATCATGCTGTAATGATAGCAAAGCGGGG
>Ga0208057_1000778_pt1 | contig 11441 bp, 15 predicted proteins | sample DeeseametaMP1649_FD_184183 | JGI IMG/M metagenome (GOLD analysis project Ga0208057, IMG submission 184183) | Marine microbial communities from the Deep Pacific Ocean - MP1649 (SPAdes) | ecosystem: Environmental > Aquatic > Marine > Oceanic | place: North of Tokelau, South Pacific Ocean...
TCTACTTTCATGATTGGCTCTAGAATAACTGGCCCGGCTTTCGCGGCTGCGTCCTTGAAGGCGTTAATAGCTGCGAGCCGGAAAGCGATTTCTGAAGAGTCTACATCATGGTATGAACCATCGAAAAGTTCGACTGAAATATCTTCCATCTTGTAGCCAGCGACAAAACCACGTCCCATAGCTTCCTTAGCTCCTTTAGCTACTGCAGGAATGTATTCGTTTGGTACGACACCTCCTTTGATGTTATTGATGAATTCAAAGTGATCTTCGCGAGTAACGTTCTTTGCCACCTTTTCTTCTTCCCCATCTGCATCGACTGCAAGTGGCTCCATCGGCTTGATACGAATCTTCACGTGACCATACTGTCCACGACCACCTGATTGCTTCACATACTTGTGTTCAGCTTCAGCTTCACGCTGGATAGTTTCTCGGTATGCAACCTGAGGAGCACCGATATTTGCTTCTACACCGAATTCTCGCTTCATACGGTCTACTAGAATATCGAGATGGAGTTCACCCATACCCGCAATGATGGTTTCTAGAGTTTCCTCATCAGTTGAAACCGTGAAGGTTGGGTCTTCGTCAGCCAATCGCTTAAGCGCAACACCCATCTTTTCTTGGTCGTTCTTGGTCTTTGGTTCTACACGGACCGCTACCACTGGAGCCGGGAAAGTGATTTGTTCAAGAATGACTGGCTTGTCGACGTCACAAAGAGTGTGTGAAGTCTTTACTTCCTTAAGACCTACCATAGCGGCAATCTCGCCAGCATACACTTCCTCAACTTCAGTTCGCTTGTCTGCCATCAAGCGCACAATACGACCAACTCGCTCCTTATTTCCAGTACTAGAGTTCATGATATATGAACCAGCTTTAACGGTACCTGAGTAGACACGGAAGAAGGCTAGCTGCCCGACGAATTTATCGTCTTGCAACTTAAAGGCAAGTGCCGCAAATGGTTCTTCATCTGACGGTTGGCGCTCGACGATAGTTTCTTCGTCTTTTGGATCAACTCCTTTCACTGGTGGAAGGTCGACTGGTGATGGGAGGTAATCTACCACCGCGTCGAGTACGAGTTGTACACCAATGTTCTTAAGCGCTGTACCGGTCATGATTGGGAAAATTTCGTTTGCAATCACGGCTTTGCGAAGCGTGGCCTTGAGTTGATCAATCGTCGGTTCTTCTCCACCAAGGTACGCTTCCATGAGCGCGTCATCATGTGACACGATTGCTTCAATCATTTCTCCACGCCACTTTTGTGCTAGCTCGAGCATGTCAGCTGGGATTTCTTCCTCAGTTACATCCATACCCATTTGACCACCAAATCGATAGGCTTTCATTTTAATAAGGTCAATAACTCCACTCATGCTGTCTTCAGCACCGATTGGTAGTTGGATTCGAACCGCTTTGTCTGAAAGACGTTCGTGGATAGATTTTACTGAAGCATCAAAGTCTGCTCCCAGTTTGTCCATTTTATTGATGAAACAGATGCGTGGTACGTTTGCTTCGTCGGCATATCCCCAGTTTGTTTCAGTTTGTGGTTCTACTCCAGCCGCACCATCGAATACAACGACGGCACCATCGAGCACACGCATCGAACGCTTTACTTCGGCGGTAAAGTCGATGTGACCGGGAGTGTCAATAATGTTGAAGGTGAACATTTTGCTTTTGTCAGTTCGGTCCTCCTCCATAGTTTTAGACCAGTTACAAGAAATAGCTGCCGCAGTAATAGTAATACCGCGTTCGCGTTCTTGTTCCATCCAGTCGGTAACGGTCGCACCATCGTGCACTTCACCGATTTTGTGGCTCATACCAGTGTAAAAGAGTACTCGCTCAGAAGTAGTCGTCTTACCAGCGTCCACGTGAGCTACGATACCGAAGTTACGTAGTTTTGAGAGTGGAAATTCTCGTGCCATAAATAATATAAATACTTAATATATGAGTGTGATTGTAATTACCTCCCTAGTGTGCTCACACACGCAACAATAGAAAAAATTGCCAAACGGCAAGTCGGCGATACTATACTGTATATCCACTAAAACAGCAACGGGGGTTTGCAAAATATAAAACCTGCGCTAGAATCAAACTAATGTTACAAACGTTCACAACTTATCTCTTTTTCTTTACTAAGCGAGAAGCTCGTGCGTTTGTTTATGTGAAGTAACCACAACTCCCAAAACGACCGCGAGTTTCTCCCGAAACTCGCGGTCGTTTTGTTTTGTTAGCCGATATTTGCTCCAACTCAGTGGATCATATATCGGCTCGCAATAGTGTGAGTCGACAACCACCTAGATCAATATCAATTGAGGAGGAAGGGTTATGTGCTACGGTTCTTTTGTTAAGCATCCTGGACTGCCACCAATCAAGGCATTGCCGAAAGCACCTGCTAAGGCAAATCGCGATGGTGGATCCGGTAGTGGGTCATATTTTACTGGCGATGCGAAGGACCGTTCACGTTCATCGCACTCCCAGCAAGACTGACCTCGCCAGGAAACACATCTAGAATCCATAAGTGTTCAACAATAGACAAAGGGCCGACGCGTGCTGCACCTGCAGCATGTCGCGTCGGCCCTTTCTTTTACCACCCCAACTTTCGCATCGCCTCAAACACTCTTCTAAAGCCGGCGATATTGGCTCCTTTTACATAATCAACTTTTCCATCTTCTGTTCCGCACTCTACACATTGCAAGTGAATGTACTGCATAATGCGCTGCAACTCTCCGTCTATCTGCTCGCATGTCCACGCGTAATGGCCGGCATTTTGCGCCATCTCAATCCCGGAAACTGACACCCCACCGGCATTCGCTGCCTTACCAGGCGCATACAAAATTCCCGCCTCTTTCATCACTTTTTGGGCTCCGGCATCAAGTGGCATATTCGCCCCTTCTACAACCAGCTTTGCAGATTTGGCGACCTGTTTAGCGGCCGCTTCATTCATTTCGTTTTGGGTTGCACAAGGGAAATACGCATCGGCTTCAACTCCCCACACCGCACCTTCGTTATATATAGCACCTTCGACGGTACAGTTCTTTAGTTCGATACCTTTATTTTTATCTTGCGACACGTGCTTAATATCTTTTTCAGTTAAGCCATCTGGCTTATGTAGATAACCGCCACGATCAGAAAGCGTAAGCACTGTTACTCCTTTATCGAGGAGCTTTAACGCCGTATACGTAGCCACATTACCGGCACCAGACACCACTGCTCGCATTCCTTTAAGCTCTAATGCATGATGCATAGCCATCGCTTCAGCAAAGTACACGACACCGTACCCGGTGGCTTCAGTACGCTGACAACTGCCACCAAAGAGTTCGTCTTTACCGGTCAAGACACCCTCATCGGAGTTCGTAATGAGTTTATACATACCATAGAGATAACCAATCTCACGACCGCCAACCCCGATATCTCCCGCCGGCACATCCTTCTCCAAACCAATATGGTGATGGAGTTTGACCATGAACGCTTGGCAAAACGAACGAATCTCATTGTCGCTTTTTCCTTTTGGATTAAAGTCACTCCCGCCTTTACCCCCTCCAAGCTGGAGGCCAGTTAGAGCATTTTTAAAAATTTGTTCAAAGCCTAAAAACTTAAGTACGTCTTCATTTACGGTTGCGTCAAAACGCAGCCCCCCTTTATATGGTCCGAGCGCGGAATTGAATTGCACACGATAACCAATATTTGATTGTAGTTTGCCCACATCGTCTATCCAATCAACTCGAAACGATATGATTCGCTCGGGCACTAGTAGCCGCTCTAAACGACGAAACTCCTCGTCAGAAAAATCATCAGCTAATCCGGACTCTTCTAAGCTCTTAAGAAATTCGTCAGTGGCTTGTAAAAAGATGGTTTGGTGGCTGTATTTAGTATGTAAACCAGCCTTGATATCAGCAATACTCATTACGTACATTGTAACGTATTGTCCTCTTACAAAATGAAGCGTTTATTGATTGCCTTCAGTGCTACAAGCTCCCTCAGTATATCCGAGCACCTGTGCATCCATACAAGCAAAGCAGCTATTGCTATAGGTAGTTGGAATAGCAGGACACGGCGCAGTGATACATTGCACTTGCTTTTGACCACACACTGGGGCGTAGATTTCTATACAAGCCTCAACTTCTCGCTGACTAAGCTCACAAGCAGTAGCGTATTCGGGTTCCTCCTGAGAACTCGGACAGGCAGCAAAAGCACAATCAGGTCCTTGTCGACCGACAAATGAGCCATCGGGACACATCTTTGCCTCCATAGTACACATAACTTGATTATCTGAATCACTAGTCACTGGTGACGTACTAGTTGGAACAGGATCAGTGACAGTGAAGGAGTCAGTTGTAGTCGCCATTTCCAGCACGTCAAAAAAATCAGCAACTTTTTGATTTTCTCGATGCTGTAATATAAACATCGTAAGCAGGATAGTAAGGCCAATGAGAAGTGGTGGTACGAGTACGAGTAGTTTGTGTGATTTTGTCATAGCTCTATGATGACGCAGAGATTACACTTATGCAACTGGAACCTATTGTTGCTTTTGGATGAGTTTTTCTTTTTCAACTCGTGATAATTTTTTGATTTCTGCCTCCCGTTTCAGTGCAGCGCTACGCGACACACACTCTTCTTGGTAAACCAGTTTCACTGGACGTCTTCCAGCGGTGTATTTAGCGCCTTGTTTCTTTTCTAAACCGTTATGTTCGCGTACTCGCCGCTCTACGTCAGTTGCGTAGCCAGTGTACAGCGAGTCATCCTTACAACGCAAAAGATAAACGAAATGCCCTTTTTGATTATTCATCTCTTAGATCATCCACTGCCTCAGATCGCTTATGGCTATAAAACAACTGGATGATAGATAGTATCCTTAGTTTTCTAGTTTTGTCTGTATCTATTTTATCTTCTTGCTCGAATTCTTCTATCTTTTCCTTAGCCGCCCTAGACAACTTATCGTACTGCACCAAATTGCTTTCATCGTTGTATATTGCATGCACTTCTCCTAGCAGCAAAAGATAGTGTTTTAATTCTTCGGGTGTTATATCTGGAACTTCTACTTTAATGACATTAAAGAGTTCTTCCTCGACCGGATTTTCAAATTTTTCGTAAGGTGGCTTAAAATTTTCTATCATGACCAAATCATACCCCACATCTATAGATAGAGAAATAATATTCACTTATTAAAGTACTCAAATACACTCGGATGACCTTACATGCTTCATCTCTTCACGTTCAACAATAGGGCAAACAAAATCTGATTGCTTTGCGCAAATGTCGTAAGGAGGTATAGTGCGCAACGGAAAGGAGTAGCGAAGTGACAAAAATATTCACCAATGCGCATGAAACCTTCCGTACCATCAGAATTTTGACTGACACCCTTCGATCACTTGACCAGCATCACGAACTTCTCTTATATAAACCAATCCTACTTGGAGAAGTGCGCTGGTGGCCTGAAGCTCGGATTGCGTTCTTCAAGGAATTCAATGTCGGTGGCCACCTAACCATGGCAGACATGGAAAATGGCTACATACGAGCGCTACAACAAGAGATTGAAAGGCTCAAAAAATGACGTTCGGGAAGAAGTGTTCCGAACGTCATTTTGTTTTAAAGATTACTTAAAAGAAAGACTCTTCGTTATTGGCGAGGTAATCAATCTCTTCTTGCGTACTCTCTCGTCCGAGGGTTTCATTGCGGTGCGGATATCTACCAAAGCGGTCAATGATTTCTTTGTGAATTTTTTCAAATTTCAGCGCCTCTTCGTTGCCGAGTGATTCAAATAGAATGATTGCGGTTTCGTGAATCTGACTCGATTCAGAATGCATAAATGGCATATACAGAAATTGCCTTTGTTCCTCAGTCATTTCTTCATGAAATTTTGCGGCAATTGCGTGCTGCGCTAAGCACAATGCCATATCGTCAAACGCAAATGCTTTTCGTGTATCACGAAACATATTGCGAGAAAACTGATCGAGCACAATTATCTCTGCTAAATACGCTTCCGGAGTAACGCGTTCTTTCCAATATTCACCCGCAGCTACAGCTGTGTGGGTCGCTGCGAATTTTTCTCGAATCTGCTCATCAATTTCTGCTGACCCACTGTACCAATCTTCTGGGGTGAGTTCCTCAAACCAAAATTTCAATACGGCTTGTAGTTCGTTTTTCATACTAGATACCATTGTACAATTTATTTTTTCTTCGGCTTCAACTTTGCCAGATCGAGCACTTCATCAATACGGATTTGCTCGACAAAACTCGGTACGTGGGAAACCAGAATCATCGTACCCTTATACTCATCGAGTGCTTTGGCGATAACTGGAATGTGACGGAAGTTGATGTGGTTGGTTGGCTCATCGAGGATGAGAAGGCCAGGTTGTTCCATGGTGAGTTTTGCAAACGCCAAGAGACCCTTCTGCCCTTCAGAAAGACTACCTACTTTCACCTTCATAACATCCCCAAACAACAAGAAGCTGGCAGCAATAGCGCGCATTTTTTCTTCATACTTTTCACGCATCGAGTCCATGAGTGTTTCATACACACTTTTATCGAAATCTAGGTTTGAAAAATCTTGCCGGTAGTACCCAATCCGCACTCCGTCTGCGATATGTTCACCAGTTGCGTTTCCGCCAGCCAGTTTCTCAAGCAGTGTTGTCTTGCCAATACCATTTGGACCAATGATTTGTAAATGCTCGCCTCGTTTTAATACGACGTCACATCCCATTTGTTTTGGCTCGTGATTTTTAATTACAGTTAACTCATCCAGTTTTAGTACTTCAAGTGGCACATCTGCATGTGGCTCAATAGTAAATGGGCGAATAGTTTTATCTTCCTTTCGCACATCAACTTTGTTCTCCTCGGCCTCTTCAATATCTTCACGCATACGCTTGGCAACCATACGCATCTTTCCCCCTTTGTTTGAAAAATAGTTTATCTTCTCCTTGTCGGCCTGGATTTGTTTGGCAAGCTGGGCGTTTTGTCGTTTTTCTTTCTCTACTTGCGCTGCAATTTCGTGTACTACTTTGTGATAGTTACCGTTGTATTGCTCGACTTGGCGTTTTTGGGTGTTGAGGTAGAGTACACCGTGAGTAAACGCATTAAGAAAATCAGCGTCGTGAGAAATAACCAGCACCGTCTTTTTATATTCTTTAAGAAACTCTGTCAGATGTGCAATACCTTCAACATCGAGATTATTGGTTGGTTCATCAAGTAAGAGAATGTCTGGTTCTTGGATAAGCGCTGACGCTAAAAGCAAACGCGCTTGCTGTCCGCCAGAAAAACTGCCTATTTCTCGATCTTTAAACGTTTCTGTTTGTGCTTCTGGTGGGGCGAGATTTACTACCTCCAACACCTTATCAATCCGAGCATCAATATTATAAATTTTCTCACTGAAACAATTCTCAAAGAATTCCCGCACGGTCTGATTCATTTCCTCACGCGGAATGATTTGCCGCGCGATAGCAATGGTAGTGCGCGGCTCAATGTGTATATCGCCTTCATCTGAACGATACTTGCCGGCAATCAGACCAAAGATGGTTGATTTGCCTGCGCCGTTTTGTCCCATCAGCGTGAGTTTCGCGCCACGACGCACTACAAAGCTCGCTTCTTTAAGAATTGGCCGTGTGGCGTCATATTCAAATGAAACCTCTTTAAAGGTAATGATTCCTGAACCTTTGGACATAAGTTCATACACTACACTACTTAGCGGTTATATGAAACTAAAAAGTGCGGCGCCTTTGGCGCCGCACTTTTTATTTAAGACTCCGCGAGTTCTTTTACCTTCTGCAGTCCTTTCGGCCACATGTCGTCGAACATTTCAGCCCACTCTTCAGGTATCTCTAATTCTACGAGCAAGTGCGTGCCATCGTTCTCTTTAGTGAACGTATAGTTTTCGTAGGAAGGAAACCATTCTTCATCTCCCGTAACTGATTCACCATTTTGGAGCATTGAGAGGTGTTTTATGGAGATGTATTCGTGTAGACGATTTTCTGCAATCTCGGCTTTCATGCCGCTCTTGTCTGGATCAAAGAAGTGAATCTCTGCACCCTCTTCCCATGAGCCTTCATAGGTTGAACCGGCAGAGAAAACGGCGGTCCATTGTTCGTATGTCTCTTTATCGAGCATCGTATGCCACACCTTTTCGGGTGACGCATTAATATCAATTTCGTAGGTGAGTAGTTTTTTGGCCATAAATTTTTCTAACTTGCTCTTAAAAGAGTTTTCAGTCGGTTTCGGTGTATCCAAAGGAGATATAGGTTAATAAGAAGCATGATGTTACCGAGTACCGCACCACCCGTTAGTAATCCCCCATCAAGAAAAAGATGGAACGCCACAACATTGACGGTGATCGGCAAGACGAGCAGCGCGGCCAGTAGTTCTCGTTTAGTCCAAAGTGCAATAAGCGCAATGATGTGTACCACTGCCATTATGTAGTTTATAAACATCACCTCAGTGAGCATTTGGATGAATGCGTAGGCTTCATCACTATTATAAAAATCACGCGTTGGTTCACCGAGCATTCCGGTCAAACCAAGTACTGGTAAGAGTAAAATGAGTGAAAGAATAACTTTCGCTACGATATGTAATGTCTTTTTCATATCTACTAAGTATACTGTATCTATGAATAAACCGCGTATCTACACTATGGCTTTTACTAAGGTCTATCCGGCTTATATCGCGAAAGCTGAGAAAAAAGGACGAACTAAAAAAGAAGTCGACGAAATTATCAAGTGGCTCACCGGCCATAATCAGAAGTCACTGCAGAAAGAAATCAAAAACGGAACCGATATCGAAACTTTTTTCAAAACCGCTCCAAAACTAAATCCGAAACGCAAACTCATCACCGGCGTCGTCTGTGGCGTCCGCGTTGAAAATGTCCCCGAGCCAACCATGAAACTCATCCGCCAACTCGACAAACTCATCGACGAGCTTGCCAAAGGCAAACCCATGGAAAAGATTTTACGCTCTTAATTGAAAATTTGCTCTTTTTCTGGCAAAGTGTCATCGGACAGCAACCACAACAGGAGTGGGACATGTGGGTTTCCGACACAACCACCCACACTTGTCGTGGGAAAGGTCAAAGACAATATTGCTGCAGGTGTAGCGCACCGATTCAGTTCGGCCAGCTCTACCAGCGACACGTTTGGCGACCTGGAAAGAATACTCGATTGCAGGTAATGGTCGAGCACGCTAGAGAAGAAGACTGTGAAGCAGGAGTGTTCGACTTAGAACCAGCACACACAGAAATGGCGACATCCGGCATTGCACTGACCGTGGTGTTGAAAGAGCGAATCGTCGCCAAACAAACCATCGGTGGTGAAATGGTGCACGAAATCGAACTTTACACCGACCTCGAAGTCGCTGAACCAGAACCGTGGCCTGATTACGACTATGGTGCTCTGGACGGCTTTGACCTCAGCATTCCCTTCTGAGCAAAGCAAAATCCAAACCCCTCACGCAAACATGCGGAGGGGTTTCTTTTTTATACAAAATCATCGACGAACTCTCCAAAGACAGACTAGCGAAAAAATCTTATTTTTCTTTAGGGAGGATAAGTAGTCACTCCTAATACTCAGACTCTTCTCCAGACTCACTATCTTCATAGCCTTCTCTATATCCTGCGATATAACTACTGTTTCCTTTAATCTGAGATGAGTATAGAGTGTCAACAGTCAACGCAAGCAAAATCCACCACCAACTTAGAATGAGTGAGCTTGTTAACTTTAAGACAATGAATAATATAGTGACCATTATAAAATTATGCACATTTCGTCACCAATTTCCACAAAAGCAGTCAAACATTGACTTGCGGTATAATACGAACAGCGGGCAACTGAAGCCGCCCGCTGTTCGATTCCACAATATCGATTGATTCGATACATCTATAATATAGGAGTATCGCAAAGGCTTCAAGTTATTAATTAACCTTATTAAGCATGCCTAAATCCAATAAAAGTAAAGTTACAAGTAAGAAAGCTGCTTCTGCAGCTAGCAATGTCTTAAAAGATAAGAGAACGAGTAAAAAGTCTAAGGCTGCTGCTGGAAGCGCACTCTCTCAAAAACCTAAAAATAAAACTAAGAAAAAATAAACATGTACACTAAAGAACAAATACTCTCAAAAACTATCGAGCTATACAAAGACTACGCAATAGGCGGAGGTGATTTAAATCCTGATGCAGCTATGCACTTAATACATGAGCAGTTGACAAAACTAAATGATTTAACGGCTCAATAGTAAAAAGCCCCGTGAGGGGCTTTTTTCTTTGAAAGTTTCAAAATCGGATGAATGGCGAGGAGTTTAGCTGAAAATTTTACGAGCCGTACTCAATGTACGGTGAGTAAAATTTTCAGCGTAACGACAAAGCCAGTCGCTGATTTTGGAAGTTTCTACCAAGCGAAGTGGGCAAATGCTCTGTTGGCTTCTGCCATCTTATGAGTATCCTCCTTCTTCTTCACTGCATCACCTTGTTCTTGCGCGGCGAGCATAAGCTCTTTGGCGAGTGACTTGTGCATTGGGACACCTTTTTGCTTGCGAGAAGCATTGATGATCCAACGTAGGGCGAGTGCCATACGGCGCTCTGGGCGCACTTCACGTGGGACTTGGTAGTTGGCACCACCAACGCGACGTGATCGCACCTCCATGAGTGGTCCGGCGTTTCGCACCGCTTGGTTAAAGATTTCTAGTGGTTCACCACCACCGTCTTTTGCTTGTTCAATTTCTGCAAATGCAGCGTATACAATCTTGCGCGCAGTCTCTTTTTGACCGCGAAGCATGATGTAGTTGATGAGTCGCTCCACGTCGACAGAACCATACTTGATGTCTGGTTGTACGACTGGGCGTTTTTTTATTGGTCGTCTCATAATTAATTGGTTAACGAGAACGAGGAGATTTTTTATGGAAACCTTCTTCATTCTTCGCATAATGGCCCTTCCTTGGGAATGCCACTCTATAATCTGTAGCGAATATAAACTATTAATCTTTTCCGAAAGTCTTAACTCATCTACTGTGTCGCGACTTCGTTTTTGTCAGTCACCGTATGCTCGATACGTCTCCTTCTAAAAACTCATCGCTTCGTGTATCTAAGTCAATCTTTCAGAAAATATGTCTGGTGGGAACTTCGCTTGTTCCCAGTGTAATGTTCTTTGCCTGCAGTGTTCAGTGAATTCAAGAATTGGCCGAGATACGAGGCGCACCAGCAAATTTTTCCGAGTCGTACTCACTGTACGGTGAGGGAAAATTTGTGCAGTGCAACAAAGTAGATTGGCCAAGCTCTTGGATTTACTTAGGTCGCTTGGCTCCGTAGCGAGACCGCCCTCGACGTCGTTCTGCCACACCAGTTGCGTCGTACTTACCACGCACCACTGTGTAGTTAACACCGATGTCTTTCACACGACCACCACGCACGAGTACCACAGAGTGTTCCTGTAGTGAGTGCTTGATGCCGGGAATGTAGGCGGTGATTTCCTGACCATTA
>Ga0208057_1000784_pt1 | contig 11398 bp, 9 predicted proteins | sample DeeseametaMP1649_FD_184183 | JGI IMG/M metagenome (GOLD analysis project Ga0208057, IMG submission 184183) | Marine microbial communities from the Deep Pacific Ocean - MP1649 (SPAdes) | ecosystem: Environmental > Aquatic > Marine > Oceanic | place: North of Tokelau, South Pacific Ocean...
CGTGCCGGCCGCGCTCGACGTACGGCTCGACGAAGACGGTGCCGTCGCCGAACGCCGACGCCGCCTCCTCGCGCGCCTTCCCGATCTCGGTCTCGAGGTCGGCGAGCGCGCGGACGATGCGCATGCCGCGACCGCCGCCGCCCGCCGAGGCCTTCACCAGCAGCGGCAGGTCGGCCTCGGTCGGTGACTCCGGCGCCTCCAGGATGGGTACGCCGGCTGACTTCATCAGCTCCTTGGCACCGATCTTGGAGCCCATCGAGGTGATCGAGGAGGCGTCCGGGCCGACCCACGTCAGGCCGGCGTCGACGACGGCCTGGGCGAAGTCGGCGTTCTCGGAGAGGAACCCGTAGCCGGGGTGGATCGCGTCGGCCCCAGCCTTCTTGGCGGCCTCGATGACCAGGTCGGCGCGCAGGTAGGTCTCGCCGGGCGTGTTGCCGGGCAGGCGTACGGCGGTGTCGGCCTCGGCCACGTAGGGCAGGCCCGCGTCGGCGTCGGAGTGGATCGCGACGGTCTCGATGCCCAGCCGGCGACAGGTGCGGAAGACGCGGCTGGCGATCTCGGCGCGGTTGGCGACCAGCAGTCTGTTGATCATGGCCGGAAGACTCCGAATCGGTCGGTGCCGACGATCGGCTTGTTGCGGATGACGGACAGGCAGATGCCGAGGATCGAGCGGGTGTCGCGCGGGTCGATGACCCCGTCGTCGTACAACATCCCCGAGAGGAAGAACGGCAGCGACTGCTCCTCGACCTGGGCCTCCACCATCTGCTTGATGCCGGCGAAGCCCTCGGCGTCGAACACCTCGCCCTTGGACTCCGCGGACTGCTTCGCGACGATCTCGAGCACGCCGGCCAGCTGCGCCGGCCCCATGACCGCGGACTTCGCCGAGGGCCAGGTGAAGAGGAAGCGCGGGTCGTAGGCGCGGCCGTTCATGCCGTAGTTGCCGGCGCCGTAGGAGGCGCCCATGATCACCGTCAGGTGCGGCACGGTGGAGTTGGAGATCGCGTTGATCATCATCGCGCCGTGCTTGATGATGCCGCCCTGCTCGTACTCCTTGCCGACCATGTAGCCGGTCGTGTTGTGCAGGAACAGCAGCGGGGTGTCGGACTGGTTGGCCAGCTGCACGAACTGCGTGGCCTTCTGGGCCTCCTCGCTGAACAGCACGCCCTGGGCGTTGGCCAGGATGCCGACCGGCTGCCCGTGGATGCGCGCCCAGCCGGTGACCAGCGAGGTGCCGTAGAGCGGCTTGAACTCGTCGAAGGCGACCCCGTTGCGGGCGCTCACCCCGTCGACGACCCGCGCGATGACCTCGCGGGGGTCGAAGGGCTCCTTGAGGTCGGAGGGGATCAGGTCCAGCAGGCCCTCGGGGTCCGCGTCGGGCTCGGCGTACGGCGTGGCGCCGGGGTCTCGAGACGGTGGCAGAGCAACCTCCTCGACCGCCGATGCTCTGGTGGTTGAGGAAGGACGAAGTCCTGTCTCGAAACCACCGGGACGCTCACGATTCAGCCGGGCGATGATCCGCCGACCGATCCGGATGGCGTCGCGCTCGTCCTCAGCGAGGTAGTCGGCCAGGCCGGAGACCCGGGCGTGCATCTCGGCGCCGCCGAGCGACTCGTCGTCGGACTCCTCGCCGGTGGCCATCTTCACCAGCGGCGGACCGCCGAGGAAGACCTTGGCCTGCTCCTTCACCATCACGGTGTAGTCGCTCATGCCGGGCACGTAGGCGCCGCCCGCGGTGGAGTTGCCGAAGACCAGCGCGACCGTCGGCTCCTTGCGGGCGCTGGCGCGGGTGAGGTCGCGGAACAGCTTGCCGCCGGGGATGAAGATCTCCTTCTGCGTCGGCAGGTCCGCGCCCCCGGACTCCACGAGCGAGACCGTGGGCAGCCCGTTCTCCTGGGCGATCTGCGCGGCCCGGAAGATCTTCTTGACCGTCCACGGGTTCGAGGCGCCGCCCTTCACCGACGGGTCGTTGGCGCTGATCATCACCTCGACGCCCTCGACGACGCCGATGCCGGTGACGACGCTGGCGCCGACCGGGAAGTCCGAGCCCCACGCGGCGAGCGGGGACAGCTCGAGGAACGCGGTGCCCTCGTCGATGAGCAGCTCGATGCGCTCGCGGGGCAGCAGCTTGCCGCGGGCGTGGTGGCGGGCGACGGACTTCTCCCCGCCGCCGGCGATCGCCTTGGCCTGCTCGGCGTGCAGCGCGGCGATCTTCTCCAGCATCGCCTCGCGGTGCGTGGGCGGAGCGGTCTCCTCGACCGCCGCGTCGGTGGCGGTGTCGCTCACTTCTCCAGCACCGCCTTCATCCTCTCCAGCGTGGTGCGCATGCCCTTCTCGTTGGTCTTGCCGCGCGCCCAGCCGAGCAGCAGCCAGTAGACGCGCATCGGCAGCGCGGCCTCGAGGCGGAAGTACTCGGTGACCTTCGAGCCGCCCGCGCCGTCGGGCTCGATCCGGTAGCCCCAGTTGTTGAGCTGCACAGAGTCGGTGCCGACGGAGAACTCGAAGACCGCCGGGCCGTCGCCTCCCGGCGGGTCACAGACGGTGACCTTGCAGGGCGACCAGTACGTCGGGCCCACGCCGTTGCGCTTCACGTGGCCGGCGAAGTGCGCGCCGACCTCGGGGCCGGTCGACCCGCGGGTCCACTTGCCCTCGAAGGTCTCCGGGGAGAACTCCCCGATCCGGGTCACGTCGGTGACCAGGTCCCACACCTGCTCGGGCGGGGCGGCGATGGTCACGGTGACCGATCCGGTGGGCTGTCCGATGCTCATCGGCTCTCCTTGTGCGTGCTGGTGGTCTGGTGCTCGTGCTGGTGGTCTCGACGCCCGCTCGTCGCTGGCGCTCCTCGCTGCTCGACCACCGGGGCGCTAGCGGGTGGGGGTGTAGCCGAGCAGCTTGGCCGCGAGGTCGGTGAGGACCTCGGTGGCGCCGCCGCCGATGGGCAGCAGCCGGGCGTCGCGGTAGTGCCGCTCCACCTCGGTGCCGTGCATGTAGCCGGTGCCGCCGTGCAGCTGCACGGCCTTGTCGCAGACGTACGTCGCGGTGTTGCAGGCGGTCTCCTTGGCCAGGCAGGCCTCGGCGATGACGTTCTCGCCGGCCACATGACGGCGGGCGACCTCGCGGGTGTAGGTCCGCGCCACCTCGACCTGGCGGCGCATCTCGACCAGCGCGTGCCGCACCACCTGGTTGGCGACCAGCGGCTTGCCGAACGTGTCGCGCTCCTGGCAGTACGCCGCGGTCAGGTCGAGCGCCCGCGCGGCGATGCCGTAGCCGTGCACGGCCAGCGCGATCCGCTCGACGACGAACTGCTCGGCGATCTGGTAGAAACCGGCGTTCTCCTGGCCGACGAGGTTCTCGACCGGCACTCGCACGTCGACGTACGACAGCTCGGCGGTGTCGGAGCAGTGCCAGCCCATCTTGGTCAGCGCGCGGTCGACGGTGAAGCCGGGCGTGCCCTTCTCGACCACCAGCAGGCTCACGCCCGCGTGCCCGGGGCCGCCGGTGCGCACCGCGGTGGTGACGAAGTCGGCGCGGGTGCCGGAGGTGATGAAGGTCTTGGCGCCGTTGACGACGTAGTGATCGCCATCGCGTACGGCGGTGGTGCGGATGCCCGCGACGTCGGACCCGCCGCCGGGCTCGGTGATGGCCAGCGAGCCGATCGTCTCCCCGGCCAGGGTCGGCCGCACGAACCGGTCCACCAGGCTCGAGCCGCCCTCGTGCCCCTCGCCGCGCTCGGCGGCGGCGACCATGTGCGGCAGCGCGATGCCGGAGGTGAACAGCCCGGCCAGCAGGCCGCTGGAGCCGCCCTCGGAGAGGATGCCCTCCTGGCAGTCGACGGTGTCGAGCAGGTCGCCGCCCGAGCCGCCGACGGACTCGGGGAAGCCGAGGCCGATCAGGCCCTGCTTGGCCGCGGCGGCGTGCAGCTCGCGCGGCAGCGACCCGGCGTCCTCCCACTCCTGCAGGTGCGGGGCGACCTCGCGCCGGGCGAACTCCGCCCCCAGCGCGAAGACGTCGCTGTCGTTGGTGATCGTGGTGGTCACATCAATCCCTCCTGGACGTGCACGCTGCGCGAGCGGATCCACTCCCCCAGGCCCTTGGCCTGCGGGTCGAAGCGGGTGGACGCGGCCACCCCGTCGCCGAGCAGGCCCTTGATGACGACGTTGACGGCACCGAGATTGGGCAGGCAGTGCACCTCGATCGCGTCGTCGGGCAGGCCGGCCGCCTCGGGGATGAGCTCGCGCACCTTGCGCGGACTCATCACCTTGGCCAGCCAGGTCACGCGGGCGTCGTACTTCTCCGAGCCGTCGTGCGCGACCCACAGTCCGATGTTGGCGTCGCCGCCCTTGTCGCCCGACCGCGCGTGCACGAACGTGCCCAGCGGCAGGCGGCGGTTGAGCGTGTCCGGCGGGGCCGGGTAGGGGCTGGGGCGCAGGCCGAGCGTGTGGTCGACCTCGGTGGTCTCCTCGGGGTCGGGCACGACCTCGCGGGTGCCGTCGGGCAGCACGACGACGTGCTCGACCTCGCTGCGCTCGACGTACGCCGGGCGGTAGACGCCGAAGGGCGTCGGCTGGCTCGGCGGGGTGGTCATCGTGAACCCGGGGTAGGAGCCCAGCGCGATCTCGACCAGCGGGCCGGTGAAGCCCTTGCCGCACGGCCCGGGCTCGGGGTCCTTGACCGTGCAGCGCAGCAGCGTGGAGGCGGCCTCCTCGGTGTCGGCGTCGAGCTCGGGCAGCGACACCCGGCTCCACTCGGCCTCGGCCGCGGTGAGCCGCGGCGAGACCTGCTCGCGCACCCAGTCGGCCTTGGCCTCGACGTCGAGGCCGGTGAGCACGAGCTCCATGGAGTTGCGCCAGCCGCCGAGCTCGTTGACGCAGACCTTCAGCCGCGGCGGCGGCGCCTCGCCGACCACGCCGGAGATGCCGACACGGTCGGGGCCAAGCTGATCGAGCCGCACGGTGTCGAGGTGGGTGGTGACGTCAGGGTTGAGGTAGCGCGTGGACTGGATCTCGTAGACCAGCTGCGCGGTGACGGTGTCGACGGTGACCGCGCCGCCGGTGCCGGCCTGCTTGGTGATGACGCTGGAGCCGTCGGCGTGCAGCTCGGCGACGGGAAAGCCGAGCGGCTTGCGGGGGTCCATGCCGGCCTGCATCAGCTGGCGGAAGCCGGAGAAGTTGCCGCCGGTGGCCTGGGTGCCGCACTCGATGACGTGCCCGGCGACGACGGCGCCCGCGAGCGCGTCGTGGTCGGCCGGGGTCCACCCGAAGTGCGAGGCGCCGGCGCCGACGACCAGCGCGGCGTCGGTGACGCGGCCCGTGACCACGACCTGGGCACCGGCGTCGAGCGCGCGGGCGATGCCGAAGCCGCCGAGGTAGGCGTTGGCCGTCAGTGCACCGTCAAGGCCGAGCTCCGCCGCCCGCGGGCGCAGGTCGTCGCCCTCGACGTGGGCGACGGCGACGTCGAGCCCGAGGCCGCTGGCCACCTCGCGGACCTTGGCCGCGAGCCCCGCGGGGTTGAGCCCGCCGGCGTTGGTGGCGATCCGGATGCCCTTCTCCAGCGCCAGGCCGAGGCAGTCCTCGAGCTGGCGCAGGTGGGTCCGCGCGTACCCCAGCGAGGGGTCCTTCATCGTGTCCTTGCCGAGGATCAGCATGGTCAGCTCGGCGAGGTAGTCGCCGGTGATCACGTCGACCGGGCGGCCGTCCTCCAGCGCGCCCTCGACGAGCTCGCGCATCGCGGAGAGCCGGTCGCCGTAGAAGCCGGAGCAGTTGCCGACCAGGAGGTCGCTCGCGGTCGCGCTCATCGCTTGTCCCGTCCCTCGCCCGCGGGGCCGGCGAAGGCCTGGGCGATCGTGAGCCAGTGCTCGGCGTCGTCGCCGACGGCCACCAGGTCGGTGTCGTCGCGGTGCACGCGCTGGGTGACCAGGCAGCAGAAGTCGTACGCCGACCCGCTGACCCGCTGCTCGGCGTCCTCGGGGCCCCACGACCAGGTCTCGCCCGAGGGCGCGGTCAGCTCGATGCGGAACGGCTCGGCCGGCGGCTCCTGCTGATGCACGGAGTAGGCGAAGTCGCGGGTGCGGACGCCGAGGTGCGCGACGTGCCTGATGCGGTCGGTGGGCAGCGGGCGACCGCCCTCCGCGGCCGGGTTGGCGACCGCGTCGTACACGTCCAGCGCGTGCGCCCAGGTCTCCATGAACCGCGCCGTGGCCATCGACGCCGGCGACATCGGCGGCCCGAACCACGGCATCTTGGCCCCGGCCGGCACCGCACGCAGCGCCTCGCCGAGCGCGGTGCGGCCGGCGTCCCAGCGGGCGAGCAGCTCGTCGGTCGGCAGGGCCGCCAGCTCCTCGGCGCCCGCGTCGACGAAGCCGTCGACGTCGGCCAGCGCGGCGGTGACGACGGCGTCCCAGTCGGCCTTGCCGGTCGGCCAGCGCTCGGCGTCGGTCGTGCGCGCGGCGAGGACGGCCTGCTCGTCGGTCCAGGCGAGGTGGGCGACCTGGTGGGCGACGGTCCACCCGGGCGCGGGGGTGCTGGTGCGCCAGTCGTCGGGCTCCAGCCCGGTCACCACCGCGCGCAGGGCGTCGCCCTCCGCGGTGAGGTCGGCGAGCAGGTCGTCGAGCAGCGAGCTGCTGGTCATCAGGGGGTCCTCCCGGTCAGCGTGGCGTCAAGGGTCAGGGCCCAGCGGTCGAGGATCGCCTCGCGCCGGCGCCGGTCGTCGGTGATGGTGTTGGCGAGGCCGAGGCCGCGCACCAGGTCGAGCGTGGCCTGCACCAGCTCGCGGGCACCAGGGGCGGTCTCGTCGACGCCGAGCAGCTCGACGGTGAGCCGGTGCACCTCGCGGCCGACCTTCTGCTCCAGCGGCCCGACCGCGGCCATCAGGTCGGCGTCGGTGCGTGCGGCGACCCACAGCTCCAGGGCGGCGGTGAAGACCGGCGAGGTGAAGTGGTCGCCGAGCAGGTCGAGCACCGCGCGGGTGCTGCGCGGCGTCGGGACGGCTGCGGCCGCCGCGGCCAGCTCGGCACCGCGCACCTCGGTCAGGTGCTCGACGGCGGCGACGACCAGGTCGTTCTTGGTCGGGAAGTGGTGCAGCTGCGCGCCACGGCTGACACCGGCCCGCTCGCTGACCAGGGTCGTCGACGTACCCGAGAATCCGCGCTCGACCAGCAGCTCGACGGTCGCCTCGAGCAGCCGCGCCCGCATCACGCGGGTGCGCTCCTCCTGGGGCACGCGCCCCTGCTCGCGACCCTGCACTCGCGCAGCGCCCTGGCTCGTCGTCACCCGCGCAGCCCACCACGGGCACTAACAAACAGTCAACCCTGCTTTTTTCTTCTCGAGACGTTGAACCGGCGCAACCTTCCGGAAGGACGCGCCGGCTCGGCAGGCTCGGGGTCAGTCGAGACGGGCGGTAAGGGGCAGGCGGGAGCGCGCGGTGGCGCCCACCAGCGCCGCGGTGAGCAGCGGCAGGCCGACGACCACGCCGAGGACGAGCAGCCAGGGGATGTCGAGGTAGTGCGAGGGCCCGAGCGCCCGCCCCGCCCCGTAGTCGTAGGGACCGGTCAGCGGGTAGGTGATGGCGATCCCCGGCACCGCGCCCACCAGCGCCCCGAGGACTGCACCCACGAACCCCACGACCAGTGCGTACGCCGCCGCGACCGAGCGCCGGGTCCGCGGCGTCGCCCCGACCGCCGACAGCGTCGCCAGGTCCGGTCGCGCGTCGGAGAGCGCCAGGAACGTCGCGGTCAGCGTGCCACCGAGCATGAGCACGGCACCCAGACCACCCAGCACGAGCTGGGCGATCATCGTCTCGTCGTCGGTCTGGTAGCCGCGCTCGACGTAGAAGCTGGCGCTGCGCGCGATGCCCGAGACGGCCTCGTCGATGTCGGTGGCCTCGGCGGTCGAGAGCGGACCGGGGAGGTAGAGCCCCGCCCCCACGACCTCCGCGCCGAGCCCCTCGGCCGCTGCCGGCGACAGCACCCCCTGGGCCGGCGGGAAGTCCGTCTCGGAAGTCACGAAGTACGCCGGGACCTCGACCCTGGTGGTCTCTCGCTCACGGCCGTCGTGGCGGACCAGCCGCACACGCGCCTCCTCCGCATCCAGGGCCCGGTCGCTGAACGCGACGACCCCGCCGCGGGCGAGCACGGCATCGGCCGCCGCCCGCTGCTCGTCATCGAGACCGGTCATGGCCGCGGGCACCGCGTCACCCACCAGCATCGAGGAGCCGAGGGTGCTGCTCCACCCCATGAGGATGCGACCACCGTCGGGGCCGGTGACGCGGACCTCGTTCCAGCGCCGCCCGCTGTCACGGATGCCGAGGACACGCTCGACGGTGACGTCGGGTGCGACCTCGGCCACCCGCCTCGCCACGGCGTCCAGGTCGGGGCGTCGACGGTAGTCGACGATCGCCGCGGCGTCGTCGGGGAGGGTCGCGGTGTAGCCCTCGCGGTTCTGCGCCTCGTCACTGGTCACCGCGATCCCCAGGGCGACCACCCCGGCCACCGTGGCCGCGACCGCGGCGACGGCCGGCACCGTGCGGGTGCGGTGACGGGCGGCATCACGGGCCGCGAAGCGCAGCGGCAGGGGCAGGCGTCGCGCCAGCCGGGCCACCACACCCACCACCACCGGCACCAGCAGGATCATCGCGAGCACGCACACGACCGCGGAGACCGCGATCGGGATCTCGCCCCCACCGGACGTGCCCTGCGCACCGCCGTACGACGCCCCCGCGATGCCGGCTGCCATCAGCGCCAGGCCGAGCAGCGGGCTGCGGCGCGACGGCCGCGGGTCGCCGCGTCGGCCGCCCAGCACGGCCACGACGTCCTGGCGCGAGGCCAGCCAGGCCGGGACGGCCGCGGCGAGCACGGCACTGACCAGGCCGAACGCCGCCACCGCCACCAGGTGCGTGGGCACGACGTCGTAGGGGCCGAACCGCTGGCCGGAGAAGTGCTGGACGCCCGGCATCACCGCCCAGGCGAGGACCAGGCCGAGCAGCACGCCGACCACGGCGGCGACCGCGCCGAGGACGACGCCCGAGGCGAGCACGACCCGGCGGGCCTGCGCGGGGGTGCCGCCGGCGGCGGCGACGAGCGCGAGCGTGCGGGCCTGGCGGCGGGCTCCGACCGCGAAGGCCGGCCCGGCGAGCAGGACGACCTCGATCAGCACCATCACCACGATGAGCACCAGGATCGTGAGCGCCGGCCCGGAGATCACGCTCTGCCCCCACTGCACCTCGGCAGGCAGCTCACTGTCGGCGGGCGGGTCGGCGAGCACCGCGCGGGAGACCACCGAGGCACCGATGCGGTTGAGCTCGAGGACCTGCTCCCAGGTGACGGGGTCGCCCCCGACCAGCCAGCCGGTGGTCTCTCCGAGCTCGAAGGTGCCCGGCAGGGCGAAGGCCCGGGGGTAGTCGGTGTAGGTGCCGCTCTCGGCGGTGCCGACCACCTGCAGGCCGGTGCCGTCGCGCAGGGTGAGGACGTCGCCGGGGGCACGCTCGAGGAGGTCGGCGTTGACCACCACCTCCTGGGTGCTCGTGGGCCAACGGCCACTGGTGAGCTCGACCAGCCCGGCCGCCAGCGGGTCGGCGAGCTCGGTCTCGAGCACCTCGACGCGTCCCACGCCGAGCTCGGTGTCGTAGCCGACCGACCCCTCGACGAGCGTGATCGACGGCCGGGGCCCGAGCACCGCGTCGACCGCGTCGCGCGCCACCGTGTCGTCATCGCCCTGCCTGCCCTCACCGCCCCAGGCGATCCCGTCGTCGGGGTCGGGCAGCTGGTAGACGACCGTGCCACCACCGCCCTGGATCGACACGCGGGCCTCGGCGCCGCCGATGCGGCGCTCGACCACCTCCACCCCGGAGATGTCGGAGGTCGCGTAGACGGTGTCGGCGATCGAGACCGCCGCCACGGGCAGTGCGATCATCACCAGGGTCAGGAGACTGCGCCCCTTGGAGCGCATCGCGTCGCGGCGGGCCAGCCGCAGGGCGAGCGACCACCCGCCCCTTCTGCCCGAGAGACGGCCGCTCACGCGTGCCCGGCCTCGAGCAGGTCGTCGACCGGCGCGCTGCCGGACTCGTCGACCACCACGCCGTCGCGCAGGAACACCACGCGGTCGGCCCAGGCGGCGTGCCGCGCCTCGTGGGTCACCAGCACCCCGGCAGCGCCGGCGTCGCAGCGGGCGCGCAGCAGGCGCAGGATCTCCTCGCCGGTCTCGGTGTCGAGCGCGCCGGTCGGCTCATCGGCGAGCACCAGCCGCCGCTCGCCGACGATCGCGCGGGCGATGGCCACACGCTGCTGCTGGCCGCCGGACATGTCGTCGGGGAACCGGTCGGCCAGGTCGGCGATGCCGACCTCCTCCAGCGCCGCGAGCGCGTCGCGGCGGGCCTTCCCCGACCGCACGCCGTCGAGCTCACGCGGGAGGGCGACGTTCTCCGCGGCCGTGAGCGCGGGCACGAGGTTGAAGCCCTGGAAGACGTAGCCCACGGAGGTCCGTCGCATCCGGGCGCGGTCGGCCTGACCCAGGCCGACCAGGTCGGTGCCCTCGACCTCGACCGACCCCGACGTGGGCTGGTCGAGCCCTCCGGCGATGGTGAGCAGGGTCGACTTGCCGGAGCCGGAGGGGCCCATCACGGCGACCAGCTCACCGGCGTACGCCGTGAAGGAGACGCCGCGCAGGGCGTGGACGGCGGCCTCGCCGTCGCCGTGGACGCGGTGCACGTCGGTCAGGCGGAGGACGGGGGCGGTCCGCTGCGTGCTCATCGGGCGGCCTCCCCGTCGGCGGCGGACCGCTCGGGCCGGGCGACGCGGGCGACCCGGCGCTCCAGCGCCCGTCGGCGCAGCCGCTCGGCGCTGCTGCGCAGCCAGCGGTCCTCGGTGCGGGCCAGGTCGCGGGCGGCGGTGCTGGGCAGGGCTCGGGGGGTCATCGCGAGCCCCCGGCGGCCGAGCCCTCGCGGGCCGCGCGACGCAGCCGCGCCTCGCAGTGGTCGAGCCAGCGGATCTCGGCCTCGGCGGCGAAGACCAGCGAGTCGAGCACCAGGCCCCAGGCGAGGTCGGCGCGCTCCTGCTCGCCGCCGGCCTGTCGCTTGAGCCGTGTGTAGTCCTGCAGCGCCTGCATCGAGGCGCTGCGCTGACGCTGGATCAGCGTGCCGACGTCGACCCCGGGCACCGTGACCGCGAGCGCCAGCTTGATGGCCAGCTCGTCGCGGGCCGGCTGCGTGCGGGTGACGGGCGTGGTGAACCACGTGGCCACCTCGTCGCGGCCTGCCTCGGTGAGGCGGTAGCGGACCTGGGTCTGGGTCTGGGTGTCCCCCGCCGCCTCGGCCCCCTCGAGGTGCGCGGCCGGCTCGACCAGGCCGTCGCGCTCGAGGCGGGTGAGCGTCGTGTAGACCTGGCCCACGTTGAGCGGCCAGGTGCCGCCGG
>Ga0208057_1000793_pt1 | contig 11320 bp, 9 predicted proteins | sample DeeseametaMP1649_FD_184183 | JGI IMG/M metagenome (GOLD analysis project Ga0208057, IMG submission 184183) | Marine microbial communities from the Deep Pacific Ocean - MP1649 (SPAdes) | ecosystem: Environmental > Aquatic > Marine > Oceanic | place: North of Tokelau, South Pacific Ocean...
GGAACTGGTCGATCTCGGAAAGTCCTTAGTCCGCATACCCAGCTTCATCGGCGAGGAAACCCCACTTGCCCGCTGGGTGGCCAGCTACCTGTCAGCGCGCGGCTACGAAGTGGAGTTGCAAGAAGTGGAGCGGGGATGGTTCCAAACGGTCGCGACCGTAAAAGGCTCAGGACGCGATCCTAGTCTCATGTTCAACGGTCACCTGGATATCAATCCCCTGGCATTGGGTTGGACCCGCGATCCGTTCGACCCGTGGGTAGAGGGGAACCGCCTACACGGAGCGGGCATTCGCAATATGAAAAGCGGCGTCGCCGCGATGATCCACGCCGCTGAAGCTATCCGAAAGTCCGGAGTAAGCCTGGCGGGCGACTTGGTCATCGCGTGTGTGCTGGCGGAGCTCCAGGGCGGTCTGGGAACAAAGCACCTACTCGACAACGGCTACGAAACTGACGCTGCCGTGGTCACCGAGCCCTATGGGGCGCACCACGTCGTCACCAAGCACGGTGGCATGACGATTTTCCCCTACATATCAAGGGTCGGCATCCCGGCGGAGACGAGGTCCATGGTGTTGACGCCATCCCCCAGATGATCAAAGCCATCACCGCTATCTACGACACAAATCTCACCCACCAGTTGTGGACCGTTGAGGGGCTACCTTGGTTGAAGATCGGTTCGATCATCGGCGGAAGAGGCGAGGACTACGACCTGCGTTCGATAAGCCGTAACTCGGATTTGTGTACCGCTTTCGTGGCCATCAGCACGGTCCCGGGGATGACGGTGGCTACCATCCGCACAGACCTAGAGCACACCCTTGACCGGCTCAAGGCGGAGAACCCGGGCTTCGACTACCAGTTGGTGCACCCGGTGGAACGAAAATTCCGCACCTGGATCCTGGACCACCCCCCATGGACATGCCGGTGGACCAGGATATAGTTCGCGCGCTGGTCTCGGGCTATAAGCAGGTGACCGGACATGAACCGCGGGGTGTCGGTCCGCCCGCGACTCAACTGGGAGGCCGCTATGGAGATGACGACGCCCACCTGTGGGAAGCCGGAATCCCGGCGCCAATCTACGGCCCGTCCGGCGGTTCCTACGGCGACGATTATGCCGACATCGACGAGATGGTCTTATGCAGCAAAGTCCTGGCCTTGGCGGCGTTGGAGATGTGCGGCTAATTACTGCCGCTGCGCGTCATAAGACCAAACCATCAGGACCGTGCATTGTATGCAGTATGGGGCACCGCGTCTCGGGGCATCGTCCCCACGTAAAACCGCCGCAGGTAGGGCTCCACCAACCGAGCTAGCTCCCTGCGCTCAAGCTCCCGGGCAGACAAAGGCCGGTCGAGGGCGTCTTTGATCTCTTTATAGAGGTCCTCTTTATTGATCCGGGTCAACTGCCCGTCCTGTAGGAGCACCTCTCCATCGACCATTACGGTGTCCACATCGACGCTCCTTCCACGGTGTACGAGGGCGTCGACAACAGATACCTCGGGGTCGAGGAACGGCTCTTCGATGTTTCGCAGGTTCACCAGCACCATGTCCGCTCGTTTGCCAGGCTCCAGGGTGCCGATACGGTCGCCGAACCAACTGGCGTAGGCGCCGTTCTCCGTGGCCATCTGCAACACCTGGTAGGCGGTAGGCGGGTCCAGGTCGATCCCCGGAACGCGGTGTAGCTTCAGGACCAACCGCATCTCTTGAAAAAGGTCCTTGTCGTCGTTTATCCCGGCCTCGTCGCTGCCAATGGCCACCTTGATCCCCGCAGCCAAGATGCGTCCCAAGGGGGCGATACCGCTTTGCAGGCGCAGGTTGGAGCTGGCGTTATGGCATATGTTGGTCCCGGTAGAGGCCATCAGATCAAGGTCTTCGTCGGTGGCCCAAACGCTGTGGCCGCAGGTGACCTCGGGTCCCAGGAAGCCCAGATCATGGAGATGCTGAAGTGGGGTCTTGTTCCAGGCCCGAAACCCGTACAGCTTCTGGTACACGGTTTCCTGGAGGTGGATGTGAATGCCGGTGTTGTAACGAGTGGCCAGTGCTTTCAGCTCCATCAACAACTCGTCCGAACACCGGTGCACATTGCTGGGTGCCATGGTCACCTGGATCCGTTCGTAACGGTTGTTGCCGTACTTGTTGCTGATCTCCTTGAGGACGGGCATCACTTCTTCCACCGGCCGGTAACCCTGAGCCATGAAAGACTTATACCGTTCCCCCAGGTCGCTGGGCATCTGGGCGGCAAACTCCTCTTCTCCGCCTCCCGCGCCGGCGACCATGGAGTTCTGATTGGCGATGGAAGGAGCATAGGAAACCCGCATGCCCGAGTCCTGGTAGGCTTTCACCACCTTGTCGGCGATTTCCATACTGACGGGTCCGAAACCGCGCCCTGGCGTATGGATCGCCTGCACCGTGGTGGTCCCGGACTCGATCATCTGGACCGCGCCGTACAGCTGGTCCAGATAAGGGTCTATCAACCTGGTGCCGATCCTGGCCAGGCTCCACATCTCCAAGGGTAGGTCGGGGGCTCCCAGCTGGAAAGGGGTTAGGCCGACGTGAAAGTGGTCGTTGACCAAGCCGGGCATTACGAGATGATTCGAGGACCCAATCACCTCTACCTCTGGATGCCTGGTCCTGAGTTCCTGGTAATCACCCACCTCGGCGATCAGGCCGTCCTGTTGCAGCACAGCTCCATCGGTTACGACATCGGCAGATGAAGGACCGGTGATCTTGGCGATAACGTATTTCCCACGTATCAGAGACGATGTCATTGCCGCCTCCTCGAACTAGTTGATTCCCCTTAGAGGAAATATCTAAACCGGCAGTGGTATTTCCGGACTGTCTTCTGGTAATTCGACTCCAAATGCGTTGACGTTGAAGGCCAGCATGGAATAGCAACCCATGAGGTTGGTTAGCTCAGTCAACCCGAGAACACCGAATTGCGCCAAAGCTGCATCGAAGGTGTCCTTGCTGACCTTCCTGGTACGGAAGAACTCTTGGCCGTAATTGACGACCGCGGCTTCGTCGTCTTCTAATCCTGGGATATCCTTTTTGTCACGAAGGGCATCGACGGATTCATCCTTCAAACCAGCTTTCCGACCAACCGGTGCATGGGCGTGCCAGATGAACTGGCAATCGTTCTCGCGGGCGGCAACCATCATTCCGAGTTCTCGGATGCGAGGCGGCAGCGATGTTTCCGTTCGCAGGTAAAGTGCGAGTCCGAGCGCACGCTCTGCGACTTCCGGGGCGTTAAGCATCACGGAACCCGGCCCGGTAGTGGGAACTTCGCCTCGCTGCTGTATCAGACCATCGTAAGCGGCTCTTTGGTCTTCTGGGATATTTTCTCTAGACAATGCGGGAACTCGTGCCATTTCTCCCTCCATGTGATTTCGACTTCGGAACGTCCGAATTATACGACACTGAGGAGCCTATCTAGACTCCACTCCTTACGCTGGTGTTGCGGGTCGAAATTCTAGTTGACTCCTTAGATGTGTCGACATATAGTTTTCGGTGGTCGATATCCCAAGGGCCCAGGGAGTAGGCGCGACCATCCTGGAGGAGCTGGTCTATGACGACGACGGGCAACCCTTGGCCCGCGGTTTCATGGATTACCTGCTGCCCACCAGCACGGACATCCCGGCCTTCGATGTAGCCGTCCTGGACCTAGCCCCTTCGCCGCTCAACCCCTTGGGAGTCAAAGGGGCCGGTGAAGTCGGTATCGTAGCCACGGGCGCTGCTCTTTCCAATGCCGTGTCCAATGCCTAGGGGTACAGGTGCGGGACCTGCCGTTGAGCCCAAATAAGATTAAGGAACTAATTAGGAGAAACCTCAACCCCTAGCCTAGATGGAGGGCATCATGGAACTGGGTTCCAGGGAAGCTTGATATCTGTGGATAGCGTCGGCTTAACCTCGCCTTACCGCCTGCTGAATTTGTCCAAGGACCGGGAATGCTAAAGCTAATCGGTTTCCTTAATTTGAGCTCAACCGGCGTCGCCGTTGGGAGACGGCAGATTCACTATGCCTGGGTCATCGTTGCCATAGCCGCAACAATGGGGTTCGTCACCTCCTCCGTTCGATTTGCTGCCGCTGCCCTGGTGCCCTTTTTAAGCTCTGCCTCAGGGTTCGGATGGAGCTACGCCGCCATCAGCCTCGCTTTCAGCATTCAATGGCTGGTCTTGGGAATCATGAGCCCCTATGTAGGTTGGCTGGGGGACAGATATGGCACACGCCGCCTCTTGTTGCTTGGAGCTATTCTATTCATCGCTGGTATGTTGCTGACAGGCACCATGACCAAATTGTGGCAGTTCTACCTCTACTTCGGCGTCTTGCTAGGCATAGCCTCCACCATATTCACCGTACTACTGGTATCGAGTGTAACGCTATGGTTCAGGAGGTATCTGGGAGTGGCCATGGGAGCCGTGTGGTCTTTCCAGGGACTGGGGACGATGGCGTTTATCTTCTTGATAGGCGCGGCCTTCAATGACCTGGGCATAAAGTGGATTTTCTGGCTTCCGGGCATAGTAGGCGGGGCGCTGATATTGTTGCTAATTAGGTTCTTTTACAACGAGCCCGCCGAGATAGGATTGCGACCCCTGGGGGCTACTGGGGACGAACCGATTAAACGGTCGCAGAAGGACGAAACAGCCAAGATAAGGTCTAGCGTTTTTCTCCAGCAGGCTCAACGCACCAGCACCTTCTGGAACCTCATCGGCATCCACTATTGGGGATGCATGGGCCACAATATTATCAATGTGCTTGTGGTGGCCATAGCGGTGGACCGTGGTTTGTCACTAGGAGTAGCCGCCGGAGTGCTTGCTGTCCAACAGGGCACCGGGGTCTTCGCACGGGGTGTGGTGCCTGTCATAGCGGAGCGGTTGGGCTGCAAAACCGTCTGGATAGCAGGTATGTCACTCCAGGCGTTCCCGCTGCTCATAATTCTCTTTGCAAACGACGCCTGGGCTTTCTACGTCTTCGCCATCCTCTTTGGTATCGGCCAAAGTTGCGAGGTGCCTACCTTTCCTATCGCCAATCGCCAGTACTATGGCAACGTGCCTCAGGGCAGCCTCTATGGGTGGCAGAACGTAGGCAATGGCCTCGGCATGGGAATGGCGCCAGTGCTCGCTGGAGTCTTGTGGGACATAACAAACACCTATGCGGCTCCCTTGATCATGTCCCTTGGGTTTAGCCTGATGGGCCTAGTCTTCGCATTGATGCTGCCTTCACCTCGTTCACGCCTGATACCTGATTGGGAGCGCCACTTACCGGTGAGCGCCCGTTCTCCAGGTTAGTGGCACACCCTTCTCTCCCCGGGAGATGCCCTGGCGAGTCTCGTGGACAACGTGCAGGGTTCGGGGGCTCCAAATGGACTTGAAAAGGCGTTGATGGTGAAGCTTGATTCAGGCAAGTCCCTGGCGGGCATGAACTGCAGCAATAGGTCCTAGAGTTACGCAGTGCAGATTATCCAAGATTCCTTTTGACGTGATTTGTCGGCGAAGGTAGAATAGGCAAACCTGCCTGGCGACCTGCTCTCTAAAGGTTGGCGATACGCCCGTTTCAGATGGTCAAAGAAGTATTCTTTTTCAACGAGCTTGCTTATTCCTCCTTTCCCCAGGACGTAGCGCGTAGTCTGGGATATACGGTGCTATCGCTGCCAAACTCCCATTTCGAACCCAACAAGGCTCACGACTTTTACCACCAGTACCTAGAAGAACACCTTCATGCCCTGGAAGCCGGATTCGACGGGATCATGCTTAGCGAGCATCACAACAGCCCCCACAGCATGTCGCCTTCCAGCAACCTTATAGCCTCGATTCTGGCCAAAATCACGAAGCGGGGCAAGATCGTACTTTTGGGCAACATCCTTCCGGTGACAGATAATCCGCTGCGGCTCGCGGAAGAGATTGCCATGTTGGACGTGATATCTGGAGGGAGGATAGTCGCTGGATTCGTGCGAGGCGGCGGGGTGGAATCTCTGGCCACGAACGCCAACCCGGTACACAACCGGGAGCGGTATATCGAGGGACACGACTTAATCATCAAGGCTTGGACAACGCCAGGTCCTTTTCGATGGGAAGGCAAGCATTTTCATTATCGAGTGGTCAATCCTTGGGTGTTGCCAATGCAGAAGCCCCATCCGCCGATATGGGTGCCCGGGGTAGCCAGCCCAGAGACGATTCAGTGGGCTGCCAAGCACCAGTATCCCTACATTGCGCTGAATACCTCCTTGGAAAGCACCCCGAGCATGTGGAAACTCTACAACGATGCCGCAGCCGAGGAAGGGTATAAGACAACCCAAGATAATTTTGGGTATTTGCTGAAAATCTGCGTGGCCGATACGGACGAAAAAGCCTACGAAGAAGGCAAGAACTTTTACTGGCAACTGGGAAAGACTTTCGGTCTCATCCCGCGCCATTGGTACCGACCGCCCGGGCACGTCGCTCGCGCAGCCGTAGCCAGCCAGCCTGCGATCATCAGGGATACCTACGGCGAGGTTGAGTACGAGCAGGCCCAACAGATTGGCCAGATCATTACCGGAAGCCCGGATACTGTCATTAAGAAGCTCAAACATTTGGTGGACGTCGTGGACCCGGCTTTGCTGATTCTATGGGCGCGGGAAGGCCCTATGTCCCACGAATCCGCCAAGCGCTGTTTGGAACTTCTGGGCCAGGAAGTAATTCCGGCTATCAAGGAATACCGGCCCAGCACCGTTGGGTGAGTCCCGATTGACGGGTTGCCGGACCTTGCGCTTATGAACCCCATCGACAATCGAGTCAAGACAGGAAAATGGCGCGAGATTGACGCAAGTCAGCGATCAGCAGGACGTCGATAGGAGGGCTCACGCTTTGGTGCTACCGAGTTTCGATATGCCGATTGTCAGGGTGTACACCGGCGCTGATGGTGTATCTCACCTGGAGGAGATCAAAGATTCTATAGCTGCCACCGACATAAAAAAAGTGACAGACCTCCGGTTTTTGCTCTCTGAGGCGGGCAGCGGGCAACGGCTGAACGCCCCATATGGACACTATGACATAACACTGTCTGGTCAGATGGACTTGTCGGTGGCCGATGGGGCGAGCCTCAGGGTGAGCCCCGGAGGCGTGTGTCTGGTGGAGGACCAGGTCGACCACTCCTTTATCGTCGTGGGCACGGACCCGCGAATTTTCATTATTGCGAGGCTAGAGGAATAATGCCGTAGGGCCCAACCTACCGAACATTGGTAGAAAAGCCAGATGCCATTGTACATCCGCAATGAACGACAACCGTCCGCTGGCCCAAACCATTGGCCTATCAACCGAATCTAATGTGCAAAGATAGTGGATGTTCGTTGCATGTTGAGCTTTGTTGAGGAGAGTTTCTCACTTCGACGGAGAAATGCGACAACATCACATCATTTTCAAGAGTTAAATCTCGGTCCGTTTCGGTCCGCTTTGGAGGGCATATGCCTGGAGTAGTCGATGCTGATACGCATGAATCCGTATATGAGGGCAAGAGATGAAATTTGCCCACTTTACCCAGACCTTTCCTCGGGAAGGCGAGACGGCCGCCCAAAGGTTCGACCTGCTTTGGCGGGAGTTGGAGCTGTGCGACGAGACCGGCTTCGACTACGGCTTTTCTTCGGTGCACCACTTCAGCCGTCTCAGGCCCAGCACCACGGCCTTCTGCGCAGCAGCGGCGGCACGGACCAGCCGGCTTCGTCTGGGTACTATGGGATACGCAGTTCCCCTCTACGACCCCATCCGCATTGTGGAAGAGGTTGCTATTTTGGACAACATCACCCATGGCCGCCTGGAGGTGGGACTCGCCACGGGTGTGACCCCCGAGGAGTTCCGCGTCTATGGGGGTGACTGGGAGAATAGCCACGAATTAGCCACCGAAGCGATGTTCCTGCTCCGGAAGGCTTTTACGAGCAGCAAGCCCTTTGACTTCCAAGGCCCATTCCACCAGTACGAACAGGTGCCTCTGTCGGTTGATCCGCTTCAGCAACCGCACCCACCGATCTGGCTGCTTTCCTTGGAACCGGAGCAGCTTAAAGCGGCCTCCCAGGAAGGCGCGCACACCGGATATATCTTTTTCCGCCCCCGGCAGGACGCCGCTAGATCTATCCGGGATTATCTCCAGATGTGGAAGGAGCATAATCACCAGTACGGCCCCAATGTCTGTTACGTGGCCTTCGTGTACGTGGACGAAACCGACGAAGCGGCGGTGGCTAACGGAGCTCAACCTATCATTGACAGCATGATGACGATCTACGGGCGGGCATTGGGATTGGACCCTTCGCCGGAACGGGAATACCACGATATGGCTCCGCACAGCGAAAGCGAGAGCGGCCAAAGCCGGTCCTTCGGCCACGAATCCATCGATAACCAAAAGTGGTTGGACTTCGATTACCTTCACGAGAACGGCTTGGTGATTGTTGGCTCGCCCGAAACTGTGGCGCGGAAACTGAGATCGGCGGCACAGGAAGGGTTGTTCAACGTTTTCTGCGGCGAGTTCAACGTGGGGTCGTTGACCGAAGACAGTCTCATGCGCTCCATCAAACTGTTTGGGACCGAGGTTATTCCGGCGCTGAGGGACTTCGATCCGGTAGAAGACTCGCTGCGCCACCCCACGCCCCAGATATGATGGACGTATCCCAAACGTAAGTATAAGGAATGAGTGCTTTGGCGGGGGCTTGCCCCAATGGGTCAGGGTTTCCCGCAAGAATAAGTTCTCTTAAAAAGCTCCAGGTAAGAAGTGATTATGCAACGCTATATAGGCGCGCCGGTAACGCGGAAAGAAGACGTTCGTTTCCTCACTGGGCAAGCCAACTACCTTGATGACATCAAACGTCCCGGCATGCTCCACGCCGCCATCTTGCGCAGTCCCCACGCCCACGCTCGGATAATCGGTATAGACACCAAAGACGCCTTGTCCATGCCCGGCGTTTCGGCGGTGATTACGTACGACGACTTACCGGCCTCCATTCAGCCCATCCCGGTGCGAATCTATGATCTGCCGGGACTGGACCGTTGCTTGCAATATCCCCTCGCTAGAGACAAGGTCCGGTACGCCGGCGACCCGGTGGCCGTGGTCGTAGCGGACAGCCGCTACATCGCGGAAGATGCCTTGGAGCTTGTCTTAGTCGACTATGAACCTCTCCCGGCCGTAACCGACGTATGGAGCGGACTGAAGGACGACGTGGTTCTCCACGAGGAGACCGGCACCAACCTGGCCGGCAGTGCCACCATAAATGTCGGCGACGTGGACCAGGCTTTCAGAGACGCCGAATACACCCGAAGCGAGGATTTCCGCACCCACCGTCACACCGGCAACCCCTTAGAAACCCGCGGTTTGTTGGCCGAGTATGACGCCGGGACCGGAGAACTAATGGTCTGGGGCCCCACCAAGGTGCCTCACTTCAACCGGACCATCCTTTCAAACCAACTGGGCATGGACCAGAAAAGAATCCACTTCATAGAACCCGACGTCGGCGGCGGATTTGGCATCCGGGGAGAGTTTTACCCTGAAGATTTCCTGGTGCCCTTCGCCGCCATTCGGGTGGGCAAGCCCGTGAAGTGGGTGGAAGACCGGATGGAACATCTGATGGCGGCCAACCACTCCAGGGAAGTGACCTGCCAGGTGGAAATAGCGGCTAAGAAGGACGGCACCCTGCTGGGCATGAGGGCCGAGATCTACGGCGACATGGGTGGCTACGTGCGCACCCACGGTTGTGTCGTTCCAGCTCTGACCGCGGGACTATTGACGGGTCCCTACCACATGCCATCTTACCGGGCCAATATCAACTGCGTCATGACCAACAAGACCGGTACTGGGACCTACCGGGCGCCGGGGCTCTATGAGGGCGCCTTCATCCGCGAGAGAATGCTGGACCTGGTAGCGGCAGACTTGGGCATCGACCCGGCCCAACTTCGCCTCAACAACCTGATCCAGCCCGAGGAGATGCCCTACAACGTTGGCGTAACCCGGATTGACGGCAAGGAAACGGTCTTCGACAGCGGCAACTACCCCTCGGCCTTCAATCAAGCCTTGAAGGAACTCGGCTATGAAGGATTAAAGAACCAACCCCGCAAAGACAGTGATGGCAGATACCACGGCGTGGGAATCAGCAGCTACGTGGAGCCCACGGGCTTCGGGCCCTACGAAGGAGCCCGGATAGCTCTGATCGAAGGCGGGACGGTGGAGGTCTACCTGGGCATCACCACCCTGGGTCAGGGCCATGAAACGGTGATGGCTCAGATTTGCGCCGACGGCTTGGGCGTTCCCATGGAAATCGTGCGGGTTTTCCACGGCAACACCGACTATTTGCCCGAAAGCATCGGCACCTTCGGCAGCCGGGCTACAGTGATGGCCGGGAGCGCCGTCACCATGGCAGCCGGGTCGCTGCGGGCCAAAATACTGGAGACCTCCGCAGCATATCTGGATACCGAGCCGACCCAGTTGGAGTTGCGAGGAGGACAGGTTTATTCCACCGTGTCCGCCGGCGGCGGGCCAGTGCTGGACCTCGCCCGCGTGGTCCAGTTGGCCCAGGGAGGAGCCCAGGCGGGGCTTAGGGACGCAGGACTGGAAGCCACCGAGTACTTCCGCAGCGAGGAATGGACCTATTCCTACGGCACCCACGCCGCTCACGTGGCGGTGGATACGGAGACAGGCCAGGTCGAGATATTACGGTATGTGGTTTCAGAGGACCTGGGACGTTGTATCAATCCCTTGCTAGCCCACGGCCAGTCGGTGGGCGGCGCCGCCCAAGGAATCGGCGGAACTATCCTGGAAGAGCTGGCCTACGACAGCGACGGACAACTTTTAGCCGGAACTTTGATGGACTACCTACTGCCCACCAGCATGGACATTCCGCCCATACACAGCATCATTCTCGAAGAGGCGCCGTCGCCGCTAAACCCCCTGGGCGTAAAGGGGGGTGGCGAAGGGGCTATCCTGGCCACCGGCGCCACCTTGGCCAACGCTGTCTCCAACGCATTAGCCGACTTCGGCATCAACGTTACTGAACTGCCTCTTAGCCCCGACAACATCAAACGGTGGATTCGTGAGAGCAACGCCTAAGCCAACTCCACGATCAAGGATTCTGTCGAGACCGGTCAGAGTTTTTGGATGTTCAAGGCAGTTTAAATAAGGAAACCTAGATGCCAAGAAAGGGGACTACTTGGTTAGACCCTCTCCTGTTCCTTCCGGTTTTTAGCGGTGCGGGAGGCCGCCGCTCGCTACAGATCCGCAGACGGTACGAACTCGGTGTGGTGGCCGGGCTCAGGAGCTGGGCCCTTGGCGCTGCCTGGAGTCTCCGCCATGATTACCATTGGGCCGAGCTGGCGCATTTCGCC
>Ga0208057_1000798_pt1 | contig 11313 bp, 10 predicted proteins | sample DeeseametaMP1649_FD_184183 | JGI IMG/M metagenome (GOLD analysis project Ga0208057, IMG submission 184183) | Marine microbial communities from the Deep Pacific Ocean - MP1649 (SPAdes) | ecosystem: Environmental > Aquatic > Marine > Oceanic | place: North of Tokelau, South Pacific Ocean...
TCCCATAAATTCACTGCTGGGGCCAACAATGTCATAACCTGTGTTGCCTGCAAGTAACTTGCCTTCAAGAATCTCATTGCTGTCGTAAACATCGTAAATCACATCGATACCTGTTTCTTTCTCAAATTCGCTGATGGTAGTATCGGCTATGTAATCAGACCAATTGTAGACTCTAACTTCTTGTTTTATATTGTTTTCTTCTTCATTGGTACCACAAGAACTTACCCCCAATGTGACAACAAAAATTACCAGAAGCCCAGTCAGCAGATTCTGTTTGTAATCGACTTTCATCACAGTCTGTCTCGAATTGAATAATAGAGCATCCCTAGGTAAAACCCCGGCCAACGCAATAAAGTTCCGCCTGGGAAAGTTGGTATCTTTATCTTACTAAAAATATCCAACCGCTCTAAAGTCCCACCGATTGCTTCTGCCATCACTGTCCCCGCTAAAGATGCCATGGCAATGCCATGTCCTGAGAAACCATGTGCAAAGAATACGTTGGGTCGTAGACGCCCTAAGTGTGACATGCGATTCACCGTTACTGCAAGTGAGCCACCCCACGCATAGTCTATTCTCTTTTGCGCCAATTTTGGATACACCTCAAGCATGGTTGCTCGGACATAATCTTTCAAAGGCTTTGGAAACTTTCTTGTGTAATTCTCTCCTCCCCCAAACAACAGCCGATTGTCTGCTGACATTCGAAAATAATGAATATGAAATTTATTATCATGGACGCATACATTGTCGCGGTTGATAAAACGTGCTTCGGGTTCTTCAAGAGGTTCGGTGGCCAACATAAAGCCGTTGATGGGCATAATTTTGCCAGCAATACGTCCTTCAAGTTTGCCCAAATAAGCATTGCACGCCAAGACGATATGGTCTGCTACAACTTGTCCACTTTCTGTGCTGACTGTTGAGGGCTGATTCTTGGAATAGTTGATCACCTGGGAATGTTCGTAAATATCAGCTCCTGCATCCTTGGCAGCCTGGGCAAGACCCAAAGCATAATTCAAAGGGTGTAGATGCATTCCACCCATATCAAGTGTACCCCCACCTTTGTAAAGCGGGCTGTGTAACATTTCAAAAACCTCGGGCTCACTCAGGCAACTTATGTGCTCATAATTGTAATCGGTGTTTAATTTGGCGACGTATCTTTTGAAGTGGTCGGCATCGTTTGGGTTGTTTGAAACCTTCATACTGCCTGGGGTTAAATCACAATTAATCCGATGCTGATGAATTCTATTTCTTACAATTGATTTAGCCTCTTCAGCTATTGCCCAAAGATCATGTGCGAGTGATTTTCCATAATCAGACTCCAATTGGAGTATATTTTTGTTGTGGCCACTGCCCGCCTGACCACCATTTCGCCCGGACGCTCCCCAACCAATTTTGTGCGCCTCCAAGAGGGCCACCTTGTAGCCTTTTTCTGCTAAATTCAACGCCGAGAGCAACCCGGTAAAGCCCCCACCAATGACACAAACATCGGCTTTAACCGACTCGGTCAGGGGGGGATAGGAGATTAAACCTTTTGCAGTTGCAACATAATAAGAGTCTGGGTAATCAGAAATTGATTGCATTTGCTGATCACAAAAAATACATGTTAAATTCTCTGTACAGCAGCCGCAGTAGCATCGAGTGTTGAAATTGCTTTGGTGATCAGTTCATCGATCTGTTCGTGGGTAATGATTAATGGAGGGGCGATAATCATGGTGTCGCCAACTGCCCTCAATACCAGGCCATTCTCTATGGCAAGATCTCGGCAGAGTGAACCCACATTTTGCTCGGCAGCAAATCTTGTCCCTGTATTTTTATCTTTGCATATCTCTAGCGCAGCTACCAATCCTCTGGCTCTGGCTTCACCAACAATTGGGTGGTCAATCAAGGACTGCCATCGTTTTGCCAAATAGGGTGCTGTGTGGTTTTTGACTTGGTCGATGACTTTATCCTCAGCCAATATTTTTATATTGGCAATCGCAACCGCACAGGAAACAGGGTGTCCTGAGTAGGTAAACCCATGGGTAAATTCTCCGCCTTTAGCAATAATGGTGTCAGCGACCTTATCATTTACCAAAACTCCACCCAACGGGAGGTATCCTGAAGTAACACCCTTAGCAAAAGCTATTAGGTCGGGTTTAATTTCATATGTAGTGCTACCAAACCATTCTCCCAACCTGCCAAAGCCTGTAACAACCTCATCTACAACCAAAAGAATTTCATTGTCATCGCAGATCCTCTGGATTACAGGCCAGTATGTTTCCGGCGGAATAATGACCCCTCCGGCGCCTTGTATGGGCTCTGCAATGAATGCTGCAATTTTATCGATGCCATGGTGATCAATAGCCTTTTCTAATTCTTCAGCAACTGCTATACCAAATGTATTTGGATCAATATCTCGACCTTCTTGAAACCAATACGGTTGTGCAATGTGGATAATATTGGGGATGGGTATCCCTGCTCCTTGGGTGTGCATTCCCTCCATACCACCAAGACTTGCAGCAGCAATCGTGCTGCCATGGTAGGCATTTTTCCGGGCAATAATAATTTGTTTGTCTGGCTTGTCTTGCAGTTGCCAAAATCTTCGTACCAACCGAATTACTGTATCGTTTGCTTCCGAACCTGAACCGGTATAAAAAACACGGCTAAACCCGTCAGGAGCAATTTTGCTCAAAATCTCACTCAGTTCGATTGCAGGAGGATGGGCGCATTGGAAAAAGCTATTGTAGTAGGGTAATTCTTGCATCTGTTGATGGGCCGCTTCAATTAACTCAGTACGGCCGTAACCAAGATTGACACACCACAATCCTGACATTGCGTCCAGAACTTGATGTCCCTCGGCATCCCATATGTATATACCCTCGCCTTTGGTAAATACTCGGCTGTCCTGCTTAGATAACTGGTTGTAATCCGTAAATGGATGCAAATAATGTTTGCGATCCAAATCTTGCCACTGCTCCAGTTTCTTAGTCATATCTAAACACTCAATAATAAAAATTCACGCTCCCAAGGGCTGATCACTTCAATTTCTTCGATATCATGCTGTCTAAACCACTCGGAAATATCTTCTTGCTTCATGGTTTTTCGGCAAATACTTTGCAGGCATTACCAAAATAATTAAACAAAGCGGTTGATGTAGAACTGGTCCCAGGCTTCCACTCCGGGTGCCATTGCACCGATAAATTAAACCCTTGCGCTCCGTCAACGGTAAAAGCCTCAACCAGACCATCATCGCTAACAGCATCCACGGTAAGACCATCACCCAACTCTTGAACGCCCTGGGCATGAAGAGAATTGACTTCTGCAGACTCAACCCCAGTAATCTGGTTCAACAAACCATTACTTACAAAACTTACCTTATGACTGACACCGTATTGTATTTCCTGTGGGTCATCGCGTTTAAAATCATGGTCTTTGTAACTGGAGTCTCGGTCAAGGTCTTGGTAGAGTGTGCCGCCAAAAGCAACGTTCATTTCTTGGAATCCACGACAAATTGCAAACAAAGGAATTTCTCTTTCAAGGATTGCATCAATCATCGAAAACACAAAGCTATCACGGGATTCATCCACTATTAATTCTTCATCAATTACTTCCACGTTGTAGCGATCTGGATGGACGTTGGAAAGACTCCCGGTTAATAAAAAACCGTCCAATTTATCGAGAATACTCTCATTGAGCAATTCATCTTTCACCGCTGGGATTAAGACACCAGCGCAATCTGCATAGTCAGTGACGGCGCTGATGTATTTCTCACCCACCATATGGAAATAATGCCGATCCTGGATGCGTCTGCAAGATACGATGCCTACCAACGGTGTAATTTTGGAACTCATAAAATTGACTGTTATTTTACTGTTAGCAGTAAAATATGGCTAACTAAATTGTTGTTTTTTTGAATCCAGTTTGCAACATTAAGAGGCTAATCTTGTTTTTCAAACTATCTCCAATGCCCATTACAGATGGTACAAAAATTAATACTAAGTAAGGCGAAAGCATCATCCCAAAAATGAAGGTTATTGCCAGCGGCTGCACCAACTGAGCTTGCAGACTATTTTCAAAGAGCATTGGAGTTAATCCGACCACTGTTGTTGTTGAGGTTAGCAACACAGGTCTTAATCGCTCTCTGACTCCTTCAACAACCGCTTGCGCAAGGTCTAATCCATCTGCAATAAATCGCTTAATAGTAGTCACCAGAATAATGGAGTCATTCACCAAAACACCACTCAAGCCAAGAAGTGCCATGAGGCTGAACATATTCAAATTGAAATCCATGAGGTAGTGACCAAAAATGGCTCCAACCAAACCAAAAGGCACTACGGACATAATTACTAAAGGAGTGGTATAGCTGGAAAATAACCAAGCAAGAATAATGTAGATAGATGCGATGGATAATATTAAAGCAATACTTAAATCACCTAGAGCTTCCGCTTGCTCTTCGGCTTTTCCTTTAAACTCCACCTTGACACCAAACTGTTTTTCTATGTCAGGGGCTATCTCTTGACGGACTCTAGCTAAAACGGCATTGGTGGTTGTTACCACCGGATCAACATCCCCCGTCACTGCAACCTGTCTTACCCCGTCTTCGCGATTTATTCTAGTAAAGCCTAAACGTTTCGTCAGAGTCACCACTTCTGACAACAAAACATTGGTTTTGTCTGGTGATCTTAAATAAATATCCCTTATGGTTTGTTGTTTGGTTTCAGCTGCGGGTAATTTCACTCGGACTATAATTTCTTCGGCATCCTCAGAAAATCTTTTTGCAACAGCTCCTGAGAATGAATTGCGAACTTGGCGTGCTACATCTTCTGTTGAAAAGCCCATGGCTTCCCCTTCAGGTTTCAATTCTAAGAGGATATCCTCTTTACCAAAGGGCAGATCATCCTCTACCGCGAGCAGACCGGGTACTCCTCTTAGTTGTTGCTGAAGTTCTACAGCGGCCATTTTCATAGACTGCATGTCCTTACCTACAATACGGATATCCACATCTCGGCCTGGGGGGCCCCCAGCTTGGGTTTCAAAAATAAGGAGTCTCTCTAAACCGGGTAACAATCGAGTTTGTTCTTCCCACGTTTTAATAAACATCGGATTTCTCACGTCTCTCAGATCACCATCAACCAGCTCCACACTGTAAGAACCTATATGATTTCCAGTGGTGTTGGTAATAAGATTACCGCGACCTGTATCGGTGGTTCCGATGTTGCCAATTCCGAAAGTTAAAAGACCACCTTTGCCATTGGTTAAGATATCTTCAGCTGCCTTGGCAGATCGTCCTAATTCTCTTGCCATTGCCTCTGTTACATACGCTGATGAGCCAGGAGTAAATGTGAAATTGGCATGAATGGTGTCGCTTTCAGGTAAGGCAAAAAACTCAAACTTGACTCGACCCGAAGACAGCAAGGTAATGGCAATAAAAAACATGCAGAGCGTTGCAATAACTGTAAACCCTTTGTTCAGAAAGGTTATTTCACTGAACCGGCAAAAATATTGATCTCTGAAATGGCTGAACCAAGCGTCAAATTTTCTTGGCTTTGTTTGTTCTCCTTGGCTGCTCTTTTTGAGTGATTTCCTAAGATGCATGGGTAACACAAGGAAACACTCAACAAGACTGGCTACAATAATCAAACTCAGAGTTATAGGAATGCCTGAAATAATTTCCCCTACCTCATTTTTTACCATCAACACAGGTAAAAAAGCAGCCATGGTTGTGAGAGATGCAGCCAACACAGGGGCAAACATGCGGTTGGCTGCTTGAGTGGCAGCGTCTTGGTAGTGCATGCCTCGACGATGTAGAGTGGTGGCATGCTCGGCAACCACTATCGTATCATCGACCACAATGCCAACTCCCAAAATAAGTGCAAACATGGTAATCATATCCAATGACATGCCTAACATAGACATCGCACCCAACCCTCCAAGAAAAGCAACAGGTATGCCAATGGCAACCCACAACGCCACTCTGCCATTCAAAAAGAGGAATAGGACTCCCAGAACAAGCAACAGACCCAGTTGGCCATTCTGGACTAGCATTGTTAGACGTTGTCTAACCGAATCAGCGAAAACATCGTACACAACGATTTCTAGTGACTGAGGATACTTGGTGCTAATTTTAGTCATGTATTGCTGTACCAAGTCTTGAGAAATTAAAGAATCTGCACCGCGAGTACGGGAAACTAGCAAACCGATGGATGGACCTTGATTGTTAATACGATAAGGAGAATCTTCCTGAAAGGTTTCAAAGACTCTGGCAATGTCTTTCAGATATAGTTTTTCTCCAGATCCTTTTGACACCACTTCAATCTGTCTCAGCTCCCTTGGAGTTCTTGCTAGCTGCTCGCTTCTGATTTGTTTCGAAATACCGCCAGAATTGATACTGCCTGATGGCAGATCAATGCTTGAAGCGGCTATCCGATTCGAGATATCACCGAGAGTCAAATCCAACTCCCGTAAATTGTCTGACGGCACTTCAATCCAAATCTCTTGGTCGCGAGCGCCTTCAAATCTAACATTTGCCAAGCCCATGTTGATTAAGTCATCTCGCATTTGCCTGGCGAAGTATTTCAGTGTTTTTTCTGAAAATGGGCCGGATATATCGATCCTACAAACTTCATCACGTTGCACGACTTGCGCAACAATAGGCTTCTCAATATCTTGGGGAAATGTAGTTATTCTAGAAACAGCTGACTGTACATCGGTCAAAGCTTTTGACATGGATGTGTCTGCTTCAAAAAAAAGCTGCATCTTAGTCCTGCCTTCATAAGCTGTTGCTACGACTTTTTCGACTTTGTCTATAAATCGGACCTCAGGTTCTATCGCATTAATGATATTAGCCTCTACATCCTCAGCGCTTGCGCCCGACCATTCCACATCAATGGTTATCAGTTCCAATCCGAAATCAGGCATCAATTGTCGCTTCATTTGGGTTAAGCCGTAGGCCCCAAAAAGAATCATAAGAATCATCAGCAAGTTACCTGCGACCTTGTGTTGTGAGAAAAAAGTAATGACACCGAATCTAAATTCATCAGTAGCATTCCCTCTCTTTGGATTGTTTTGATTGTAGTTCTTATCGGTCATTGCAAAATCTCAACCGTAACTCCTTCACCTGCTTCTCTGAGTTGAGTCACAGCTATCATATCCCCCTCCTCGATGACACTAGGTTGTTTTGCAACTATGAGAGTATTGATATTGTCGTATCCCAGAATAGAGATAAACCGCTTTTCCAATCGTTCATTCTTGATAACAAATACATAACCTTCTTCATAAATGGCGGTGTCCGGTACAGAAATAATTTGGTTGTAAGTTTTGTCAGGTACCTTAATCCCTACAAAGGCACCCGGTCTGATTAGAGCAGTGCTGGTGTTATCTGGCAACAATATTGCATAAACATCAATACCACCGGTGTTTGATTTGATTTCAGCGCCAATACGTGCAATGTTGGCGTCAAAATTGAAGGTCCTATTACCTGCAGTCCAATTAATAGACACGGGTCTACCAATCACCGACTGGCTGTCTTCCAACAATCGTCCATATTGTGCTTTGGATAATGAAAAACGAACTTCAAGGTTTGTTATATCAATAATTTCGCCCACTTTGTCATTGAAAGTACTGACTTGTTTGCCAAGACTAGCAACAACACCATTAATAACTCCATCGTAAGGCGCAAACAATTTAGTGTCACGAAGGTCTTTTTTTGCTTCAGCTAAAATTATTTCTTGTTGGATTTTTTCCAACAGAGCATTGTCTTTAAACTGTTCAGAAACAGTGCCTTTCAGAAATAATTTTTCCGCTCTCTCAGCATCGTTTTTAAGAATGTCGAATTTTGCTTGTCCTTCAGTCACTGCATTTCGATATTCAAAATCATCAATCATAAGAAGAAGCTCGCCTTTTATTACGACCCCTCCCTCTTTAAAATTTCCTCCAACCTCAGTTACTTGCCCACCAACAGAGACTCTTAAATCACTCCTTCTGGCAGAAGTAATTTCTCCATATAATTTCAGCTGTGGCGTGATGTTTTTGTACTCTGCTACTGCCGCTTCAATGGGCCAAACTTTTTCTGGTGCATCAATAATTTCAGGTTCGGTCTTGGTCGTCATTAAATAGAAGATAAACAACACCGTAAACCCAACGAGTATTAACGTTGCTTTTGACCTTTTAAATACTTGGTTTAAAAAATTTTTTTTCTCAGAATTCATACGCACAATACCGCAAAGAATTTGAACCCAAGAGCGTCTTGGATTCAAATCTTCTACGAGGTTTGATGCTAAAGAAATCCCCCTGAAAAGTCCTTAAACGTTACAAAAAGTTACATAGTACTCAGGGTTTTACAATCATGAATTTAGCGTTGCTTTCCGCAACGATGTGCCGTGCTTTCTTGTGGATAATCAAACCGTGCATCACCGCAACTTGCCCCTTCCTTTTGATCAGTCTACCCTCAAGTAGTATTGTTTCATTGATGGGCAACGGTCGGCGATATCTTAATTCGCATTTTGCGGTCTGTGCAATCTCGTTTTTTAAAAATAGCCAATTCGCCATTACATCGTCTAATAGACTAAAGATGATCCCCCCATGAGTGATGTTGCTGTAGCCCACGTGGTGTTCTCCGGGTTTAAACTCTCCTCGACAAACATCGCCATCAATACGAAACTTAATCCTTAAACCGATTGGGTTACTGGGACCGCAAACGAAGCAATTATTATTCTCAAAATCTATAGTGGTCTCACTCATAAGAATTAATCCAGTAAATTAAATTTTATGCCATTGGCATCAGCAACAATTTTACCCGCTGTGGTCCCAGCAAAGTGTGCTGCCAAAACGACAATGTCGCTGTCTGTCAAATAATCCACAAGTTTGATCCTTGTTTCATTGGCTTTTTCCTTGTCTTCACAAAACATTGTTGTCCAGTGAGGATAACAAACTTGGATTGGGTTATGCAGAACATCGCCGGTCAGAATGCCACGAGAATTCTTTGCTCTAAGCTCAATACAAAAGTGTCCTGGACTGTGTCCTGGTGTTGGCAATATGGTAATTCCCTTGCCTAAATCAAAGTCACTATCAATGATAATCGACTGACCCGATTGGATAACAGGAAGAACGCTGTCTTCATAGACCAGACGTATGTATTCATCAAATGGATTGCCCGTTTGTTTTTGCATGCCTTCGAGCTCGGTTTGGGAAAAAAGATATTGTGCATTCGGAAAGGTTGGAACCCAGCGCCCGTCTTGTAGTTTTGTATTCCAACCCACATGATCTGCATGCATGTGTGTACACAGCACATAATCTACCTCTCTTGGATCGACCCCACTTTGAATTAAATTATCGAGGTAGGGGCTATTGCGATTATTCCACTGCGATAAAACACCCTTATTGGCCTTGAAGATAGGTCCAGAGCCTATTCGATTTTTATCATTGCCAATGCATGTATCGACAATGGCTGTAAACTCTGGGGTTTTAACAACATAAGAATGGGTGCTGATGATGATGCTTTCATTCGCAAAATCAAAAAAGGGATGGATCCAATCATGGTGTTGATGAAAGTGATTAAGATCAACATCTGGAAAGGCTATTGCTGCTTTGAAATGGTCAGTGCCATCCAGTACTTTTGCTACTGAAATATCACCAAAGTATTGTGTTCTCATAATTAATAAGTTTGGTGACTAAAACCAACTCAATCTGAGTTGAGTACGTATCTATCGTTTGAATCTATAATTAAAATATCTGTCAAAAAAGGGTTTTCTTCTTTTGTAAGAAAGGTAAAAAATAAGTGCTGCAAAAACTGCGATAAACCCGTCAACGCCAGCAGAATTAATTAGGATCATGGTGTTATCTCTGACCTCTTGAAGCCACCAGACATGAAATTTCATTGCCTCTTCTGCGGATTTTTCTGCCGCTTCTGTAGCAACTGTGGCAGCCTCTGCTGCATCCATTGCTGCTGCTGCGGCTGTAGCTGCGGCTGCAACTGCTTCTGTTGCAAGAACTTTAGCTGTGGCTAATTTTGCTGCAACTTCAGCGGCAACTATGGCTTTGTTTGCCAATGTTGCTGCTAGCTCTGTTGCTGCAGATAGTTCTGATGTTTCAGTAATCGCTCTTGTTGCTGCTAATGCTGCTGCAGCTGCTGCTTTGGCAGTGGCTGTAACTTTTGCTGTGGCGTTTTCTGCTGCGGCTGTTAATAGCGCTATTGTCTCATCTCCAGCTGCCGCTGGTTCTGTTTCTGTGGCTGCTTCCCTGGCTGCGGTTACGGCATCCGCCAACTCTGCTGCAGCTAAATCTACTGCGGTTACTGCTGCGGCTGCGGCCGTGGCTGTTTCTGTGGCTGCGGCTACGGCATCTGCCAACTCTGCTGCGGTAACTGTACCTACTGCAATCGCCGCTGCTTCTGCAGTGGTTGCTTCTGTGGTTGCTTCAGCTGCGGCAGTTGTTGCTGCACCTGCTTCTGCAGCTACATCCTCTGCGACTTCTTTTGCTGTTGCTAAATCTGCTGCGGCAGTTGTTGCTGCATTCTTTGTGGCTGCGGCTGTGGTTGCTGCTTTGTTTGCTGTTTCTATCGTTGCTGCAGGATAGTCGGATGTCAGAAAAGCCAGCACAACTAAGGCCGAGGCAATTACGATCGCAATATCAGTTGCTTTAGTTAGCTGCCTGAGGAAATTTTTTAACATGCTCTAAATATAGTTTAGGATCTATTAAAAATAAAGAAATAAAAAAAAGGGCCCTTTCACAAGAGCCCTTTTTTGCTTTTATTAGGTTTTAAAAAACTTAAAAAAGCTTTATTTATCTCGGTTACATACCGCCTCGGCCGTACATTCCTGAGAGAATTGCGAGAACAATGATACCAACAACGCCAGCATCACCCAAAGCATTGATCAAGTCGACCAAGTTACCCAGGACAGCGCCCACGAATGGTACATCCATACCAAATACTACGCCTGCTGCAACACCAAGTGCTACAAGTGCAACTGTAATATCGGTCAGTTCTCCAATCCAACCTTTGATTCTATTCATGATAAAATCCTCCCCTTAATTAAGGTTTAAACGTTCGTCCCCTTTACTACAAAGGAGACTCGTTGATCTAACCAAAAGCCCACACTTGAGTCAAAAAAACATGTATATTTTGTTTTAAAACAACAATATTCATTCATCCTCTATGTAATTGTTTTTATGAAGTTATTTCTGGCTTTTGGGTTATTTAATACTATAAAAAAACATTAAGTTTTCTGCCAAAATCATTGATTTCATTAGACTTTAGGGTTTTTTTGTCAAATTGCCCAAAAATTTAGATAAAATCAAAAAAAACTGCGCTTTTTAGACTGATTCTAATTTATTTAATTT
>Ga0208057_1000802_pt1 | contig 11287 bp, 6 predicted proteins | sample DeeseametaMP1649_FD_184183 | JGI IMG/M metagenome (GOLD analysis project Ga0208057, IMG submission 184183) | Marine microbial communities from the Deep Pacific Ocean - MP1649 (SPAdes) | ecosystem: Environmental > Aquatic > Marine > Oceanic | place: North of Tokelau, South Pacific Ocean...
TGGACCGCGCGACGCGGCTATGCGCGATATCGCCGCAGATGGTGACGACGAGGCCGGTGAAATCCTCCGCGCCCTCGCCCCGCTCGTCCAGCGCATGGCGCAGCGCCAGCGCATCGAGCAGCGCTTGCGTAGGGTGTTCGTGGCTCCCGTCGCCCGCGTTGAGCACCGGGCAATCGACCTTGCCGTCGATCAGGTCCACCGCGCCACTGGAGGCGTGCCGGATGACGATTGCATCCGCGCGCATCGCGTTGAGCGTGATCGCTGTGTCGAGCAGCGTCTCGCCCTTCTTCACGCTCGACTGCGCGGCATGCATGTTGACCACGTCCGCCCCCAGCCGCTTGCCCGCGATCTCGAAGCTCAGCAGCGTGCGGGTGCTGTTTTCGAAGAAGGCGTTGATGATCGTCATCCCCGCCAGCAGGTCGCAGTGCTTCTCGGGCTGGCGGTTGAACTCGACCCACTGCTCCGCCTCGGCGAGCAGATAGAGGATCTCGTGCCGCTCCAGCTGCGCGATGCCGGTCAGGCTGGGATGCGGGAATGCGTGTCCGCCCGCCGGGAAGCGGTCGGAATTCGGGGGGGAACCTGCGGATGCCATTAAAGCAATGCCACTAGTCGAGGCATGTATGTCGCTCAAGCACATTCGGCTGGAGGTTCGTGTTAACGCCCCTTAGGTATGGGAAGCTAAAAGCTACGGGGCTCTCGATACCATGGAATTTGCGAAGAACGTCTGGAAACTGCTGGTTGGGATCAAGGACGGCCTCTCGCTGCTGTTCCTCCTGCTGTTCTTCGCGCTGCTGTTCGCAATCCTGACCGCACGGCCCAACCCGGCGAGCGTCAAGGATGGCGCCCTGCTGCTCGACCTCGATGGCTTCATCGTCGAGGAAAAGTCACCGATCGACCCGTTCTCCGTACTCCTCTCCGGCGAAGCCCCGACCGGCGAGCACGACGTGCAGGATCTGGTCCATGCGCTGGACACCGCTGCGGAAGATGACCGGGTCAAGGCGGTCGTGCTCGACATGCGCACGTTCCTCGGCGCGGGCGCGGTGCACCTGCGCGAAGTGGGCGCTGCGCTGGACCGGGTACGCGCGGCGGACAAGCCCGTGCTCGCCTATGGCATGGCCTATTCGGACGACGGCCTGCGCCTTGCCGCGCACGCCAGCGAAGTCTGGCTCGATCCGCTGGGCGGCGCGATGATCGCCGGGCCCGGCGGCAAGCGCCTCTATTACGGCGACCTGCTCGACAAGCTCGGCGTCAATGCACGCGTGTTCAAGGTCGGCACCTACAAGTCCGCAGTCGAACCCTATCTGGGCAATTCCATGTCCGAACCCGCACGCGAGAACGCCCGCGAGCTGTACGGCGAGCTGTGGAGCGAATGGCAGGCGAGCGTGAAGAAGGCCCGCCCCAAGATCGACATCGAACGTGTCGCACAGACCCCTGCCGAATGGGTCGCATCCGCGAATGGCGACATTGCCAAGGCAGCCGTGGCAGCAGGCATGGTCGACAAGCTGGGCAGTTGGACCGCCTTCGGTGATCGCGTTGCGGAAATCGCGGGCAAGGACAAGGGCGACAGCAAGCCAGGCTCCTTCGCGCACACCGACATGTCGACCTGGCTGGCCGACAATCCGTTCGATGATAGCGGCGATGCGATCGGCGTCGTGACCATCGCGGGCGAGATCGTCGATGGCGATGCCGGCCCCGGCACCGCGGGTGGCGAACGGATCGCCGACCTTCTGGACGAGGCGCTGGACGACAACCTCAAAGGCCTGGTCGTGCGGGTCGATTCGCCGGGCGGCTCGGTGCTCGCCTCCGAAGCGATCCGTGAGGCTATCCTGCGGCACAAGGCCAAGGGCATCCCCGTCGCAGTCAGCATGGCGAATGTCGCAGCCAGCGGCGGTTACTGGGTCTCGACCCCGGCCGACCGCATCTTTGCCGAACCCGAGACGATCACCGGCTCGATCGGCATCTTCGCAGTGCTACCCACCTTCGAGAAGCTGGCCAGCAAGGTCGGCGTGAGCGCGGATGGCGTCAGCACCACGCCGCTGTCCGGCCAGCCCGATTTCGTCGGCGGCTTCAATCCGGAGACCGAGCAGATCCTGCAGGCCTCGATCGAGAACGGCTATGACCGCTTCCTTGGCATCGTCGCCAAGTCCCGCGGCAAGACGCCCGCGCAGATCGATGCGATCGGCCAGGGCCGCGTGTGGGACGGCGGCACCGCCCGCCAGAACGGCCTGGTCGACCAGTTCGGCGATCTCGACGATGCGCTGGCATGGGTCGCAGGCAAGGCCGGGCTCGAAGACGACGCCTACCACGCGCGCTTCCTCGGCAGCGAATCCAGCGAATACCAGACGCTGCTGCGTCAGCTGGTCGGCAGCGGCGATGCCAAGGCACGCGGCGGCGACCTGTTCGCGATGACCGCCCAGCGCGAGGCACAGACCCCGGCACGAATCGCACAGGATCTGCAGAAGATCATCGAAACGCCCGGAATGCGCGCCTATTGCCTCGCCTGTCCGGAGCCTTCCGGCGCGGTCCGGAACCAGCCGGACGCACGCAATGGCGACTGGCTGAACGTGCTTGCCCGTCTTTTCGGCGATTAAAGCGCTTGCGCTGAGGCGACAGGATTGGCAAATGCGCCCCTCGGCATGGCCCCGAGGGGCCGTCCGGGCGCGTAGCTCAGTGGTAGAGCACACCCTTCACACGGGTGGGGTCGCAAGTTCAATCCTTGCCGCGCCCACCATCTTTTCGACGATTTACGCAGACCGCGAAGCTGGTCCGTGAAAAGGCGGGCAGGCCTCTGCGGCCAAGCCTTGACGATTTTCTGCGTTTTCGACGAAACCCGCTCAGCTTTGCGCCCTTTCCCGAAGCGCGATAGCGCCGTCATAGACTGCGCCAGTCGGCAGTTTGAGCGGTCTCTCCTCGTTCTCTGGCCCAGACTCAGCAACCAATTGGCCGACGCTCCGATTCGAACTAGCAGCGCTCGGGAAAGGCCTTGGTTTGCGCCTCTACTCGACGCGGACCTTGCACCACGCCCGGATTCGAACCGCTCGATTCAGAGCTTCTTCCGAGCCGAACATTTGCGTCTCACCTGCCCCACCGATAGTCCAGTCGTCGTCCGAATTTATGGCGAGCGATCGATGAACGTTCCTAGCGCGTCGGGCGGCAAGGGCATCGTTGATCTCTTCTCCCCCAACTATACTGGAGTAACCGATCACGCTTGCGCGCCATAATTCGCATCGCTCCCGCATGGCGGCCACCTCACCGCGCACCCTTTCAATCTGATCCGGGTTCACCCGGTCTGACCCTCGATCGAACATTATTCGCCATTCGCCTTCAAGAAGGGAGCCCGTATCGATAACGGACATCGCGTTCGACGGCGGTCGCAGATTTGTCAGAAGACCTTCGATGGTTGCCAGTCTCTGCTCGACCGTGCGCTGCTGGGCGGCCACCTTGCGCAAGGATTCGACTTCGCCCGCTCGGATTCGCTCATTCCGACCGACCGACTCATTCGATCGGTAGGCGGCGATCAGGCCGCTGATCTTTTCGTCTATCGACACGACTTGGGCATCGAAACTGTTCGCGGCCACATCCACCATGGCGAGAAACGCGTTATCGAACTCTTCTTGGGATGCTTCGAATACCGCCCACTCGCGACACACCTTGACGGTGTGCAGAAGGGACAGAAGGTACTGATCTTTCGCCGACGAGTTCTTGAATTCCGCGCTGCGTAGCTGGAAGCCGAAACCGGCTCCCCGTCCGCCAACCGAGAAATCCTGCGAACTGGCGATCGTCTCCTCCAGACGATCGCACTCCTTTAGGCGAAGCTTCCCCTCCTCCTGCTGGAGCTCTGGCAGAGCGGCCAATTTGGTCTCGTACAGCGAGGGCGTATCGCAAGCCGCGCAAGACAGGCAGGCGGCAATGAGCATGAAGAGCCGATACATTCTCGTCCTCCAACTGACAGATTGAGCGAGTCTGCGAAATTCGGTCGGGCCGCTACTCCCTGCCGCCGACATCGGAAATGTCGATATCTAGCGCAGGCTGCGTCTGCGTTGGTTGCGCTGCCAGAACGGCAGCATCCGCCGCTGCCTTCTGCACGCAGACCACCTGGTCGCGCGATACGCGCTGTTCGCGTCGTCCGGACGCGCGGCTCAACTGATCGCTCATATGGCTTGTTATCGCTCGCCACATATAAAGCTGTCCGGTCCGCTCGCTTCTTCCGAGATACTGCACGAGCGCTCCCCGAACCCCTTGGAGGGAAACGAGCAGTTCCGGCTCTACCGCCCTCACGGACGCTCTTAGCATGCCCGCGCAGGCATCGATCCCGACAATGTTGGGAATGTCGACCGACGCGACGAGTTCGGTCAACATCACAGTATCGAAGTTATACTCGGGCAGCGCCGCGCTCACCTCGCTCGAGTTGAACGCCGCGCCTCTCTCCGCCACCAAGATTTCGCTTCTGACGCGCTGTCGTTCGCTACGGTTCTCGATCTGCCAGACATTGGGATCGAACCAGTCCTGGATGAGGAATTCCAGCTCGATTCGCTTGTCCTCGAGATTCTGCAGTTTTACCGGATCGGCCGCCCATTCATCCCTCAAGTGGCAGAAGTAGCTGTCGATCGTGTCCAGATAGGCATCCTGCATCAATCCGCCTGCGGCGGTGACCGAGTACCGGGCTCCAAGATTAACGCTGGCCGAATCCAGTTCGCCGGCTTCGGCGGCAAGTTCGTCGGCCAGCCCCTTGAAGGTATCGGCAACGAGCTTGGCCCGGACGCCTGCAGCAACCTCGGCCAGATCGACGGCATAGGCCGGTTCGCAAGATTGCCGCTCTTCGTCTTGCGCCAGTGCCGGTGATGCAAAGCCGGCCATGCCGATGACAAGCAAAAGATGTCTGAATTTGGAAAATTTCATGGAACCCCCTCCCAAGAAAATATACCGTTTATCCTATAGTGATTCGCTTTTGTTTTCTCTCTTGCACTTTATATAATTCGCGATAGATTAGATTTCTGCACAAGACTCACATAAGTCCGTCATTGCAGAGTTCGACCTCTACATCTGGATTTTCCAAGCTCGACTGCCTCTTCGGAATCTGTCGCACAGCTAGCCTAACCGCAAGTATATCGGCAATTATCTCTCGTCGGCACAGCGAGTTCGACCACTACGCACTGCAACTCGCCGTGCAGCCTGTCATATGCGGTGTCGATCACTGTCGCTTTGTTGAGGGCTTTCGGTTGAATTCCGGGCTGGCTCCGCCACACACCGGAATTGCTGGGTCTCAGTGCCTAACGCAGCCCACCATCCGGCGCGCCAATCGCCGCGTGGAACGATATGAAGGACGTTGCCAGCGCAGCCTGACTGTCGATAAGCGACTGCCGGCTCGCGATCAGCTGGCGTTGGGCATCGAGCACGTCGAACAAGGTCGCCAGGCCTTCGCGGTAAAGCGCGTCCGACTGTTCCAGCGCGGCTTCGCTCTGTTCGATCGCCTCGCTGAGCGCATCGATCCGCTGGCCATTGGCGTCCAGCGCGACGAGCGCATTCTCGACCTCACCCAGCGCTTCGAGAAATGTCAGGCGGTATTCGCCGAAGCGCGCGTCGGCCTCGGCCCGCGCCGCATCCACTTCGGCGCGCCTGCGGCCTCCGTCGAACAGCGGCAGATCGAGCGCGGCGCCGATGCTGGCGATGAATTCGTCGAGGATGCCGCCGATACTGCCATCGCCCAGCGTCACGCTCGCCGGAATGGTCAGCGATGGTCGCAGATCGGCCTGCTCGACCCCGACGATTGCAGAAGCGCGCAGAAGCGCCGCCTCGGCGGCGAGCACGTCGGCCCGGCGGCGGAGCAAGTCCGCAGGAGTGCCCGCTGGCGGCCCGCCAGCATAGTCGGGAATCGTGTGTTGACCCGGTGCAGGCTCCGGAGTGAACAGCCCCGGCGACTGCCCCAGCAGGATCGCCAGACGGTTGGCGGCGCCCGCGCGCGCAATCTCGATCAGGCCGCGCCGCGCGCGCGTCTGCGCGAGGTCTGCCGCCGCGCGGCGCACATCGAGATTGGCGGCAAGCCCCGCCTCGAACCGCAGGGTCACGATCCTGAGTGTGCGTTCCTGCAACTCGGTCGATTGCGCGAGTAGCTCCAGCTGCGCGCCGGTGCGGCGATATTCGATATATTGCGCCGCGATCGCAGCGGCGACCAGCCTGCGCTGATCGGCGAGGATATACTCCGCCTGCGCATAGTCGGCGGCGGCGGCGCGGATCTGCGCCGAGAGCCGCCCCGAAATATCCGGATCGAACGTGCCCAGCAGACCGATGCTGGCGGAATCGCTGTCGGAGGTGCCGAGGCCGATGGCCGCATCCGCTGCGCCGTCGAGGCGCGGCAAGCGATCCGCACGCTCCGCCTGCAGCAGCGCATCCGCCGCGCGCAGCCGGTCGCGCGCGATAGCGATGTCGAGGTTGGCGGCGAGGCCTTGCTCGACCAGATCGTCGAGCACAGAATCCCCGAACCCCTGCCACCAGTTCTCCGCCACCCCGCTGGGCGGCAAATCTCCCGCATAGGCCTGCGGCGCGATAACCGGGCGGTCGACCGGATAGGGATCGAGCGAGGCACAGGCCGACAGCGCCGTGGCCGCCGACAGGAGAGTGAGGCTGCGGATCATGCGGGCGCCACCGTCATGTCCTCGTCCAGCGAATCGATCTCCTCGCGCAGCTTGTCGAGGTCGACGCTGCGCGGCTGGCCGAAGCGGGCGATGGCGAGATAGAGTACCGGCGTCAGGAACAGCGTGAAAATGCTCGCAATGCCGAGTCCGCCGAAGATTACCCAGCCGATCGACTGGCGTGCCTCGGCCCCCGCTCCGCTGGCAAGGATCAGGGGCAGTGCGCCGATTACCGTCGAGATCAGCGTCATGGTGATCGGACGCAGGCGGATCGCGGCGGCTTCCTCCACCGCTTCGCGCACGCTGCGGCCCTGATGGCGCAGCTGGTCCGCGAACTCGACGATCAGCACCCCGTTCTTGGCCATAAGGCCGATCAGCATCACCAGCCCGATCTGCGAATAGATGTTGAGCGATACGCCCGACAGGAACAGCGCGAACACAGCTGCCGCCAGCGCAAAGGGCACTGTGAGCAGCACCACAAGCGCGCTCGTGAGGCTTTCGAACTGCGCGACCAGCACCAGGAACACGATGGCAAGGGCAAAGCCATAGGTCAGCGCCAGCGCGTTGGAGCTTTCCTCAAGGCTTTCCGCATCGCCTTGCAGCAGCATGTCGATATCCTCGGCCACCGTCTCTTCGGCCAGTCGCTCAATCTCGTCGACCGCGTCGCGCAGGGGAGTGCCCGCCGCGATGTCGGCATCGACCTCGATCGCACGGCGCTGTTCGGTCCGGTCGAGTTCGGCGGCAATCCCCTCCTCGACGATCGTGGTAAGCGCCGACAGCGGCACCAGAGTGTTGCCGCCCGCCGCACCGCCCGATCCGCGAACATAGAGATTGCGCAGATCGTTGGGGTTGGTCACGCTGACCGCCTGCGCGGTAAGGAAGATCGGCACCGCCTGATCGCCTACGTTCAAATCGACCAGTTCCTCTCCGCCAACCATCGCCCGCAGCGTCTGCGACAGGTCGTCCAGATCCACGCCCAGGTCCGACGCGCGCTGACGATCGATCCGAACCGAAAGCTGCGGCTGGGTGGGTTGATAGGAGATTTCCGCGTTCGAGAGGATGTCCGATTGCGTGTCGATCGCGGTCGCCAGCGCATCTGCACTCTCATAAATCCGGTCATATTCGGGGCCGGTCAGCGCGACCTCGAGCCCCTCGCCCCCGCCGCCGAAGCTGAGCGTGCCACGCCCCCGGGCGCTGGTGCGCGACCCCGGGATTTCCGCCAGCGGGCCATTCAGTTCTTCCACGATCTCGGTCTGGCTGCGGTCCCGCTCGCCCCAGTCGGCCAGCTGCGCGGTCACCCGCACCCGGTTGGGATCGTAGCGGCCGACAATGGAAAAGGTGCTCTCGATCTCGCCGCTGTCGAGATAAGGCTGGAGCACCTGCTCGATCTCGTCCAGCTCGCGGTCCATGAAAGCGAGGCCGACGCCGTCGGGGCCGGTCGCGTCGACCGTGACGACCCCGCGATCCTCGTCCGGCACCAGTTCGTTGTCGAGCTGGGTGTAGAGGAACCCGGCGAGCCCCGCGATCAGCACCGAGCCGATGATCGTCGCACGCGGCGCGTCGAGCGCGCGCTTCAAAAGGCGGTCATAGCGCCCGGTGACGGCGGTGCCGAAGCGCGACAGGCGGCTCTTGCTCGCTTCATCGCCGTCCGCTTCATCACTGGTCAGATCGAACTTCGCGGCGAGCGCGGGCACCAGCGACAGCGCGACGAAGCTGGACAGGATCACCGCAACTGCCAGCACGAAGCCGAATTCACGGAACAGCCGCCCGGTCTCCGACGGCAGAAAGCTGATCGGCACGAAGACCGAGACGAGCACGGCGGTGGTCGCAACGACGGCAAAGAACACCTGCCGCGTGCCGACGACCGCCGCAGCGCGCCTGCCAAGACCCTTGTTCTGCAACCGCTGGCAGTTTTCCAGCACCACGATCGCGTCGTCGACGATCAGCCCCGTCGCCAGCACCAGTGCCAGCAGGGTGAGCAGGTTGATCGAAAAGCCCATCAGCCAGATGCCCGCGATCACGCCGACCAGTGCGACGGGAATGGTCGTGCTGGGGACCATCGTGGGCCGCCACGCGCGGAAGAAGATCAGCATGGTCGCGACCACGACCAAAATGGTGAAGCCGAGTGTGATCAGCACCTCGCGCACCGAAATGCGGATGAACTCGGCATCGTCGGACACGATCTGGACCTCGACATCGTCGAACCGCCGGTTGACCCGCTCAACAGCCTGCCGGATCGAGTCAGAAATCTCGATCGTGTTGGAACTGGCCTGTCGCACCACGCCCAGGCCGATGATCGGCCGCCCGTCCAGCCGCACGAAGTTGCTGGCATTGGCGGGCGCGAAACCGGCCTGCGCGACATCTCCGATCCGCACATTGCCGCTCACGATCACATTCTCGATCCGCTCCGGCTCGGTCGCGCTGGCATCGGCGCGCACGACGAGGCTCTGCGCGTCGGAGCGGAACGAGCCGACCGGCACGTCGAACGGGGCATTCTCCAGCGCATCGGCGACATCGGTCAGCGTCAGGCCGAAGCGGTTGAGGCGCAGCGGATCGACCGCGACGCGCATCTGCCGCTCGCGCGCGCCGAACGGATCGATGCTGGCCACGCCCTCGGCAGTCAGCAGTTCGGGAATGATGTCGTTGTCGACCAGCCGGGTCAGTTCGGCCTGGTCGTAGGCGTCGCTCAGCACCGCGAGCGTCATGATCGGCTGCGCGTCCTGATCGGCCTTCACCACCGTCACCTGCTCGACCCGCTCGGGCAGGTCGCGCTGAGTCCGGCTGACCGCCTCGCGCACGTCGGTTGCCGCAGTGTCGAGGTCGACGCCGGGGTTGAACTCGACCCGGATGCGCGAATTGTTCTCCTCGCTCGACGAGCTGATCTGGCGCACGCCCGAAACGCGCGCGACCGCATCTTCAAGGATGCTGGTAACCTCGGCGTCCATCGTTTCGGGTGCGGCGCCGGGCAGGCTGGCGGTGACCGAGACGATCGGCCGGTCGACATTGGGCAGCTCGCGCACCTCCACGCCGATCAGCGCGGCGATCCCCGCGATCACGATCAGCAGATTGAGCACACCGATCAGCAGCGGTCGCTTGACCGCCAGCATGGGCAGGTCGAACCTAGTCGTCATCGCCGCCGCGCGTCGGGGCCTGCTCGACGCGGACATCCTGTTCGGCCTGGCGTGCCTGGCGCACGAGGCGGATCTCCTGCCCGTCGCGTACCTTCTGCACGCCTTCCACGATCACCCGGTCGTTGCGGGCGATCCGCCCATCGACGAACACCCGGCCAGCGCGGCGCGAGGTGATGGTGACGGGCACGCGCACCGCCTTGCCCTCGCGCACGAGGAACAGGTGCGATCCCTCCCCACCCCACACGATCGCCTCTTCGGGCACGGCGGCGCGCATCGTGCCGCTCTGGGTGAACTGGACGCGGAAGCTCATGCCGGGGCGCAGCTTGTCGTCGCGATTGGGGATGGCGGTGCGCACGATGAAATCGCGGCTGTCCTGCGAAACGCGGTTGTCGGTCGCGACCACCTCTGCCTCGATCGTGCGTCCGGGTTCGGAGAATGGCGTCACCTCCACCGTGTCGCCCGGGCTCAGGTTCGCGAAGACCTCTTCGGGCGCGGGAAAATCGACATAGAGCGTGCCGCGCTGGTCGATCTGCGTGATCGGGGTAGAGTCGTTGACGCGGTCACCCGCATCGACATCGGTCAGTCCAACATGGCCGGAGAACGGCGCGCGCACCGTGCGATCGGCCAGCGCTGTCTGCGCCTGGCGCAATTGCACACGCGCCGCGGCGAGCGCAGTTTCGCCCGCCTCGATCTGACTTTCGGAGATGGCGCCCGTGTCCTCGATCCGGCGATAGCGGCCCAGCAACTGGCTCGCCTCGCGCACCGAGACCTGCGCCGCTTCGACATCCAGCCGTTCCGCCCGGTCGTCCAGCTGCAGCAGCGGCGCGCCTTGCCGCACGTAGTCGCCGGCGCTGAACAGCACGCGGGTGACGCGGCCCGCGGTCTCAGGAAAAAGCTCGGCAGAAGTTGCCGCGCGGGCCGTGCCGATGGCTTCCACCTGCGACATCTCGGGAACAAAGCGCACCTCCTGCGCAACGACCGGCACTTCCTCGGCCGTTCGCTCGTCCTCCGCACCGGCGCAGGCAGCGAGCAGCAGGCCGATGCTGACGAGCACGAATATTCTGAGATCAAGCCGGGGCATCGCCTTCCTGTCTATGGGAGTAGGTGTGTCGGCGAAAGGCTTTTCGGGTTCGCGGCCCTGCTTCCAACGCCGGACACGGCACAGGATGCGAAAGAGCCGATTCGAAACGGCTCGAATTGAACGTGGTTCTTTGCGCCCGGTAGGTAAGCACGTTCCGGCGCCCTTGCCGCGCTGCCCGCAAGCTTGCAGATGTCGCGGGTCGCGATCGCTCGCGTAGATGGATCGGCCCCTTTTCGCACGGGTCTGAAGTCGTCACGAACCGGTCACATGATGACGGCACGGCTGCGCGGCGAAGAGGTCGATCCAGCCATGCGCAAGGTCAATATCCTGCTGACCGGGGAACTGCCCGGCCCCAGCCCGCAGAGTGCGGCGGGGGAGATGTTCGATTTCCAGAAGATCGGCCCCGGCGGCCCGTCCGCGCTGGTCGACGGGCCGACCTGGATATT
>Ga0208057_1000803_pt1 | contig 11286 bp, 9 predicted proteins | sample DeeseametaMP1649_FD_184183 | JGI IMG/M metagenome (GOLD analysis project Ga0208057, IMG submission 184183) | Marine microbial communities from the Deep Pacific Ocean - MP1649 (SPAdes) | ecosystem: Environmental > Aquatic > Marine > Oceanic | place: North of Tokelau, South Pacific Ocean...
CCGCCCACCGGCGCGCACCCTGTCGCGGCGCGGTCGAGCAAGCCGAGGGCACGAAACTTCGTGGCAGGTAACATGCCCGCTGTGCCGGGAAGGATCGTCCCGGCACTGAGATGCTTGTCGGTGACGAAGATACCGGTACCTGCCCGGCTTGCCGGCAACCATGTGCCCGCCGGGGCAAGCGCCAAGATGATTTCGCCATCCGGGGCCGTGGTAGCCACGACAATGTCACCCTGCCCCGACAGACCGATCCGATGCCCTCCGGCCAGCATGGCTTCTGCAACCGGCACAGCCGCCAGCAGACGGCTGCCCTCAGGTGCCAGGCGGGCCTCCTGCAGAGAAACGACCACATCGACACCTGGCGTAGCGGAGGCGACTGCCGAGCGGGACGCGCCTGCATCGGCAATCAGCCGCATCGCCATTTCAGCTGTGCCTGCATGACCGGATAGCCGCGCTGCGATGGTCGAAGAGTTGGCTTCAAGCGCACCCAGAAGCGTGGAGTCGGCCGTCTGGCGCTCTTCCCAGGCCTTCAGGCCAAGTGCGCCTGCCAGCAACAGGATAATCGCAATGATCGTCCATTTCAGCCGCCGGTCATCGCGACTGGGGACTCCCGCAGCGACAGTATCCGTTTGCGGAGGGATAACCGACTTGGACAAGGTGCTTCCTGTGCCGATTCCTTAGAAAAACAAGGGCTCAGCTTTGGTTTTCTATCGTAATCCTTGCCCAATTCTTAACAAAGGTACAGATTTCGTTAACCCAGAAAACGGGTTCCGCCGCCTAGCTCAGCGCGCGGGACACGATATCTGCAGAATTCTTTGACAAATCAGCAGCTTGCAGACGGCGGAGGCAGGCTTCTGCCTCTGCCTTCGCCTTCGGCTCCAGAATGCGCCACTGTTCAAACGCAGTCAGCAGACGGGCACCGAGCGCAGGGTTCACCTTGTCGGCCTTAAGGATAATGCCTTCGATGACTTCATATCCAGAGCCGTCCGGCGCGTGAAACCCGGACAGATTCTGCATTGCAAAAGCCGCCGCGACCGAGCGGACGCGATTGGGGTTGCCCATGTCGAAATCCGGATGCGCCGCCAGTTTTGAAACGGTTGCGGCATCACCGGTACCCGCCTGTACGCCAAACCATTTGTCCATGACCAGCGGGTTGGATTTCCACGTCCTCTCGAAATCGGCCAGTGCAGTCTCCCGCGCCGCGCCTTCCAGCCCTGCCAGGCCGCGCAACGCAGCGAGCTTCTCGGTCATGTTGGTGGCGGCGTTATAGAGACCCAGAAGGCGCTCACCCGCTTCGTCGTGGCCTGATGCTGCCAACAGGTTGATCAATGCCGTGCGCAGGGCGCGTTCACCCGCCTGCTCTGCTCCCGGATCATAAGGTTCCAGGGAAGACTTGGCGAGAATGTCATCCACAAAATCGGAGAGTTTGCTGTAGAGGGCTGCCTGCAATTTCTTGCGCGCGGTGTTCAACGCCACAGGGTCAGCCGGCTGACGTTCCTGGAACAGTTCACCCACATCCGGCAGGCGTGTCAGGAGCGACGCGAAGGCCGGGTCGTCCACCGCGCCGCGAATAGCCACAGCCATCGCTTCGACAAGCGCATCATCCGGCTCTGCCTGCGATCCTTCGGACAGGGCCAGAATTTCTTGCTTGGCGAGGTTCTGCACACTGTCCCATTGATTGAACGGGTCCGTTTCCAGTCGGATCATCGCGAGTTGGTCATCGCGGCTGAGCGCTCGCTTGATGCGTACCGGCGCGGTAAAGTCGCGATTGATCGACACCAGAGGGCGTTCAGATCCTTCCGGCAGGTCGAAGGTCATGGTCAGTTCTTCATCTTCCAGAAGCGTGATCCATTCAGCCATGTTGCCTTCATCGTCGATCAACGCCATTTCCATCGGGATCAGCATCGGCTTCTTGGCTGGTTGGCCGGGTGTTGCTGGCGTCTTCTGTTTCAGCGTGACAGCAATCTCGCGCGTTTCCGGATTCCAGCTTTCTTCCATCGTGACTTCTGGCGTTCCGGCTTGCGAATACCAAAGTCGGAACTGAGCGAAGTCCTGCTCGCTGACTTCTTCGAAACAGGCATAAAAATCCTCGATGGTGACGGCCTGTCCATCATGACGGTCGAAATAGAGGTCCATGCCTTTGCGATAGGTTTCCTCACCGAGCATCCGGCGCAGCATGCCAATTATCTCCGCGCCCTTTTCATAGACCGTGGCCGTGTAGAGATTATCGATGGCCCCATAGGTGGTCGGGCGCACCGGGTGCGCCAATGGGCCGGCATCCTCGGCAAACTGGCGTGCGCGCAAGCGGATGACGTCCTTTATCCGCTGCACTGGGCGCGAGCGCATGTCGGCAGAAAAATTCTGATCACGGAAAACCGTCAGGCCTTCCTTGAGGCACAACTGGAACCAGTCTCGACACGTGATCCGGTTGCCAGTCCAGTTGTGGAAATATTCATGGGCGACGATGCTTTCGATGGCCTCGAAATCTGCGTCGGTCGCGGTGTCTTCGTCAGCCAGCACATAGGCCGAGTTGAAGATGTTCAGACCTTTGTTCTCCATGGCGCCGAAATTGAAGTCGCGCACAGCCACGATATTGAACACGCCGAGATCATACTCCCGGCCATAAGTCTCCTCATCCCATTTCATTGAGCGTTTGAGGCTGTCCATGGCCCAGGCCGCACGATCCGCATCGCCCTTGTCGACATGAATTGCCAGATCAATGGTCTTGCCGCTCATGGTGGTGAACTGATCAGAGTAGACATCATAATCGCCAGCGCAGAGCGCAAAGAGATAGGCCGGCTTCTTGTGCGGATCATCCCATACCGCAAAGTGACGACCATCATCCACATCGCCTGCCTCGCCCGGCGTACCGTTCGACAGCAGGATGGGATAGGTCGCCTTGTCGGCCGTCATGCGCACGGTGAAGCGGCTCATCACATCCGGACGGTCGGGATAAAACGTAATGCGACGGAATCCGATGGCTTCGCACTGGGTGCAGAAACGGCCGCCTGACATATAGAGACCCGACAGCGCAGTGTTCTTTGAGGGCGCGATCTCGACTTCGGTAACCAGCGTAAACGCGTCTGGCACCTCTGCCAGCGTCAGTCCGGTCTCCGTCAGCTGGTAAGCATCATCCGGCACTGCAACGCCATCAATTGCGATCGACTTCAACTCCAGCGCTTCGCCGTCAAGCTCCAGGGGCGCGTTCGCGTCACCTGTCCGGCGGACCTTCAGATCGGCGCGCACCCGCGTCGCATCCGGATGAAGGTCAAACCTCAGATCCACCTGCTCGATTTCGAAGGGATAGGACGAATAATCCGACAATTGAACGGCAATGGGGGCTTCAGTGCGCATGTTTTCTCCGGCAAACAGGATTTCAGTCTTTCAGTTAGGGAGTCTGGCTGGCAACGTCGAGGGCTAGCGCCCATGCGTCTGCAGATATCAACCCGAATGGCGAGGCCTGATGCGCGCACTTCTGTCTCATCCCCTCATCCGCAGTCTGGCGGGGCTTGCCGCATTCGGACTGGCGATCATTATCGCAGTCTATTCCCTTGTCCCGGTCAGTGAGGCCCCTGCTCCGCAATTGTCGGACAAGATCAAACACTTTGCAGCCTACACCGCCCTAGCCGCGTCGCTCTCGGTGGCGTTCGGGGTGGACCCACGCCCGGCTGCTTTGGCGTTCAGCATATCAGCCTTGTTCGGTATCGGGCTTGAGATTGCGCAAATGCTTGGCGAGGCCGGACGCGAGGGGTCCTGCCTTGACGTTGCGGCCAATCTGGGCGGCGCGCTGGTCGGAGTTCTTGTTGTCGGGGTACTTGGTCGACAGGGGCGGCTATTCAGCCGCGACCGTCGCTGAATCTGCCTCAGCCGCGTCATCCAGCTGATAGACAAAGCGCAGGATCGATGCGCAACGCTGGGCGACCTGCTTGAGTTCGGACGGGCAGTCATCCGGTTTTTCCTGACAGAAGTCCGCGATCTGACGTACGGTCTGCAACAAGTCCGGCGTGCAGGCGATCATGCGGGCCTGATGCTCGATACGTTGCGGGTCGCGATCATATTCGCCGCCCGTGACGCGCCAACCGCCCTGGTCATCTTCATCCGTCACAACCACGGGATAGGTCCCGACATCACTGATGCCGAGGCCACCAATACTGGCCCGCCATTTCGCGCGGCGGCGAGCGATATGCCAGTGCTCCAGCAGGGAATCGTCGTCATCCGGGCGCAGGACATGCGAATCCCTCGCCAAGCTCTCTTCAGCCGCCAGTTCATGAGACTGGAAACTGCGTCCCAATCCGCACTCATAGGTCACGCGGAGCGGTTCATCCACATCCTTGACCCAATGCGGCACGACTTTTTCGATCAGCGCCCACGTTCCGACGGGCTTCACGAAGACGCGCTGCGATTTGTGAAATAACGCCTTGGCCATCAGTTGCTCCCGAATTCAGACGTGATTTTTGCCATCTGGGCCTTTCAACGCAGTGAAACCGATCGATGAAATTTGACCTACCGGCACGATTTCCCACCAAAAGTGGATTTTCGCGTTTCCGTTGGGTGACGGGTTTCCGCGCACGTAAACCGCGCTATTTTGCTCATCATTGAAGAAAAAGAGTGGCCCGACCGGCCACAAAGGGGAGCGCAAGCGACATGAACTTCGACTTTTCCGAAGACCAGAAATTTCTCGGCAATGAGGCCCGCAAATTCCTCGAAGCCGAATGCCCCATGACGGCCGTCCGTCTGGTGTTGAATGACGACGATGTCAGCCACAATGAAACTGTCTGGAACAAGGTAGTGGAAATGGGCTGGCTCGGCACGGCCATCCCGGAAGAGCATGGCGGCCTCGGCTTGGGCCTGCTCGAAGTGTGCGTGCTGGCAGAAGAAATGGGCCGCGTCCTCGCTCCGGTTCCGTGGGCCTCTACCGTCTACTTCTTCACCGAAGCGCTGAAGCTGGCTGGCTCGAATGAGCAACAGGCCGAAATCCTCCCGCGTATCGTCAGCGGTGATGTAGTGGGCTGCTACGCCGCCAGCGAAGGCCCTGGAAATCCAGCAGCGGATACGCTGAAAACGACCTTCGACGGCTCCACGCTTTCGGGCACCAAGGTCCCGGTCACCGATGGCGATATCGCAACGCACGCCATTGTGCTGGCCAAGGAAGGCTCCGGCGCGAGCTTGGTCCTGGTCGACCTGACCGGCGAAGGCGTGACCCGCAAGACGCTCCAGACACTGGACCCAACCCGCAGCCATGCCGAGATCGTCTTCGACAAGGCACCGGCCACGCGTCTTGGAAACGCGGGCGACGGCGAAATGCTGAATGACCAGGTCCTGGATCATGCGGCTGTCCTGCTCGCCTTCGAACAGCTGGGCGGCGCCTCCCGCGCCCTCGAAATGGCAACCGACTATGCCAAGGAACGCTACGCCTTTGGACGCCCCATTGGTGGCAATCAGGCGATCAAACACAAGCTCGCTGAAATGTATGTGAAGAACGAGGTTGCTCGCTCGAACTGCTTCTACGGCGCATGGGCCGTCTCGACGGGTGCCGCCGAACTGCCGGAAGCCGCCGCCGCGGCGCGCATTGCAGCATGCGAAGCCTTCTGGTTCGCGTCCAAGGAAAACATCCAGACCCATGGCGGCATGGGCTTTACATGGGAGGTGGACTGCCACCTCTTCTATCGCCGCGCCAAGCTGCTGGCCGTTCAGGCCGGAGCGCCCAAAGTGTGGAAAGAAAAACTCGTCCGCACCCTTGAAAACAAGAATGCCGCCTAAGGAGGAATGACTCATGGACTTCAATGACACCAAAGAAGAAGCCGAATTCCGCGCCGAAGCTCGCGCTTTCCTCGGCAAGCACCTCGAGCCCAAGGGCGACAAGCCGCTGCGCCAGCGCGTGGATGGCAGCGAATTCATGAAACTTGCCAAGCAATGGCAGAAGACAAAATCCGAAGGCGGTTATGCCCAGATCACCTGGCCGAAAGAGATCGGCGGGCGCGGCGGCACGCCGATGCAGCAGGTCATCTGGAACCAGGAAGAAGGCAAGTTCGACGCGCCGACCGGCCCCTTCACCATCGGCCTCGGGATGTGCATCCCGACCGTCATCGCGTTCGGCTCCGACGAGCACAAGAAACGCTATGTCGGCAAGGCGATGAAGGGCGAGGAAATCTGGTGCCAGCTCTTTTCCGAGCCTTCCGCCGGGTCTGACGTTGCGGGACTGAAGACCCGCGCCGTCAAGGATGGCGACGAATGGGTCATCAACGGCCAGAAGGTCTGGACCTCCGGCGCACACTATTCCGATTACGGCATCCTGCTGACCCGGACCGACCCGAGCGTGCCGAAGCACAAGGGCCTGACCATGTTCATCGTGGACATGAAACAGGCTGGCGTCGAAGTGCGCCCGATCCACCAGGCATCTGGTGGTCGCGAGTTTAACGAAGTCTACTTCACGGATGTCCGCATCAAGGATTCCGACCGTCTCGGCGAAGTCGGTCAGGGCTGGAAAGTGGCCATCGTCACACTGATGAACGAGCGCCTTGCCGTGGGCGGTTCCCCTGGCCCGGACTGGGCGGAGATCATGGCCTATGCCAAGGAAGCCGGCACCATGTCTGATCAGGCTTTCCGCGAGAAACTGGCCGACTGGTATGTTGCCGCGCAAGGCTACAAGCTGACCAAGTTCCGCACGCAGACGGCCCTATCACGCGGCCAGACACCGGGACCGGAAAATTCGATCGGCAAGATCATCACCGCCAACCACCTTCAGGACATTTGCAACTCGGCCATCGAGATGCAGGACCATTACGGCATCCTGACGGATTCAGATCGCATGCCTGCTGATGCGATCTTCCAGCAAAGCTTCATGTGGGCCCCCGGCCTGCGCATTGCAGGCGGCACGGATGAGATCCTGAAAAACATCATCGCCGAACGCGTTCTGGGCCTGCCCCAGGATGTCCGCGTGGACAAGGACATTGCGTTCGACCAGATGAAAAGCGGCTAGATCAAGCCTCAGGCTTGTCTGCGTGAGCGTTGATGTACTGGCTGACGAAGGCCGCCACATCGTTCACGCAGGCCCGGCCTGCTTCGCCCAGCGCCTTGGCACGGTCTGCATTGGACCCGCCAGTGGCACTGGCAGAATTCGAGACCACGATCTGGTCCAGCACATCTCGCGATCCACCGTCCATGAGCGTCGCGCGCACGCGGCACCGTCCGGTCGTGCCGGACAAGGTGAAATCCGTTACCTGCCAGGAAAGCTCATAGGGCGCTGAAGCTCCCGTCTCGGGCGCAATCGCCTTGCCTGCGCCCTGCCCCTGCAACGCGTCCAGCATCGCCATCTGCATCAGGCGTGTCGACGAATCCGTCCATTCCACGTTCGGCACCAAACGTAGCGCACCACTGGAGTCTTCCGCCGCAATCGCCCGACCGGCTACGAGGCGTGACGCATCCGGCTCACGAATGAGAACAGACGCATCCAAATCGTAGGTTGTTTCCATCGGCGCAAAGCGATAGAGGCCCTGTGGCACCTTTGGCTCTGGCAAGACAGACACACATGCTGCGAGGCTACAGGCCGCAAGGCCAGTCATAAGAACACGGATCATCTAGCGGCTCTCCTCATATGGGGCCGGGTCACCGACCACGAAGCCCTGGGGGTTTTGTTCCAATTCACGCGCGACCCGGTCGAGGCGGTTGATCAACAGGCGCAAATCTCGGCTGGCAAGACGCGCGTCGACCAGCGCGCCTGTGGCCGGGCCTTCGATGGCGTCTGTCGCCGCAAGTACCGCGAGATTGCTCTGCTCCACCGTCTTGTTCGCACTGGCAGCCACTTCGCGGATTTCGGCGACCAGCGCATTGGCCTGCGAGCCGAACTCGGTCATCTGGCTGTCTGCATTCGTCCCGAAAGATTCCAGCGACGCAGAGGCCGCTTCAAAGCGCGCGCTCGCCGCCGACACATCTTTCAGCGTCTGGGTCGCTTGCGCCATCGTGCCATCGGAGGCGGCGAGTTGCCCGCTGAGTGTTTCGATGTTGCGGATCGTGGCTGACAGGGACTCAATGTTCTCATCCGTGAGGATCAGGTTCACCCGCTCAATGGTCCGGTTGGCCTTGCCGAGCACTTCGGCGCCACCGGCAAAAATTTCGTCGAGTTGTGTCCGCTCGGCCTTGATGACGGGCACGGGCTGACCCGGCCGCGCGCGCAGAGGTGCTGCCTTGGGTGAGCCTGCCGTGATCTGAACAAATGTGATGCCCGTAATGCCGGCCAGCTGGATAGAGGCCGTAGAATCCACTTTCACAGGGGTTTCCGCGTCCACACGTATCCGGGCCCGCACTTTGGACTGATCCCCCCGGTCGATCCGCACCCAGGAGACCTCACCCACCTTGATGCCGATATAGCGCACCGAAGCCCCCTGCTCCAGCGAGACCGGTCCCTCGAAGACAATATCATAGGCTTCAAAGTCCTGCCGGAACTGGGACTGGCCCAGCCACAACGTGAATACCGCCACGGCCATCGTGGCGATCAGGACGAATGCTCCGATCAGGGCGTAATTCGCTCGCGTTTCCATCGTCTCCGGGTCCTCTTCTAGTGTCCCGTCGCGGCCCGCCCACGCGGACCTCCGAAATATTCCTGGACCCACGGATGATCGAAGGCCCGTAATTCATCAATTGTGCCGACTGCCAGCACGCGTTTCTCGCCCAACACGGCAATCCGGTCACAAGTTGCCTGCAGCGTATCCACATCATGCGTCACAAGGAAGACCGTCAGGCCCAATGCGCGTTGCAGCTGTCGGATCAGCGCATCGAAATTGGCTGCTGTGATCGGGTCGAGCCCGGCGGTAGGTTCATCCAGAAACAGGAGTTCCGGGTCGAGTGCCAAGGCCCGCGCAAGGGCCGCGCGCTTGCGCATGCCACCTGACAGATCGGACGGGAACTTTGGGCCGGCATCCCCATGCAGGCCCGCCATCAGAATTTTCATGTCCGCCAGTTCGCGGCATAGCTGCGGCGAGAGGTCGGTGTGCTCCTTCATGGGCACCATGACATTCTCGCGCACGGTGAGGTTCGAGAACAGTGCGCCGTCCTGGAACATGACGCCCCAGCTGCGCTCCACGGCGGCGCGCTCGTCCGGGTCGAGTGTCTCCAATCGCTTGCCGAACACTTCAATACTGCCCGCCGAAGGTTCCTTCAGGCCAGTGATCGCGCGCAAAAGCACAGACTTGCCACAACCCGATGGGCCGATGACGCCGATGATCTCGCCGCGACGAATATCAAGATCAAGGTGCTCGTGTACGACATGAGACCCATAGGCGGTCTTCAGGTCACGCACGCGGATGATGATTTCGTCGGTCAAATGCCCATCTCCATATAGAAGATGGCGAACAGGGCATCGATCACGATGATCGAGAAGATGGCCTGCACAACCGATGTGGTTGTCTTGCTGCCAAGCGACTGGACGCTGCCACCCACATTCAGGCCCTGACGGCAGGCAATAAGCGCCACCACGAACCCAAACACCGGAGCCTTGGACATGCCAACCCAGAACTGGTCCGACGGCACGTTCGACTGAAGACGGTCAAGGAAGAGTGCCGGATTGATGTCCAGTGCCAGCCAGCCAACGATGACGCCGCCTGCAGTGCCTGCAAGCGTGCCTACAAAGGCGAGTACCGGCGTGGCCACAACCATCGCAATGATACGCGGCGCGACCAGCACATCCATCGGCTTCAGGCCGAGTGTCTGCATGGCGTCGATTTCCTGGCGCATCTTCATCGTGCCGATTTGCGCCGTGAACGAGGAATTGGTCCGCCCCGCCAGAACGATGCCGGTCATGATGACCCCAAGCTCGCGCAGCATGGCAAAACCGATCAGCTCGACCACAAAGATTTCAGAGCCCAGGTCGCGCAGGGTTGTCGCGCCAATGAAGGCCACCACCATACCGACAAAGAAAGAGAGAAACGCGATGATTGGCATCGCATCGAGACCAGCCTCTTCAAGCACAGAGACAATAGAGGTCCAGCGCAACTTCCAGGGCGTCAGGACAAGTCGAAATGTCGTCACCAGCGTCTCACCGAGAAAGGCCAACGTGTCCTTGGCTTCGCCCAGCATGTTCATGAAACCGCGGCCGGTCCGCTCAAGCATATCGACCAGTCCGCCGTGTGGCGGCCGCTTGGGCTCTTCCACATCGGTCACGGCATGCACCTGGCCGATCAGGTTTTCGGCGTTGGAATGGTTGCCCTCGATTCGGGCAGGCGCTTCTGACAATTGTCGCAGCGTGCGGTCAATGACAAAGGCGCCGGCGGTGTCGAGCTTGCCGAGCGCCGCAGCGTCCAACACGAGCGCGCCCTCATGGGCCTCCAAATCGCGCAAACCGTCGTCCACGGCTTGAACCGTGCGCACGGTCCAGTCCCCCGAGACACGGAGGACGGTCTGTTCGCCGCTGGTTTCCAGCGCGAATTCGGGGATGCTAGGGTTCGCCATTCAATTGCTTTTCTACCTGACCACCCTATCCAAACATGCTTAAGACCTGAAAAGCATGATTGTTCAAATTTCACCTATTGGGACCATACATGGGCCAGCGAACACTTGAAATTACTGATGTTTCTTCACCCCTGAAGACGGCGTTTACCATTTCACGCGGCGCCAAGACCAGCGCGGATACAATTCGGGTCACCATCCGCGAGGGCGAGGCGGTCGGACGGGGTGAATGCGTGCCCTACCCGCGCTATGGCGAAACCCAGATCGGGGTACATGCAGCGATCGAAGCCCGTCGGGCTCAGATCGAAGGCGGTCTCAGCCGGGAGGCCTTGCAGACCGCCATGCCCGCTGGCGCTGCCCGGTGCGCCGTCGACTGCGCCTTGTGGGATCTGGAAGCCAAACTGACCGGCACACCTGTGTGGAAACTGGCGGGCCTTCCCGAACCCAAGCCGATCGAGACTGCGGTTACGGTCAGCCTCGACACGGCGGACGCAATGGCCGAGGCCGCGCGCTCAACGCCCAGCCGTTTGCTGAAGCTGAAACTGGGCGGACCGGAAGACCTTGAACGGATCGAAGCAGTTCATGCGGCCCGTCCCGATGCCCGCTTGATCGTGGATGGCAATGAAGGTCTGCTGCCAGAACAATTCCCTGCCATCGTAAAGCGTGCCGCAGACCTGGGCGTGGTCCTGATCGAACAACCCTTTCCGGCTGGCAAAGACGAGGCCTTGCTAAGGTGGCCCGGCGCAGTATCCGTATGCGCAGACGAAAGCGCCCATACGAGCGCCGAGATCCAGGAACTCGCCCGCCGCTACGATGCGGTCAACGTGAAGCTCGACAAGACCGGCGGGC
>Ga0208057_1000810_pt1 | contig 11208 bp, 10 predicted proteins | sample DeeseametaMP1649_FD_184183 | JGI IMG/M metagenome (GOLD analysis project Ga0208057, IMG submission 184183) | Marine microbial communities from the Deep Pacific Ocean - MP1649 (SPAdes) | ecosystem: Environmental > Aquatic > Marine > Oceanic | place: North of Tokelau, South Pacific Ocean...
CCTCGAAGCTGATGTCTTCCACCAGCCGCTCCATCACCGTCTGCAGGCGGCGGGCGCCGATATTCTCGACCGCCTCGTTCACCTGCGCGGCGATCTTGGCGACCTCGCGCACCGCCTCGTCCGTGATGTCGAGCGTGACCTTCTCGGTCCCGATCAGCGCGGTGTATTGCTGGACGAGGTTGGCGCGCGTCTCGCTGAGGATCCGCACGAAATCCTCCTCGGTCAGCGCGCGCAGCTCGACACGGATCGGCAGGCGGCCCTGTAGTTCGGGCAGCATGTCGCTGGGCTTGGAGACGTGGAACGCTCCGCTCGCAATGAACAGCACGTGGTCGGTCTTCATCGGACCGTGCTTGGTCGCAACGGTAGTGCCTTCGATCAGCGGCAACAGATCGCGCTGAACGCCTTCGCGTGACACCGACCCACCGCGCACATCGGACACCGCGATCTTGTCGATCTCGTCGAGGAAGACGATCCCGTTAGTCTCCGCGTTCTGAAGCGCGACGCGGGCGACATCGTCCTGGTCCATGCGCTTTTCGGCTTCTTCGTCGACCAGCCGGTCCCACGCTTCGGGCACGCGCAGCTTGCGCCGGCTGGTGGGCTTCTTGCCCATCGCCTTGCCGAACATGTCGGACAGGTCGATCATGCCGACATTGCCGCCCATGCCGGGGATATCCATCGTGGTCGCGGGCTGGTCCTGAACCTCGATCTCGACCTCGACGTCGTTCATCGCGTTCTGCGTGATCCGCTCGCGGAAGCTCTGCCGGGTCGCTTCGGAGGCACTGTCGCCCACCAGCGCGTCGAGCAGGCGCTCCATCGCCGCCTCGCTCGCGGATTCGCGCACGGCTTCGCGACGGCGGTCTTTCTCCAGCCGGATCGCCTCTTCCACCAGATCGCGCGCGATCTGTTCGACATCGCGGCCGACATAGCCGACCTCGGTGAACTTGGTCGCTTCCACCTTCACGAAGGGCGCTTCGGCCAGCCGCGCAAGGCGGCGCGAAATCTCGGTCTTCCCGCAACCGGTCGGGCCGATCATCAGAATGTTCTTGGGCGTCACCTCGTCGCGCAGGTCCGGCCCCAGCCTTTGCCTGCGCCAGCGATTGCGCAGCGCCACGGCAACCGCGCGCTTGGCATCCTTCTGGCCGATGATGTGTTCGTCGAGAGCGGCGACAATCGCCTTGGGGGTGAGGGTATCAGCCATTTCTATCCGTGATTTCGAGAGGGGTGCGCTCAAACGGTTTCGAGCGTGACCTGGTCGTTGGTGAAGACGCAGACTTCTGCGGCCACGGCCATCGCGCGGCGGGCGATCTTTTCGGGATCGGTCTCGTAGTCGGAGAGAGCGCGCGCGGCGGCGAGTGCGTAGTTGCCGCCAGAGCCGATCGCGGCGATGCCGCCTTCGGGCTCCAGCACGTCGCCATTGCCGGTCAGCACCAGCATCGTGTCCTTGTCGGCCACGATCATCAGCGCTTCGAGATTGCGCAGGTACTTGTCGGTCCGCCAGTCCTTCGCCAGTTCGACCGCCGCGCGCATCAGCTGCCCGGAATACTGGTCGAGCTTGCGCTCCAGCCGTTCGAACAGCGTGAAAGCATCGGCGGTGGCGCCTGCGAAACCGGCGACCACCTTGCCATCCCCGATCCGGCGAACCTTCTTCGCATTGGGCTTCATCACCGTGTTGCCCATGGAGACCTGACCATCTCCGGCCAGCACGGTCTTATCCCCGCGCTTGACGCCGATGATGGTGGTGCCGTGCCACTGTTGGAGGCCGTGGCTGGCCGCGGAATTGCTCATGAGGCGCGATATGGGGCGCACCCGCACGCTATCAAGCGCTGCGGGCACACAATCGCTCCACCCGGTGGAGCGTCAGCCGCCAGGGCCGCGCCCGCCCCCGGCAGGGCCGGCACCCGGTGCGCCGACCGTGCCGATATTGCCGAACAGGTCTTCGAAGAAGGTCCGCTCGCGGCCCAGCGTCGGGGTCTCGTCGCCATCGGGGCTCAGATAGACCACCTGGTCGATTCCCGACCGATCGGCGGCAACCACCTTGCCGTCGCTGTCGAATCGCACGGCGAGCACCGAATGGGTCTGGATCTTGGGCCGCACGAAGGGCTTGCGACCGGTGACGCTGGAAACATAGTACCAGGTTTCGGGGCCGAACTGGCTGGTGAATGTCGGCCGACCCAGCGTGCTCTGGACCGATTGTTCGTTGTCGATGCCGGGCTGGATCAGCCCGGTCATCCGCTCGTCCTCGATATAGCCGCGCGCTTCGCGGATCGACGTGCATCCGCCCGCCGTCACCGCAAGCCCGATCAGCATTACCGGTGCGATTGCCCTCACGATCCGCATAGTACTCGCAATCCTCTTCGCAAAATCCGCGCGCCCTTTCGTGAGCGGGAACACGCGCTATATCGGGGCGGAGCCTTACGGCCTCGCCCCCGAACGTGCAATGGCAGCCGCAAGGACGTTGCACGAGCCAGTTATCTCCCGGTGTGGCGATGCCGATTGAATTGGTGCTGAATGAAGGATTCCAATGTCGTTCCTGTCCCGCCTCTTTGCCCGTGAGCCAGACCCTCGCGAGGCGTGGCGCCCGCTGTGGCACACGCTGGTCGGCACCGCCCGCGAAGAACACTGGTATGCGGATCGCGGCGCGGCGGACACGCTGGACGGACGCTTCGACATGATCTCGATGCTCACCGCGCTGTTCATGCTGCGGCTGGAGAGTGAGCAGAATGCCGAGGCGCAAGGCGTTTCCGCTGCCGCCTGGCTGACCGAATTGTTCGTCGAGGATATGGAAGGCCAGATGCGCGAGGCGGGAATCGGCGATCCCACCGTGGGCAAGATGATGGGCCGGATGATGGCCACCCTTGGAGGGCGCGCAGGCGCCCTGCGCGACGCGCTCGCGCAGGGCGACGATGCCGCGCTGGCCGCGTTGGTCGTACGCAACATGCACCTGTCGGACGAAGAGCATGGGCCGGCACGTATGGCGGAAGGTCTGCGCGCCCTGCATGCGCGGCTCGCGCAGACCGATTTCGCCATGCTGCAACAGGGCGAGATCGCGGCATGACTGATGTGGCGCCCCCTGAATTCTCGCGCCCGATCGCCCTGCGTCAGATCACCGGACAGCCGCTGGTGCTGGAAGCGAACGAGCAGGAGCGCACCGGCCTGGCGCGACGTCTGGCGATCACCTCGGTCGACCGGCTGGTCGCACGGGTCGCGCTCGATCGCCAAGGGGAGCGGGTCGGCGTTACCGGCACGCTGAAGGCGGACATCACCCAGCCCTGCGCGGTCTCTGGCGAGGATTTCTCGGTCCATATCGCAGAGGACATCGCGCTGCGTTTTGTGCCCGAGGGATCCATCCACCCTTCCTTGCAGGAAGACGAGGAGATCGAGATCGAGCTGGAGGCCGAAGATCTCGACGAGATCGAGTATGCAGGTGAAAAGTTCGATCTCGGCGAAGCCATCGCACAGTCGCTGGCGTTGGCGATCGATCCTTATGCAGAAGGACCGAATGCCGAAGAGGCGCGCAAGAAGGCTGGGATCGAGCTGGACGATGCGCCGCGCGGGCCGCTGGCCGAAGCGCTCAAAGGGCTCGGTTCGAAGTAATCGCCACGGGGCTTCGTCCCATCTGTCACGAATGCCCCCTGCAAGCTCAAGATCGCGATCTCAAGGTCTCCAGAGCGCCTCGGATTGCCAACCCGATCCGCAGATCTTCCCTGATTTTTCCTCAAGAAGATCAGATACATCGCCCTGACCACTTCAAGTCCCCAAGAAATCTGCTAGCATCGTCGTGCAAAGGGGAAAGGCTTGCCGATCATGGCCATGTATCTCGCGGCGCGATGGACGCGCCCGGGGGCATACACGCCTGACACGGACACCTTCCTTCAAGCTGCGATCGGCTCGAGGCCGTCGGAACTAGTGGAGGTCATATCTCGGAGACTGACACCATATCGCCCCTGCTCTGGTTCGCGCTGGGGTTCGTTTTTTCGACGATCGTCTGTGTAATTTTTCTGCTGGTGGAACGCAGCAGGATGCATACGCGGCTGGCACAGGCGGAGCGTGATCGCGCCTGCCTGGCTCTGGCCGAAAACGTTGGTTCGGTCGCCACCTGGATGGTCGATTTGCGGACCAGAACGGTTTTCTGGTCGGATCGCGTTTTTGCGGTCCACGGTCGCGACAAGGCTGCCGGCACACCTCCGCTCGACGCAGCACTCGACTATTATCATCCCGACGACCGGGAGCGGGTCAGAAAGACCTTCGACAAGGCGGCCGTTTCCGGCGGTCCATTCTACGTAGATGCGCGGATTATCGACGAGCAGGGTGTCGAAAGACACATCATGTGCCGCGGCATTTGCAACCTCGGCGCGGACGGCAAACCCACCGAGTTGTTCGGCGTCCTGTTCGAAGCTCCCGAAGCACGCTCTTTCGGCACCTTCGGCAATGAGGACCTGAATACGCTCGCGCTCGAAGAGGATTACCCCGCCGACGCCTGATCCGAGGCACCGCGCGCCCTCGCGTCACATCGCGGAGAACGCTTCGAGATCGTGGATCCGGCCCGAGACGACCAGTTCGTCACCCGGGAAGATGAGCGTATCGGGCACGGCGTGGATGAAATCCTCCCCCTCGCGCTTCACCCCCACCACCGTCACATCGTATTTCTTGCGGCACTGGCTGGTGACCAGCGGCAGGCCCAGCAGCGGCTCTGGCGCGACCAGCCGCGCAATCGCGAATTCGTCGCCAAAGGAAATGAAGTCCAGCAGCCGCTCGTTGATCAGGTGAGCGACGCGTTCGCCCATCCGCTGCTCGGGGAAGACCACATGCGTCGCCCCGGTCCGCTCCAGAATGCGCGCGTGCTTCTCATTCGTCGCCTTGGCCCAGATATTGGTCAGGCCGAGGTCCGCGAGCGCCAGTACGGTCAGCACGCTCGCCTCGATATCGGTGCCGATGGCGACCACGGCGGCATCGAAATCCTTTGCGCCCAGCCGCTCCAGCGTGGTCGTCTCGGTTGCATCCGCCTCGACCACCTTGGTCAGGTCGCCGGCGAAATGCTGGACCAGCGCCGGGTCGGTATCGACCGCCAGCACCTCGTGCCCCATCCGCTCCAGCGTGCGCGACACCGCGCCTCCGAACCGGCCGAGGCCGATGACCATGATGGGCTTGCGTATGTTAGCCGACAATCGGGTTCTCCTGCGGATAGCGGAAAGGCAGTTCGCGCCCGCCCAGCGCAAGCGCGGTGGCCACGGTGATGGTTCCCACCCGGCCGACGAACATCAGCACGATCAGCGCCAGCAGGCCGCCCGGGGGCAGCGCGGCGGTGATCCCGGTCGACAGGCCGACGGTGGAGAAGGCGGAGATGCATTCGAACAGGATATCGTCCAGCGGCAGGCTGCTGATCGAGGCGATGTAGGTCGTCGCGACGAAGATCAGCGTTGCCGAAAGCACCGTCACCGCCAGCGCCTGTCGCTCTATTTCGCGCCCGAAGCGGCGCTGGAACAGCCCCGCGTCCTGCCGCCCGAGGATCTCCGACAGCACGATTGCGAACAGCACGAAGAAGGTCGTCACCTTGATCCCCCCGGCGGTGCCCGCGCTGCCGCCGCCGACGAACATCAGGAAGAAGTTGGTCATCAGCGTCTCGTCGTGGAAGGCGCCGACATTGAGGCTGTTGAACCCGGCGGTGCGCGGCATCACCGAATGGAACGCGGCGTTGAGGATCTTCGCGCCCCACCCCATCGGCCCCAGCGTATCGGGATTGTCCCACTCCATCGCGAGGATCGCGAGAAAGCCCAGCACCAACAGCGCGGCGGTACCGCCGACGGTGATCTTGGTATGAAGCGACCAGCGCCGCCACACGATGCCATTGGTCCGCAGGTCCTGCATCACCGGAAAGCCCAGGGCGGTGATGATGATCGACACCATGATCGGCCCAAGGAACAGCGGATCGTTCTGGAAGCCCATCAGGCTGTCCGAATAGCTGGAAAAACCCGCATTGTTGAACGCGCTGACCGAGTGGAACACGCCATGCCACAGCGCCAGCCCCGGCGCTTCGCCATAGCTGGCGATCAGCCGCACGGTGAGGATGAGCGCCACGATCCCTTCCACCGCAACGGTGATGAAGAGGATCAGCCTGAGCGCGGTGAGCGCATCATGCGTCTCCAGCCGGCTGCGTTCCACCTGCGTCGCCATCCGGTCGCGCAGGCCAAAACCGCGCCCGGCCATCAGACCCAGCAGCGTGGCCGAGGTCATGATCCCGAACCCGCCGACCTGGAACAGCAGCAGGATCACCCCCTGCCCGAAGCCGGACCAGTAGGTCGGCGTATCGACCACGATCAGACCGGTCACAGCGACGGCGGAGGTGGAAGTAAACAGCGCGGTCAGCAGCGGCGCACGCACCCCTTCCACGGTTGCAAAGGGCAAGCTGAGCAGCACGGTGCCGATCGCAATCGCCGCCAGAAACAGCACGGGAATTAGACGAATCGGGTCGCGCAGCGCTTTCACGCTGCGCCAATGCGCCCAAGCCGCGCCGGAATAAAGCACCTTTACGAGCCCCACCCGACCGCACGGCGATCGCGGTTCAGCCCTGCTTTGCCCCGCGCACATTCTCCACGATCATCAGCACCAGCCCGGCGAAGACCAGCCCGAACCCGGCGAGGTGGATCCAGCGGAATGCCTCGCCCAGCAGCAGGTAGGACAGCGCCAGCGCGCTCAGCGGCATGACCGCCATCGCGCCCGCGGTCAGTGCGCCGGGTGCCTTGCGCACGCCATTATACCAGATCACCGGGGCCAGCCCCCCGGTCGCCGCACCCCAGAAGGCGAGCGCGCCGAGCCCGAACCCGGTGGCTTCGCTAAAATCGAACGGGCGGCTGTCGAACACCAGCGCCAGCACCACGAACAGGATCGCCGCCATGATCGCCGCGGCGAGCGTGGTTTCGAGCGAGCTGATTCCGTCGGAAAGCTTGCGCGAGAGCAGCGTATAGGCCGCCTCCATGCAGATCGCCGCGCCAACCAGCGCCGCGCCAAGCAGCAGGGCATCGCCGCCCTGTCCGTCTCCGCTCCCGCGAAACAGGTTGATGACCGCGATACCGCCCACGCCCAGCGCCAGCGCGCCCGCCTTGCGCCAGTTCATCGCCGCGCCGAAGAACACCACCGCGCCGATCGCGGTGACCGCCGGCGTCGCGCTCATGATGGTCGATCCGATCACCCCCGTGGTCAGCCGCATCCCGTAGAGCATGGTCGCGGTGAAGCCGACCATGCCGAAGGCGGAGATCGCCGCGATAACGCCCCAGTCCGACCGTTGGACCTTCGCGAAGCGATCGGTCGCAAACCACACGAACGGGGCGAGCACGATGCTCGCAATCGCCATCCTGAGGCACGAGGCGGTGAAGATCGAGAAATGCTCGCCGACGATCTTGCTCAGCGGGGTGGCCGTGCCGAACAGCGCCATTCCGCACAGCAGCTGGGCGATGGTCGCAGGCGAAGAGGATGTGTTTTGGTTGGCCATGGTCGATAGGGAATCGACCATTGAGGCGCGCCAGAGTTCCGGGCCGGTGGCAAGCGCCATGCCTTTGCGGCTCACACGGCAACCGATCTTTCGATCCCGATCCGCTTGAGGAAGGACGGATCGTGGCTGACCACCAACAGCGCCCCGTCGAATTGTCGCAAGGCGTCCTCCAGTACTTCGAGCGACTCGATGTCGAGGTGATTGGTCGGCTCGTCGAGGATGAGCAGCCAAGGCGGGGTTTCCCCGGCCAGCGTCACCGCCAGTCCCGCGCGCAGCCGCTCGCCACCCGACAGCGTGCGCATCGCGATTGCGGAAGGCGAAGCGGGCGCATTGTGCATGGGCGCTCTCGGCATCGAGCTCGGGATGGCGGGCGCGCAGGTTGTCGAGGATGCTCTGCTGCGGGTCGAGCAGCGCGATATGCTGGTCGAGCATCGCGATCCGCCCTTGCGCCCGATGCACGTCGCCCGCGACCGGGTCGAGCTGCCCCGCCGCAATTCGCAGCAGCGTCGTCTTGCCCGCCCCGTTCGCACCGCTCAGCGCCACCCGCTCCGGCCCGTCGATCCGCAGCGACCACGGCCCCAGCCGCCGGTTGCCGAGCGCCACCTCCACCCGGTCCAGCGCGAGCACGCTTGCCGCTGACGGCATTTCGCTTTCGGGCATGTCGATCCGCAGCGGGGTGACGATTTCGACTCTGGCGCGCGCTTCCTCGGTGCGCTTCGCAGCCTCCGCGATCTGCCGGTCGCCGGTCGACTGCTCGCGCCCGCCGGTGTTCTCGGCCCGCTCGGCCCGGGCACCGAGCAGGATCTTCGGTTGCGATCCGCTTGCGGCCACCGCGCGCCCTGCCTTGTCGCGGCGCGCCTTGGCCTCACGCCGTTCCTGCGCAGACCGCCGCGCCGATCGCAGCGCCGCGTCGGCGCGCGCGCCTTCCTGAGCAATCCGCTCGCGCTCCGCATCGCGTGCGGCAGCGAAGGCCGACCATCCGCCGCCGAAGCTGGTCACGCCGACGGGTGTCAGCTCCACGATCCGGTCCATGTTCTCGAGCAGCTGACGATCATGGCTGGCGACCAGCATGCCGCCGCGCCAGTCCTCCACCAGCGCCGCGATCGCCGCGCGGCCGGCGGCGTCGAGATTGTTGGTCGGCTCATCCAGCAGCAGAAGGTCCGGCGCCTCCAGCTGCAGGCGGGCAATCCCGATCCGGGTCCGCTCCCCGCCTGAGAGCGTGGCTATTCTCCGGTCGAGCGGGATTTCGGGCAGGCCGACAGCTGACAGAGCGGCACCGATCCGTTCTTCGAGCGACCAGTCGGCCTGCGCGAAATCATCTTCCGTCCCCTCCCCCGCCAGCACGCGGGCAAGCGTGGCCAGCCGATTGTCCACGCCGAGCGCGCGGGCAATCGTGTCTCCGGGCGGTAGATCCTGATGCAGCACGCCGAGGGTGCCGGACATGGTGACGGTGCCCGCTGCGGGCGTCGCCGCCCCGGCGATCATCGCGAGCAGGGTCGATTTGCCCGAGCCGTTGCGACCGACCAGACCGACACGCTCCGTGCCGATCGACAGGGTCAGATCATGGAAGAGCGGGCGGCCGTCAGGCGTGCGTGCGGAGACGGAATCGAGCGTGAGAAAGGAAGACATGGGGCACCGTGGCAGGGGTCGAAACAAGGCGGCTGGCGTTGTTCGTCCTGATGTTCACGATGGAGTTCCTTCTCTGGCTCTGTCTCGGATGTATGCGCAGCGCGAAGCGGGCGCAACCGGGCAGCGTGCTTCTGTGGCCTGATTGCGCTGTCCTACACGGCCTGCGCACGGCATGATCGGTACGTTCTTTGAGATCGTCGATTGCCTGCGGGAAACACCCTTTGGGAAGAGAGAGTTTTTCCTCCCCTGGACAGTGTGTCAGGTGTGCCAGAAACCCAACGGGAACCGCGCTCAGGAGGGTGCAGGAGGGCCGTAGAACATGTCGACTGCGATGATGCGGACCACGTCCCGGGGCCAGGTCATCGTGACGTCGAGCGTCCAGATCGGCGCATTGTGGCCGTCTGGAATGAGGGTGAGCTGGTAGGTCGGGAAGACCGCACCCTCGCGCGATGTGCGCGCGATCTGCCAGACATGCTCGAGGTCGAGCGCTACGAAGGCGTCGCGCGGGCCGATGCGGTTCTGGTCGTAGGATGCAGGCGCGCCGCTGGAGAGGTGGAAGAAGGCCTTGCCACCATCTCTCAGCTTCGCCTGTTCGGCACGCAGGGCATCGAGCATGCGGATCGCCTCCGCCGCGTCGAGAGAGCGCAGGTGCTGTGCGGGCGGCTCGGCCTGTGGCTGCGCCTGCGCGCACAGCATGCCGGGCGCACACAGCGCTCCGGCGAGCGCTGCTACGATTGCAAAGCGAAGGGGGCGAATGGGCATCGTGCCACATTGCCCCCTCGCCACTTTCTGCACAGTGAACCCGGCCGCTGCGAGCTAGAACGCGACCTAGAACGGAATGTCGTCTTCCAGATCGTCGTAATTGGCACCGCCGCCCGAGCCACCGCCCGAACCGCCGCCGCCCTGGTTCCAGCCGCCGCCCTGATCGCCGCCGCCCGAGCCACCGCCGTAGCCGCCACCCGAGCCGCCGCCACGCTGGCCGCCGCCGCCGTAGCCGCCGCCACCACCGCCGCCTTGCGCGCCGTCGAGCATGGTCAGCGTACCGTCGAAGCCGCGCAGCACGACTTCGGTGCTATAGCGGTCCTGCCCGTTCTGGTCCTGCCACTTGCGGGTCTGCAGCTTGCCCTCGATGTAGACCTTGCTGCCCTTCTTGAGGAACCGCTCGACCACGTTGACGAGGCCTTCGGAGAAGATCGCGACGGTGTGCCACTCGGTCCGCTCCTGCCGTTCGCCGGTGTTGCGGTCCTTCCACGTCTCGCTGGTCGCGATGCGCAGGTTGGCGACCTTGCCGCCGTTCTGGAAGCTGCGGATTTCGGGGTCCGCACCCAGATTGCCGATCAGCATGACCTTGTTGAGGCTGCCCGCCATGATTCGTATCCCTTCGTGTCTGTTGCGATGGGCCTAACTGACGGTGCGAGTCGCATCCAGAGCCGCTTGCGACTTTCCACCGGAGCGGACGCGGTTGGCGCTACAACCCCAGCGCCACCGCGCTCCAGTAGGTGATGCCCGCGAAGATATAGGCCAGCGCGAACAGGTAGCCGACCATGAAGGCAGGCCATTTCCACCCATTGGTCTCTCGCCGGGCGACCGCGATGGTCGAGAGGCACTGCGGCGCGAACACGAACCACGCGAGGAAGGCGAGCGCGGTCGGCAGGCTCCACCGCTGCGAGAGCGTGGAGGCGAGCCCCTCCGCCTCGGCCTCGTCGTCCTTCGCGTCGATCGCGTAGGTCGTCGCGAGCGAGGCCACCGCTACCTCGCGCGCCGCCATCGCGGGGACCAGCGCCAGGCTGATCTCGCGGTTGAAGCCGATCGGTTCGAGCACGACGTTGAGACCGTCGGCAATATGGCCCGCGATGGAGGCATCGACCTGGCTCTCGCCCGGTTTGGCCTGCGGGAAGCTGAGCATCAGCCACAGGATCACGGTGGCGGAAAAGATGATCGTGCCCGCGCGGCGCAGGAAAACCCACGCGCGTTGCCACAGGCCTATCGCGATGTCGCCTACACTCGGCAGCTGGTATCGCGGCAGCTCCATGATGAAGCCGGTCGCCCCACCCTTCGTCACCGTACCGCGCAGGATCAGCGCGACGACCAGC
>Ga0208057_1000835_pt1 | contig 11022 bp, 7 predicted proteins | sample DeeseametaMP1649_FD_184183 | JGI IMG/M metagenome (GOLD analysis project Ga0208057, IMG submission 184183) | Marine microbial communities from the Deep Pacific Ocean - MP1649 (SPAdes) | ecosystem: Environmental > Aquatic > Marine > Oceanic | place: North of Tokelau, South Pacific Ocean...
GACAGAACTACGGCTAGTTTTGACAGACAATGTCATAAATTGCATATGTGCAACAAAAGTGAATGGGGTATAGATAAGTTATAGTCTGTACCGCGCTTATTTCCAATGAAATCAGATTATCCTTTGGTAGCAATAACCTGATTTTTCAATGGAAAACGCGTAAAACTAGGTATTAAGCGCCGCGCTGAATGTGCGGCGCAAGTGGGGGAGTCATTAAGCCGAACGAAGCTCTCTACGTAGAATTTTTCCGACGGTAGATTTTGGTAGCTCGTCAAGTATCGTGATCGACTTAGGGATCTTGTAATTTGTGAGGTGCTGTTTACAAAAATCAATGACGTCTTGTGTCGATACATCGCTTGAAACAGTAATAAATGCACACACTCGCTCACCGGTCTTTTCATCGGGTTTACCCACAATTGCAGCTTCCATCACGCTAGGGTGAGTTGTAAGTACATCTTCAATCTCGTTTGGATAGACATTAAAGCCAGAGACAATAATCATATCTTTTAAACGATCTACAATTTTAATTGCCCCAGATTCGGTGCGAATGCCAATGTCCCCGGTTTTAAAGAAGCCATCTTGGGTCATGACTTTGGCAGTTTCGTCGTCTCGGTTCCAATAACCCAGCATAACCTGAGGTCCGCGAACTGCAATTTGCCCCGACTCACCATCGGCCACTGGCTTATCATGGCTATCCAGTAACGCAACTTCAGTGCCTTCTAGTTCGTGCCCCACCGTGCCAATCTCTTCTTTACCAGGAATGTTAAAAGATACAACTGGCGCAGTTTCTGATAGCCCATAGCCCTCGGTGATGGTGTTCCCGGTTACGTCTCGCCAAATGGATACTGCGGCTTGAGTAAGTGCGGTGCCGCCAGACATTGTGAGGTGTAATTTAGAAAAGTCTAACTTTGCAAATTCAGGGTGTCTCCCAAGACCAACAAACAAGGTGTTGATCCCCATGAATGCTGAAATTTTATGGGGCTTGAGTGTTTGAATGAAACCATCGATATCCCGCGGATTGGGTATAAGAATTATCTGAGTACCTTTGGCAAAGAGCGCCATCATTCCAACCGTAAATGCATAAATATGATAAAGCGGTAATGGGCATACCAATACTTCTTCACCATCTTTGAAGCCCTCACCAATACGGTCGAGCATTTGGATGCAGTTAGCTAAAACGTTTTTATTACTTAAGGCTGCGCCCTTCGATACCCCTGTAGTACCACCAGTGTATTGCAACATGGCAAGTTCATCTAGAGCAATAGAAGGACGTTCAAATGCAGGCAGTGTATTGCCTAGCTCCACTGCTTGTGTGAATGAAACCGTACCATCGAGATTTGGTGCAGTGTTAGGGTCTAAAAGCTCTGTTGCCGATGTGGTGATAACGGTTTCGACACTAGTATCATCTTTTATGCTAGAGAATTTGGGGAGCAAATCACCCAGAATAACCAGAGCTTTCGCGCCACTATCAGTGAACTGGTGCTTCATCTCGCGTTCGGTATAAAGCGGGTTTGTATTTACTACAACAAGGCCTGCGCGTAAGGCAGCATAAACAACAATAGGGTTTTGAATTAAATTAGGAAGTTGTATGGCGACTTTGGTACCAGGAGACAATTTAGCTTCGTGAACAAAGTAGCGGGCTAACGCTGATGAGTTACGGTCAATCTCGGCAAATGTAAGTGTTTGTCCAAGCGCCGTATACGCTGGCCTGTCGGCAAATTTTTGCAAAACGCGTTCAATATAATCGGCTAAGCAGGTCACGTTATCAGGATAAGTTATCATGTTGCTTGTTCCTAGTAGGGCAAAGTAAGTAGGGTGTTTATGCCTTACAGTAGCAAACTTAACTTTTCATTTACATCAGGGTTGGGTTATTTAGTATTATAATTTTTAGTTATCAATTGTTTGTAGAACTATTACTTAAGTAACTATATAGCCCACCAGCACAGATGCCTGCCATGCATTGCGCGGTAAGTCCTAAGGTAGTGCGAGCGCCTGCAATTAGGGTCACATTCAATATGGGCTGCATGGCAATGAGCATTAATAAGAACGACAGGCCTCCCGCTATTGTGAAAAGAATAAATCGGGTCCGGTTGGAAGAGCCACTAGCATTTTGATTAATTCGTTTAACAATGAAATGTGTCGCCAAGAACGCCAACAATAAGGTAATGGCAATAATCACGCCGTAAGTAGGCAAAAGGCCTAGTGCATCTTGCCATATCATGAAAAACCAATCGCTTGGATTCATATCGACATCAATTCGAATGAGTCCGATTAAAACGGCACACGAGTGAAACGTACTTGCTAGTAGAAAGCCGACGGCCCATGATGGTAAAAAATGGAAAATAGTGCGTCGTATTAGGTTGTTCATTTTTGTAGTCCAAGATTTGTCGCACAGTGTATTAGAACAAGACTCAACAGGCCTCAAATAGTTTGAGCGTGGCAATAGGGTATACCATAGTATGTTAAGTAAAAGAGGACAATCACAATGAAGTCATGGCGTACGATGATCAGTTTACTGGCTTTTTCTTTATTGGGAGCTGCTTTGGCTCCTGCTTTTGCCGTAACTACTGCCTCTGAACTCACTCATAAGGACGCATCTAATACTGAGCAACGTGAAGCAGGTAGCTCAAATCTAACGGCCTATGAAAATTTTGACCAGCATGTCGTGACAGAAGATATCGCTACCTCATTGGCGTTTCCCAAGGCCTTAACGACGGTTATCGATAAGGCTCAGGCAAGTACCCATATATTGATAGTAACGCGAGATGGTGAGCTGGTAATTATTGACAATAAGGGGGAAAGTGCGCGGTTTTCTTTAATGCTCGATGACTTGTACACCAAAGGGCAAGGAGGCGTACTCGATCTTCTTATACCTTCGCAATTCCCTGAAGACAGAACCGTGTTGCTGAGTTATTCCAAGGGGAGCGATAGTGCAAACCGTCTTGCCATAGTAAAAGGACAGCTTTCCCTTACTTCTGGCATAACTAACATTCAGCCAGTGTTAGCACTGGCACAAGCCAAAGACACGCCTGTGCACTACGGTGGGAAACTGCTTCAACTAGAGGGCAGTGCTTTAAACACAAAACAGGGCTTTTTGGTTACGACAGGAGATGGCTTTGATTATCGCGAGCAAGCGCAAGTTATCAGTTCACAACTAGGAAAAGTGCTAGGGTTCACAATAGACGGCAAGCCGTTGGCCAACCCTCCTTTTCCTGATAACCCCTTTATTTTTAGTATTGGACACCGCAATCCCCAAGGACTTGTAAAGGGGAGTGACGGCAACCTATTTTTGAATGAGCACGGCCCAGATGGCGGTGATGAAGTAAATCTTCTTCAACAAGGCGCAAATTATGGTTGGCCAGTTGTTACACTAGGCAAAGACTATTCCGGCGCTAGAATTTCGCCTTTTTCGACCTATCCGGGAATGACTGGCCCCATTGTAGACTGGACACCTTCTATAGCGCCATCCTCCATGATCTACTATTCCCATGGGCGTTTCCCGATGCTAGCTAATACGTTACTTGTTACCAGTTTGAAAGCTAAAGCTTTGTATGCTGTTAGAGCCGTATCGAACGAGTATATCTCTACAAAAATTTTTGAGGGACCTGGGGAACGGCTGCGGGATATTGCGCTTGATCATCAAGGTAACCTGCTTCTTTTGACCGATGGTGAAAATGGAAGAGTGATCGAGGTATCGCCAAGAGGAAATTAGGCACAGAAAACATTAATAAATGAAATTTTGTTTCAAAATTGATGGTAATTTGTACTGGTAGCACCATAAATAAAATGAATGTCTGTCATAAGTGCAACACTATTATTTATCTTTATTGGTCAAACCATTCAAGCTAAATATCGTCATTGATTTCAAATGGTTTGATTCTAACTGTATGAAATTATTGGCTTAATTTTGCTTTTAATTAAAATTCGTTTTTCTAGTAAAAATGTAAGTGCTTTAACACAACGACAGTTTAGGCGGGTGAATACCTAACTGTTTACTTTCAGTCATTACGTAACCGCTAAAAATCGGTTAAAATATCCCTCATTTTTATATGCGTATAGCTAAGACCGACTTAACACTACGCCCAAGTAAAACTAAGACCGAGAGAACTATATGAGTTTGTATTCAGAATATCTGGCAGAGATCGAAACCCGTAAAACGGAACTAGGTCTTAACCCTAAGCCAATCGACAGTGCAGATCTGCTGTCTGAAATTATTGCTCAAATTAAAGATACAACAAACGAGCATCGCGAAGACTCTCTAAAATTCTTTATCTATAACACGCTTCCAGGTACTACACCTGCGGCGGGTGTTAAAGCACAATTCCTAAAAGAAATTGTACTTGGCGAAGAAAAAGTAGAAGAAATTACCCCTGAGTTTGCGCTTGAACTACTTTCACACATGAAAGGTGGTCCGTCTGTAGAAGTACTACTAGACCTAGCACTTTCTGATGACGAAGCGGTTGCTAAGCCTGCGGCAGAAGTATTGAAGACTCAAGTTTATCTATACGAAGCTGACACTGAGCGTCTTGAAAATGCATTCAAAGCTGGCAATGCTATTGCTAAAGACGTACTAGAAAGCTACGCAAAAGCTGAATTCTTTACCAAGCTTCCTGATGTTCCAGAGAAAATTGAAGTTGTGACTTACATCGCCGCTGAAGGTGATATCTCAACTGACCTTCTTTCTCCAGGTAACCAAGCGCACTCACGTGCCGACCGTGAACTTCACGGCCAGTGCATGATCTCTCCTGAAGCGCAGCAAGAAATTGTTGAACTTGGTAAGAAGCACCCGAATGCTAAAGTGATGCTTATCGCTGAAAAAGGCACAATGGGTGTAGGTTCATCTCGTATGTCTGGTGTTAACAACGTTGCACTATGGGCAGGTGAGCCAACAAGCCCTTACATTCCATTTGTAAACAAAGCGCCAATTGTTGCTGGTACTAACGGTATTGCGCCTATCTTCCTTACTACTGTTGACGTAACCGGTGGTATTGGTCTTGACCTTAAAAACTGGGTTAAGAAAACTGATGAAAATGGTGAAATCGTTCGCGATGCAAACGGTGACCCAGTACTTGAAGAAGCTTACTCAGTAGCAACTGGTACTGTACTAACTATCGATACTAAGGCGAAGAAGCTTTACAATGGTTCAGAAGAACTTGCTGACGTATCTGCATCATTTACTCCTCAAAAAATGGAGTTCATGAAAGCCGGTGGTTCTTACGCAGTTGTATTCGGTAAGCAGCTACAATCTTTCGCAGCACGTACTCTAGGTACAAAAGCGCCAGCCGTATATGCAGCGTCGAAAGAAGTGTCTCACGAAGGCCAAGGCCTAACAGCGGTTGAAAAAATCTTTAACCGTAATGCAGTTGGCGTAAATTCAGATGCTCCGCTTCATGCTGGTTCTGACGTACGCGTTAAAGTAAACATTGTAGGTTCGCAGGATACGACTGGCCCAATGACGTGCCAAGAGCTTGAGTCAATGGCCGCTTCAACGATTTCTCCTGTTGTAGATGGTGCTTACCAGTCTGGTTGTCACACGGCATCAGTATGGGACAAAAAAGCACAAGCTAACATCCCTAAGCTTATGTCGTTCATGAACAACTTTGGTGTAATCACTGCACGTGATCCTAAAGGCGTTTACCATGCAATGACTGACGTTATTCACAAAGTGCTTAACGACATTACAGTAGACGATCGTGCCATTATCATCGGTGGTGACTCGCACACGCGTATGTCTAAAGGTGTAGCATTCGGTGCCGACTCAGGTACGGTAGCACTAGCACTTGCAACGGGTGAAGCGGCAATGCCAATCCCTGAGTCTGTGAAAGTTACTTTTAAAGGTAGCATGAAAGAGCACATGGACTTCCGTGACGTGGTTCACGCGACTCAAGCGCAAATGCTTAAGCAATTCTCTGGCGAGAACGTGTTCCAAGGTCGTGTAATTGAAGTTCAAATCGGTACTCTATTGGCTGACCAAGCATTCACATTCACTGACTGGTCTGCAGAAATGAAGGCGAAAGCATCAATCTGTATCTCAAATGACGAGACAATGATTGCGTCGCTTGAACTTGCTAAGAGCCGTATCCAAATCATGATCGACAAGGGCATGGACAACGAAGCGAACATGCTTCAAGGCCTAATTGACCTAGCTGATAAGCGTATTGCTGAAATCAAGTCTGGTGAAGAGCCAGCGCTTGCGCCAGATGACAACGCTAAGTACTACGCAGAAGTGGTTATCGATCTTGATCAAATCGACGAGCCAATGATTGCTGACCCAGACGTAAACAACGAAGACGTATCTAAGCGTTATACCCACGACGTTATCCGTCCAGTTTCTTACTACGATGGTAAGCCAGTAGACCTAGGTTTCGTTGGTTCTTGTATGGTGCACAAAGGCGACATGCAAATCATCGCGCAAATGCTGCGTAACCTAGAAAAGCTTAACGGTTCTGTTGAATTCAAAGCACCACTAGTTGTAGCTCCACCTACATATAACATCGTTGACGAGCTTAAAGCGGAAGGCGATTGGGACGTTCTAGCGAAATATGCAGGCTTCCAGTTCGATGATGCTAAGCCTAAAGAAGCGGCGCGTACTAAGTACGACAACATTCTTTACCTAGAGCGTCCTGGATGTAACCTATGTATGGGTAACCAAGAAAAGGCTGAGCCTGGCGATACAGTTATCGCGACATCTACACGTCTTTTCCAAGGTCGTGTTGTAGCTGACTCTGCTGAGAAGAAAGGTGAATCACTACTAGGCTCTACGCCGCTAGTAGTACTTTCAACGGTTCTTGGTCGTTTCCCAACGACAGAAGAGTACAAGCAAGCAGTTGCAGGCATTGACCTAACTAAGTTTGCTCCACCTTCTGAAGACTTGGCAGTTAAGCCTAAGTTCGAAGCAGATGTAGCCGTTAAGCGCGTATAAGTACTTAACGCTTTCAAACGCATTTAAAAAGCCCCAACCTCGGTTGGGGCTTTTTTGTACCCAAATAATGGGGTCAGAGTACATTAATAGGGTAATGATCCCAGCGGTAGCCAACTTGAATAATGGGGTCAGAGTACATTAGTACGGTTGTAGAGCCAGCGGTAAATAGCTAGAAAAGTACTCTGACCCCATTATTTTTATGCAGAGTTGTTGTTTGGTACTTATACTGAGTTATTAATCATTTAATAATACTTAGAAACCCTAATGCCAAAGCAGTACTCTACAAAGCCTGAATCATTTGGCGAAGTTACATCGGCCTTGCAAAAAGCTGGCTTCAAAATTCTGCTGGTTTTTTCTTTACTCATCTTAGCGGTAATCGTCATAGCACAACCCCAAAATGTGTATGTGGCAGTATTTTTCGGCCTGTCTTGGTGTGCAATTTCGGTAGCGGGAATTATCTTTTCTAACTACAAAGAACCTTTGGCGAAATTGTGGGCAATACTCACCATTCCCGTCGCGCCTTACCTTGTAATAAGCAATGGGCTCATGCCCGCAACCTTAGTTCCAATTGCTACTATTTTTCCCATTTTACTGCTTTCTAATGGTTGGCGAATAAGTGCAATGGTAGTACTCGCATGCTGTACTTTTCTTGTGCCGTTTTACGAAGGGGATTATGACAAGGGCCTTTGGCTAAGGCTTTGTGTGACCAACCTTGTTGTGTCCCTTCTTATCTATGCTCTAGCGAGCCAATTAGAGAAAGCCCTTGTAGAGAGTAAAAACAAAACTCTTGAGCTAAACAGGGCGCTTGCAAGCGAAAAGCAAGCGTCGGCTGCACAATCACGATTCCTCGCCACTATGTCACACGAGATTCGCACGCCATTAAACGGTATTTTGGGATTGACCGATGTAGTGCTTTCTCATGATATTTCGGAAAGTGCACGGCCTAACCTCGAGAAGATTCAGCGTTCAGGACTCTCGCTAAACCGTATTTTGAACGACATATTAGATCTCTCCAAACTGAATGCGGGAAAACTTGCGCTGGAGATCATTCCCTTTGACCTAAAAAGTACTGCCAAAGATTGCGTGGCGTTTTATGCACAATTGGCGCAGAACAAAGGTATCTCACTGAGAATAGAAGTAGATAAAACATTAAATACTTGTGTTGTAGGGGACGCAACGCGCCTTTCTCAAGTGTTAAACAACCTAGTGAGCAACGCGATAAAGTTTACGCATCAGGGCAGTGTCACTTTAGGGCTATCGAAAGGTGAAGCGTCAAAGACCCATCAATTTGTCAGATTTTCAGTTAAGGATACGGGGGACGGGATTGATGCTTCTGAACAAGAGCGCGTATTCGATGCATTTACACAAGCCAACAGCAGCATTAATCGAATGCACGGGGGAACGGGACTTGGTTTACAGATAGTAAAAAGCTTGGTTGAAGCTATGGGCGGCACGGTTTATCTAAAAAGCGCGGTAGGTCAGGGGAGTGAATTTTATTTCGAGCTACCGTTTGAAATTGCAGATAGTGTAATTGGCGCTAAAGAACAGGAAAGCACACCGTCGTTCCCAAACCTTACTGTTTTGGTTGCAGAAGATAACGACATTAACCAGGTCGTAGCAAAATCATTGTTAGAAGACACAGGATTGAAAGTTGCGCTTGCTAATAACGGTAACGAAGCAGTAGAGATTGCACTAAAGCAGCATTTCGACCTTATATTGATGGACTTACACATGCCTGAAATGAACGGCTCTGAAGCCGCTTTAGCGTTGCGAAAAGCTAACATCACTATTCCTATTATCGCGTTCACTGCTGCGGTGGTTGCCGAAGAAATAGATAAAGCGTTAGCATCCGGGATGAATGGATATCTCACAAAACCAGTCAATAAAACGGAACTACACGCTGTGCTAACTAAATACTTGGGCGGAGAAATGTCTACAGAAAGTTCCTGTATTGCTAAAGGGGAATATACAGAGTAATGTGGCTATGAAATTGTCATTAATCCGAATAAACCCCTGTTATACAATAGATAATAATAAAAGTTCGCTTGGCCCAATCAAGTAAATAGTATTACTGCGAAAAGCAAAGCGTCTTATAAAAGGATTTAAGTTTGAAGTCACAAATACATATTATAATTGCCCTGCTATTTCTTGCTTTCACAAGCCTTCCGGCTGACAGCGAAACAGGCAGCGACAGCCAGCGTTACGAATTGAAGGTAGAGAAACTCCAATCTAAAGTGCTAAACGAGCAACGAGAAGTGGTTGTTCAGCTTCCAAAAGGCTACGCCGAAAACCCCGACAAGAAATACCCCGTTATTTATCGTCTAGATGGTGCGGGAAATCTTACTATGATGAATGCAGTGCTAGAATCGCTGCAATCTCAGAATGCTGCACCGGAAGTCATTATAGTCGCCATTGAAAATACCGACCGACTTCGCGATCTATATCCCACAGCAAATGAAGATCCAAATGGGCCTGTAGGCTATGGCGGTGGCGGTGCAAACTTTCTTTCCTTTATAACCACTGAGCTTATGCCGATAGTAGAGAAGAAATATCGCGTGCATGACTTTCGAGTGATAGAGGGGGCATCAGCCGGAGGTGTATTCGCGTTGTACGCGCTTTCCCAGAAGCCTGAGCTTTTTAACGCCGCGCTGACTTACAGTGCTGCGGTGTGGTGGAACTATGGCGCATCTGCAAAAAGTACGGTTGCATTCTTAAAATCAGCCAATCATTTAGACCACTTCATTTACACGTCTATCGGCAATGAAGGCGCGCCCATGCGCCCGTATTATAACGATATGATTTCTGGAATGCGGGCAAATCAACCTGCCGGGTTAAGATGGGAGAACGAAGCCTACGAGGGGGTTACCCACAATTTGGTCTCAGCTGCGTCAACTTTCAGCGCTTACCATCATTTGTTCTTATCAGCTTATTTAAGGCCACAGCAGTTCAGTGGAGATATTAAAAGTATTAAAGACTATTACGCCCGTGTTTCAAAGCAGCGAGGCGAGAAACTCGACGCGCCGGAATGGGTTATTCGCGAGTTAGGTTATCACTATGTGGGTAAACAAAACTACGACAAAGCCATCGCCTTGTTTAAATACGATATTGCTGAGTATCCTCAAACGCCTGACGCATATAATGGCTTAGCTTATGGTTATGAGCAGATGGGCGAGTACAAAAAAGCGCTGGAAAGCGTGAACCAAGCTTTAGCACTTTCCACGTCTGAGCACGATGGCCATCAGGTTTATGTTAATAGACAAAAACGCTTGCAGTCTTTATTGAAGGATTAAGTTATCTTGAACCATAAAAGCACAGTTAAACACGTAAACTGGATCGCCACTGCGGTTTGTATGGTCGGAATCACCTTGGGAACGAGCGGGTGCAGTACCGTCACGACGGGACAAACCGATCGCTGTATTGAGCAAGCTAATAACGCAGATGTTCATGGGGTTTACACCGCCGACGAGCAGCTAAATGCTTGCTTGGAAACTTACAAACTGCGACGTGATAAAGAAAGAACGGCAGGTGAAGCGTTTGCTGAAGACGTGCTGATCTCAGTTATTGATATTATTACCGACTAGATCAGCTTCGATTAAGCGAAAAAACCTTCCTACGTACAGTTATAAAAGCAAAGAAGGCAGAGTAATTTACTCTGCCTTCTTTGTTTTTGCTTCTTTATTAAAAGCATAAAAGCAAGCAAAGGTTAACACGTTATAGGAAGAGCCGATGCGAAATTTTTTGACTGCTGTATATGTACTTTCAATCACCGCCATAGCTAACGTTAATGCTAATCACATGCTCGATACTGTCGAAGGGCTGCAGCTTGCTAAGCAATACGATCAAAGTCGCACTGATATTAACGTAGCTGACTATTGGGTTAGTGAGAAGCTAGACGGTATTCGCGCAAGATGGAACGGTACTGAACTACTTACCCGTAATGGGAACAAGATATTCGCGCCAACATGGTTCACCGCCAACTGGCCAGAAACCACTATTGACGGCGAACTTTGGATAGGAAGAGGGGAGTTTGAACGTACAGCTTCTATTGTGCTTTCAACGATGACAAACATCGAGCTGCATTCTGTCGCTAACGCTTCATC
>Ga0208057_1000854_pt1 | contig 10894 bp, 11 predicted proteins | sample DeeseametaMP1649_FD_184183 | JGI IMG/M metagenome (GOLD analysis project Ga0208057, IMG submission 184183) | Marine microbial communities from the Deep Pacific Ocean - MP1649 (SPAdes) | ecosystem: Environmental > Aquatic > Marine > Oceanic | place: North of Tokelau, South Pacific Ocean...
TTAGTTAATTTCAGCAAATCTAATTTTGTATGCAAGAAGAAACAAATCAGGATAATCAAAAAACTATTGTCGCTTTCGTCGTCGGTTTACTCATTGGGGGTCTACTCGTGTGGGCCTTTTCAGGCCCATCTGATCAAACGAAACCGGGCGATAAGCAAATGTCAGCAGAAGAATCATCAATGACAGATGAATCAGAAGACTCTTCAGTGGAAGATGAAGCTGCTGGCCCAAAGCTTATGGTTGGAAACGGAGACATTGTTGTTGAAGATCAGCCAGCCAGTCGTTCAATCACGATTGAAAAAGCTGAGTACCCGGTTGCAGAAGGCTGGATCGGCGTTCGCGAATATAATGATGGAGAGCTAGGGTACATTCTCGGCGTGAATCGTTTTAGCGAATCACAAGGTCTTGTGCCTGAGCAGATTGAACTAGTGCGAGCAACAACCGCAGGAACAGAATATGCGATCGTTGTCTACCAAGAAGATGGCGACTTTGACTTCAGTACCGCAGGAGACGTACAACTTGAAACCGTCTTCGATACCTTTACTGCGCAGTAATAGAAGTTTCAGTATTAAAAAACATCGTCTCCAAGACGGTGTTTTTTAATGCTGAAGTTAGCATTAAACAGAGATGTTATACTAGTTGCATGGCTGAATATACGTATAAATATAACCCAAATCGTAGCGCAGACTGGAATTATGGCGGAGCTAAATGGAAACTTTCTCGTTCAAAAATAGACTTCTTCATGGAGTGTCCGCGGTGTTTTTATCTAGACAACAAGCTTGGCACTAAGCGACCTGGATTTCCATCCTTTAACCTAAACATTGCGGTAGATGAATTATTCAAGAAGGAGTTCGATGTACATCGAGTTGCGCAATCCAGGCATCCAATTATGAAAAAATATGATATTGACGCGGTGCCGTTTGAACATCCGGAATTAGACGCTTGGCGCGACAATTTTACTGGCATTACATACACAGATAAAGCAACGGGTCTGACAGTGAGTGGTGCAGTGGACGATATCTGGATGCAACCTGACGGCACTCTAATTATTGTTGATTACAAGGCAACTTCTAAAGACGGAAAGATTGAGTCGCTGGGTGATTCACCGTGGGAGCAACAGTATACTCGACAACTTGGCGTGTATCGGTGGCTGCTGGAGCAAAATGGTTTTTCGGTGTCCACTATTGGATATTTGGTGTACGCAAACGCAGATAAGAATCTTGATGCGTTTGATGACAAACTTATTTTCGAAACAACCTTGGTTCCGGTGGAGACTGATACATCATGGATTAGTAATACGTTAAGTCAGATCAAGGACTGTTTAGAGAGTGAACAGTTGCCACCATCGGGTAACAGCTGCGAATATTGCCCGTACCGTGAGGCCGCTGGCAAAAAATTGCAAGCCGTTCATCGTGCAAATGTAAGCAAATGAATATGTTCGCAGACAAAGTGAGGGACGTTGTACGAAACATTCCCAAAGGTGAGACCCGTTCCTACAAAGAGGTTGCAGCAGCCGCTGGCAATGCAGCTGCAGCTCGTGCTGTTGCCAACATTATGGCAAATAATTACCTTGAGGATGTACCTTGTCACCGCGTGATTAAAAGTGACGGCACACTCGGAGGATATAATCGTGGTGGAGAAATGAAAAAGCGATGCTTGTTAGAGGCTGAGGGTGCTATAGTGTAAAAAATATGTACTCATACAAAGTAGAGCAAGCTATTCGTGCAGCGAGTATTTTGCATAAAGATCAGGTGCGAAAAGGGGCACTCCCGATACCGTATATCTCTCATTTAATATCCGTCATGCTTATTTTGTCTGATTATACAAATGATGAAGACACTATTATTGCTGCGCTACTACATGACACTATTGAGGATACGCCTTATACCGAAAGTGAAATGCGCGAAGACTTTGGAAACAACGTTACCAACATCGTATTGCACGTGACTGAACCATCACACAACAAGAATGGTGTAAAAACGAGCGCCCTTGAAAAAAAGGTGGCGTATATAGACCAATTACAAGTCGCGCCCGACGCAGCTCTCATGATTGCAGCTGCTGATAAATCACATAATTTTCGGACTGTAGTTGAAGAATACACTGGCGTATATGATCGTTTTTTCAAAGATTTTGGTCCGTCAACAGACAAGCGACTTGAAGTCTACCAAGCAATTTCCGATGTGCTAAACAGTCGTCTAAAGAATGCTATAGTACATGAATTCAACCACACGTTTACTGAATATAAAGAATTTTTAATCAATGCCAAAAAAAGCCGAGACGAGCACTAATATATCAACTACTAATCTCCTCAAAAAGCTTAATGGAGAGTATCTTTCAATCCACAAAACATACGAAACGTTGTTTTGGACATCATACATGGGAGACCACTCTGTTGATAAAGAATTTGCTGCGGCACAGTTGGCTCGTGAGGCCTTTCGCAGCAATGAACTTTACGCAAAAGCTGTTGAATCAGCGCTTCTGACTGCAACTGATGAAGAAATGCGTAAGCTAAAGCAGTGGCAATGGTTTTTTTCAAAGTATCAGACACCAGCTGACGTAAAACCAATCTATAAAAAAATTGTTGATCTCGAGAAGAAAATCCTCAAAAAGCAATCATCGAGAAAAGAAGGGTATATTGATCCGCACAGCAAAAAATTCGTAAAGGCATCACGCGCCCAGATGAGTGATATCCAAGCAACCCATGATGACGAAACGGTTCGCAAGGCGTGTTTCGAAGCGCTTGAGCAATTGGCTGTAACTTGCGTCAAAGAGCTTGTGCAGCTTGTGCGTCTACGCAATCTATACGCCGAGAAACTTGGTTTTAGTGATTTTTACGCATACAAAGTCATGACGGAAGAGGATATGACTAAAGAAGAGCTTTTTTCCATCTTTGATACTATTTATGATAAGACGAAGTATGCTTTTGAGAACTTACGTGAAATGGAAAAAAAGCAGCCCGGTCTACGTAAGCCTTGGAACCGTGGTTACTTACTGGCTGGTGACTTTACAAAGGAATCAGACAAGTATTATCCATTTGATAAAGCACTAGAACGTTGGGGGCGCTCTTTCAGCGCACTTGGCATTCGTTATCAAGGCGCTACGCTTCAACTAGATCTGCTTGATCGAAAAGGAAAATACGAAAATGGTTTTTGTCATTGGCCAACTCTGGTTCATTTTAAAAATGGAAAGCGTATACCAGGTTCTGCCAATTTCACCTGTAATGTGGTGTACGGGCAAGTTGGCTCTGCCGAAGATGGATACAACACTCTTTTTCATGAAGGTGGACACGCAGCACATCTCACAAATTCTGAAGAGACTGAAGCCTGTGTTAATAACGAATACCCTCCAGCTTCAACAGCCTGGGACGAAACACAGTCTATGTTTCTCGACACTATGCTGAGTAGTATAGAGTGGGCAACTCGATATGCTGCAGATGAAAATGGCGATACATACCCGTTTGAACTATATGAGCGAGAAGTTCGACGATTGCGGCCACTGAGTCCTTTGGCGATGAACGGCATCTCTTCGGTTATGAATTTTGAAAAAGAACTGTATGAAGCTAGGGACTTAAACGAAGAAAAAGTTTTAAAAATCGCCAAGAAGATTTATAAAAAGCATACTGATTCTTCAGTTCCATCGCTCAGGCTACTTAGCATTCCGCATATTTACTCATGGGAGAGTTCTTGTTCGTATCAGGGTTACGGCTTAGCGCAATTAGCACTTAGCCAATGGAGAGAATATTTTTACAAGAAATACGGATATATCGTGGACAATCCTAATGTAGGTAGGGAAATGAAAGAGGTCTGGCAATATGGCTCCGCAAAAACATTTCCCGAGTGTGTGAAGTTGGCTACTGGTAAAAAACTGTCGCCCAACGCTTTTCTCAAAAATGTGACCGCATCAACAAATACTGTACTAAAACGTGCCAAAGAGAGAATTGCGCGCATGGAATCAGTTCCTAAGCCGAAGAGTGCAATCGTATTAGACGCTAACATCAAGATGATGCACGGCAAAGATACTATTGGGACTAATAAAAAAAGTTTTGAGCACATGTGTCATACGTATGCTGCTTGGCTTGAAACGCAGCGAGTGAAGTGATGAATTATGTGGAATTTACTATACCGAATTTGCACACATCCGTTCGATTATTGGGCGTTGTTGCGAACCAAAAAAATATCTTTTATTAAGAGCGAGCAGGAGAATGAAGGAGTATATAGCTTTTATTTTAAAATTCCAAAGGGGGTAACTTGGAAAGCTGGTCAACATGCAATTTTTTCTGATCTACCAAATTGTACCGATAAGAAGCAGTGGCGCGTCTTTTCTATCGCTTCCAATACGGCTGAACAATGCATTCAAATCACTACTAATATTCCTCCACAACCTAGTTTATATAAACAAAGTTTACTGCAATTAAAACCTGGTGATCAAATTAAGATACGAGGTCCTGTTGGTGAATTTCATGTTGAGAACGCTAAGCAAATAATTGTGGGTATAGCAGGTGGTGTAGGTATTACGCCATTTCGAGCTCTGTTAGGAGCGCTTGCAACGGAAAGTGAAGGCCAAAATGATGTCCACTTAATCTACGGAGGTAAAAATGGCGTTCATTTGTTTAAAAAAGAACTCATGTTGTACACAAAATCTAGCTCACTAACTATTGAATTTCTAAACACACAGGAAGAAGTAAGTTCCGCAATTGATGCTACTATACAAAAATATGGTAGCGCAGCTACATACTTTATCTCAGGCTCACCAAATATGCTGACTGCCATTCGAAAAAAACTAAACCAGCAAGGAGTTTCAGACATCGTCACTGATCCATTTAAGGGGTATTAATTATTATGCAAAAATTACGTCATCTGTATTACCTGTTTCTAAGCTGTCTGCTACTAGCACCTATATTCACCTTTGCCCATGAGGTCTACGTGCTTGAACCAGACAGAGTTATGACACTAGAGCAGTTGCCGCCGGTGTCCTTTATTGATGTAATCCGTGCCAATTTAAGTGACACCATTATCTGGACAGCGTTGATTATGGTACTGGCCGCGACCGTATTTTCCGTATCAATTTTTGCGCCGTTAGAAAAGAAATTTGACGGTTACTTAATAAAATTAAAGCATTACGCACCATTTATCGCGAGAGTAACTGCTGGCTTAGCTTTTTTAATGTGTGCCTATAACCAGGCATTGTTTGGTCCAGAATTGCCACTAAACCTTATGTACGGCCAGTTTACAACCGTTGTTGTTGCCATCATGTACGTGGTTGGTGTTTGTATGATTTTAGGCCTATATACCAGACTTTCTGGGACGGTTGGCTTGCTGCTATTTGCGGTTGGGCTCTTTTACCATGGGGTGTATATGGCCACCTACTTGAACTACTTTGCTGAAATGCTGGTACTTATATTTATTGGGGGACATCGCCTGTCACTTAAAGATAAGCATATTACTATTCAAACTGCTCGTAATTTGTTTGACGGATTAGCTAGTAAACACGGTGAACTCGCATTTTTAATATTACGAGTTGGTTTTGGAGCGAGTCTGATTTACGCTTCTGTGTATGCCAAAATATTACACAATCAGTTAGCTATTACGGTAGTCAATGAGTATAACTTAGTTAGTGTGTTTGGGTTCAACCCTGAGTTTATCGTACTCGGCGCAGCACTTATTGAAATTGCCCTCGGTATATTTTTTATACTGGGATTAGAAATTCGTTTTACTGCTTTGGTTCTAAACATTTTCTTGACCCTATCACTACTGTACTTTGGGGAAGCAGTCTGGCCTCATGTCATTCTGATTGGTATTCCAATTGCGTTTTTCTGTTATGGCTACGATAAATATTCACTGGAAGGTTACTTCTTTAAAAAAGGTAATCGCGAGCCAATTTTTTAAATTGTTTTATAGCTTGTGGTTTGTTTTAGACAGTAGTATTTGCTAGTATTGCACAACATATTTTGTATGAGCGGAAATGAAATTAGAGCCAAATATTTAGCATTCATGGAGAAGAAAGGGCACGCCGTTGTGCCATCGGCTGCAATCGTGCCTGAAAATGATCCAACCACGCTGTTTACCGGCAGTGGTATGCAATCCATGCTCCCGTACTTGCTAGGCGAGACTCATCCTAAAGGTTCTCGTGTTACGGACTCTCAAAAGTGCTTCCGCGCAGAAGATATTGACGAAGTTGGAGACAATAGGCACACCACCTTTTTTGAAATGCTCGGTAATTGGTCGTTTGGTGATTATTTCAAGCAAGAGCAAATTCCATGGATGTGGGAGTTTCTGATTGATGAACTCGGTCTCGACCCTAATAAGCTCTACATTACTGTATTCGGAGGTGATGAAGCGGCGGGAATTTCTAAGGACGACGAGGCTCCAGCTCTTTGGCAAAAGCTGTTTGCAGAAAAGGGGATTGAAGCCAAAATCTCTGATATCGGCACTGAAACTGGGGGTTATGAGCGCGGCATGAAAGAAGGAGAGCGAATTTTCTACTACAACGCCAAAAAAAATTGGTGGAGCCGGGCGGGTGTACCGAGTAATATGCCAGCGGGGGAGCCGGGCGGTCCAGACTCAGAAATGTTTTACGATTTTGGAACTCCGCACGACCCTAAATGGGGAGAACACTGCCATCCTAATTGCGATTGCGGCCGCTTTATTGAGATTGGCAACAATGTCTTCATGCAGTACCGCAAAAATGAAGACGGTAGTTTTAGTGAGCTAGAAGCTAAGAACATTGACTTCGGTGGGGGATTAGAACGCATTACGGCAGCTGTTAATAATGATCCTGATGTGTTTAAAGTCGATTTACTCGCAAATGTCGTCATGCAAATTGAAACACTTACAGATAAAAAGTACCAAGACCACTTAGAAGCATTCCGTATCATCACTGACCATGTTCGTGGTGCGGTATTTATGATTGCAGATGGCATATTACCCAGCAATAGCGAACAAGGTTATTTTGTACGCCGCTTACTGCGTCGAGCTGTCCGCTTCGCAGACAAGATTGAGTTGCCAGACGGTGAACTACAAAACCTTGCACACAGCATTATTGACACGTACAAAGCACACTACGTATACCTTTCTGATAAAGAAAATGACATCACTGATGCCATAGCTGCGGAAGAACAGCAATTTCGAAAGACGCTTGAGAACGGTCTAAAGCAATTCAATAAAATATCATTGAAAGTAGATCTTAAACTCAAAAAAACGCCAGACGAAAAACACAATGTAGCGATTCGGATTAGAGACCGAGTTTTCTATGGACAAAAGAAGCAAAAGGCAAAAGCTGAAAAGGTGATTAGCGCAAAAAATGCTTTTGAACTATTTACCACCTACGGTTTCCCGATTGAACTTACACAAGAAATTGCAGCTGAAAAAGGACTAAAGGTTGATTTAGCTGGCTTTGAAAAACTCATGAAAGAGCATAAGGAGAAATCGCGGGCTGGCGCTGAGCAAAAATTTAAAGGTGGTTTAGCTGATCATTCAGAAAAAGTTGTTCAATACCACACAGCCACGCACTTACTGCTTGCTGCCTTGCGTACACTTGTTGGTGATCATATCCACCAGGCTGGTTCAAATATCACCGGAGAACGTCTACGCTTTGATTTTACTCATCCAGAAAAAATTGAGCGCTTTAAACTTGACGAGATTGAGACCTGGGTAAATAACGCTATTCAAACCGGGGGCGCAGTGAGTATTGAAACTATGGCTAAAGATACTGCACACGAAGACCCAACCGTGGAGGGGAGTTTCTGGGATAGGTATCCAGACGAAGTGAAAGTGTACACTGTCACTGGCAACGATGGTACGATTTTCTCTCGCGAACTATGTGGTGGGCCTCATGTAGAAAAACTAGAGGACATTAAAGGCACCTTTAAAATTAAAAAGGAAGAGTCTTCTTCGGCGGGTGTTCGTCGCATCAAAGCCGTTCTTGAATAGTCTATCCACGCAAAACTACCGACAAGCAATACACACCCAGTATAATGGGTGGTATTGCTATGAGTTTATTTGCCAGCACGACAAACGGGGAACGTTACGGTGTTCTGATAGAGATCGGATCAGGTAGCGCTTCTGTAGCTATTGTTTCATCCAAGCCTCATAGTGACTCCCCAGATATTATCTGGAGTAAACGGGAGACGGCTGCTTTGCGAAATGTAGATAATCTTAAAGAGAGTTCAAAATCTGTTCTAACAGCCCTAATAAATATTTTGCTTGATTTTGAAACCAATGGACAATTAGCTCTCTCTCAACACGCACCCAAAGCAAGAATAACAACGATGCAATGCACGGTTGCGGCTCCTTGGTCTTACACGGTTACAAAGAAGATACACTACGAGTCAGATCACACTTTCACCGTTGGTCAAGAATTGTTAGACAAGCTTGCAAAGAAAGCCACAACACAGACCGAAGAAGCACTAGCAGAGAGCAAGGTTGTTACAGACCTTGGTTTGGAAACTGCTTCTAAAGCAACCATGCATACGTTTTTAAATGGATATTCCGTACAAACGCCACTAGGTAAAGAAGCGAAGAAAATATCTCTTGTGCACACCAGCATGATGGTCCACTCATACATACTAGATACACTCAGAGATTTACAGAAAAAAATGTTTAAATCAGCAGTACTAGAAGTATATACGTACGCTTCAGTGTTTAGCTGTGTTGTGCGTGATGTGATACCAAAACACAAAAACGTCGCGCTGATAGACGTTACCTACGAAGCTACTGAAATTTCTGTACTACGCGAAGGGGTGCTTTCCTATGTTACCCACACACCATTTGGTTTGTACTCACTAGCACGCGAACTTTCAGCAATCACCGGTGACCCTCTTACAGAGTCCCTCAGACACCTTTATAGTGAAAATATTGAAGAGTATGTTTCAACCTTTAAAAAAGAAAAACAGCGAGAGATTGAGCAACTCTTTAGCTCTTATATAGCAAGGTTACAGGAACTACTTCTCGAGACTGGTGATGAACTAGCAGCACCACGGCAGATGCTGATTCATAGTGCCAAAAATACAGGTTCACTCATTAGTGAATTTATAACTATGGCTTCAAAACAAGCGCTAAAAATGTCTCCCGTCATAACTGATGTTAATGAAGCACTAAGCAGTTTTAGTGCCGAAGAACTCGTAGCAAAAAGGGATCAGTCTTTGTTAATAAGTGCTTTTTTCTATCACACTGGGAATCACTGCTTTACCATTGAGCATTAATTTTCTTCCACAAAACATGAAGCGACAGCATTCTATTGATGCGCTATACTTTACCTATCTATGTCACAAAAATGGAACCTACAAGATATTCGCCCTGTCGAACCAAAAAAGCGTCGTCCTGTTGCGCCGCCAGCACATATCGATGAGGAAAAAGAAGAAGATGAAGTAATTAACATAACGCAACCCCCTAAAAATAACGTACCGCATACTCCCTTTAGACATAAATCAGAAAAAAAGAGCAGGACTGTCCTTTATGCAGCGATTGTCTTCTTCGTGATTGTTGGAAGTGCGCTTGGTCTGAGTGCTGTGCTTGGAAAAACAGAGTTAACAATTTATCCAGAAAACCGAACACCGAATATCAATAGTGAGTTTACTGCTTATCCCGATAACCGGGCTGGTGAGCTAACCTACGAAATCATGACACTGGAGTCAACCGCCGAAAGCCAGGTTAAAGCTTCCGGTCAAGTAGAGGTTGAGGAATTAGCAACCGGAACCCTCGAGATTTTTAAGACGACACCTGGTTCTGAGCGACTCATAAAAAATACCCGCTTTCGAAGCCCTGATGGTTTGATATACCGTATTACTGAGTCGGTAGTCGTACCCGGTGCGTCTGATTCAGCACCTGGCAGTGTGCGAGCTGAAGTATTTGCAGACGATATCGGTGAAGCCTACAACCTTGCAGCTGGGACGCGTTTTGATATTCCAGGATTTGAAGAATCAGGCCTAAATGACCTATATGACGCAATGTATGCTGAAAATGGTGAAGCGTTCACTGGTGGTTTTGCGGGTCCACAATATCAAATCGAAGAAAATGAACTGCAAACAGCCCGACAAGAATTGCAGCTGCAGCTTCGAGATGCTTTACTGGCTCGAGTAGATTCAGAAAGACCCGCCGGATTTATAGCGTTCCCTGGTTCTGTTGCTATTAGTTACAACCAATTACCTGCGGTTGAATATGGTGAAGGTCTCGTTACTATAAAGGAGCAAGCAGTGCTACAGATACCATTATTTAATGCGACAGACTTCGGAGCCTTCTTGGCTGAGGAAACCGTACCTACTTATGACGGCGGTCCAGTACGGGTTGAAGATCCAAGCGCATTAGTATTTAATTATTCAAATGCCACGACGAGCTCTTCTGTTATCCGCAATGAAGAATCTCTAACCTTCACATTATCAGGAAAACCTCTGCTCGTTTGGGAATACGATGTAGAGAAATTGAAAAAAGACTTGGCAGGCTTGCCGAAAACAGCAGTTAATAACGCAATATCTGCTTATCCTGGTATCGACGGCGCTCGTGTTAGCATCACTCCGTTCTGGAAACGCACATTCCCTGATGATCCCGAAGATATTAAAGTCACTGAAGAGCTTCGAAGCGAGTAATTTTGAATGAAACTGGGTATAAAGTGTTGACGCCTTCTAATATTTTTGTTAGACTCACCGTCGTTTAATGGATCAAGAGAGTTCAACAAATAACGACGACTTATTGTATGGGGTGGTGGAAGAAGCACTGCCGAATACACTTTTCCGTGTCAATGTAGAGGGCGAAAACGAACCCGTTTTAGCGTATCTGTCTGGACGTATGCGCAGATTCCGCATTCGCGTTCTCGTTGGCGACAAAGTGGGAATGGTCGTTGATCCATACGGTGGTAAAGCTCGCATCACCAAACGAATTTAAGAGTGTTTTTTATTTTATGA
>Ga0208057_1000864_pt1 | contig 10830 bp, 9 predicted proteins | sample DeeseametaMP1649_FD_184183 | JGI IMG/M metagenome (GOLD analysis project Ga0208057, IMG submission 184183) | Marine microbial communities from the Deep Pacific Ocean - MP1649 (SPAdes) | ecosystem: Environmental > Aquatic > Marine > Oceanic | place: North of Tokelau, South Pacific Ocean...
CCGCTCATGGACTTGTTGGCCGAGCGCGACTCGGGATTGCCGTAGATATCGACGCTGCCACCGCTGGACGTCTTGCTCGATGCGGCGTCGCTGGCATATGCCTTGACTGATCCGCCGCTGCTGGCCTTGGCCTGCACAGTTTCACAGGTGAGCCCTTTTGCGTTGGCACTGCCGCCGGACGAAGCTTTTACCTCAAGGCGTGTGCATACGCCGTGGACGGAAACCGCTGCGCCGCTGGAAACGTCTATCTCCATAGGGCCGGACTCCAATCCTTCCGCGAGCAGGGACGAGCCAGAGCTGGCTTCGATCTCGTTGAGCTCCGGGCCGGTCACAGTGAATTTGACGCGCACCTTGTTACCCCACCCCTTTGTGGATTTGCGGGACAGATACAGGCGGTCTCCATCGAGGCGCACTTTGACATCTTCAGGGCCACCCCGTTCAAATTCAGCGGTGATCGAATGCTGAGGTGCACGCACGAATTTGACGGAGACACCGGCGGAGATATCGAGTTCGTCAAATCCGGAAAGATTGTACACTTGGGTTGTGTCGGCGGACGCGCTGTAGAGTGACGCGGACAGAGCAAACGCAGCAATGCTGGATGCGATGATAACTGATTTTCTCATGGTCTGATTCCTATAATGCTCGGTGTCAGGATTTTATGGAAATATCGCCGCCGCTCGACTCGGTGATATCGACCTGGGTCGGTGCGCCGTGAACGTTGATGTCGGCGCCACTGGACGCCTTGGCTTCCAGCGCCTCAGTCACGCTGACGGACACGTCCGCGCTACTGGATGCTTCGATCTCGGCGGACTTGCACAACAGATCCTTGGCTTCAACGTCGGCGGATGACGATGCATCCACCGTAATCTCGTCGCATGTTCCGGTGAGCACAATATCGGTGCTGGATGAGGCATCGACATCGATATCTGCTGTGCTTTCCAGAACCAGCTTAACGTCAGAGCTGGAGGAAGCGTCGATTCTGGCCCGACTATTGGTGACCGCATGAGCGATCACATCCGCGCTCGATGTTGCCTCGATCGATATTGCCCCGACAATGAAGTCGGATGCGTCGATACTGGAGGAAGACGATGCGTCCATGTCGGCTGAAGCGGCGCGACCGGAAACGATCAGTTTAGCGCTCGAAGAAGCGTCCAGTTCGATTTTCCCCGCATCGATCCCGGAGGCTTCAAGAATTGAGGATTGCGCCACGTCCAGTTCGGAAATGCTCGGCGACGTGACAATCACCGTATAGGAAGGCTTGCGCTTTCCGTTCACTTTCACGCGCAAGTCACCTTCGACGAGATCCACGTGAAGATTGGCCCGTAAGGATTTCAGGAAGCCGAGGCTTTCACGGCCGATTTGCAGCTCTCCATCATCAGTTTCGATGCTGATATCTGAAAAGTCGCCTTCGGCCTGTTCAACAATGACCGTGGTCTCAGCGCCGGTTTCGTACAGGACCTTGATACCACCATTCACATCAATGCTGGAGAAGGAGCCGACTGGGAAGTCCTTAGTCTCGGCCAGAGCCGGCAAGGCTGCGATGGACAGGGCGGACAGGGATATGAGCGCGCGTTTCATGGGGGTGCCTCCGATTTGATGAGGCAAGTATGATGTATCGAATAACGATAAGTCAACATATTGTTTTTCAATAATACGAAAAAACCCGTGCGTGTGCTCTGTTATCCGGTGTCGGCATTGCAGAAGACAAGTTGACGACGATTAAGGGGTTAGCCGTCCTTGCTGGCAAGCTGTCCGAACAGGTCGTAATCATCTGCTCCAGTGATTGCCGCCGAGACGATGTCGCCCGCTTTCAGGTGACTTGCATTTTCCAGATAGACCACGGCATCGACTTCCGGCGCATCAGCCTTGGTGCGGCCTATCATTTCGCCGGTCGAGTCAGATGGGCCGTCAATTATGACGTCCTGAACCGTTCCGACCTGCGCAGCGGCGCGATCAGCAGACACTTTCGCCTGCACTTCCATGAAGCGGTGCCAGCGCGCTTCCTTGACTTCATCTGGCACATGACCGGGCAGGTCACGGCTGTCAGCATGGGCGACGTTTTCGTATTGGAAGCACCCTGCGCGATCGATCTTCGCTTCGCGGATGAAGTCCAGCAAGATCTCGAAATCCTCTTCGGTCTCGCCCGGAAACCCAACGATAAAGGTTGAGCGGATGGCGAGGTCAGGCACATCCCGGCGCCACTGAAGGATGCGTTCAAGTACGCGGTCCTGTTTGGCGGGCCGTTTCATGGCCTTTAGCACCGGCGCGGAGGCGTGCTGGAATGGAATGTCGAGATAGGGTGTGATCAGGCCTTCGGCCATCAGCGGAATAACCTGGTCCACATGCGGATAGGGATAGACATAATGCATCCGCGTCCACACGCCGAGGCTGCCCAGCCCCTTGGCCAGATCGAGGAAGCGCGTCTGGTATTCCGTGCCACGCCAGGTTTCCGGCTTGTAGCGCACGTCCAGTCCATAGGCGGACGTGTCCTGACTGATCACGAGCAATTCCTTCACGCCGGCCCGGACCAGTTGTTCGGCTTCGGTCAGCACATGATGGATCGGGCGGGAGGCAAGATCGCCGCGAAGTTTCGGAATAATGCAGAAGCTGCACCGATTGTTGCAGCCCTCCGAGATCTTCAAATATGCGTAATGGCGCGGTGTCAGGCGCAGGCCACTTTCAGGCACCAGGTCGGTGTGAGGATTGTGCGGCGGGGTGAGGTGCGTGTGGACCGCGTCCATCACGGCCTCATACTGGTGAGGCCCGGTGATCGCGAGCACTTTGGGATGCGCTTTCTCGATCACGTCCGGTTCGGCGCCAAGACAGCCTGTAACGATAACCTTGCCATTCGCTTCAATCGCTTCACCGATAGCCTCAAGGCTCTCATCACGCGCGGAATCCAGAAATCCGCACGTGTTCACCAGAACCAGGTCTGCGCCGGAATAGTCCGGGGCGATCTGGTAGCCTTCTGCGCGCAGGCGCGTGATGATCCGCTCGGAATCGACCAGGGCTTTCGGGCAGCCGAGGGAAACGATGCCGACCTTGGGGGCCTTGGCAGGCCGGATCGGAGCAGGGGCAAGGGATGTCGTGGTCATGATCGCCCTGCTATAACGAATGCTGCGAACTGGAAAGGTCGGGCGCACATCGGGCCGTTTTTTTCGGTTACCAAACCCTTTCGCTCACTAGAGCAAATTTCCAGCAAATGTTTGACACCCGGAAATGCAGGTCGCGTAATCTGGGAACCGGTAGTTAAGGGAGGGGAGACCCATGACGCACCTGATGATTCTTACCGCAGCCTGGGGGGCGGCCATGCTGGGCATCTATCTGGTCATATATACGCTGATTAAGTGGCGTCGCGCCGCGCGGGCCTGCCATCCGATGCCGTTCAGGCGTCGTAAGAGCTATTTGAGCGGGCTAGCCTTCAGCGTCATGTTTGTTGCGTCACCAGCGCTGGTGCATGCTGACGGACACATGATCCAGGCCAGCATCACAGGATTCTTTCAGGCCTGAGCCTCAGGCGTCTTCCAGCTCGACACCCTTGTCCTTCATGAAGTCGCGCAGTTCGCCGCTTTCAAACATCTCTTTGACGATGTCACAGCCGCCAACGAATTCGCCCTTTACATAGAGCTGTGGAATGGTCGGCCATTCCGAATAGGCCTTGATGCCTTCCCGCACGGCCTGATCTTCCAGAACGTTCGTCGAGACATAGTCCACGCCAAGATAGTCCAGAACCTGCACCACAACTGATGAGAACCCGCACTGCGGGAACGTCGGTGTACCTTTCATGAAAAGTACGACGTCATTGGCTTTGACGGCCTTTTCGATGGCATCGAGCGTGGCTTGATCGGTCATTCTGGTATCTCCGCTGTTGTCACAGCATGTGTGGTGGATACCCGGCAGCGTCAAGCTTTGATGCTGCCGGGCATGTTTCTGTTACCAGCCACAGCTCTCGGTGGCGTTCTGGTCTTTCATATAGAGCATCAGCGGATCGAAATACTCGATGATCGCGCTGCCATCCATTTCGCGAGTGCCGGTGAATTCTTCCAGCGTGTCCGGCCAAGGCTGTGACGCGCCAGCTTCCAGCATGGCATTGAAGCGTTTGCCCACTTCCTTGTTGTCATAGATCGAGCAGCGATGCAGCGGTCCTTCCCAGCCAGCCTGCTCACAAGCGGCCTTGTGGAACTGGAACTGCAGGATGTAGCTCAGGAAGTAGCGCAAATAGGGCGTGTTGCCCGGAATGTGGTACTTCGCGCCGGGATCGAAGGCGTCTGCCGGGCGCGGGGCCGGTGGTACGAGGCCCTGATTTTTCAGGCGGAGATCCCACCATGACGTGTTGTAGGCCTCTGGCGCAGTTTCACCAGACAGGACATCCCAGCGCCAGCCATCAACGGTCAGCGCAAACGGCAGGAAGGCGATCTTGTCGAGCGCGGTCTGCATCAGAAGTGCCGTGTCGGCATCAGCGCCCGGCTTTTCCTCAGCGGTGATCAGATTGATCTGTTCGAGGTATTCCGGTGTGATCGACAGGCCGACAAAGTCGCCGATGGCCTCATGGAAGCCATCATGTGCGCCGGTTTTGTACAAGTAGTCCTGATCCTTGTAGGCGCGCTGGTAGAAATTGTGACCCAGTTCGTGATGGACCGTATAGAAGTCTTCCGAGTTCACTTCAGTACACATCTTGATGCGTACATCTTCCTCATCGTCCAGATCCCAGGCTGAGGCGTGGCAAACGACTTCGCGGCCCTCTGGGCGCACGATCATGGAACGCTCCCAGAAAGTTTCCGGCAGCGGATCGAGGCCGAGGGAGGTGAAGAAGGTTTCGCCTGTCTCGACCATTTTGATGGCGTCATAGCCCTTTTCGTTGAGGCGTTCGGTCAGGTCGTAGCTTGGTCCCGGCACGTCAGGCTTCACGACGTCATAGATGGATGACCATTGCTGGGCCCACATATTACCCAACAGGTCAGCGCGGATCGGGCCGGTGCGCGGCTGCACATCGTCGCCGTATTCTTCATTCAGTTTGGCGCGGGTGAAGCAGTGCAGCTCTTCATAAAGCGGCTCCACCTGCGTCCACAGACGTTGCACTTCAGCTTCCATCTCTTCCGGTGCCATGTCGTAGCCGGACAGCCACATCTGATCGAGGCTTTCGAAGCCAAGCTCATTTGCGCCTTCATTGGCGATCTCGACCATGCGGGCATAATCGTCCTTCATCGGCACGGAGATCGTGCGCCAGCCTTCCCAGACAGCTTTGAGCTCTTCCGGGTCGCGGCTGGTTTCAATGATCGTCGACAATTGGTCGAGGTTCAGTGCCTCGCCCTTATAGGTGAATTTCCCGGTGCCGTAGGTCGCGTCGAGATTGGTGGTGATCTGCGAAAGCTCCTCGGCTGCGCCCGGCGTCGACGGGGCAGGGATCGTGATCCCGGTACGCAACATGGTCATCTTGCGCGCCAAATCAGCTGGCAGGACGCTGACATCGAACTGCTTGGACTCATTCGCGAGTGAAACGGCGAGGATGGTCGATGCCGCACCAGCTTCGGCTGCGAGCGCGTTGGTTTCGGGCGTGATGTTCGTGGCCTGGTTCCAGTAGGCTTGCGCGGCAATACGGCTCTGCGCGGCGAGTTCAGCTTCGGCGCGCTCCAGGAAGGCGCGGGCCTCAGCGATTTCCACGGAATGATCGACTTCAGCGACCACTTCAGGCGCGGTGTCGAGAGTTGTTTCATCTACAGCTTCAGGCGCGGCGCAGGCCGCAATCATGAAGCTCAGCGCGATGGCGCTGGTGGTTAAGGTCAGGCGTTTCATGGGGTCGTTTCCTCATCCTTGGTTGCGGATGAAACAATAACGAACCGACCGTATCGTCAATGCGTCAGATTCAGGAATCCGGTGCCCGCGTTTTCAGGGCCAGCGCATGAAGTTCGCCCCCCATGGTGCCTTTCAGGGCAGAATAGACCAATTGGTGCTGCTTCACGCGGGGAATGCCAGCGAACTGGCTGCTGACGATCTCGGCCTGCCAGTGATTGTCGTCGCCCGCCAGGTCGGTCAGCGTGATCTCGGCTTCCGGGAAAGCGTCGGTGAGATATCCGAGCAGCGTCTCGCGTGACATGGCCATGGGCAGTTCCTTCCAGTTGCGTGGCAGAACTGGCGTTTAGCACCTGCGACGTCAAGCATCCGGCTGAACCGATTGTGACATCAGGAGGGCAACTCTAAAGTGGTAATAACAGAAATCATGATTGGATTCGCCCCCATGACCAGAATGCGCGCCTTCATTCTCGCCGAAGTTCTTTTCATTGTGATGATTGTCGCGGGCGTCTTCTTCTACATGAACCGCGATGACGACGTGGCGGACCGTCTCACGGAGTATCGCGCGATGTATGTAGACGGCCCAGCCATGCTGAACCTGACGGAAACGCTTTCCTCGGACGCACTGGAAGGCCGTGCTGCGGGATCATCGGGCAATGCCGCAGCACGGGGATTCATCCTGAAGCGGTTCGAGACGATGGAGCTGCGCAGGTTCCACGGGACATACGAGTACGCCTTTCCAGTCCTGCCGGGGCCAATGGACGGGTTATCGGAACCGGCAGACGGTGTGAATATTGTTGGCTGGATCGCCGGGGAGACGCCGGGGCGGGGCCCCATGCTCGTGGTTACGGCCCATTACGACCATCTCGGCATCGTTGACGGAGAAATATATAATGGCGCTGACGACAATGCCTCTGGTGTGGCCGCGCTTGTCGGTGTCGCAGAGTATTTCGAGCGAAATCCTCCCAAGCATGACATCGTCTTTGCCGCGCTGGACGCCGAAGAAATCGGCTATCAGGGCGCAAAGGCTCTGGTCGAATCTGGGCTGATTGATCTTGGGCGGATCGCATTGAACATGAATTTCGACATGGTTGGGCGATCCGACGCGGGAGAACTCTATGTCGCTGGCACCACGCCTTACCCGCAGCTGAAGCCCATGATTGATGATTTGGCCACCCAAGTGCCGGTAATCCTGCTCACAGGACATGACTCGCCTGAACTCGGACAGGATGACTGGACCAACCAGTCCGATCATGCCGTCTTTCACGAGATCGGCATTCCATTTCTGTATTTTGGGGTCGAAGACCATCCCGGATATCACGCCCCTTCGGATGATTATGGCGATCTGACACATGATTTCTTTGTGCGGGCGGGCGACACGCTTGTTATGGCGGTGAAGGCGGCGGATGCCTGGCTCATCTCGTCCAAGCGGCAGGAAAACTAATCCTTTCAAGGAGGAAGGGGCGTGAGAACGTCGGCACCGCGGGTTGGTTCCAAACCCACTGTGTGTCACCGATTTGCAATGCTGCACGAAAGTCTCTGAGCACCGTATTTCAATAAATAAAACAACGGTAAGGGTGGTTAATCCGCATTAAGAACATGTGACTTTCCGGCAACTGCTGAGGGTTGCGGATTTGTCATGGGAACAGACACAGTTCAGACACGGTTTTCTTGTGGTCTCGCCGATCTGGCGGGAGCTGAACACGTCTTTAAAGGAGACCACATGTTTAAGTATTTTCTGATCGCATCTGCAGCCACGGGTCTGGCTGTGTCCGCTCAGGCGCAGTCCTATGAGAGTGACACGGGCTTCTATCTTGATGGCGGGTACCAGTACCTGGAAATCGAACCCGATGGTGCAGAGCAGGGTGTTGACACGAACGGCATCGCCGCGCGTCTCGGCTACAAGTTCAACAATGTCTTTAGCCTTGAAGGTGAACTGGCCTCGGGCATCGATGATGGCGAATTCGACTACAATGTTGACGAAGACGAATTCAATCTCGACGACAACAATGATGGCGACTTCAACGACTTGATCGGCGCTTCCGGCGACATCGGCCTGAACTATCTGGTTGGCCTGTATGGCCGCGCAGATGTGCCGCTTACGGAGCGCCTGAGCGCCTTCGGTCGCGCCGGTTATGCATATATCGATCTTGATGCGTCGCTGGCCACGCCGGGCGGTACGCCGATTACGGTTGAGGATTCCGAGGAAGGCCCGGCCATCGGTGCAGGTCTTACCTATGACCTGAACGAAAACTGGGAGCTTCGCGGCGACTACACCTACTATTCGTTCGAAGATACCGACACGAATGGTGTGATGCTGGGCGTTGGCTACAAGTTTTAGCCTGACATAAAGTCACCAGAGTGAGCACCCCTTTTGCAGAATGCAGAAGGGGTGTTTCTCGTTCAGTCGACGGAATTCATATAGGCCGGCAGCCACCCCTCATGGGCTTTTCTTAGCTCTCCGACGGAAACCACGCCGTATGTTCCTAGGACCAACAGGTCATCGTCTGGGGACTCGGTGAGCTGGCCAAGTACGTCTACGTGAACGTCAGCGACTGCCGCTCTTCCAATTAGATCTGATAAACAGTCCTCGGAGACGGAAACGAGGGTTCGCGCCTGATCTTCGCCAAACAACCAAGTGCAATTCGTAAGGTCTTTGTGAATAGTTGGATCAATGATGATTCCAATTCCGGTGGCCAGCGCCATATCGATGGCGGCACATATCAAACCACCCTCGCTCACGTCGTGAGCGGAGGTGACTTTCGCTTGTCGTATCATCTCGCGAACGAATGCTGCATTCTTTGCTTCAATCGCGAGGTTCACTTGCGGCGGAGTACCTAGATCGTCACCCTTGAGTCCGAGCCATTCCCGAGCGTAGAGCGAAGCGCCAAGATGACCCTTTGTTTCGCCGACTACAACCAGGGTGTCCCCGGGCTGCGCGCCGTTGAGCGTCGCCACCTTTGACAGATCCTCAATCAGGCCCACGCCGCCCACAACGGGTGTCGGCGGAATGGCAATGCCATCGGTCTCATTGTAGAGGGACACGTTGCCCGACACGACCGGGAAATCGAGTTCGCGGCAGGCTTCGGCCATGCCTTCGATCGCCTTGACGATATAGCCCATCGTGGCGGGCTTTTCCGGATTGCCGAAATTGAGATTGTCCGTGATCGCAATCGGCGTTGCGCCAACAGCGGAGAGGTTACGGTAAGCTTCCGCCACCGCCTGCTTGCCGCCTTCATAGGGATCGGCGGCTACATAGTGCGGGTTGCAGTCGGATGTGATGGCCAGCGCCTTGTTCGTGCCGTGGATGCGCACAATGGCGGCGTCACCCATGCTTTGCGACGAGTCGACCGTGTCGCCCATCACGTGGCGGTCATACTGTTCCCAGATCCAGCGCTTTGACGCCATGTCAGGCGACGACATCAGCTTGAGCAGCACTTCGCCGTAATCTTCAGGCTCGGGATATTTTGAAATGTCCAAAGGCGCGCGCTTCGGCGGCTCTGTCCAGGGGCGGTCATAATTCGGCGCATCTTCAGCCAGTGGAGCGACGGGGATGTCGCAAACCGTCTCGCCAAACTGCGTCAGCACAAGATGGCCGGTATCGGTCGTGTGACCGATGACTTCAGCCGACAGGTCATACTTGTCGAACACCGCTTTCGCGACATCGATCTTGTCGGGATAGAGCACCATGAGCATGCGCTCCTGGCTCTCGGACAGCATGATCTCGTAGGCTGTCATGCCTTCTTCGCGCTGGGGCACCTTGTCGAGGTCCATGACCACGCCGATGCCTTCGCCATTCTCGCCGCCGCTGGCGGCCATCTCGACCGAGGAGGAGGTCAGGCCAGCAGCGCCCATGTCCTGGATTGCCTGAATGGCGTCTGTCGCCATCAGTTCGAGGCAGGCCTCGATCAGCAGCTTCTCGGTGAACGGGTCGCCAACCTGCACGGTAGGGCGCTTCTCCTCGTCGCCCTCGGAGAATTCGGCAGACGCCATGGTCGCGCCATGGATGCCGTCGCGCCCGGTCTTCGATCCGACATAGAAGATCGGATTTCCGGGCGTCGCGCCGCGGGCATAGAAAATCTTGTCCTGATCGGCGAGGCCGACGGCCATCGCATTGACGAGGATGTTGCCATTATAGCCTTCGTCGAACTGGGTTTCCCCGGCCACGGTCGGCACGCCCACACAGTTTCCGTATCCGCCGATGCCCGCGACCACGCCCGCCACGAGGCTGCGGGTCTTGGGATGGTCCGGGGAGCCGAAGCGCAATGCATTGACCAGCGCGATCGGGCGCGCGCCCATGGTGAAGACATCGCGCAGGATGCCGCCCACGCCCGTCGCCGCGCCCTGATAAGGCTCGATATAGGACGGGTGGTTGTGGCTCTCCATCTTGAAGATGGCAGCTTGGCCGTCACCAATGTCGATGACGCCGGCATTCTCGCCGGGGCCCTGGATGACGCGGTCATTCTTGGTCGGGAATTTGGACAGATGACGGCGCGAGGATTTGTACGAGCAATGCTCTGACCACATTACCGAATAGATGCCGAGTTCGACGAGGTTCGGCTTGCGCCCGAGCCGCGTGACGAGGCGCTCCCATTCGTCGGCCTTGATGCCATGTTCCAGGCCGGCAGTGTCATCCTGCTCGGCGGTGAGGTGGGCGAGGATCGCAGTTTTGTCAGTCATGACCGGCGCTTTAGCGGCAATTGCCACGAGTCGCCAGCCTCATTGTGCTCACTCTGCGTTTTGGGCGTCCAACCAGGCCTGCCCTTGCGTTCTGGCAAGGTCCACGAGGTTGCCCATTGCGAGATTCATGTCGACAAGATGCAGGCCCCAATCGGGGACCACTTTGCCGTTGAAAACAAGATCGCCTGGAATGTCATCGGCGCGCGGATCCGCTGGATCAGCGTGAATCGTGACAGCCAGCCAGTCATGGGTGTCGTTGGCCAGGCATTGGGCTGAGAGCAGGCCGGGTAGCGAAACAAAAGGTGTGTCGACCGCGACGCCGTAGTCATTTGGAGCAAGTCTTCCAAGGCTTTGGCGGGG
>Ga0208057_1000876_pt1 | contig 10760 bp, 7 predicted proteins | sample DeeseametaMP1649_FD_184183 | JGI IMG/M metagenome (GOLD analysis project Ga0208057, IMG submission 184183) | Marine microbial communities from the Deep Pacific Ocean - MP1649 (SPAdes) | ecosystem: Environmental > Aquatic > Marine > Oceanic | place: North of Tokelau, South Pacific Ocean...
GAGGTGTCGCTCCCAGTGCCTGCGCCACTGGTCCACTGGCCGGGAAGAGACCAGTCGCTACCGGGAAGCCATTTGGCAGTCGGGTAGAGACGTTTGTGGTACCCTGCTGTCCCGGCGTCGGCGCGCGGAAACCGGTGCCGATCGAACTGCGAAGCGCCAGAATATCATTGATCTCGTAACGACCGGCAATTTTCCAGACGGTTTCAGCATCAAAGTCTGAGTAGCTTTCGTAACGCAGAGCGCCTTGCAAGAAGAGTTTCTCGGTGACATCCGCACTCAGATCCGCATAGATCGAATGGGAGTCCCGCGTATAGTCTTCTGAAAAGGCCGGTGAATAGCCAGGAAAGCCATTCGATCCTACACCGACGACCTGGTAGACTGGGTCATCCGGATCAGAGCAGTCGAGCGTGGAGCCTGCGGCCATGACCGCCACACCGGCCGCAGTCGGAGCCATGGAATCGCAGAAGCCAAACGGGTCTGCGCCAGCAAACGGACCATCTTCATAAGACGCCTTGTCACCCTCGACCAGTTCATAGGACTCGTCCAGATAACTAAGGCCCATTGCGAACAGGAGCGGGCTCGCAAGCCCGACTTCGAATTCCTTCGAGAAGTCAGCCTGAATTTGTGCCTCTTCGTTGATCAGGTCTCCAGGACGGAACACGGTTGGCGTGTCGGGGCCCATGGACGGGTTGATCGTATTTGCCAGCGTATACTCGATTTCGTTATGTCCGTAACGCGCGCTCAGATCGTAGTCGAACCCTGCAAAGAGGCCTCGCAAGCCACCCACAAATGAATAGTCGGTGACATCACCGAAGAAGCGCGGGGTGAAACCACCCGGGAAAATCTCCAGCGGCGAATAAATCGATCCATCTTCGAGTCGCAAGTCTTCAATCGTGCCGTTGCCGGGATAGCGATAGAAGAAGCTGCCATCGGATTTACTGCTGGAATAGTTGCCGAAGGAGTAAAGTTCGGCATTGTCGTTGATCGTGTACGCGGAGTTGTAGAATAGGCGAAAGGCTTCGCTGGTGGGCTGGCCCCAGGGTTGAACGACGCCGAAGTCACCCAGCGATGCAGACGGGACACCTTCGATGAACTCGGGCGTCAGGCTGGCTGCGTAACCAGCTGTGGGGTCGAAGTCCGGATTGCTCGGGTCGAGACAGAACCAGGACTCACAATATTGTTCGCTTCGACTGGTCGCGTCCGCCTTGCTGACTTCGCCGGAAACGCTCAGGAAGCCCTTTCCGCCCAGATCGAAGCCGTAATTGCCCGATACCGTGTATTGGAAGCCGTCACCTTCATAATACTGGCCGATGTCGACGCTGACCGAACCGCCTTCAGAATTATCCTTGAGCAGGAAGTTAATGACGCCAGCAATAGCATCCGACCCGTATTGCGCCGCGGCACCATCCCGGAGGACTTCGATGCTTTTGAGGGCAGAAGCCGGAATGGTGGCCACGTCCGGGCCTTGAGTTCCGGATCCGCCAATTGTCACGAGTGCGGCGCGGTGGCGCCGTTTCGAGTTTACCAGTACAAGCGTCTTGTCGGTCGGCAGGCCTCGCATCTCAGCAGGGCGAACAAATGAGCTACCATCAGAAATTGGCTGGCGAGAAAGAGAATAGGATGGAATGAGTGTTTTCAGAACATCATTCGTGTCCGTGAATGGAACCGCATTGAGTTCATCTTCACCAAGAACATCAATTGGAACTGGCGAATCTTGGATGGAGCGAGGTTTCCCGCGAGACCCCGTTACCGTGACCGCTTCCTGAACCGAGACGTCATCTGTCTCTCCCTCTTGGGCTTGCGCGGCTGTGATCATGGAAAGACTGACTGTGGCGAAGGCACACGACAGTAGTTGTGTTCGTAGTTTGGATGCTCTCATAGTGTATTGACCCCTCTATTCGCCGCACGACGAATACAATTTGACCGCCTAAGGACGGACTGGAAATCGAATGCCAGGGCACAGCAAAGGCACTGGTGATCGAGTCGGTTTCGAGAGGCCCGCCTTTGGGCCAGGACAGCTATCTGCTGCAGAAGACACCCCCTTGTGCCTTCAGAACTGAAGCCCGTCTTTGGGCTTGGAAAAATCTTTTCAGGTCAAAAAAAAGCTGGGTAGCGGAACGTATTCTGTGATGATGAATGAATACAATTTGCCAGATTTTCACGCACCCTCGCTCAGCTTAGGTGAAACTTCGAGCAGTGAGGTCGGTTCAAGCCAGCCAGGCTGACATCGTCACATCAAGGCAACAAGTCCGATAGTGAGATCACAGCATCGCAGACGCTTTTCAGAGATTTTCCTTGGCGCATGGCCGTGGATCGGAGTGACTGATAGGCTTCCTGCTCGCTCATGCCGCGGGTTTGCATCAGAAGGCCTTTTGCGCGTTCCACAGTCTTTCGCGCAGCGAGGTTGTCTTTGGATTTCTGCAATTCACCCTGTAGCGTCGACACGAGTTTGTGGCGTTCCACGGCGATTGTGATCAAGGGACCTATTCGCGAAGCATTAAGTCCATCTACCACGAATGACGTCACCCCACCCCGAATGGCCTGCGGTGCAAGGTTTTCTTCGTCACGCTTCACGAACCAGAGGATAGGAAGCTGAGTTGATGCAGCCAGGCGCTCGCTGATCGATATCTGCTCGGTGCCTGCTGACTCTGACGAAAGAATTAGCAGGTCGGCTCTGATTCCTTCAAGCTCGGTGGCTATGCTTACGAAAGAGAATTCATCAAGCAATCTTATCGTGAAGCTTTCTGGTAAACCCTCCAGTATATTTGCGACGTCGTCCTGTGCGTTGGCGACAACAAGCACAGACAGTGCTGATAAATCGGCTCGGTCCGGCATGTTCAATACAGTCTCCCTCCTAATCTCACATGATAGAAAGGGACTGTTTTTCCAAATCTCTTAGTTTGAATAGCAATCAAAGCTGCATTTTCCGCGCCTTTGAGCAAGAAAAGGACAAGTCTGCCTGTTGTTTGATGTCCTCAGGAAGTCGTTTTGATACAGTGTATCTAAGAAGCATGACCGCACAGGCCCGCGGTGTGATGCGGAAAGTGTCAACTGACTTGCCCTCAAACTCCAGCGCGTGGTCAGCCAAATCGCAGAGAATGCTGCGCTGTCCCGCGCTTGCGTCGAAGAGTTCGGTTCCCTTTTGAGAAGCTGGCTCAGACAAGCCTTTTTCGGAAGCGGGCGGAGATGAGGTCGAGCGCCATTACGGTCAAAAAGATTACCAGCAACATGGTGCCGACGCGATCATACTGGAACATGTCGAACCGGCCTTTCAATTCCTGTCCGATGCCCCCTGCGCCTACAAGGCCGATCACCGTGGCCATGCGTATGTTTCGATCGAGAATGTAGAGGGAGAGGCCAGTATAGCTCGGCAGAACTTGGGGGAGGACGGCGATCCTGAGGATGGCGAAATCGCTGGCCCCGGTGGCCTTGAGCGCCTGTTGAGGGCTTTTGTTCGCCGCTTCAATATCTTCGGCGTAGAATTTTCCCAGAAAGCCTATGCTGTGAAATGACAGGGCCAATATACCTGCAATCGGACCGAACCCAAAAGCAAGCACGAGGAACAGTGCGCTGATCAGTTCGGGAATTGAGCGAAGCAGGGACACGAGTGATCGTGCCACGCCGTAGATGAGGGGATGGGGCGAGTAATTACTGGCGCATAGCCACGCCAGCGGTAGGCTTACCAGTATGGCAATCAGGCTGGCCCAGATTGCAATTTCGATTGTTTCGACCATCTTGCCGAGCACGAAGAGAAGATATCCAATTGGCTCGACGAGAAACTGCCGCTCGGACACTTTCGTGGTCATTTGCAATGTATCCGGATCAAGCTCGGTTGTTTGGACTTCCACCGTCTCTATGTGCGCCAGGAAGGGCAATCTGGATTCATCCAGTCCGTCCATCAGGTCAATGGGGCGACGGTCGGAGATGGCTATAGGGAACATGTCGCGGGTCACACTCCCCATTCCCCGGCCGATTTGCGAACTTTCGCGCAGACCGACCGCCTCAAGCGCAAAGTCTCCAATCTGGCTGGCCATGCGATCCAATTGCATACGCTCTGCGGAGATGCTCGAGGCAATGATTATGAGGAGCAATACAAGTAGTGATTTCCACCCGAAAGGCTGTTTTAGATGCCAAAAGTGAGGTAGCGAGTCGTGCTCAGCATCCATCATCTCACGCGACCTCCCTTCGCAGGGTGGGTGAAGTATCGTCGATTTCAAAGATAGCCTGAACTGCGTCGCTAGTAAGAGCAGCTGGTGGTCCATCGAAAACGATAGTGCCATTGTTGAGACCGATGATCCGGTCCGCATATTCGCGAGCAAGATCGATTTGATGCAGCGAGCAGAGAACAGCTGCATCACGTTCCTGGGCCGCGCTCTTCAGTAGGTCCATTACATCCGCAGACGATCTGGGATCAAGGCTGGCGACGGGTTCATCGGCGAGAATGAGACTCGGATCGCACATCAATGCGCGCGCGATGCCCACGCGTTGTTTCTGGCCGCCAGACAGTTGGCCAGTACGCCGATTGGCATGATCTTCCGACAAGCCGACACGCGAAAGCAGGGCGCACGCTTTTTCTTGAATCAAGTGGGGATACAATTGAAGCGCGACGCGCCACCAGGAAAGCGCCGCAATGCTGCCTGACATCACATTTTGCGCTGTCGTCAGTCTGTCGGTCAGGCCAAAATCCTGATGCACCATTCCGACGTGACGTCGTTGCTTTTTCGTAAGGCGCACCCCGTGAAGCCGAATGTCTCCGGAGTCTACAGGCGCCAGCCCAACAATACACCTCAGCAAGGTAGACTTTCCTGACCCCGATGACCCAAGCAGAACGCAAAAGCAACCGGGTCTGAGGTCCAGCGAAAAATCAGTGAGGACTCTCGGACCGTCCTTGTACGACTTGAACACGTTGGAGAGTTTCAGCGCCGGGAGTGTGGACGCAGAAGTGGGTTGGTCTGTCATATTGGAAATTGTGCCGTGGTGAAAAGATATCAGCCGCGTTGAGCTGCGTCAGCCTTGCGCAGGATCGCGGCCATATAGTCGTCATCCAGAAAAGATGTCGCGGAGATCACGCTATCAAACAGGGTTTCGTCAACTTCGGTATTGTAGCGATCCACAAGCTTGCCGCCATATCCCCGAATGGCGGCCGGACCAATGCCTTCAGCCTCATGTACATTTGCCATGGCGCGCTTGAGCTTTGCTTTGATGTCTGCTGGCAATGCGGTGTTCATCGCTATGGGTGGATTCGGGATTGGTTTCGATTTGGTGAGCACCCGGAATGCGCGTGGATCCAGGCTACCTTGGTTCACCGCACGTTCGAACGACACGAAAGACGCGCCTGCAGCATCTACCAACCCGTTCTTCAATGCCAACAGGCTGTTGGTGTGGCTTCCCGTGATCCGCAAGGCTGATAGATCCTTTAGCGGATCGAGCCCGTCCTCTCTCAACATGACAAGCGGATACGCAAAGCTGCTGGCGGAGTGACTTGATCCCAGTGCGAGCGACCCGCCGGAAAGATCGAATACAGAATTTACGTCGGAATCTGCCGCGACAAACAGACCAGCATAATAAGTGGATGAACCATTGCGTTCTTCGACAGCCAACAATTGCGCGCATCCGCGGTCTCGCGCCTCTATATAGGAGGCCGGACCATACCAGACGACGTCTGTCAGGCCAGCGCACATGGCTTCTATCACGGCGGCATAGCTTTGCCCGGTACTGACGGTAAAATGCAAGTCACTGGATCGTGTAATGGCATCAAACAATGGCTGAAAATCGGCTTTCGTACCGTCTTCCGTACCACCATCTGCGGGGATAAGCATGACGCGAAGAGGCTTTTGCGGGCTGCCGGCTTCCTGAGCATGCGTTGTAAACGCGAGCATGGCGGTTAGCAGGAGAAGCGTTATGGTCGACAGAATGCGCATATCCGAGTTCCCAAATTCACCTCGCTGCGTATGAGCTTGGTGCGCCGCAGCATCGATAGTGAGAGACGTAGCATCGGCTTGTGACATTGGTGTTACGCAATTCATATATTCTTGATAATAATTGAGTAGAATTCAATTATAAGAGTGTAAAATCCAGAGGGGCGTGTATGTCTGAGAGCAAATCGAAGCGGAAAGTGGCGCCGAAGCGACGGTCTGATGTGGCGATAGTCGACAATGTCATGACGCGCATTCGAGTGCGGCATCCCTCGCTTGGGCCGAGTACGCGTTCGATTGCCGACTTCGTTCTCTCCAATCCCCGACAAGTGGTTGGGATGTCGGTTACCGAACTGGCTGAAGCGACCGGTGCCAGTGATGGAAGTGTTATCAATTTCTGCCGCCAATTGGATCTTTCCGGTTTTCAGCAACTGAAGCTCAGCCTCGCCCAGGAAGTGGTGCAACCGGTTCAGTTCATTCATGAAGATCTGCAGCCGACAGATGACACGCCGACTGTGTGTCGGAAGACCTTCCATGCTGGGGTTCAGGCGCTGAAGGACACGCTCTCGATTTTGGACGCCGACGCCGTATCCGCAGCGGTGGATGTTATTCGGGCAGCCAAGCGAGTTGAAATTTACGGAATAGGTTCGTCCGCGCCCATTGCGGAAGATGCGCAGTATCGCATGCTGCGAATAGGTCTTGATGCGCGGGTGGTGGTGGACAGTCATGTCCAGGCCATCAGCGCGTCGCAAACGGGCCCTGATGTGGCGGTGCTGACCATTTCGCACTCTGGTGCAACGCATGAGACACTGGCCGCAACCAGATTGGCCAAGGATGCGGGCGCGAAGACGATCATCGTGACCAATTTTTCGAGTTCGCCGCTGCAGGCCTACGCGGATGTGAAACTTTTCACCATGGCTCGGGAAACCAAGTTCCGGACCGAGGCCATGACCAGCCGGATCGCCCAGCTATGCGTACTGGATGCGCTGATTGCAGCACTCGCGCTGGCCAATTATGACCGGGCAACCGAAACGCTTCGCAAGACCTTCGATGTGCTGTCGCTAAAGCGCTTCTAGCAGTATCTCAAACACATCCGGTGATTTGGCGGAGGTCAGGACCGCCTTGATCCCCAACGCGTTTGCGCCAGCGAGATCCGTTGCGGGGTTGTCACCCAGCATGACAACCTGATCCGGTGACAGGTCAAGCGCCTGGCATCCCATCTGGAACAGATGTGGGGAGGGTTTTCCCACGACGTCTATTTTTGTTTCATCCAGTTTCACGCATGCTCTGATGGCCGCAAGCAGGGCGCCCGTTTCGGGCTTTATTCCCCCGTCTTTCCCGGGGTGGGTTTGGTCGGGATTGGCGACGATGAGGTGGCCCCCATTGCTCAAGGAGTTTACCGCGCGTTCCAGGCGGCGATAGGTGAAGCGTACATCGCGGAGCAGTACGACCACGTCTGCAGCCTCCTGAGTCAGGTCTATCCCCATTTTCTTGGCGGTTCCGCGCATGTGCGGATCACCAAGCACCATAACCTTTGCGCCAGCAAAACCTGTTGCGCGTTTGAGCGCCTCCATCCCCGCCAGGATGACTTGGTTGCGTTCCAATTGAATTTCGTTACAGGCCAGTATGTGCAAGAAGTCGTCCGGCGTGCATGTGGAGTTGTTCGAGACAATCGCGGTGCGTGTTTGATTGGCGCGCAGGAAGTCTGCAGCCTCGGGCACCAACGTATTGCCGAGTGCGCAGCAGCCATCCCAGTCTACGAGAAACCCTTTGGCCGACCGGCCCATGTTGGCTATTTCTTCAGATCGCGGCGTAGCGAACGCGTAGGGCATATTCCACTCCGATGAAGGACAATTTGTTATTGAGAAATGCTCAATTACAAATCTTCACTGAAGTAAATATCATTCACGCAATGTTTTTCGAATCTTCATCTAAGTGTCGCGTTCCGCCTCTAGAGCAGCCTCGTGGCAAGCGGCGTCAATCGCGCTCGGCCACAGCCCGCTGATGGTTGGCGGGTGTTGGGGTTAGATGGAGAGACCAGCGATGAGACTTGATAAGAACAGAAGTTTGAAATTCGGTTTGAGCGTCCTGATGGCAAGTGCGGCGATCCCGGCTGCTTTGGCACAGCAGGGAGACAGCAAGGAAGATTCCCGCCGCCTTGAGACTATTCGCGTCGAAGGCCAGACTGTCGATGCGTCCGCATCCGACATCGCTGTGGACTTCGCTGAATACGGCACACAAGTTCAGTTGATCAGTTCGGAAGAAATTGAAACGGGCGGGTTCACGAATTTTGGCGAATTGGCCTCAGGCCTGATCCGCGGTGCGAACATTGGCTATTCGCCGGACGAAGGCGAGTTCACCATTCGCATTGATGGCGGCACTGATCGCGATACCTTGTTGCTGGTCGATGGCGTCCCTTTCTTTGATCGTTCGTCTCCATTGGAAGATCTGTGGCCCGCGACAGCCATTGATCCGCGCATGATCGACGGTGTTGAAGTCTATCGTGGTGGCAACAGCCTCTATTTCGGATCCAATGGCGGCCTGGGCGTTGTCAGTGTGAAAACAAAACGCCCTGACGGTACTCAGAAAGGCGAATTCGGTGTCTATGCCGGTTCATTCAAAACCCGCGAGTATTATGGCAACATGTCGTTCCCTCTGGACAAGGCCGGCAAACACTCCGTGCTGGTCTATGGCCGCTCTTATGAGACGGATGCGCACGAACTCTTCGACGAGGAGGCCTATGGCGACAATGTGCTTGCGCTCGGCGGACGTCACGAATTCCCATACAGCTTCAATAGTCTGGGCATCAAATATTTGTGGGATATTGCACCTGAGACAGAGCTTCTGCTCGGTGCTTCGTACACGACGATCGATTTCAGAGACTCCTTCCCGCAAAGCACTATATTTCAGCCGAACTTCACAGAGTTCCCGATTTACACCGGCGAATTCAAGCATCGCTTCAATGACAAGCTCAAGCTGAATATCGAGGCGCACTATCAGGACCCTCAGCTCAAGAATAACGAGATTGATGCCCGTATCTGTCAGATCCCCCGCCTGTCGGATTTGCCGGAGGATATTCAAGCCATTGCTGCGGGTCAGGGGATTTCAAGCTTCTCTACAGCAACTGAGTTCGAAAGCTTCGCGGCAGGTATTTCCGGTCTCGCTGCGGGTTGTGTCACCAATCCTGTCGGGAGCGCGGGCAGCGCTTCTGATGATCGTCTGAATGGCGGTAGCAATTTCTACATCAATCAGGATCCAGACAGCCCGTACTTCGGCCAGCCTTACGGCACGCACCAGAATCCGTTCTCAATCGGCGCACCCATTGGATATGTCGTGCAATCTACCGCCAGCTTCGGCGATGGTGGTCTGACGAAAGGTTTCGGGACGACTGATCAGAGGGAGTCTGGTTATGTCGATTACGGTCTGAATGCACGGGCCACTTATACGGTCAATGAGTATATCGAACTCGTCGCAGGTCTCCAGAATACTACCTATAAAGACAATTCTGACGACTCATTCGGCGTCAAGGATGTCAAGCTCACGAGTACGGGTGTCTATGGCGACCTAAGGCTCTCCCTGCCAGTGCTGGATGGTTTCAGTGGGTCATTTGCCGCTCGTCAGGACTTCAACGACAATTTCGATGATCAGTCGATCTGGAAAGTCGGGCTGCGTCAGAACCTGGGATACGGTATCTATGCGCGGGGGTCTGGCGGCACGTCGTACAGTCTGCCGAAGATCGACGAAATCGGCGCATTCGGATCGGGCGCGAACATCAACCCTGGTCTGGAACCACAGGAAGTCAGCGCGTTTAACGTCGGGGCCGGTATCGATGGTGACATTTTTGGCGGAACCTACAATGTCGAGATCGGGTACTTTGAAACAGAAATCGAAAACCTTTTCTCCAGCCGGGCTATTGGTGCGGTCTGTTATGAATATGCCAATGATGTTGCAAACCCATTGTTCAACAATCTGAACAATGACACCGCAGCGATTGAGCAGAACCGTCGGAACATCATTCCGCCGAGCGAATTCTGCGCCACGGCTGCAGCGGGCCTGAATGATCCTGGCGAAACAGTTGCGGTGAACGCGCTGCGTCAGCAAGATATTGAAGGTTTTACGATTGACGTCGCTTTCGACTTTGATCAGTGGCAGGCAGACTTCAGCTATACTGATATGGAGTCGCTGGAGCCGAACCCAGTCTTTGGAACGATGGCGCGCCTGGATGGCTCCACTACCGACCTTGGCTTTGTCGTGCCGGGGAAGGCTGGAAGCGCGGAGTATCGCCAATCTTCAGAACGTCCGGAATGGACGCTGTCCGGCCTCATCACCTACACGCCAACAGACCGCTGGACATTTGCACTGAACCCGCGCCTGCAAGGGCCGGAATGGGCATATGCGGGCACCAGCCTGGCGCGCATGGTGGATGAGAACGGAAACCGAGTAGTCGAAGATCTGAACTTCGGTGACTATTTCGTCCTCAATGGATCTGTTCAGTATTTCCTTGGCGAGGAGAAGCAGCACCGTTTCCTCATTCGCGGCGTGAACTTGCTGGATGAAGAATATTACGAGCGAGCTTCCGGTGGCTCGGGCTATAGCCGGGACCGTGCCGTGGTGCGCGGAGAAGTGGGCCCGAACGACAGTGCATACTACCGCCAGTATGGGTGGAACGGCAAACCGCGTTCGTTCTGGATCCAGTACGAGTACTCGTTCTAGTCATCCAATGGTCTGACCCTGTGTGAACAGGGGCAGGCTCGCCCCGATTGGATGATTAAAGGCTGCCGGCGTCTGTCCCACATGTCGGCAGCCACCCCTCTTCGCGTGTGGATGGAAGGACTCTCAATGTTT
>Ga0208057_1000886_pt1 | contig 10709 bp, 12 predicted proteins | sample DeeseametaMP1649_FD_184183 | JGI IMG/M metagenome (GOLD analysis project Ga0208057, IMG submission 184183) | Marine microbial communities from the Deep Pacific Ocean - MP1649 (SPAdes) | ecosystem: Environmental > Aquatic > Marine > Oceanic | place: North of Tokelau, South Pacific Ocean...
CTTCCTCGCCCGCACGATCACCCGCAACGTGCGCGAGCTGGTCGGCGGCCTCAACAAGCTGATCGCCTATGCCCAGCTGACCGGCCAGCCGGTCTCGCTGCAGCTGGCCGAGGAACAGCTGACCGATATCCTTTCGGCGAACCGCCGCCGGATCACCATCGACGAGATTCAGCGCACCGTGTGCCAGTTCTACCGGATCGACCGCAGCGAGATGAGCAGCAAGCGCCGCACCCGCGCCGTGGTTCGCCCGCGTCAGGTCGCGATGTACCTGTCCAAGGTGCTCACCCCGCGCAGCTACCCCGAGATCGGGCGCAAGTTCGGCGGCCGCGACCACTCCACGGTGATCCACGCGGTCAAGCTGATCGAGGACCTGCGCACCCGCGATGCCGACATGGACGGCGACGTTCGCAGCCTGCTTCGCCAGCTCGAAAGCTGATCGCGCCACCCACAGCGGGCCCACAGCCGGCCCACAGCCGATCGACAGCTTGCACACCGATTGTCGACAGACCCATCCACAGGTCTGTCGACAGGTCGGCCACAGGCTGCCAACAGCGTGTCCATGGCCGATCCCCAGCCTTGTCCACAGCGAGTCGACTTGCCCGCCACGCTCGGCGCCGCACTGCTGCGGGGCTTGCGCAGCACCTGCCCGCGCTGCGGCGAGGGGCGGCTGTTTCGCAAATGGATCAAGCCGGTCGATGCCTGCCCGCATTGCGCGCAGGACTGGTCGGTCCAGCAGGCGGATGACTTCCCCGCCTATATCGGCATCTTCGTGGTCGGGCATCTGCTCGCGCCGGTCGTGATCGCGATGATCGGGACCTACGATATGTCGCCGATCCTGACGCTGGCGATCATCCTGCCGGTCGCGGTGGCGATGCTGCTGGCGATGCTCCAGCCGGTAAAGGGCGGCGTGATCGCCTTCCTGTGGTGGTTCGGCATCGGCAGCTTCGTGCAAGAGCGGCGCGACGAGGATTCCGACAAACCGTGACCATCGCACCCGAACGGCTGGAGCGTTTTGCGCGCCATATCGTGCTGCCCGAAGTGGGCGGCGCGGGGCAGGCCGCACTGGCGGACATGCATGTCGCGCTGATCGGCCTGGGCGGAATCGGCAGCCCGGCACTGCAATATCTCGCGGGCGCAGGCGTGGGCCGTTTCACACTGGTCGATTCGGGCGATGTCGAGCTGTCCAACCTCCAGCGCCAGACGATCTACACCACCCGCGACATCGGCCATGCCAAGGCGGTCGCCGCACGCCGCTGGCTCGCCAATTTCGACAACGGCCTGACCGCCGATGTCCGTGACGACCGGATCGATTCGGCCAATGCGGCCGCATTGATCGAGGATGCGGACCTGGTGCTCGACGGGACCGACAATTTCGCCACCCGCCTCGCCGTGTCGGACGCGTGCGTTGCGGCGCGCGTACCGCTGCTCTCGGCGGCGGTGGGCCGCTTCCAGGGCCAGGTCGGCGCGTTCGCCGGTCACCTACCCGAACACGCCTGCTATCGCTGCTTCGTCGGCGATGCCTTCGATGCCGAGGATTGCGACACCTGCGCCGAAGACGGCGTGCTGGGCGCGATGGTCGGCTGGGTCGGCAGCTTCGCCGCCATGCAGGCGATCCGCGTGCTGTTATGCGGAGTGAGCGCGCTGGGCGATCCGCAATGGGGCACGCTGCACCTGATGGAGGGGCTCAGCCCCGCGATGCGCAGTTTTCAGATTGCGAAAGATCCGGCGTGCAAAGGGTGCGGCTCAGCCGCTTAGCAGCTCGTCCACCCACGCGGGTACGAGTTCTCCCGCCCTGCCCTGGCGCGATTCGTCGAACCAGTGCGAGCCTTCGCTGCGTTCGAGATTGAGCTCCAGCGTGCGCGCGCCGTAGGCCGCAGCCTCCTGCACGAAACCTGCTGCAGGATAGACCGCGCCGCTGGTCCCGATCGAGACGAACAGGTCCGCACCGGCCAGCGCGGCATAAATCCGCTCCATCTCGTAGGGCATCTCGCCGAACCACACGATGTCGGGCCGCAGCGCGGGCGCGCCGCACGCCTCGCAGGGCGGCGCATCGCCGAGCGGACCGTGCCACTCCATACGCGCGCGGCACGCCGTGCACAGCGCGCTGCGCAGCCGCCCGTGCATGTGGAGCACGCTCTTCGCGCCAGCGCGCTCGTGCAGGTCGTCGACGTTCTGGGTGACGATCAGCAGGCTGTGCAATTCGGCGTCCGGCCATTCGGACTCGAGCCGGGCAAGCGCGCGGTGCGCCGCATTGGGCTCCACCGTGTCGAGCGCCCCGCGCCGCGCATCGTAGAAGCCCTGCACCAGCGCCGGGTTGCGCGCGAACGCCTCGGGCGTGGCGACGTCCTCTATCCGGTGCCGTTCCCACAGCCCGCCCGCGTCGCGGAACGTGTCGATCCCGCTTTCTGCGGAAATTCCTGCGCCGGTCAGGATGACGATGTTGCGAATGTCTGCCATGCACCCATCAAACACCGGCAAGGCGCGAGGGCAATGGCAGCAATCGGAATCATCGGGCGCGACGGGCGCATGGGGCAGGCCATCGCTGCGGCTATCGAGGGCGGCGAGCACACGCTGGCAGGCGCGGTCGACAAGGGCGAGGATGTCGCCGGCCTTGCCGATCGCAGCGAGGTGCTGATCGACTTCTCCGCTCCGCAGGCGCTCGAAGGCAATCTGCACGCCGCCGTCGGCGCAGGCGTTCCGCTACTGATCGGCACGACCGGGCTGGAGGAAGCGCATCACACCGCGATCGACAATGCTGCGCGCGCGGTCGCGGTGCTGCAGACGGGCAATACCTCGCTCGGTGTGACCATGCTCGCGCGGCTGGTGCGCGAAGCGGCAGGGGCGCTGGCGCAGGGCTGGGATGTCGAGATCGTCGAGATGCACCACCGCGCAAAGGTGGATGCACCGTCTGGCACCGCGCTGCTGCTGGGCGAAGCGGCGGCGAGCGGACGCGGGATCGACCTCGCGCAGAATTCCGAGCGCGGCCGCGACGGGCACACCGGCGCACGCGGCGATGGCGCGATCGGCTTCGCAAGCCTGCGCGGCGGCACGGTCGCTGGCGAGCACTCGGTAATCCTGGCGGGCGAGAACGAGCGCATCGTGCTCAGCCACGTGGCCGAGGACCGCACGCTGTTCGCCCGCGGCGCGCTGACCGGCGCGGATTGGCTGATCGGCAAGCCGCCCGGGCGCTATTCGATGGAAGACGTGCTGGGAATCTGATCGGGCATGACCAAGGACCAGATCTTCGAATTCTTTAGCAGGCTGGCGGAGGGCAATCCCTCACCCGAGACCGAGCTGGAATACGGCAACCCGTATCAGCTGCTGGTCGCAGTGACGCTGAGCGCGCAGGCGACCGATGTCGGGGTGAACAAGGCGACCCGCGCGCTGTTCGCGGACGTAAAGACACCGCAGCAGATGCTCGATCTGGGCGAGGATGGGCTCAAGGAGCACATCAAGACGATCGGGCTGTTCAACTCCAAGGCGAAGAACGTGATCGCGATGGCGCGACTGATGGTCGACGAGCATGGCGGCGAGGTTCCGCAGACGCGTGAGGAACTCGTCACGCTGCCCGGTGTCGGTCGCAAGACCGCCAATGTCGTGCTCAACTGCGCCTTCGGGCAAGAAACCTTCGCGGTCGACACGCACATCTTCCGCGTCGGCAACCGCACCGGCCTCGCCAAAGGCAAGACGCCCGAGGCGGTCGAGGCGAAGCTGGAAAAGCGCGTCCCCGGTCCATTTCGCCTTCACGCACACCACTGGCTGATCCTGCACGGCCGCTACGTGTGCAAGGCGCGCACGCCCGAATGCTGGCGATGCGAGGTTTCCGATCTGTGCAGCTACCGCAAGAAGGTGGTAGAACCACCCAAGGCGCGGCGCTGATTCTCGCCGCGCGCAGGTCGCAGCGGAGAACCCCCATGATGAAACTTGCAGCAGCCCCCCTTGCCGGAATGATCGCGCTGTGCGCCTGTGCGCCGGTCGACCAGCCGGACACCGTGCCTGCCGAGGTCAAGCCTGCGGTGCAGGTTACCGGCGCGGCGAAGAGCTGCATTTCCGCCTCGCTCGTACGTAACACCAAGGTGCGCGGCGACGGGGTGATCGATTTCGAGCTCGACGACGGCAAGATCTATCGCAACGCACTGTCGCAAGGCTGCCCCGCGCTGCGCCGCGGCGATGCCATCGCCTACGATGTGCGCGGCGGCAACCTGTGCAGCGGGGAGATCGTCTTCGAGCTCGACAATATCGGCGGTCAGCTCTCGCGCGGCGCCGCCTGCGGCCTCGGCGAGTTCGTGCCGGTCGAGTATGCCGACACGGTCAGCGATGCGCCGGCAACGATGGACAACTAGCCCACGCTAGACATCGTCCGCGCTGGCGAGCTCGGCCTTGTCGATCTCGCCCAGCATGGTCGCCGTGGCCACCGTCACCGTGGCATCGCCGGTGACGTTGGTCGCGGTGCGCATCATGTCCATGATCCGGTCGACGCCCGCAACGAAGGCAATGGTTTCCAGCGGCACGCCAACGGCGGTGAAGATCGCGCCCATCATCACCAGCCCGCCGCCGGGGATCCCCGCCGCGCCGATCGAGCCCACGGTCGCGAGCAGGGCGATCATCCCGTAATCGCCCCAGCTCAGATCGACCCCGAAGATCTGCGCGCCGAACAGCGTCGCAAGACCGAGGTACATCGCCGTTCCGTCCATATTGATGGTCGAGCCGAGCGAGACGATGAAGCTGGAAGTGGGGCGGCTGACACCGAGGTTGCGCTGGGTGCAGCGCAGCGTCACCGGCAACGTCGCGCTGGAGGAAGCGGTCGAATAGGCCACTGCGATCGCATCGATCATTCCCCGAAAGAAGCCGATCACCGACACGCGCGACAGCAGCAGGATGGCGACGTACATGATCGCAATGATCAGTAGGCACCCGGCATAGTTGAGCGCGACCAGCTTGCCGAGCGCGGCGACGGCATCAAGGCCGAGCGTGCCGACCACCCAAGCGATCAGCGCGAAAACGCCGAACGGCGTGAGTTCCATGATCACCATCGTGATCTTCTGGAAGATCACCGCGCCCGCATCGAAGGCACCGGCGACTGCCGCCACCGCACCTCTTGTCGCGCCCGGCGCCTCGGGGTTTTCCTTATCCTCTTCCCGCTTGGCGAGCAGGATGCCGATGCCGACCAGCAGGGAGAAAACGATCAGCGGCAGCACGTTGACGTCCGCCATCACCTTCACCGGACTGACCGGGATCATCGAGCGGACCATTTCGCGCCAGTCGAAGGGCGCAGGCTCGGGCACCGCACCCATCTCGATCCCGCTCGTGTCGAGGCCGATGCCGGGCGCGAAGAAGGTCCCCAGCCCCAGGCCCAGCCAAACCGCGATCTGGCCGGTAACCACGAACAGGAGGATTGCGCGCCAGCCGACGCTGCCCAGCTTGCCGAGATCGCCAATCGCGGTCACCCCCGACACCAGGCTGAGGAAGATCAGCGGGACGATCAGCATCTTGATGAAGTCGATGAAGACATCGCCGACGATCTTGATGCTCTCGGCATCCTCGCCCCAGAAATACCCAACGATCGCGCCCAGTATCAGCGCGAGCAGCACGCGCGCCCACAACGGTGTGGCGAACCAGGCCTTGAACATTCACTTCCCCCTAGAATCTCTAGCCGCCTCTAGTGCCGTTGCCGGAGGGAGACGGCAAGCCTTGCGCGTTCAGCTCTCCAATGCGGCGCGTGCAACCCGCGCATAAATCCGCGCAAGGACGGCAAGGTCCGCCACCGCGACCGCTTCGTCCGTCTTGTGCATGGTCGCGTTGACCAGCCCGAACTCGATCACCGGGCAGACGCTGCGCAGGAACCGGGCGTCCGACGTCCCCCCGCTGGTGGAGGCTTCGGGCACCACGCCCGTCTCCGCCTCCACCGCAGCGGCGATCAGGCCGGAAAACTCGCCCGGCGGGGTCAGGAACGGCTCGCCCGAGATCACGGGCTGCACATCGACCTGATGCCGGGCGCAGATCGTGGTGACTTTCTCGCTCAGCGAGGCACCCGAGTGCAGATCGTTGAAGCGGATGGACAGCCGCGCCCGCGCCTCGCCGGGAATGACGTTGTGCGCCGGATTGCCGACTTCGATATCCGTGATCTCCAGATTGCTCGGCTGGAACCAGTCGGTGCCCTCGTCCAGCTCGAGCGCTTCCAGTTCCGCCATCGCGGCGACGAGGCGCGGGATCGGGTTGTCGGCCAGATGCGGATAGGCGACGTGGCCCTGCGTGCCCTTGGCGCTAAGCCACATGTTGACCGAGCCCCGGCGGCCGATCTTCATCATGTCGCCCAGCCGGTTGACGCTGGTGGGTTCGCCCACGAGGCACAGGTCGGGCGCATGCTCGTTCGCATGCATGAAGTCGATCAGCGCGCGCGTGCCGTGCAGCGCGGGCCCCTCCTCGTCCCCGGTGATGATGAGGCTGATCGTCCCGGCATCGGCGGGCACCTCGGCAACGGCGGCAACCATGCAGGCGATCGCGCCCTTCATGTCGACCGCGCCGCGCCCGTAGAGCAGGTCGCCCCTGATTTCGGGCTCGAATGCTCCGCTTTCCCAGCCCTCTCCGGGCGGGACCACATCGAGGTGCCCGGCGAAGGCGAAGTGCTTTGGGCCAACGCCGGTGCGAATGGCGAAGAGGTTTTCGACCGGGGCCTCGTCCGACCCGGCGGGACCGCTGCCGCGCGTGAAGCGATGGATGGTAAAGCCAAGCGGCTCCAGCATCGCCTGCATCTCATCGAACACCGCGCCCGTTGCGGGGGTGACGCTGGGCGCGGCGATCAGCCGCTTGGCGAGGTCGAGAACATCAGTCATGTCTTGCGCGCTAGCAGGAGTGTTCGCCAATGCCCAAGCTTGATCTGGATGCGATCCCGCAGACCAACGCCACTGGATACCCCGCACCCCATAGCGAGGTCGTGAAGGGGCGCTGGTATCGCCGGATAGCCACGGCCGTCGGGCTGGAGGATTTCGGTGTCAGCCATGTCGTTCTGGAACCCGGTGCGTGGTCGTCGCAACGGCACTGGCACGAGGGCGAGGACGAGATCGTCATTATGCTTTCGGGCGAGGCTATGCTGGTCGACGATACGGGTGAGACACCGATGCGCGCCGGCGACATCGCAGCCTTTCCGAAGAACGATGGCAACGGCCATGTCTTGCAGAACCGTTCGGAGGAGCCGTGCTGTTTCGTCGCAGTGGGCAGGCCCGCTGCCACCGATTGTCACTACCCCGATATCGACATGCACCTGTTCGCCGGTGCGGGCGAGCAAAGGCGCAAGGACGGATCGCGCTTCGAATGATCGTAGCGGGCTAGTCGCGCGCGGGCTCGGGCAGCGGCCCCGGCTCCATCGCGCGGTCGAGCAGGTCGGCGATCCGCAAGCCGGCCTGCGTCACGCGGCGCTGCGATACCGGAAGCGCCGCTTCGATCGCCTGCTGCGTCATCGCGGTCTCGTCCGGCAGCGGGCCGTCGAGCGGGCTGCGGCCGAAGGCATTGGGGTAGACGAAGTCGCGCGCGGTCTCCCAGCTTTCGCGGCCCCAGTCGGCAGGCGTGCCGCCCGCGAGCTCCGCGCGCTCGGCGGCGGTGTAGCGGCGCACCAGAGAAGGCCGCGCGCTGGTGATCGCGCGCTCGGCCAGCGGTCCGTCCCAGATCCAGTGCAGGTTCAGCCCCGGCGCGATGCCATAGGCAGCCTCGCGGTCGTTGCCGCCCCGGTCGTCCAGATCGCCCGAGTGCAGCGGCATGTGGATGTCGCCGGTGAAGTGGACTACGAAGGCGAGCGCTTGCAAGCGGACATTGGCGGGCAGGCTCTCGTCCGCGAGGATGCGGAAATTGCGCTCGATCTGCGCGCTGACGCAATTGCCGCCGGAGCAGTTCTTGCGCACGTCGTAATCCTCGGTCACCGGCTCGGTCTGGTAATGCCAGGCCGAGGTATAGCCCCAGCGCCAGCCTTCGCGCCGGATGCAGTCGGGCCAGGTCGCCGCTTCGACGAGGTTGCCCAGCGGGCAGTCGGGCGTGCCGATCAGCGGTTCGGCGGCGAACAGCCGGTCCAGCTTCGCGCGCGTGTCCGGCCGGATATTGGCCAGCGCGATCTCTCCGGTGATGCCGTGCGCGTAATAACCCCAGGCATGGCCCGCGCCCGGCACCAGCAGGGCGATGCCCGCCAGCGCCGCGCCGATACGCAGCCCCAGGCCGCGGCTCAGGCCGCGGGTACGCTTTCGTATTGTTCGATGACCCATTGTTCGTCCTCGGCGGCGGCAATCCATTGCTGAAGCCAGTCGTGCGTCCAGACCGCCTGCATGTAGCTGTCGGCGAAGCCCGGTACACCGAAGCCATAGGTGATGAAACGGCTGACTACGGGGGCGTAGAAGATATCCGCCGCGCCGAAGGTGCCGAACAGGAACGGCCCGCCACTGCCGAAGCGCGCACGCGCCTCCGCCCACAGGCCGAGGATGCGCACGACATCGTGCCGGGTGCCTTCGGAAATCTTCACGTCCGTGTGCCGCGCGCGGATGTTCATCGGGCATTCGCGCCGCAGCGACAGGTACGAGCTGTGCATTTCGGCGACCATTGCGCGGGCCATCGCGCGCGCCGCATCTTCCTTCGGCCAGAAGCGATCGCGACCGACCTTGTCGGCCAGATATTCGAGGATTGCGAGACTGTCCCACACGACTGCCTCCCCATTCTCGTTGGTGTCCCACAGCACCGGCACCTTGCCTGACGAGGGCGTGAGGTCGCCCTCCTTCTGCTTGAGCGCGTCCCAATCCTCGCCGAACAGCGGGACGAGCAGCTCTTCGAAGGAGAGGCCCGCCTGCTTGCACGCCAGCCAGCCGCGCAGGCTCCAGCTGGAATAGTTCTTGTTGCCGATAATCAGTTTCATGGGTCTGTCGCGTCGGGCCTTACCGGGATGAACCTCGCGCCTAGAGCGCCGCCTCGCCGCTGTCGAGCGTGGCGGCGATGACAGGCAAGAAGCTTACGGGGTCAGCGCGTCGGCAACAATCGCTGCGCGCAGGGCCGCGATCCCCTGCCCCTTTTCGGCACTGGTCAGGTGGATTTCGGGGTAGGCTGCGGGATGCTTCTTGGCCTCGGCGGCCACCTTGTCGTGCGTTTCGGCCAGCGCGCTCGCCTTGATCTTGTCGCTCTTGGTCAGAACGATGCGATAGCCCACGGCTGCCTCGTCGAGCATCTTCATCATCGCCCGGTCGGTGTCTTTGAGCCCATGGCGGCTGTCGACCAACACCAGCGTGCGCACGAGCACGGGGCGACCGCGCAGGTAGGTGCGCACGAGGCCCTGCCATTTCTCGACCACCGACTTGGGCGCCTTGGCAAAGCCGTATCCGGGCATGTCGACCAGCCGGAACTGGGTCGGCTGGCCCACCTCGAAAATGTTGAGCTCTTGCGTGCGTCCGGGCGTGACCGAGGCGCGCGCAATGCCCTTGCGCATGGTCAGCGCGTTGAGCAGCGAGCTCTTGCCGACATTGGAGCGGCCCGCCAGCGCGATTTCCGGCACGGTCGGTTCGGGCAGAAACTTGAGCTGCGGGGCGGACAGCAGGAATTCGACCCGCCCGCTCACCATGCGCGCAGCGGCGACCTCCTCAGGCGTCTGCGGACCCGGGCCGGGCGCGCTCACGCCTTGCTTTCCGACTGGGCCTTGGCTGCCTTTTCCGCCCGTTCCTTCTCCGCCGCCTCACGCAGCTGCGGATGCTTGGAATAGAGGTACTTCTGCTGCGCCAGCGTCAGGATGTTGGAGGTGTTCCAGTAGAGCAGAAGCCCGGCCGCGAAGGGCGACATCACGAACATCATCACCCACGGCATGATCGAGAAGACCTGCTGCTGCACCGGGTCCATCGCCGCCGGATTGAGGCGGAAGGTGAGCCACATAGTGAAGCCCAGCAGCAGCGCGAGCGGGCCGAGAGCAAGCATGCCCGGCACCTCGAACGGAAGCATGCCGAACAGGTTGAGGATATGCGCCGGGTCGGGCGCGGACAGGTCCCTGATCCAGAAAATGAACGGCTGGTGGCGCATCTCGATCGCGAGGATCAGCACCTTGTATAGCGCGAAGAACACTGGAATCTGCAGCAGCATCGGCAGGCATCCGGCAACCGGATTGACGCCGCGTTCCTTGAACAGCTTCTGCATCTCCTGCTGCTGGGTGACCTTGTCGTCCTTGTGCTTCTCCTGCAGCTTTTTCATTTCCGGCTGGATCGCCTTCATGCTCGCCATGCTGGAGAAGCCCTTCTGGGCGATCGGGAACATCAGACCGCGCACGATGCAGGTCAGCAGGATGATCGCGACGCCGAAATTGCCGACGACCGAGAAGATCTGGCGCAGCAGCCACAGGATCGGCTTTTCGAACCAGCGGAACCAGCCCCAGTCGATCGCGAGGCCGAACTGCGAAATGCCCTGATCCTGATAGAGATCGAGCACGCCGCTTTCCTTCGCGCCCGCAAACACGCGCGAAGTGCGGGTGATCTGGCGGCCGGGGCGCAGCGTGGTCGGGTTGTAGATCATGTCCGCGCGGAACAGATCATTGCCGAGCGAGCGGAAACCGGTGCTGAGCCCGGCGCCGCTCTGCGGGATCATCGCGCCGAGCCAGTATACGTCGGTAAAGCCGATCCAGGCAGGATCGGCAGCACCCGAAATCGCCGTGTCCTCGACGACATCCTTGTAGTCCGGGCCGTAATCGACCGAGCCGCCGA
>Ga0208057_1000890_pt1 | contig 10690 bp, 7 predicted proteins | sample DeeseametaMP1649_FD_184183 | JGI IMG/M metagenome (GOLD analysis project Ga0208057, IMG submission 184183) | Marine microbial communities from the Deep Pacific Ocean - MP1649 (SPAdes) | ecosystem: Environmental > Aquatic > Marine > Oceanic | place: North of Tokelau, South Pacific Ocean...
GCCACGGCGATTCGTATCGGTAACCCGCAGTCCTGGGACAAGGCCTGGGCCCTGCAGGAAGAATCCGGCGGCTGGTTCGACGAGCTGAGCGACCAGGAAATTCTGGCGGCGCAGAAGCTGCTGGCCGAAAAGGAAGGCATTTTCTGTGAGCCGGCGTCTGCGGCATCTCTGGGTGGCGCCATGCGCGATATCAAGGCCGGAAAAATTCCCGAAGGCTCCACCATTGTCTGCACCCTGACAGGCAATGGTCTCAAAGATCCTGATACGGCCATCGCCCAGTGCCAGGACAGCCGCATGGTCACCATCGATGCGGATCTGGACGCAGTGAAAGGTGCCATCCTCTCCAATATGTCCTGATCTGCAACAACGCTCGACCCAAAAACGGAGCGCATGGCGCTCCGTTTTTTTTAATTTTTGCTGTGATTTTTTTCATGCCCCGGCTACTTACCGGTATTTAAGTGCGGCTTTTGTGAACGGGGCTGCAACCAATAAACCGGGAATTTTGCATTTGTTTTGGCGATTGCGAGAAACAATCTGGCAAGAATATGTTAGGGTGCGCTTTCTTGTCGGGAAGCAAGGGAACCACGACTCCGTGTCGAGATTATTGAAACCACCTACCTGTATATTGTCTTTTCCGGGCTGATTTTTTGCCTGTTCTATAGCCCTTTGCGGCTATTCCTCTCCTTGTATTGTCATCGTTCTAGTTCGAAGTTTTTGTGTCTGCACACAATCGGGTATCACCCGGTGATTTGACTTTGCTTGGTCAATATTTAGTCTGTAAAGAAAATCAGAGAAGGGAGCGTTAAATGAATAAGCGTGCTTTTGCAAAGCGCACTGGCTACCTGAGCTGTCTGCTTACTGCGTCCATTCCACTCAATGCCCATGCGGGGGCCGAGCTCAGCGCTGGTGTCTGGTGGGTTTATCAATATGTCACGGACTCCGATTTTTCCGGTCCATCGTCCGCCTTTGATGAAGATCTGGATAACACCACCGGGGGTAACTTCGCGGATCCTGCCCTGATTCTCTATGCCAATGACGATGGCTCCCATGGGCCCTGGCGCTTCAGTGCAGAAGGCCGCATTGGCACCGGTGGTTTCACCGATCCGGCCAACAACAACTCCGGTGATACCTTCACCATGCACAAGGCATGGATTGGTTACGAGTTTGACGACGAAACCTTGCTCACAGTGGGGAAAAGCCAGGTACCTTTCGGCTGGAAAACCGTCAACTTCTGGCCCGGTGAAGGGGTGTTGGGGGGTTACGGCGATCAGATGGATGTGGGCTTCAAGCTCAGCTCTTCACTGAATGCCTTCAGCTACGATGTGGCCTACTACCACCAGGATGACTGGGGTGAAACCAGTACCGATACCGTGGATGACAACGGTCACTGGGGTAGCGCCACGTCCTACCGCAAAATCAAGACCGGTGTGGTCAATGGTGACTGGAATTTCATGGATGGCCACACGGTAGGGCTCTCCTACCAGAAAGGGCGTTTGCAGGACCTGACTGCGGCTGAGGCCAAAGCACGGGATGATGAGGGTGATCATGAAGCGCTGAATCTGCACTACACCTTCACCATGAATGACTTCACAGCCCGTTATCAGTTCATCGATACCATGCGCGATTTCGGCGGCATGGATGCCTTTCTGGCGGGTGGTGCTGCCCCAGCCGATGAAGAAGTGGAAACCCAGGTGCACATGGCTCAGCTGATTTACAACCAGAATCGCTGGAGCTATTACCTGGACGCGGGTGTGGCAAACACCGATACCCGCGGCAACAACGCCGACGATGTGGAGTTCTACGCACCCGGTGTCAGCTACAAGTACGGTCCGGGTTGGCTGTATCTGGAATATCTGTGGTCTGATGGGGATGTAGATCGTAATGGCGACATTTACGAAGCGGATTTCCGCGCCGTCTACGCCTCGTTTGATTTTTATTTCTGATTGCCGGTAGCGGCCCTGCGGGGCCGCCTACTCGGGTTCAGATGATGAAGTGCCTTTTGAGGAGTGCATGTTTCGGGGAAGCAACCCTGACATCGTCCGGACCGACTGGCTGTGAGTTGCGGCATTCACTGCGCACCCTGAAGCAAGACGGAATACGGAGCTAACATGAGTATTGATTACGAGACCGACTATGATGTCGGCCAGGATAATGTGCAGGTCCTGGGGATGGATCTGCACAATCCTGTTTTCTTTATCAGTGCCGTACTGGTGATTGCCTTTGTTGTCGGCACCCTGGCATTCCCGGAGAGTGCCAACGGCATGCTTAATGGCGCCAAGGCGTGGGCCATCGAACATTTCGACTGGTTGTTCATGGTCAGTGGCAATATCTTTGTCTTGTTCTGTATTGCCATAGCCGTGATGCCCACCGGCAAAATTCGCCTGGGTGGCCAGAAAGCCAAACCGGAATTTTCCACCCTTTCCTGGTTCGCCATGTTGTTTGCGGCGGGTATGGGTATCGGTTTGATGTTCTGGAGTGTGGCAGAGCCTGTGGCCTATTACACGGATTGGTACGGAACGCCGCTGAGTGTGGCGCCCAATACGGAAGAGGCCAGGCACTTGGCCATGGGCGCAACCATGTACCACTGGGGTCTCCATCCGTGGTCCATCTATGCGGTGGTAGCCCTGTCCCTGGCATTCTTTGCCTATAACAAGGGAATGCCGCTGACTATCCGCTCCGCCTTCTATCCTCTTTTGGGGGAGCGCTGCTGGGGCTGGCCAGGTCATATCATTGATACGCTTGCGGTCGTTGCCACCATTTTTGGTCTGGCCACGTCCCTCGGCTTGGGCGCACAGCAGGCTTCGGGGGGCTTGCACTTCCTGTTCGATACGCCCAATGCGATCAATATGCAGCTGGCGGTCATCTTCGGCGTGACGTCAATTGCAGTGATATCCGTGATGCGGGGTCTTGATGGCGGCGTCAAACTACTCAGTAACATCAACATGACGTTGGCGCTTTTCCTGCTGTTCTTCGTGATTGTTGCAGGCCCAACGATGCTTATCATTACCGGGTTTGGCACAACAGCAGTGGATTACCTGTCCAATATCATTCCGCTGAGTAACTGGGTTGGCCGTGAAGATGACACCTGGTTTCATGGTTGGACCGTGTTCTACTGGGCCTGGTGGATTTCCTGGTCACCTTTCGTCGGTATGTTCATTGCGCGTATTTCCAAAGGCCGTACCGTAAGAGAGTTCGTCACCGCTGTACTGTTGGTGCCGACGGTCATCACCATTATCTGGATGTCCACGTTTGGTGGCACGGGTCTGGATCAGGCAGTGAATGGCGTGGGCGAACTGGCCAATGGCATTGGTGATGTGTCCCTGGCATTTTTCCAGATGCTGGAGAACTTGCCGTGGTCCGGCATCATTTCCTTCCTGGCAATCACGTTGGTGCTGGTCTTCTTTGTGACCTCTTCGGATTCTGGTTCATTGGTGATTGACTCCATTACGGCTGGTGGCAAGCTGGATGCACCCGTGCCTCAGCGGGTATTTTGGGCCGTGATGGAAGGTGTTATTGCCGGTGCACTGCTTTACGGCGGTGGCAAGGAAGCGCTGAAAGCCTTGCAGTCAGGCTCTGTGGCGACGGGGTTGCCGTTCACGTTTGTGCTATTGCTGATGTGCGTCAGCCTGTACATGGGGCTCTCCGCAGAGAGTAAGCGGCTGAAGTCTCTCAAGGCGGCTTGATTGCCCCAGCAAACCACAAGAAAAGAAAAATGCCCGCATCAGCGGGCATTTTTTTGGGTGAGATAATGAGCAAGCCAGTCACAGTGACCGCTTTTATTCAGGATGAGTCTCAGGACTGGGTGATGGTCCTGTCATGCGGTCATCGTCAGCATGTTCGCCATCAGCCTCCGTTTATGAACCGTCCCTGGGTCACCAGTGAGGCCGGGCGAGCCAGGCATCTGGGTACGGTTGTCACCTGTACCCAGTGCCAGCGGGGTATGCCGATTCCCGAGTCCTTCAGGCAGTGACGGGTGAATTGCCCTCGCGCAGACGGGTATGGCGGTTGATGGTGTGCTGCAGGCCAAAGAGGGCGGGAAGGTGTGGACCGACCACGCCCTTGCCAGTGGTCAACAGCGCACCACTCAGTGCCCGCTGGGGATCCGCCCAGCAATAGATGCTGATAAAGCCAAGGTGACCGAAGGCGCGGGGAGCGCCCGGGCCGAACATACCCATGCCCCTATTTCCCAGCATGAAGCCGCTGGAGAAATTCAGGGGGAGAAACAGGCTGCGATCGAAGCGCGGGCGGTGATAGGCCGGCTGCAGAGCGCGAGCCACGGTTTCCGGTTTGAAGATTTGCTGGCCTTCGTAATACCCGTCATTGAGAAGCATCTGAAAGAATCGACTGGCTTCTTCGGCGGTGGCATAGAGGTTACCCGCCGGCACGATGATGTCCTGAAAGCGGTCATCATTGGTGACTTCCACTACCTCATCGATGCTGCCTCCCACCGCATAGGTCAGAAACAAATCCACCAGTTTCATGGGCACGCCAGTGGATACATCCCGGGCACGTTCCGGGCCGGTCTGGCCAAAGGTAAAGTATTTCATGCCCATGGGCTGGCGAATTACCCGATCCAGGGTGGCATTAAGGTCCTCGCCGGTAACCGCCTCGACAATGGCGCCGAGGATAAAGCCGGCGGTAATGGCATGGTAGGCCTGATTGTTGAGACCAGAAGGTTTGGCCGCACACAGCAGATTGATGATTTCCTGGGGGCGGTAAAGAATATCCGGTTCCACCTGGGCAGGGGGGCGGGGGATACCGGCCTGATGGGTCAGTAAGTGGCGGATGGTTGTGCGCCCCTTGCCGTTCTGCCCATATTTGGGCAGGTAGCGAGTGACGGGGTCGTCCAGGTCCAGCTGCCCGGTTTCCACCAGATGATGGACCATCATGGCGGCCACCACCTTGGAAGCGGAAAACAGGCAGACCGGGGTGTCCGGGGTCATGATTCGCTGGCTCTCCGGGTCGGCATAGCCGATGCTGCGGTCCAGCATGATTTCCCCATGGCGTCGCAGGCACAGGCTGATGGCCGGGCTCATGCCACCCCGGTAGAGTTTGCGAGTGGCCCGCCAGATGGCTTCTACCTGCTCGGATCCCATGCCGGTTTTCTCCGGCAGGGCTTCCTGTCCCTGGCGGATCAGGCCATCCAGGCTGCGGGGAATAGGGGTGCCGTGGGCGCTGAGCATTCGGTTGATGCGGGGACGTAAAGCCATAAGGATCTCGAATAACAGGTCGTGTCGGGCCCGAAATGACGGGATATATGTCGACGTGATGTTTATTGTGAAAGGACGACATTGTCCACGTGGCAGGCGCTCCTGCAATGGCCACCCGTGCCATCCTCATGGCGCCAGATCACAATGTTTTGGCCGTGCGGGCTGAAGTCACTGCGGTACAATGGCGGTAAGCCGCAGGGGCTAGCCGCAGGTTACAAGATTTTGTCCCATGATCCTTGCAGGATTAAGGGCGTGATACCCAGAATAACAGAAGCATTTTCAGGAGGTTACGTGAATACCATCAAGCAGTCCGATTTTCAGAGTTTCGCTGAATTTTACCCCTATTACCTGCAGGAGCATGGTAACCCCACTTGCCGCCGGTTACATGTGGTCGGCACCACGCTATTGCTGGTGTTGCTGGCGGCCATCGTCGTCGGCGCCCTGAGTGCCTGGTGGCTGTTTGCCCTGCCAGTGGTGGGTTATGGCTTTGCCTGGGTGGGGCATTACTTTTTCGAGAAAAATCGCCCGGCTACCTTCAAACACCCCTGGTACAGCCTGATGGGTGACTTTGTCATGTACAAGGACATCCTCACCCGTCGTATCGACTGGTAAGGCATACCATCACGCTCCCGGCCTGATGCTTCAGCGCGGCTGGTGCCGGGAATCCATGAGCCAAAAATATTGCAATGACCGTTGTTCAGCACTTTCAACCCGGCATTTCCCCGCAGCAAGACAGCGCGCTACCCGATCTGGATTGCCGGGAGAATATCGATGCCATGGTCCATGGCTTTTATCGCCGGTTGCTGGATGATCCGGTGATGGCGCCCATGTTCCTGGATGTGGCTACCATTGATCTGCAGCAGCATCTGCCCACCATCTGCCAGTACTGGTACAAGATGCTGCTGGGGGAGCGGGAATACCGGCGTCACATGATGGCCAAGCACCGGGCCCTGGATGACAAACAGCCGCTGACGGGTGAGCATCATGAACGCTGGCTGCAGCATTTCATGAATAATCTCGACGGCCGTTTCGCCGGCCCCTACACCGACCGGGCGCGGCATATTGCCTTTCGGGTGATGGATAATCTGTATGCGCAGTTGAACAAAAGGCGTGAGTTGAAAGTTTAACGTTCAAAGTTGAAACGCGGTTGATGTTCGTTGCCAAACGGAGAGCAGGGTGGCCGCGTTTCTCTGCAGGAAGAGATCTTCTACTAAGCTACTTTGGGAGCGCCGCTTGAGGCGCGAACAGCCACGGGGGGGTAATTCGCGCCTCAAGTGGCGCTCCTACATCCGTGTTTCCTGAAAGCGTCTGAACGCGGCCTTCGCCCTTGTTGTCAGGGAAGGCCGTCATCGCGTTTCAACTTTGAACTTTACACTTTCAACTGCTCTTCTACCCGATCACCCCGTCCGCCTTCAGCGCCGCAAACTCCTCGTCGCTCAGCCCCAACTCCTCACGTAAAACCGCCTCGTTATGACTGCCGACTTCGCCACCCGGCCAGCGGGTTTCCCCGGGGGTGTCGGTCAGGCGCGGAGTGATGGCGGGGACCTTGAGAGGTTTGCCGTTGATTTCCACCTGCTGGAACAGGCCCCTGGCCTGGAAGTGGGGATCGTTGAACATATCGGAAACCGAGTAGATGGGACCTGCCGGGACCCGGGCTTCCTCCAGCAGAGTCAGGACTTGCTCGCTGGGCAGGCTGCGACACCAGCTATCAAGAGCACTATCAATCTCAGCCTCGTGTTCCACCCGTCCGGCGTTGCTGGCCATGGCCGGATTGTCTGCCATGTCCGGTCGGCCGGCGGTGGTCATTAGCCGTTTAAAGATGGAATCGCCATTGCCACCAATCACCACAAACTTCCCATCCGCACAGCGGTAGGTATTGGTGGGCACGATACCGGTGACGGTGGAGCCTGCCGGTTCGCGGATGACCCCGGCACCATCAAATTCCGGGATCACCCCCTCCAGCAGATTGAAGACGGATTCATAAAGGGCCACATCCACCACCTGGCCCTTATCGCTTTTTTGCCGTTCAAACAGGGCCAGCAGAATGCCCAGGGCTGCGTGCAGGCCGGCAATGGTGTCGCCCAGGGAGAGATTGGGGCGCACCGGGCGCTCGCCGGGAAAACCATTGACATATCGCAGGCCGCCAATGCCCTCACACACCGAGGCATAGCCGGGTTTGCTGGCGTAGGGTCCGGTCTGGCCGTAGCCGGAAATGCGCGTGTAGATAAGCCCCGGGTTGTCATCGGCAAAGCTGTCCGGGCCCAGGCCCCAGTTTTCCATGGTGCCGGGGCGGAAGTTCTCGATCACCACATCCGCGCTGCTCATCAGCTTGCGCACCAGTCCCTTGCCCTGCTCGGACTTCAGATCCAGGGTCACGGATTTCTTGTTGCGCCCCAGGCTGCGCCACCAGTACGAGGTGCCGTCCTCGTCCAGCTTGCGCCAGCCACGAATGGGGTCACCGCCAGGGGGTTCCACCTTCACCACATCGGCACCGAAATAGGCCAGCAGGGTGCCGGTAAAAGGGCCAGCCAGCAGCTGGCCCAGCTCGATAACACGGACACCGTCCAGGGGCAGGCGGCGGGATGGAGTCTCGGGCATGGAACCTCCGAAGATTGCGGTTTTCTGGAGCATAAGCCTAGCGGATTGAAAGCCCCGTGGTAGTGTCCAAAATGCTCGCAGCGAATGATTTAAGGTCAGTCTCGGCAAGCGTTAAGGCATGGGGCTCGGGCGCCGGATTTTGCCTGCTCGCCCGCAGCCTATACAATCCGCGGCCAGCCATGAGGAAAGCCCATGACCCCGGAACGCTATCGTCGTATTTGCGACACCCTGGACCGTCGCCAGCCTGATCTCACCGTGATCATGGATGGCGTCCACAAACCCCATAATATTGCCGCCATTGTGCGCACCTGCGATGCGGTGGGGATTCTTGATGTGCACGCGATCTTGCCCAATAACCGGGCGCGGATGGCTGCCGGCACTGCCATGGGCTCCCAGCGCTGGGTAAAGGTGCACAAGCGGGACGAAAGCGGCAGTGTGATTCGTGAATTGCAGGGTCAGGGGGTGCAGGTGTTGGCGGCGCATCTATCCGATACTGCCGTCCCCTATCGCGAGGTGGATTTCACCCGGCCCACGGCGTTGTTGCTGGGCACGGAAAAGTTTGGCGTCAGCGATGAGGCGGCGGCGGCGGTGGATCAGCATGTGATCATTCCGATGATGGGCATGGTGGAATCCTTCAACGTGAGTGTGGCAGCAGCCATTATTCTGGCGGAAGCCTGCGAGCAGCGCCGGGCGAAAGGGTTCTATGATCAGCCTCGCATTGATCCGGCCCGCTACCACGAGCTGCTGTTCCGCTGGGGGCATGAAAAAATTGCCCGCCTTTGTGATGCCGAGGGCATTGCCTACCCGGAGCTGGATGACGAGGGGCAGGTGAAAGATAGTGCCGCACTTTCCGCGCTGCTCAAGAAGAAGGATCAGGACTGTCGTTGATAACGACGCGATCAACGTCGTGAATGGACCGGAAACCTCAAGGCCGCGCGCAATATCCTGGCGCGGCCTTTGGGTTTGGGCAAGGAAGAGAGATTCCGTGCGTTATCCATTTTCAATGAATCACGCGGGCGGTTGTTCGCTATTGTTCGCCCTTGGTGGTGTCCTCTCCGGAAACGGCCACCGCGTCGCTTGTCACCGGTTTGGCCACCGGGGCATGACTGACCTGCCAGTGGAAATCGGCGGCACCGCCTTCGCCTACCCAGGCCGGGAACCACAGGGTGTTGTCCATGGTGGCGTATCGTAGCCGGCGAATATCGATGTTGCTCTCCTTGGCCAGTTCAACCATGCGCTGCAGAACCTTGCCATGGTGCACCTGATCCACGTGCTTGATGGTGTCCAGCATGGCCTGACGCATGAGCCGGTTTAAATCATCACGGGCAATACCGGAAAAATTCATCCGGTTAAGGTCGGCCAGGAAGGCATCAGCCAGATCATCCACTGAAGCAAAACGATCCTCCTTCTTCAGCTCTCGCAAGCGCTGATTGACTACCTCATCGTATTTTTTAAAGGCGCCGTCATCCTCTGCGTCCGCCAACGCCAGAATCGCCTCGCCCAGACTGTCCATGTCCAGGTAATCCAGTTTGGGGATAGCTCCCATCAGATCAATGACCGTGGCTGGCATGCCTTCGCTTTCAAAACCCAGTCGAGGGGTTGCCCCCGGATGACGTTCATAATCGGTGATGCTTGCCTTGTCGTCCTCATAGAACATGTTCATGGTCATGCCGTTGAGGAAAGCATCGAATAACCCATCAGGCACCACCGGCATGTGGTTGCTGAAAAACATTTCCCAACCCTGATTGGAATCCATATGCAGCCAGTCGCCGGGCAGGCGGGTAGCGCCAAGAGTCCGCTCGAAATCACTCATTTCGCCATCCACGGTGCCGTACTGGCCTTTGCCATACACGGAATCATAGGTAATGCGGGCGCCATCCAGATTGTGAAAATCGATGGCGAAGTGAATGCGGGGTTCGCGCAGGAACATCATGAAAAACTTCAATACCTTGACGCTGCCGATGGCAAAACGGGAGGGAATCGTCACCGACTGCTCGTAAAAATCCACCTGGAATTTCTGGCTGAAAAACGTTGGCAGGTAGGCATACCAGATGCGGGCCTTGACCAGGATGGATGCCCGCACCGGTCCGTCCTTGACGGCAATGGGAGTGGCCTTGATGTTCTTGCGGGTATCCAGATCCACCCGCAGGTTCTGGTTGAAAATGCCGGTACTGATGTTGACGTAAATGTTGTCGATGACATTTTCGTCCTTGTGTGGACCCAGCCGGGGGGACATACCCTTGATCTGGGTGAAATCCTTGGGCTCGTAGTCCATCTGCATCAGTGTGGTCTCGATACGGCCCTTGTCCAGGTCCACCTGCACATAGTCCGCCCGTGAGCGCTCGCTGTTGTTGCGCACCAGATAAATATAGCGGGGCTGGTTGCGGGGGGAATCCAGGCGGATTTCCTCCAGCATCCTGCCTTCTTTCAGTGAATGTTGCCGGGGATCAAAACGGTCCCAGCCGCCATCGCGAAACATGAAGGCCAGCTCATCGAAATCATCGAAGATGCCGGGTTTGCCCTCCGGTTTGTGATCATTGTGACCCTCGATCCAGATCAGGCCGGTCTTGTCGAATTCGTCTATCTGGAAAGGGATCGGAACCAGTTTGCCCGCTCGCACCGCCATCAGTGACAATTCCCCGGTGGGGATGCCGTTATGTCTGGCCAGCTGGAAGCCCTTCATCTCCATGGGGTAGAGGTAGGTGAACTGGGTGGTATCCAGGGCTTTCAGGGTGCGATCAAGCTGATCGGTGGAAATGTTGCGCAGGCCGGAGGCCCAGCGGCCCATGGCACTGGGGTCTGCCTTGTAGAAATCCAGGAAATGCTCGAAGTAGGGATCGGGGACCCCCTCGGTCCAGATTTCCCGTGCCTGTAATGGGCTC
>Ga0208057_1000899_pt1 | contig 10599 bp, 17 predicted proteins | sample DeeseametaMP1649_FD_184183 | JGI IMG/M metagenome (GOLD analysis project Ga0208057, IMG submission 184183) | Marine microbial communities from the Deep Pacific Ocean - MP1649 (SPAdes) | ecosystem: Environmental > Aquatic > Marine > Oceanic | place: North of Tokelau, South Pacific Ocean...
AATGCGCCAGCACAAGATCCGGAATATAGCTCAGCCTGGTAGAGCACTACGTTCGGGACGTAGGGGTCGCAGGTTCGAATCCTGCTATTCCGACCAATTAAGCAAACAAAATCAGCGATTTACGGGTGATGCCGGGTCGCTTTTTTTGTGCCTAAAATCTCCTCCACCGAGAATGTGGCCAGAATGTAGCCAATCGTAAATTTTTCACTATTGCAGTTCTTTCCCGAGAATTGTCGAAAATCCGGCCTATTTTTACCCATGCCCTTGCCTCGTCTCAGAGAGAAAATAGCCATCGCTTACTAGCACCTTGACCATGCACGCTTCGTCTGTCTTGATTAAGCGCATGAACAGGATCATTGCCCTTGCTATAACTTTAACCGTCAGCACCCCTCTCATGGCGAGAGTAGACCCTGGGACATACTGTGATGGTTATCGAGAAGTGTTGCTCAAGGCTGTTGCAGACCACCGCATGGGCGCGCCGAACTACGCTAAAAGTGTGCCCATAGACGAATGGCAAGATGACTTGAACTTCATATTTAGTAAGCCCGTGAGCTTCGACTACCGCGACTGGATACATGACCGCTATCTAAAATGCTGGCAGGAGACGCCTTACGGGCCTGACCATAACAATCACTTGGAAGGAAAATAAATGGCGTCTCAAGATTGCACGACAGACAAAAGGGCTCTATATCAAGCCGCCGCTATCCAAGGCCTAGCTGCAAACCCGGAGTTTCCAGCTCATTTGATAGCCGAAAAAGCCGAACAAATCGCAGACGCCATGCTTAGAAGGGAACGCGAATCCTCAAAAGGCAGACCCGCTAACATCAGTGATATTCTATGACCACCCGCCGGACTCATCACCCCACAAATTCGTAAACCATCCGCCTTGCGGCATCCAGATTCAGCCCCAGCGGCTCACATAGATTCGCCAGCAAGCGGCAACTGGTTAGCAGGTCGGCAAACGCCTCTCCATCATCGGGAGCCTTCCCCTTGTTGGCATAGGCACGCGCATCCTTCGCGTAGTCCTTAATTGCGGCCATCCACAAAGCTGTGCAAGCCTCGCTGTTGCTGCACAGGTTGGCAGGATGGTGCGCCAACGCAGATAGCTCAATCAGGTTTTGCTGGCTACTCTGCATAAGCCTGCCTGTGCGTTCGTAGGAATAAGTACCGACCGCGAGGAAACCACTCTCCGCCGGTAGTTGGACAGGCTCCAACGGGCCTCTACGGAGCATTTTTAACCGCCTATGCGCTGGGCCGAACCGCTCCGGCCCTTCGGAACCAAAGCAACGTGATTGCCCAGGATGTCCCGTTGCTCAAGCCCTTTAGCTGTTTCTTTGTAGTCGGCTGCATACCCGCCGGACAACTCCCGCAAACCGTCAGCGATGGCGGCAATGGCCTGTTCTTCCCAGATAAGAAAGTCGGCTTTCAGTTGTTGGCTGGATTCGTCATAGAAGGGGGCCGACACAATGCCGACCATATCCCGGCTCACTGAATCCCCGGACACGCCCCCATCAGGGTGATCTACCGTAACCGGCACCCCGTTGAAGGATTGCGCCGAGCGTTTAACCTCGCCGGGGGGGCGGTACACTTTCAGTACATCGGAACCAGCCCGCCCCAACTCATGGGCGACATATTCCTGATAGCCAGCCCTTGCAAAAGGTACTGCCCGAAATAGTTTCACCCTCATTTATAGCCACCTCCCAGCCAATCCTCATAACTTTCCCCGCCGGTCTGGCCGAGATATTCTGCATACTCGCGGGGGATTTGGCGGGGTTGGTGAACCGCATCCATCGTCACCGCCTTTTTGGCGCGGGCTTTTAGCCTCTCCAGCTCATCGTCGCTTAGATCCAGCTCCTCATGGGGCACAAAGCCCAAGTGCTGGGCACCTTGTCCGGCGGCATCAGTGAAGTAATGGGTAGTCATGGCTCGATCTCCTTAAACAGCGACGGCCAACTGAGCGGCGCTAGTGATTCTCAGCGTTCCGTCTTGGGTCATTGCGATATACATGGGGTGATTGCGCAGCTTGTCGAATTCAGCAGCTGATACCTCGGTAATAGTCCCACCAGCGAGAGCAACGCCAGCAACGCTAACCTGTCCGCCGCGGTTGTTCTGGATGCCTACGGCAGCTTCATCAGACACGTCAGTCGTAAACAAGCGCGGCTCAGCCTGTGCCAACGCGTCCAGCAGGCGCTGGGCTTTGAGTAACTTGCCCGCATCGCGCTGTAGCTTCTTGCGGTAGCTCTCGGTCTTTTCCGGGGCAATCAGCTCAGCAAGCTGTTCAGCGTCTTGCAGGCTCTCCAATGACTTAGCCAGGCTGTCTGGGAAGTCAATCACGCCAGCGTCTACGCGCCCTTGTGTGGCCTTTACTAACGCGGCAAGTAGCTTGATCCGGGCAGGCTGTCCCCAATCACGCGAGTAACGGTTAAAGGTGGCAATCCAGAAAGCGCCGTTGCGCTGGTTGGTGGCCGAAAGCTGGCGACCACTGGCAATAGCGGCAACGTACTGATTAAGGGCTGTTGATAGCGTCTCTTCGCGCACGTCCAGCGCCTCGACGGCCTCCACGATGATCTGTGTATAGGTGTCGATCTTGGATTGCATGTCGGTGCTGGCTGCCAAGGTGTCGCGCTCTGCCTCTACGTCAGCCCGTGCGCTCTCATATAGCGGCCTGATTGTCTCCGCCGCTGCCTTGGCTGCCTGATTAAAGGCTTCTACTTTCTTCATCGTGTTGGTGGTCATCGTGGTTGCTCCGGTTGTGGTTAAAGCATGTCTGCGATGGGCACATAACGCTGGCCAATGGCCGTATTGGCAATAAGCCCGGCTACCGCGTTTGCACGGTCGTCGTGTCCTCCGGGGGGGTGGTCGATACTTTCTCGGCCACCTCTTGCGGTGCGCCGTTCAAGGCTGGCCAGTTGTGTTATTAGCTTGTCATCGGGGGGTATCTCTGCCCGGCCACTGTTCAGCACGGGCAAGGTGTCCTTATATAGGTCGCTCTTGGGTTTGGCTGATTGCTCTACGGTTATCCGATAGCGAGCGAACTCATCGGCGGGCCATGTGCCGCCATATCTGTCGGACGTGGCTTTGTTGATGCCGTAGCTCTCAAGCAGGGCCGCGTACTCCTCGACGATGGCGGAAGGTTTACCGGTGCGACCGCGCACAACATCCACAACAAGGATCTGGTCTTCTATGTGGCCTATGGCGAGGGTGAATTCATCAGCGCCACCACCAGCCGGATCGACAAAAGCTTGATACTGGATGCCTGACTGATACGGCAGCTCTAACGGCTGTGGCCGTGTTGCCGCTTCCACCACCTCACGCTGTATAAACGCCTCAATATCCGACCGGAACTGAGCGCCATACTCAGCGGCAGCCGCCTCGGGGTCGCGTGCGTATGCTTCATCTACAACGCGGGCAGGTAATGCGGGGTTCATGGTGCGACTTGGAGCCTGTGCCACCAAAATGCTTGAGTCAGTGCCGTAATACCGGCGGTAGGCGTCCCACAAGGCTCCACGGCGGCTATATGGGCTCGACAGTGCTACAAGCTTGCCATCCAGTGTTGCCATGGCCGGGCGGATCGCGTTCAGGATCTCAAAATCAGGGTTTGCACTATCATCCGAGCGCCAGAAAGCCACCTCGTCAGCAATGCAGCAAGAGACGGAATAGCCACGGGTAGCGCGGAAGCTGGCGGTATGCACCTCAATAGCAGTGCGGTTAGACAGCTCTATGGATTCCTTGTCTTGCCGCACCACCAATGCCCGTAGCATCGGGCTGGAATCAATCAGGCCGCTGATATACCGGAACACTGAGCGGGCCTGTTTTCGATCTGCCGCCAATAGCATCACGGTGGCCACTTCGCCAGGACTCAGCTTGTCCCGGTGGTCACGGAAGAAGGCCTCATAAACAGCCAGCAGGGCCGCGTTTTGCGTCTTCCCGCCACGTCTGCCAACGACTAGCCAAAGCTCGTTGTGCGCCCGCTCTGAGGCGCTCTCGCGTGCGGTAAGCTCCTGCCAATGGGTCAGCTCACCGTCAGACAGCGGAAGACCATAAAAGCCTGCCAACAGGCTACGCCATGCGATGAAGCTATCACCTGCAAACTGATCCCCGAACAACTCCGGGTCGGTCATCAGGTCGCGGATGGTGACGCTCATCGGCCTGCCCTCGCTTTAATGAAGCTGGACAGGTCGGGAACGTCACGGGCCTGACGATCAAGCCCCAGCTTGGACAGGATGCCTTGCAGGGAGTTGGCCGCCTGTACCCATTTACCCACGTCGAACTCTGCGCCTGTTGCCAGACCTTGCTCTTGCTGGGCCAGCCAATACTCCAGCCACAAGGCACGCTCCACCAGACTACGCTGGGCATAACTCAAGTGTTCAGCGCCTCCCAGATCCGCCGTAAAGGCCGCGTAACGCTCCCGCATCACCTGAGCGATGCCGGTGCGCCCATCCAGCTCAGACAGCCAGCCTTGTGCGAATTTATCCGGGGGGTGTTTGTGGGACATTGAGTGCCTAATTACGCTCTAATATGGGCCTATTTTCTCGCAAGCGGCCACAGACTGGCTAATCGGCACGAACAAAATCGAACACTAATCCTTATATTTCATGTATTTATTAGCTTTTTTTCCTGCCTAATTACCGCAGGGGTCTAATGTTCAAGGGTACGCCCTCAAATAGTCCATAGTTTTTTGCTATCGTTTATATTCCGCAATTCACAATATCTATAAGTGACGATAGTGACGGATCTCCCTACATACCCCCATACCCTGAGAGAAGGTTTTTCCTTTATTTCTTTTTCCCACACGCAATATATAAAAAGAAGCGTCACTAACGTCACTAATGCTCTGAAACAGCTGTATTTTCTGGGCTGGTGGCAGTGACGGATCATTAAAGAAGCGTCACTCATGCGTCACTTTCCTGTCCATAAAGAGAAAGGGCGCACCAAATGGCACGCCCTCCGCATCTACATCAAGTTGGCCCGTCTGCAATCAAGGCCGGTTATGTACCTGGCTCCATTGGTTCGGTATCGCTCAAATCCCAGCGCCTCTACACGATCAGCGAAGGCGCGAAGGCCCAGCGTCTTGTGAATCCCGCACTCGTCTGCCCATTGGCGATAGGCATTAAACAAGCGTTTCGGCTCGACTCTACCCACGGCATCAGCGGTGCATTCATCCTCGACAAATTGCGCCACCTGATCCGCCTCCATGCGCCAACGGTTTCGGGCCTGTTTGCAGCTTTCTGGCGCGGTGAAAGAACCACGGGCCACCACACCGGCATAGGCGTTCAACGCAAGGTTCAGGATGCCCGGCAGCTCTGCCATTAGCTTGTCTCTCAGCAGCGGGTCGCAGTTGCCAAGCTCCGGCTTGAACTTGTTGTTGAACTCCACCACAAGGGCACGGCGGAACAGGCCGTCACTAAAGTCACGGGTGTGAGGCATGTGGTTAGTGCCGAACCAGCAAGTGCTGAATGGGCGCATCTCGAACGGGTCACGGTGCTTGTGTTCAACGGTGGTTGGCTCACCGGAAACGATGCCCTTCAAGCTGGCGTCGTCGATGATCTCACCCTGTTTGATCTCGGTGACAATGTTCACCAACTTTCCGTGAAGGTGCGCACGTTGGAAGGCGTTACCGAAATTGGAAGGCTGTACCCCGGCCACGTTGCCAGATCCCGCCAAGGCCTCAAGCACTGCCAAAAGCACAGACTTGCCGTTAGCACCAGCGCCCACCAGAATCACAAATTGCTCATAATTACAGTGGGCCATCAGGGAATAACCTATCACCTCAAGCAGGGCCAGCGCCTTCTGATCTGCGTCCGGGTCGCCTTTGAACACCTCGGCTAGGAATTGCTCAAAGCGTGGGGCTGTCGCGTGCGGATCGAAATCAACCGGCACTTGAGTAGTGCGGAAATGCTCACGGTTGTGTGGCTCCAGCTTCCACCCTTCGCCGGATAGCATCAGCTCCCCATTGGGGCAGTTCACGCACTCCGCCGGGCCTTGGTCGAACTCCAGCTCTGGCCGGTAGACTTCTGTTCGGAACAGGTCGGCTACGCTGTCCACATCGGATTTACTCACACCATCATCATTTTCACCTAAGTGCGCCTGAACCCATTGCTTAACGGCACGGTCTTCCTGTTTGCGCCATACCCCTGTGGTTTCCCAGCGCCACACGAACGATTGCGCGGCCAGCACGTTGTCGTTGCCGATTTGGCCCACCAGATCCCGCGCATGGGTCAGGTGGTCAATTCCGGCAATGTCTTGGCGGCTGTGGCTTTCAGCTTGAGCAATTACCCCTAGCGTCAGTCCGGTCTGTTTCTTGATTGCCTCATGTACCCGGCGCTTTTCAATGGGATTCAATCGGGCAGCTTCACCAACGATCATTGAAACGCTGGCCGTGTCGGCGTCCTTAGTCAGCTCTTGGGTTGCGGCCAATAATTCTGGATAGCCTCTCCCTTTCTCGGCTTCCGCTTCTTCAATCATGGCATCTATATCATCAGTCATTGAGAAGCCCCCCAATCTTGCGTAGCCGTTCCTTGGCCTTGGCTGCACGCTCAGGGTCTACAAGCTCACCACGGGCAGCATCAGACCGCATACAAGCCAGCACGGCACGCTCGTGGTCTGCATGTGCCCGAAGGCGCTCTATTTTCCAATGAGGCAAGCCCGGCTTGTGATGGCTACGCAGTCCATCGGGGAACAAGTCGCCAAGGCTCAGGCCAACAGCTGTTAGCACGTCACCAGTTGGACAACCGGCGAAGCAATGCACCAGCAAGCGGCCATCGTCGCATTCCTTGATAGAGAGGGACGGCGAACGGTCATCATGAGCGGGACAGCAAGCCAAATAGCGGTCTTGCCCTCTATCACGCACCTTTTCCAAGCGATTGAGTAATTTTTGTGCTGAGGTCATCACTTCACCCCCTGCATTACTACCGCATGGCGCAGCCCGTCGCGGTCTGCCTGGCTCAAGTGATACCGGCCATACCACATTCGCATTGCATCCCGGTCATTGCACTTAATCCGCTCCATATCAATCGTAAGCCCCATTTTGCGCATTAATCGCACATACTCCGGCGCATTGGTGGTGCCAACGATCTTGTCTAAGTCAGGACGGTCTACATGGCCGCTCAGCATCGCGGTAGTGGCACGCATATACCGACGGTTGGCCTTAATCTGGCGAGCGATTGTGATATAGTCAGGTTGCTTATTTGGATATTGGGCCTCGCAACCGGCGGCAATCGGCGCGGGGCTTTTTTGTGTCTGGCTCATAGTGCTGTCACCTCCGCTTCAAGGCGTGACAACAGGTCTACACCCACACCTACACGGTGCGCGATGGACTCAAGGGCGCGTTGCCGGTCGAACCAGTGCGGCAGGGTGTCGGCATCCATCAGAACGGCCGTGATTTCCTCAACGGATGAGCTGGCGCGAAGCTGGACTAGGCCGCTATTCTCTCGGAATTCTTGGAAGGTTTTCATCGCGCAGCCTCCTCAACCTTGGCTTCAAGCCATTGGTCTAGCTGGCTGCGAGTCCAGCCAATGCAGCGGGCACCTAGCCGGACGGGGCGCGGAAAATTGGCATCGTACTCCATCAGCTCGTAGAGCTTGGTTCGGCCTATATCAAGGTAGGCACAGGCCGACTTGGGACGGTAGAAAGCTTGCTGGCGTGTGTGCTCTTGGGTTTGCATTATGAATCCCGTATTTGTTCGAGGGATTCTTATTTAATGCCATGCACAGTGGGACAGTGGCGGGCACTGTCCCTACTTATTTTCCTGTTCTGGGGTTTGTAGTGTTTCGCTTGATCGTTTTTTCAGATACTTGAAACTCTCTGGCCGCCCGTCGCTGTAGATCCGCATAAGTCAGTCTTGGGTTCTTGGCATACTCCTTATCAATGTAGCTCTGATATTTCGGCCATTTTTCTCTATGGCGCTCAGCGGTAGCGTCCCCTCCTCTACTGCTACTTTCTATTTGCTTCTCGCCACGCTCAATATCAGGAAGGCTCTTTAAATACGTCCCAGCACGCAACGAGTTTAAGGCCTGCGCCAAATAATCCGATGCATAAGTAAACTCAGGCGGCATCTTGTTATCTACAATTTCAATTTTCGTTATCCAAACCAATATTGCTGCATCATGAATTGAACGTAGTGTCAGAGCGTCAAAATTAGAACCTGCCCCAATAGTTTTTAAAAGCCATGGCGGACGCTCACATTCTGGGTATATGCAGGCATTCTCCATAAGCCACTTCAAATCTTTACCTGACCTTGTCCTATAATCGTCAATCAATACCTTAAAACCATACTCTTCCGCATATTGGGTTATATTCTTAATATCAGAATCATTGCTTTTTGATTCATTCACAGCACAACCCCCTTGTTCAGCTTCTCGCCGCCGCTGAGGCTGGCAGCCACAATATCCAACGCCTCTAGCGCCTGATCCTCACAAAGGTGTCCGTAGTATTCCTGAATCATTGTGGCGTCTTTCTGCCCCACCATCTTGGCGACGGTCAGAATGGGCACGTTGGCCTTAATCATGGCGCTAATGAAGTGGTGCCGGAATGCGTAGAAGTTTAGGTTGTCCGGCAGTCCTCCAAGGCGCTTAACCCGTGTCCATGGTTTTATGTGGGCCTTTCTATCCAGCTCCCGGCCAGTTCGCGGGGACGGGAATACCAGCCCCTCCTCAGGCTTGCCCTGCTCTTTCCACCATGTCTTCATAATCGCCAGCGTCCCATCATTCAAACGCAGGTCTACCGCGATGGGGTCACGCTTCTTGCGGCGCATGTGCTTGGACTTCTCGGTGATTTTGGTCAGCCTGCCGAACTTTATGTTTAGCTCGTCCCACGTCAGGGAATACAGATCCCCCGGTCTAAGGCCTGTTCTCATTGCCAACTGACAGAAAGGGATGAACCAGTGCGGCATAGTCCTGTCGTCCAGATCCGGCAGGTAGGCTTTCCCATGTTGGCGGCTATTGCGGCGCTCTGCCCTCAATTCCTCCGCGAAGACCTCCAGCCCCTCAGTGATCCCGGCAACCTCATCAGCGGTAAGCATACGGCGCTCGGCCTTTTTGGGGTCAGAGTTAATCCGCTCTTGCTCGTCCATGCTGGCCGTCTCTAGGGTGAACCTCTCAAGGGGGTCAACCTCCAGCACGTCATCTTTCACGGCCTGACGTAGCAGCGTTTTCAGACTGGAATAGGTGCGTTCAATCGTCTTGTAGCGTAGCCCACGGCCTCCCTTGGCTTTCGGGGCTTCGCAATGGGCTTGCCAAGCGTGTATGTCCTGCTTGTTGATTGTGGCCATGTCGCGGTCTAGCAGATCCGCAAAGTGCCCTTTTATACGGCTGTAATTGATTTTGGCGGGGCCGGGCTGCCACGTTTTGTCCATCAGTGGCTTATACCGTTTCTCAAGATAGTGTCGCAGGGTGCGCTGTTCAGCGGTAGCAGCTTCCTGCTTACGGATATGACGAGAATGGGCCTTTTCCTGTAGCGGATCGGTTTCCCCTTCCCTCCAAGCCAGCGCGACCTTGGCGGCTTCATCGGCTTTCAGGTGTACCAACTTGCCAATAGTCGCCGTTCGGCGCTTACCACTGCCATCAGTGTAGCGATAACGCCAAACGGCTCCTGACTTGAGTTTGGTCAGGTGGAAGCCTGGGATTCGCTTGCAGTAAACCGCCCGCCGCTCCTCTGCCTCTTTTGCCCATTTGTTAGCCGCAGTATCGGTGATGCTGGTGATGGATGCTCGCTTGGCCATGCCCCTGATTCCTTGACCGTAATGGTCTGCCGTTCCGGTTTTGTGTAGCCAATCTGTGGCCACACAAAGGGCATAATAACGGACAACGGCGAACACAAGCAAACAAATAGCCCTTCTATATCAATATGTTATTCATTCAACAGACTGAAAAATCGGGCTATTTTTTGCGTTCGGGACGTAGGGGTCGCAGGTTCGAATCCTGCTATTCCGACCAATTCAGACCCTCGCCGAAGGGTCTACAAAAAAGGCCGCGAAAGCGGCCTTTTTTGTGTCTGCACATGGCAGGTTCAGTCCGCCAGTCGCGGATTCAGTGTGTAGCTGACCGTGATACTGGCCTTGTCCAGCACATGCCCCTCAAGGGCGGCCACAATCGCCGCTCCGCTCATGTCATCTGCCACCGGCAGCTTGTCCACATCCAGGGCATAGACAGTAAAGACGTAGCGATGAACGATACTGTCGTTCCAGGGCGGACAGGGGCCGTCATAACCGAAGTAGTTCCCCTCCATCTCACCATCGCCGGCGAACCAGCTGGTGTAGTCATTGAGACCATGTCGCAGCCCCTGGGGAGCAGACGGTCCCGACTTGCCCCGCGGGGTGATCCCCTCACAATGGCTGCCTTCCATGATTTCGCTCTGGTCTGCGGGAATATCGAAAAGGGTCCAGTGATAAAAATCCACCCGGGGCAAGTCCGCAGGCACCTCACGGTCTTCCTGGTTCACATCGTCCCCGGCGCTGGGCACATCCGGGTCGTGACAGATCACCGCGAAGGAACGGGTTCCTGGAGGCTCGCCTTTCCAGGCCAGATGAGGATTGATGTTGCTGGACAAGGCCACATGGTTGTCCGGGTCAATCACCGCAAAGGCAAACTTTTCAGCTATGGG
>Ga0208057_1000914_pt1 | contig 10467 bp, 11 predicted proteins | sample DeeseametaMP1649_FD_184183 | JGI IMG/M metagenome (GOLD analysis project Ga0208057, IMG submission 184183) | Marine microbial communities from the Deep Pacific Ocean - MP1649 (SPAdes) | ecosystem: Environmental > Aquatic > Marine > Oceanic | place: North of Tokelau, South Pacific Ocean...
AAAAAGGATATCCCAGGATTAGAAGACGACGAAGCCGCGGTCGTCAATTACGGCCAAGAGTTCTTCCGTACCAGGAAGGTCAGCCAGGACACCTTCGATGCAGCGTTGGCGCAATTCGGTGTTCTCGGGTTGACTGAGCTAACCAACCTCATGGGTTGCTATTCCATGCTGGCCTTCAACGTCAACGCGTTTGGAGTCGAATTACCAGAAGACAGTCCGGAAAAACCACTGCCGGTTTAGATACGTCAATCCGGCGGCGTGTTCCTCTTTGTGCGACCTGTACTTTGATAATCATCGCAAGTGGACCATCCACGAATTGGGCGATGGGCCACCCCCGCTCAACGGACTAAATACTCATAGGTGTGTATCGAAAGAAGCCCCCACGCGAAATCCGTCGCCTCACCCACAGTCCAACTTTCGGCCATCATCCCCTCATTTCGAAGTCTTTCCATCGTTCGTCGAACGTTTTCCCGGCGAAAGGCCAAACCGTCTTGCCAGGCAGCTTCAGCTGCTTTGTCTGTTCGTCTTGCCGCGTAAACGTGCCACAGAGATAGCCGGTCCCTAGCGGCCGGAGAGCGGACACCCGTCTCCTACGCGTGGTAAGGCGGAAGTGCATTTCACCCTGGTGCCGATTCTCGTCGAATCACTCTAGCAGGCATGGAAGCGACAGCCGACTCCAATCCCATGATCGGCGTTTGAAACCGGTTATTTCTGGCATATCAGGGTTCGACGATTAGGTTGACCTATCGTATAGTTTCCCAATCTTGTGTTCTGAGGAGGCCGAGAATGTACATGATGAGAATCGTCTGGAAGTGTGCTCGAGGAAAGGTGCCTGAGTGCTTGGAAGTTGTTAAGGAGGTTAGGGCTTCCTGGGCCAGAGATGGCAATACAACGGGCAAAATCTACGCGGATTACACAGACCGAATGGATACCATCGCATTTGAGATTGAAGTGGAAAGCCTGGATGAGTACTTTAATAATCAGCGTTCCAATTACGACAAGCTATCCCCCGAGACTGAAGAGTCTGTCAGGCAATTTAATAGCAACACAGTAGAAGGCAACCGCCAGATCTGGGAGGTCATTCCATAGAATAATAAAGTGACGGGAAAAGTGGCCGAAATTTCGACAATCCTATGTATATTCTCCTTAAAACAACGGGCTAAGATAGCCGATTAGATAATTTCGCGCCCGAGGATGTTACGAAGTACTTTGGAATGATTGTTTCTGAGATGCGTCTCTGCTGATATTCGGAATTTTCCGGTTTATAGTTCGAGGCAGCCCGGAATGTCGTATCGTCAGAGGAATCAGATAAATCTTTCTCATTTAGGAGATCAAACATGATCTGGTGCCGCTTTGAAGTCGAAGGAGAAACCAACTACGGTATCGTCGAGGGCGACCGCGTCATACAGGTTTCCGGAAGTCCACTCGGGGAGTATGCCGTCACTAACAACTTCCACTCATTGGAACAGGTGAAGTTATTGGCGCCCATCAAACCAGCCATGCTGTACGCCGCGGGCCCCAATTACCGGGGGCACGTAGAGGGCATGGCAGCCCGGAGGGGTTCACCGCCAAGCTATCCCGATCGGCCTTCTCCCAACTATCGGTCGGTCCACGCTGTTATTGGTACCGAGGATAATATCGTGGTGCCGAAGGAGAGTGCAGGGGCTGTTCAACCTGAAGGGCAGTTGGCGGTGGTCATAGGCAAGATGGCCAAGAATGTATCTGTGGATAAGGCTTTGGACTGTGTGTTCGGATACACCATCGGCAATGACATTAGCGAGCGGCCCTGGCAGCAGGCCGACCGCACTATGTTTCGTGGCAAAAATTGCGACACATGGAAGCCGATGGGACCGTGGATCGTTACTGATCTGTCCCCCACGGGATTCCGTATCATCGTGCGGCACAACGGAGTCGTCTGGGAGGATTTTTCTTCCTCCGACCAGATTTGGGACACGGCTACCTGGATCCACGAGCTCAGCAAGTATGCCACTTTGTATCCTGGCGATGTGTTGTGGATGGGAACCCAGGGAGCCGACGGCGACATGGTACCCGGCGACATCATAGAGGTTGAGATTAGTGACATTGGCACCCTCAGAAACTACGTGGTTGCCGAAGAGTAAGGGTGACCGGCAAACACTTTCACCACCACACCTATGGTGGCTTCCTGGAATTGGGTGTTTCTGAGACAAGAAAAGCCCCCTTAAACCAGGGGGCTTTTAGCATCATTGTTGTTGGGCAAAAAAGCGCCTTCGATTAATTTCTGAAAACGCTCCCTTTGTTTGAGGGGTCGGAATAGCTCCCACTTCAGGCACGCCGTTTGGGCTACCCTTTTTTTGCCGGGGCAATCCCACCATGTCTAAACGTTTGTTACTTCGGCCGGGAACCCACTACATTGTCTCGCTATGTTCGGCGATATTCCCCCATCCGTTGTTGGGCACAGTCGCGACACCGATGGCCCTTGCTTCCAATTACACTCTCAAATGGGCCGATTCGACCGCTTTTTGAACCCCGGAGTCGCTGAGGTCGTTGGTGGTGGCCCGGCCGAGGCGTTTCCCGGCCACCGAGCGGATGTTCAACGTGATGTCACTGTGGGCCACGTTCTGATGGATGGCCCCGCCTGCGAACCGGGAGAGACCCAGGTCCTGTGCGCTGAGGTAGATGTCGGTCTCTTGGGCCTTGGAATAGTTCAGGGCTTTCTCGATCAGGGCTTTTCTTATTTGCCGTTTTAGAGGCACCATCATCCCAACGTACCTTTCAGAAATAGAAGCTCAACCTTTGGCGCTAATAAATGTGCCATTTCTTCCAATTCGACAGAACTCGCATTCGATATAGGATGTTGGCAGGTCAGGTACGGGAATTCCGTAAACCCCATAACTTTCGTATAGGCTTCCGCTGTCGGAATAAACACATCTGTGATGATAGATACAGTAGGAATACCTTGTTGTTCTAAAGTAATTCCGTCGTGCAAACTGCCCGACGAGCAGGCGCCTCAATCCCCGATACCTGCTATTACAATGTCCGCATATCGATGGAGGTTAGATAGGACTTCGGGTTTCGGAGGGAGGTTGGACGAGTGTTTTTTAGTGTAATAGATTTCTGAAAATTCGTACTTCGCGTCCAAGATATCCGCGATTTTTCGCAATATGACTTCTGCATTCGCTTTCGTGTTATCCAGCAATCCTAGACGTTTACCTTGAAGGCCACTTGGTCTGGGGGAAATATGCAAGCTAGTGGTATTCAGATTATGGCCGGTCGGATCGACTAGGATCACCCCTGGATCAACCTTTTCCGACATTACACTCTCCTATATTTATATATTCAGATACAACCATTTATATTTTGACAGTTGTGGCAAATACGCCGTAGTAATTCATGATAACTTCACTGTAGATACCACTGTTCCCACCAGCTTTGACAATGTGAATGTCCTCAGGATTATAAGCGGCAAAAACGGGATCATTCTCGTCTTCGGGCATTACATCCCCTCGGATTGCACCCAGCCTCTTTAGATGAGCCCTACTGCGCCATGCTTCTTTTTGAATATACCGCTGCATGCTTGCTCTGTCCCAGTCGAACCTGCTCAAATACTCAGAATGCCAGTGGCCCACGATCCAGAACCATTGAACTCCACGAGTAAAATAGGTGGCTAACCCATGGGATGCCATCGCATCAGCAACTGAATTCATAACACCTTCACCATTTCCAGTGCCGTAACGATTGCTCACCATCGCTGGGTCCTGAATACTCGCTACCGTCACGGTAGAATCGTCTGGAGAAAAACCTCTACTTACGTGAAATGGTTCCCATGGGCTATTTTCTTCGTCTTCTCCGAAACAAACATTGTATTTGGAAGGCGAACCCATGCATCCTCGGTCCAGAAGCCCGGGACGTTGTTCGAAAACGTTAATGAGGATTAATCGGATAGCTCGAGCGATCGTACTATTTGCACGATTTCCAGGGCTAAGTAGATTATCAGTGCAGTTGAGACCGATCTGTTTACGAATAGGGCCATTGACCAATATCAATACCCCAGTCGAATTGGTGACTGAAGACAGCTCATGAATACAATTCGGATCATGTTCAAAAAGTGCGCGCATCGCACCCAATACTATCGGAAAATATTGTGGCAAGCAGCCTGCCATTACAGAATTGGCAGCAGCTTTCTCAGCAGTAAGGGAACGGCTTCTGACCGGTACTTCTCCTAATGTTTCTTTTGGATCCAGTCCTACAAAATCCAGTAACGCAGCAACCCGGTCTGGGGTTGGAGGTACCACCGGCAACCCATCTGTCCAGCCCCTTTCATAGCAATCCTCGATTGCGTCTAGAGGGCTAGCCGTTGATAGAATATGTGTGCTTGGTGGCTCCATAGATGCTCCATTTCAATTCATGCGCAGACAAATATTCTCGAGATTCAATGATAGGCGTTTTCGACGAAGTTGGGTTGAGCAAACGCCACCTGCATCCATATTAACATCAGGTATTGGCGTACTCTCAATCAGCACTTGGCTCGACCAGATATCCAGAGTCGCCTAGAGATGGTTGTTTATGGCGGAGACTAGGGAGAGTCGAACTATACCGAGAACGCGGGCTGGCGGTGTTGGTGGCAGCGTAGTTTCACAGGGTTAGCAGGCAGTTGAGCAAAAAAGAGCGCCATCACCAGTTTGTGAAAGCGCCCCACCAGCTCAGCATGTTCGAGCCAATTCAGTCAATGTTTCGGGTCTAAGATTCGGAACTCCATGCCTTAGATGGCTTCGATTTGTGTCAGCTTACACCGTATTCCTTTTTTTGGCGCTCCATTATTTCCTTATTTTTTTGGCCCGATCTCGCTTCTCCTGTCTGATGGTTCCCTCCACGGGATCTGGAATACGCTTATCATTTCGCACCTGGCGGCGCTGATCTTCTACTATGCGGGAATCTTTTTCGCGTGGCATATTACTCCTCTTTAGATCCCATTCAACCTACTCAGTGTACTGATTCTGATGGGACCCAGGTTCCCGTTAACCAACTCTTACATTCTGAGTCTAGCATCTCAAACCCGTCTGACAAAGGCTTCCGCTTTGAACAGTGGAATCTTGGACCGGCAAGGCGATGCGGAAGTTGTTCAAGCAGAGGGTTCCCATGGTGAGGCAGGTATCTTAAGGTTGTTTAACTGCCAGTTACCCTGATGAAACTACGCCGCCAGCAACACAATCAACCTGCGTTCTCGGTGTAGTTCGACTCTAGTCCATCTCCCGATACCCTACTTTTGTTACCTTCCGGTATCAGTGTTTCCGGAATCGAAACATGGGTGCGGAAGTTGGCCGAGGTAGCCTAGTGGACGGAGAGATGGGGGAGAGTCGAACGATACCGGAAACACGGGCTGGCGGTGCTTGTAGCTATTTCTTGGAATGGAATCAGGCTAATCAACCAATTGAACACGTTGTCGGACCGTGGACGTTAACCTTCAAAAAACCATTATTTTTGGCGACCTACCAACATTTCATATGGACTGAAGCGGATCTTCGTAAGTCCAGCCCAGAGCGGTGTGCCCTATTTTCAATAAGGGCACCTACGGCACGACGAGTGATTGGGGTGGGGGAATTTCCCCTCAAAATGAAAGGCTCCATAATTCGGAGCCTTTCATTTTGCTGGAATCGATTTGCTGGAATCGATGACCGCTAACGGTTGACCATATCGTAACTGCGTAGCAGTTTGCCTGGGGTGGCATCAGTGCACACGCTGTCCTCGAAGGTCACTTCCCCGTTGACTAGGGTATAGCGGATGCCCTTGGCCTTTTGGATAATCCGCTTCTCACCACCAGGGAAATCTGTGTCATATACTGGGCCGTCGTACTGCAAACCCAGCTTCTCCAAGTCATACACGATCAAGTCGGCGGCCAGACCCTCTCGCAATATGCCACGGTCGGTGAACCCAGCAATCCAGGCTGGCAGGCCGCTGAGCTTATAGTGCGCCATCTCCAGGGAGATCGCGCCCTTGTCCCTGGCCCACGAGGCGAGGAAGTTCACGGGCCAAGTGCCCACCGTCAAGTAGCGGACGTGGGCTCCACCGTCTGACACGCACGGGTGAGTGTAGGGGTGGTTCAAGAGTTCCGTTACCGCTTCAGGATTGGTGCCGGTCGTAGGGTCGGTGGAGAACTCGGTTCGCAGGTCTTCGTCCAAGGCAAGATCCAACATCGCATCCATGGGGTGCTGGCCGGTCGCCTCGGCCAACTCGGCGATGTTCATACCCTCGTACTTGAGGTTGGAGTCCTTGCGAACCTCGACTATCCGCATCTTGGACCAGTTGGAGGTCACGTCACCTGTACCCCCGATTCCAGCCCAGGCACCAACATCGGACCGCATTAAATCGCGAACGCCTGGGGTATTGAGCTTGGCCATGCGCTCTTCCGGTGTGCCAATGAAGGGGTCGATCCAGTTAGGCAGTGCGTCGAAACCGTTGTAGTCCGCCAACTCGAATACTGGGGTGACGGCAACACAGGAATGCTGAGCGAAGATGGAGGCTCCTTCCTTATGGGCCCTCTCCAAGAACGCCATTTGCTCCTTATGGCGCTCCGGGTCCTGCTCGCTATAGGACACCGCTCCGTATTGGAAGGGCCGACCTGAAGCCTTGGTCATCTCAATCAGAAAGTTGTCCCGGCCTTCGCCGCGGGCATCACCCTCTACCGGGTCGAACTGGATTCCGGTAGGACCGGCTTCTATGGCGCCACCGTCTATACCAGCGCCGCCCATCAGATCCGCCTCTCCCGGAGGCAGCGGCCGCTCGGCCTGACCTCTGGTCCAACCGATGCTACCTATGCCGAATTCCGCCATGGTATTGGCAAGTGCCAGGTACTCTTCGTTTGACGCCACCTGGCTGGGGATGAAGCGGCCATCGTCGGGCCGGTTCAGCAGGGTCTTCATTGAGGACCAGCCGAATGCTCCAGCCGTCATCGCTTCGTGGATGAGACCTTGCATCTGCTTGGTCTCCTTATCATTGGCATAAACCCTCTCCCTGGAGTCTTCCACGCCCATCACGTAGAGGCGCAGGGGATTGAACGGTACCAACGCGCCGACGTTCACACCCAATGGTTTTTTATCCAGGGCGTCCATCCATTGAGGGAAGCTCTCCCAGTCCCAGGACAAGCCCAGTTCCATGGTCTTCATGGGGATGGCCTCGATCCGGGTCAATAGACGCATGGCCGCTTCTCTGTCTTCGGGTTTGCAGGGTGCGAAGCCAAAACCGCATTGCCCAATGGCGATCGAAGTAACGCCGTGCCAGCCGGACATGGTTGCATAAGGGTCCCACATAAGCTGGAGGTCGTAGTGGTTGTGTAGGTCGACTGCCCCCGGGGCCACTATGCAGCCGGTAGCATCCAACTCTTCCGTCGCAGTACCTCGTATATGGCCGCTAATCATGGCGATCTTGCCATTCTTGATGGCAACGTCACCATGGAACGCAGGCATGGCGCCAGTTCCGTCAATAATCGTCCCGTTTCTAATAATCTTGTCGAATTCAGGCATATCCCCTCCTATTGAATATCGCTATCCAAGGTACGAGCTTCTGAGTACGAGCTTCTGAGTACGAGCTTCTGATTATTTTACCATTCGAGTCCAACAGGTCAAGCACTTTATTATCGGCTATCCAGGGGCCTGTGTTGCGGGGAACTGTAACCGGTCAAGCCTTGGGTCTCAGGAAATCCGGATGGGGCGTTCTCGGCGCCGGCGGTCATCATATCCGGGTTGTGAATCGGATATATGAAAAGGATACGGGCTGGCGCATCGTATCTATTTACGAATCCGTGTATCGCTCCGGCAGGCGCCAGGATTGTGTCTCCGGGACCGACAGTCACCCGCTCCCTGCCGAGGACAGCGTCGAGAGTGCCTTCGACGACAACCATCGCTTCTTCCGTATTGGCATGAGCGTGCCTCGGCACCCTGGTGTTCGGGGCCAGGGTCAACTCACCTATTGTGAGGGATTGTGTCCCGTGATCTGAGTCCGCGATCTGGCAGACCTCCAAACCCAGCGTCATACCTTCTCTCCTGTTCATGTCTTGCCTTTTGATTATGGGCATGGTCCCTCCTCTTTTCGATTTATCTTTTTCGAGACATTGAACTTCTACTATCGGTCACTCCTGGGACAATTCCAAAGCCAGCGCTGAGTCTCAATACGAGATGCTATAGCATGGAGGAATATTAAAGTCAGCACGGAACATTTGTCTATGACTAAAACCCTCATCGCTCTCCAGCAGGCGTTCTCCCAGCCTATTCTGCTGACAGTATTCGGCTTCAACTTAATGGGTGAGCCAGTCCGGGAAACAACGCCACCCACCAGGCCCTGACATTAGCTCTCGGCCTTCGGCAACCATTAGTCCCCAGGAAGCTGAGTCCGGCCTCGAGCAGAATGACGAATCCAACCTGAAGCGTGACCAGTACGATTAAGGTGTTGGTAATGTTCGGAAGTATGTGCTTAACCATGATGCGAAAGCCGGATGCCCCGGAAACCTTGGCTCTAGCTACGTAGTTCTGCTCTCATAGCCAGGGTATCACCTCTGACCTGGCAACAATAATTCGACCATAGTAATGCGCCTACTACGATTATCATCGTGCGAAAGCTAGGCTCAAGTGCGATCGCTAATGACAAGGCAAGGAGGACAGGGGGTACCGCGGTCGCTCGGAGAGGGCTTGGGCATTCATCGACACCGAGCCCGACATGGAAGTTGTAGGAGAAGCCTCATACGGCGTTGAAGCAGTGGACCAGGCTCGCAAGCTCGATCCAGACATGATTTTGTTGGATATGGTGAGAGCAGGCCCTGCTCCCGAAAACTTCTCTCATCCCGGCGAAGAGGCGCCTGTATCGCCATGAACCCGTAGGGGCTTAATGGATGGCTGCAGCGTTACTCGGGGCGGACCAACGCCCACAGCCGCCCTTCTGTAACCGTTACGGGGACAGCCTTCATGCGGACACGAGCCTGGTTTACACACACCCCTTCATACTTGTCAAATTGCCAACCGTGGCCGTCGCAGGTGAACACTTCCTCACCTTCGTCCTGCACCTCACCACCTTGATGCGGGCAGATCACGGATAGCAATTTGTAGCCATCGCTACCCTTGGCCAAGAAGAATTTAGCGTCACCCACCTCGACCGGGAAAGGAAGACTTTGGAGCGACGACTCTTCCCCCAAGTCCACTTCGATTCTCCTTGGCCGACCGGCGGCGTTGAGTGGTGGTCGGGAAGACATAGCTGTTCCATCCTGCATTTAGTGAGAGAAAGGTCAAGGGCGACAGCTTAGCACAGGCCTCCTATTTCAACAATTTTCATCAATCATGGAACCGCCCTACGCATCAAGGATCTCTGCCGAACGGCAAGCGTTGGCTGCGGTTAGATCCTTTGACATTGATACCCTTTGATACGTCCCTAATCGACTGGGGTCAGATGTCGGAATCAGAGAAAGCATGGCTTGGCGGATATCATCAAGGGGTGTGGGACAAGATCAGCCAGATGCTGGGAGATGATGACCGCCGGTGGCTTTTGGAGAAGTGCCAACTTCCAGGTATTTTAATCTCAGAATAGGGTATGCACTTTTTCGGACCGGAGTCTGTCACATCGCGAGTCTTCTTCCCCGGAATCGGTTTCGCAGGCGTTGAAAATAGGCCAAGTCTAGCTGTTGACACGTGAAAACAACGCTCCGAAACCGGGGTTCTTTGCCCCCTGCCTGGCTGACCGATATTATTAGGGGCACCAAAGGGACTTGGTTTTCGTTCGGTGCACTGCCCCACCAGGCATAGATCGGATTGTATGAATATCCCGGTCCTGAGAGGATTCGTTCCGGCCCGGCGACTTCGTATTGTGTTGCCACATGAGAGTCGATTGCTAGTTAAGGGTTCGATTAGGAGGACAGAATGTTAGATGCCAAACCCGAAGGAAACTATCGTTATTTGCCCAGTACACGGGAAATACCATTCTGTGGTGGCGTAGTAGCAGATGCGGGCTATGAGATTGTGCGCGCTACGTTCGAACGCCCGGTCCCATGGCGACGCGGCTACGAGTTGATAGACGGGCATCTGAAGACCCTTGGGCGGCCACGCCAAGCATTGTGCGGGCTCGAGCTCCGGTGTACGGCGCCGTACACCAGTGAGGGCTTCCTGGAATTCAATGGCAGGTACGCAGAGGTCCTCAGCGAGTGGGGCCTGTACGGAGGCAAGGTCGGCACTGGGAGTACTGCGCGCACCAACATCGCGCCGTCGTATAATGCGCCTCCAGAGCAGGTTATGGTCGCCTTCGCCTACACCGTTCCCTCCAGCATAGGCCGGCCGACCTTCGTGGTCTCCGGTACGCCAGCCGGCGTGCGACGAGGGGAAGCGACAGCCGATGCCATTCGCGAACAAGTTGCTTGGATGGTTAACACCCTGGAAGAGCGCATGAATGAGCTAGGCGTATCTTGGAACTTGACTACCGACTTTATCGCCTACACACCCTTCGACATCGAGC
>Ga0208057_1000915_pt1 | contig 10460 bp, 9 predicted proteins | sample DeeseametaMP1649_FD_184183 | JGI IMG/M metagenome (GOLD analysis project Ga0208057, IMG submission 184183) | Marine microbial communities from the Deep Pacific Ocean - MP1649 (SPAdes) | ecosystem: Environmental > Aquatic > Marine > Oceanic | place: North of Tokelau, South Pacific Ocean...
CAGTGTGTATGCGCCGAAATGTTCGCCCAAGGCCACGCCGTTCAGCCAGACTTTCGCCCCATATACTGCTTTGTGCAGGCAGATGTAAGCCTGCGTCGAGGGGGTGTCGCTCAACGTGAATTGCGTGCGATACCAGAAGGCGTCGCGGTACTTACTTCTTTTACCCACTTCCTCAAATGAAGGGCTCGCCTCGGTAATTAATCCGGGGACGGCAATACTGTGTGTGAACGCGTGAGGCGCGGTTTCTGTCAGCGAGCCTTCCTCGATTTCCCAGAGACCATCTAGTGATACGGTTTGCCGTGTCGTTTCGCCCCAGTTTGCGTGACTGTTCTGGCACGCGGCTTTTGCGTGCGATCCCGGGATTTCAGATTCGTAGTCATCATGTCTTTCGAAGGTGCCCGCCCACTCCACGAAAGGCTCATTGCTCATCAGGGATACAAGAATTCGGGTCCGATTGGCGTAGGCCAGAACAGCGAGGAATAGGAGCAACGCAACGAGTGCAGACAGGATGATTGCTGGCCATTTCAACCACCGAAGCGTCATATTGTATCCTCCAGATTTCTGCGAATCGTTGCGTATGCATCCTGTGAAAGCGTCCATCTGGACGAATTGTCAATAATAATTCGTCCAGATGGACGCTTTTGTGCCGGGCGGGAGCGGAAAGGCTCTGTTGCGTCTGGAGAACGTCGACTTCCAATGATTGACCTGCCATTCCAATTTACGTATCCGGCTCGTGAGCGGAGCGATTGAGAAGACGCCTTTTGACCCGGACAACTGATAATCCGACCCACCGTGTCCCGGTGCAGGACCGTGCTGAAAAGAGCCGAGCACGTATTCTTCACGAAGCGCGGATCGTGTTTGCCCAGCAGGGATTCGACGCAGCGAATGTTCGGGATATTGCTGCGGCTGCCGAAACACGACACTCGATGATCCGCTATCATTTTGGCTCGAAAGAGCAGCTATGGCGTGAAGCCGTGCGGGACATGTTTGAGGTCCTGGACAAGGCGATCGACCTCGACACAGCAGACGTTCCGCCCATTGACGGGCTAGAGGGCTTCAAAGACCTCCTCCGACGCTACATTCGGCATTGTGCCGCCAATCCTGACCACGCCCGGATCATGGTGTCCGAAGCGATGATAGGCGGCGAGCGGCTCCAATGGATAGTGGACAATTTTCTCATTCCGCGACGCGAAGCGATTGCGCAGCGCCTGGTGCGTGCCAGTACTCTGGAACAGCTGCCAGACCTCAACCCGTTATCCTTCCTCTATATCACGACGTCTGTCTGTCAGATGCCATTCGTGCTGGCGCACGAGGTTCAAGCATTGTTTGGTATTGACGTGCGGAAACCAGAAATCGTGGACGCGCACATTGAGTCGGTGTTGAACCTGTTTTTTCAGTATCGCGCCGACTGATTCCGGAAGACATGGAGGCTTGGGGCCGACGCGTCTGAGGCACGCGCCTTGTCAGGTGTCCTCGGTTCAACTGCATTGAGGCCGGAGCTTGCTCCCGTTCCAGCGTGTGTCAGATCGTGTCAGCCCGTTTCATGCCATGCCGCTCGGACGGGCCGGAGCTTGCAGGGCTTATTGCTGTGTTCCGGGAATCAGGACGTCGATCGGCAGGCCTTCCGTGCCGAAATCCGGCAACATGTCATCTTCGTCCGGAGGCGGCGGGGTGCCGTCGGAGCCGGTGCCCATGAGAAATTCGCTGCCGGCCGATTGGGCGGCCTGCGACACGGCCTTGCCCCGACCGATCTCGTTGACGGCGCTGGCGGGATCTATGACGGTCACGGCGCGCGCGCTGGGCACGACAACGGTCAGCGTTCCATCTCCTTCGCCGGAGGTCAGGGTGAGCCCGTCATTCGGCTCCAGGCTGGTGCGACAGCGCTCTGTTCCAGCCAGGTCGCCAATACAGGGATCGTCTGCATCCGTGACGGGAGTCAGGCGGGCAGCCGCCGGGTTCGCTGGAATTTGGCCGAAACCCGCAGACGCAGCATCCTGCCTGGTGTCTTCGGACGCCGGAACGACCTGTTCTGCGCTGATGGCGTAGGCCGCTGCGTCGGCATCCTTGCGCTGGCCATCGGGACGGGGCGGTGGAGGCGTGTCGGCCTCGAGGCCGCCGGTCGGCATGGTGAATATTTTGGGAGGCTCCAACGGCGTGGTGCAGCCGGTGCAGAGGGCAAGGACGAGCAGGGCGCCAGCAAGGTTCGCGGGGCGCGGATAGGCGGTCGACGAGGATGTGTGGCTCGTCATGGCTCAGTCCTTCCGGTGTGTGGAATGAAGGTCCCGGGCCGGAAAACCGGCCCGGGACGGCAGGGTTACTGGTTGACCGTGGCCGAGTTATAGGACCCGGTCTGGACGATGGAGGCCATGTTGCCGGCGGTCACCGTCTGATTGATCGACGCGTCGTTGAAGTCACCGCCGCTTTGCGAGATCGTCGCCATGTTGCCGTCGGTCGACTGCAGGATCGAGGCGGTGGAGAATTCGCCGCCCGTCTGGGTGATCTCACCGGTATTGTCATTTCCGCTCTGCGTGACGCTGGCGGTCAGGTTGCGACCGGAATTGTTGCCTTGCGTGACCGTCGCGGAGTTATCGTCCCCGCTCTGATCAATATCGGCATCTCCACGGCCACCATTCTGGAGAATGGAAGCCGTGTTTCCATGACCGGTCTGCACGATGTAGGAATCGTTCGAGAAGCCGCTCTGGTCAATGCTGGCCATGTTGAACGATGCGCCGCCGATCTGGTCGATGGCCGCCGTGCTGGACTTGCCGTCCTGATCGATACTGGCTTCGTTGTCGGAGCCGATCTGGGTGACATAGGCGTTCAGCGAGCTGTCCTGCCAGACGCGACCTTCCTGGGTGACGTTCGCCGTGTTGCCGGAGCCGTCCTGATAGACGTCAGCCAGAACGCTGTTGTCAGCCTTTTGGCCGGTTTCACCTGGTGCGTTGTCATATTGGTCGACATTGGCCGTGTTGCCATCACCATACTGGGTGACGATGGCATCGAAGTTCTGCGAACCATCCATGTTGAACGATTGGGACACATTGGCCGTGCTCATGCCATCCTGCAGGATGGTCGTGCTCAGGCCGGACTGACCGTCCCCGTTCATGAACTGGTCGACATTCGCCGTTGCGCCGCCATCCTGCGTGATGCTTGCAGAAATGTTCGTGGAGCCATTGCCAGCGATGCCCTGATTCACGTTTGCGACCGAACCACCATTCTGATCGAGCGTGGCGATCACGGACCCGGACGTTACGGCACCGCTTGTCGCGGTGTTTTCGACGGACTGGTCTACAAAGGCGCTGGAACCGCCATCCTGCGTCACATTGGCCGTAATGCCGGTTGCCCGGTTGCCATCCAGGGACTGGTTGACTTCGGAGATCGAAGCGCCGGACTGGTTGATCGTGGCGAAGGCATTGTTGGCCTGTCCGTCAACAGCGGTCTGGCTGACAGTCGAGCTGGAACCGCCGGTTTGGGTCACATTGGTCCGCAGCGTGCCCGTGAAGCCGGGGCCGGTGCCTTCCTGAGTCACGGACGAGGAATTGGTGTCGCCGTTCTGGTTCACATTGGCAACCTGGTTGAAACCGCCGCCGGTGTTCGTCTGATCCACGGTGGAGGTGTTGTTGTTGCCAGCCTGAATAACGGTCGATTCCGGATCGGCATTCGGGATGTTGATCGTGCCATTGGAGGAATCGTCCGTCTGCGCGATCGTGGACACGTTGTTGTCGCCTGTCTGATCATTGTCAGCATAGGCGCCGATTGCATTCTGGGTGACAGTGGAGTCGTTGTCGTTACCGATCTGGTCAACGGTCGAATTATTGTCGCTGCCTGTCTGGGTGACGGAAGCCGCGTTGGCATCACCGAGCTGTGCAACCGTCGTTGTGTCGCCCGTGCCGTCCTGGGCGACGACCGCGCTGTTGTCATTGCCTTCCTGGCTGACTGTGGCGACTTCACCGCCCGTATCGTCGGTAAGGCCTTGTGCGACGGTCACGCTGTTGCCCTGGCCACCGACCTGGTCAACAGAAGCCGTCTGTGCGAGCGAACCTGCGGTGTTCTGGTCGATGTCAACCGAGTTCGGGGCGGCCCCGGTAACGGTGTCAGCGGTCTGGGTCACCGTTGCAGAGTTGCCAACCGCAGCGCCGACGGCACTGGTCTGATCGATGTCGGCCGTATTGGTGGCAATACTGTAGATCTGCGATCCGGGAGGTGTGTGCTTCTGGGTGATGGACGCCGAGTTTTCGTCGCCGGTTTGGTCGATATAGCCTTCGTTTTCGAGACCTTCGGTCTGATCAATGTCGGCATTGTTTGAAACGCCGCTCTGGTTGATGAGCGCCTCTGATTCGTCTGCGAAGGCAGGTCCCCCGAAGCAAAGTGCCGCGATTGCGGCGGTGGCGAGAAGTTTCGTGCGCATGAGATGTCTCCTTGTCAGTGCACATTTCGCACTGATCCGTTCTCGGATCAGCTTGTTCAAAAGGCCATTCTGGAAGCTGAGTGCGTCCCCCCGATGGCTTCTGCCACGCCCCGCTGATGTACAGTTGGAGGCATGTTCGGTTTCAGACCGGGCGCGCATCAGTATGCGCCTTGCGTCACGGTGACCGTGCCGCAGCCAGAGGCCACGACACATCCGGTCTGGTTGATTGTGTATTCCAGCGCATCGCCGGTCTGGACGAGCAGGGCGGACAGGCCTTCGCCGTCCTGGTAGATTTTACCCTGGTTGTCGTTTCCGTCCTGCTCGATTGACGCGGTGTTTCCGGCGCCGGTCTGTTCGATCAGCGCATCGTTGTCGTCACCGTTCTGCACGATGGAGGCGACATTGCCGCCTTCCACAAGATCGCCAGGCGAGACGGTCTGATAGATTGCGGCGGTGTTGCCGTGTCCCAGCTGCGTGAGGGAAGCGGAATTATAGTACAGTTCACCAAAATCATTTGTCTGCCGTATGAGGGCGTCGTTGGAGTCGCCCTCGATTGTGAGGGTGGCATCATTGCGGCCTGCAGGCTGACTGCCGACGGGGGACGAATCCTGGCGAATCGCGAACGAGTTCGAGTCTCCCGTCACGGATATGCGGGCCGACGCATTGTCTCCGGATTGGGAGACCGTATTGGCCCGGTTCATCTGACCCTGAACATAGGCGTCCACGACAAGATTGCGCCCCGACTGGGTGACTTCCAGCGTGTTTGCGCGTTGCGCCTCGGCCTGCCGGGTGCGCTCAAGAATGTCGGAAATCTGCTCAATATTAGCGAATGAGCCCGTGTCGGCCCCGGCGGGAAGGGCCAAGCCGAACAAGATGGACAGGACGCCGAATGAATTGCGCGTCGAGTGTCTGCGCGCGCTCTCAGCGGGCGGACGTGCAGATGCGATTGCAGTATGTGGCAACATAAAGTGCCGCTCCCGAGTTGCTTGCCTCGACGTGAGGCAGTATTGATCGGGAGATCCGCCAAATGGCAGATCCCCGGGGAGAGACCGGTCCGAGCGCCAACTTGAAGTCGGTCTCTCCCCACCCTTATTGCGGCTCGCGCCGCGCGATCTTGTCTTTGCCTGGTCCTAGTCGGTCCAGGGCTTTGATTGCATCAGCTCAACTTGCTTCATTGGCCTCCCAGTTTTCGCCCTCTTGCAGCAATTCCTTTGGCACACCCTTCAGGGCGTCCTTTGGAAATTCGGTGCGGTATTTCTGATCGTAGAAATCCACCGCTGTCTTGCCGAGATCGGGGTTTTCGAAGTTCCAGAGACCAGACTTTACACCTTCCACGATCAATCCGTAAACGGCTTTTTCGAGCGCCTGGCGTACAGCAACATGGCGAGGCTGGTTCAGGGTGATTCCGGCCTCTGCTTCGAGAAGCTCCCGATAGGCGACATATTTGAAGGCGTTGGCCTGCCAAGCGACAGACGCGACGCGTTGTTCGGTCGTTACCGAGATCAGGACTTCGCCCGTCTTGACGCTGACAGCCCGCAAATACACCGAAACGGCGTCTTCCCGGTACTGTGTGTTCGCGCCAATTCCCAGATAGCGTGCGCCGGCCCCACCCGTTTGCGTATTCGTATCATAACCCGTGATGGCTCCTTCGATCAGGATGCCCGCGAAAAGCAGCGCGGGAAGTGCGACCGATTCCTTTGCAGATTCCCCCAGATAACGCTGGCGCATTTCCAAGATGATCTGGCGTTCCTTGAGCAAATTATCCAGCTTTTCCCGTTCGATGACGGTAAACCAGCTGCCATCTCCTGCGTCCTGCAGGGCCTTGATCAGGATCGGCGTTGCGCCCTGGGTCACGGCGCGCGACAGCGTCTGGACAGTATCGCTCGGCTTGAAGGCGCCGGTCTCGTCCGCGACGCCATAGACGGCGACCGGAATCTGCTCCGTCGGTTTTGGCAGCCAGATCAAAGCATACTCGGTCTGCGTGCGCGGATTCACGGTCGGCTCCGCCATGTCCATGGACGCTTTTGGCGGCGTGCCGCACGCAGCAAGCAGAAGTGTCAGTACAGGCGTTGCCAGCCAACGCTTGAGGCCAGATTGTCCCCACATACAGTGTGTGTCCCCTACAAATTCCCGGTTAGCCGCCGGTGGTGAAAATCGGCACCACGACTTCTGTCGTTGTCCCTGTGGTTGCGTCAAAAATGGTCAGTGTGATCGAATCCAGACCTCTCACGAATTCGACTGTCTGGTCGCCGAAGACGACCCGGCCATAATCCTGCGGATCCTCCCCGAAGATGGCATTGGCGACCTCGGAGGCGAGTCCTGACAGAAGGCGGCTTTGCAGCTGCCGAATGAACAGGTCAGCCTGCGGATCACCGCTGGCGGAGGATGGCGCCTCGGTATCATCCTGGGCGTTTGCGATGCCGAGGAGGTGGGCCGAGTTGAACGGGTTTCCGCCGAAGGACGGATTGACGGGCGTATAGACGAGTTCCTGCGCTGCCGCGCTGCCGGCAAGGGCGAGTGCGACCATGCCGGCGCACGCACCGGTGCGGATTATCCTGATTGGGTGACTAGTCATTTCCTGTTCCTTTCCAGCGCACGCCATCCACGAGGAGGCGGCCTGCGCGTTGCAGATCGACATGTGCCAATGTGATGCCATTCGAAACCTTTGCCTGCGAGGCACCGCCCAGTGACATACGTGCATCCGATGCGGTGCCGGCCATTTGAAGCGTCGCGGTTCCATCGAGTTCGGCCGTGATGTCCGTGAGCGTAACGGAATCCAGCGTGATCCGGCTGGTTCCGGACTGATAGATTTCAGCCGTGCCGGTGAGCTGGTCGCTGACCAGCCGGGATGTCCGGCCAAGACAGGCATGCAGGCGGTTTCGGATTTCGCTGATCCGGATGTGGCCGCCATGACTGGCGTCGATTTCAGCGACTTCGGCGCCGGACATTTCCAGGACCAGGGCGCCGGTTGTTGTCAGACGGAACGTGTCGGTGACATTGTTGGCGATGATACGGCTGCATCCGCCAGCCAGAATTTCGAGATTGTCAGCATCGGCGATTTCGGCATCTCCGGCCCGCATGGATATGCGGACATTTGTGGAAGTGGGTGCGGAAATCACCACGGTCGGGAAGTCGCCGATCGGGTGCATCTCGCCATTGTCGAAAGAGATGCTGAGTTCGCCATTGGTGCGGGCGCAATTCATGGCGAGGGAGGCAGGGGCCCCGCGGACCGAGACGCCGCCATCTTCATCGGTGCTCACGGACAGGGTTCCAAGGTTTCCGACGCCGTCCTCGACGGAGATGATTTCGATCTTGTCCTCGGTGTTCGGGATGATCCGAAGCGTGCCGACATAATCTTCAATATCCAGCGTCATCGCATCATGCCCCGTGGACGGGTGTCCCGCTGATGCGCTGGCCGGCACTAGAAATGCGATCATGAGGCCAACTGCCGCATACGATGCCGCCCGTGGCTTACTTAATTTTGTCGCACGCATTCTGCCCTGCCAATCTTACAGCAACAGCTCACCGAATTGGGCCGGATATTGCGGGCGTGTCCCCACTCCCGGCTCGCGTTCAGCGAACGTTTCACCCTTTGTGAGTGCTAACGAAACATTAAGAAAGTGGGCTGTCATCCCCCAAACGGGGGGAAGGGACAATTTATCCGTAAAGTTTATCGCCTGCATTCGTTTGCACGGGCACGGACATACCAGAATCGAACGCGAAACGTGACGATTTTATCACAATCTCGGCCTGGCGATTGACCACCATCTTCTGCATGATCGACTTGAGAAGCGTCTTGACCGTGCTGGTCGCCACAGCCCGGGCTGTGGCGATTTCCGCTACGGTCTGGCTGGCATAGAGCCGTTCGCAGACATCGCATTCTGCTGAGGTCAGGGAGTAGGTCTGGCGCAACAGGTTCCGGTCCAGGGATTTCACGGATGTGAGCTTGTCGATGAACAGGACCGCATGGCCGGAGCGGGCGCCGAAATGCCCGATGGGGGGCACCGGTGTGACCGAACAGATATAGGTGCATTCCGGGCGCAGGCGCGCGAAGGAAAAGCGGCCGCCAATGGCGTTGCTCTGGCCGCGCAGGGTGAGGGCCAGATCGCGGTTGCTCTCGTCGGACAGGAGATCCAGGCGGCCGAGCCCATCGGTGCGGACCACGCCGGACGCGAGCAGTTTCTCGAACTGTTCTGACTGCCGGACGACCGTGCCGGATTTGTGCAGGATGGCGACGCAGGCTTGGCGGCCGAACATGTCCAGCAGCGACGTTTCCTGCCGGCTGACAATGCGCCCTGCAAGATGGGTGACCGGAATGGCTGCGCGGACCATCTGAGAAAAGCGGGCAATGGAATCATCCGAAAACGGACCATCATCGCGGGGGCGGGCAATCGCCAGGGCCACCACGGTCGAGTCATCGCTGGCGAGGACCGTGCCGGCGAACTGGCCGACGCCGGCCGGAATCAGGAGTTCCTGATAGGCGGCATTGGTGGCCACGGTCTCCTCATCTGCCACTTCATGGTCTCGAATGATTCGGCCGATCTCGCGCGAGGCCAGAATCCGGGTGCGCGGATTGACGGCGAGATACTCCTGCTCATTTTGGAAAAGGTCGCGATCGACGGTGCCCTCGACGGCGGAATCCAGGATGAAGGTCGCATCACTGACGGAAATGAGTTGTGTAGTTTCCGCACCACAATGCGCATTGACCATCTCGAGCGCCCGGGGCAGGACATCGCTGTCGCACAGGCCTTCCAAGAGCAATTCTTTGAAGGTGTCGAGGGTATGATTGCTCATATATTCCAATCTACGCGCCAAGTTTGGCAGCAATGTATAGCTTTCCGTTACTTAACGTTGCAAGCATATTCTTGGTAAATGGGCTGTGAGGATGATCACGGCAGGGAGGTATGACGGGGCGTTGCTGCAGTGTCTCACCGCGCTTGCCCATTTCTGTCCACATTGCGGGGGTAAGCGGCGGGCAGGGTCGCAGAAAGCCATTCTTTGATGTGAAGATCGCGTGACAAGCGCGTTAACACATTTTAGGTTGCCTGATTGGGGAATACGGATTGATGACGAGAATAGCCGCCAAATCAGAATCAGAGCCTGCATCCGTGGAGGATGCCGTGCGCGTAATTGGCCATGTGAAATGGTTCGATAGTGCCAAGGGCTACGGATTTATTGTCGCCGAGTCGACGTCTGACGCAAGTCTGACGGGAGACGTGATGCTGCATGTGACATGCCTGAGGGGGTATGGTGAGTCCTCTGCCGATGAGGGTGCGCGCATCGTTTGTGACGCCGTGAAAGGCGACCGCGGTTGGCAAACCGCTAATATAATTGAGATGGAACGCCCTCGGGCCACTGTGGCCAAGGAGAAAGGTGTTGAGCGCGATTACGAGACGGTCACGCTGAAATGGTTCAATCGCACCCGCGGCTATGGGTTCGTTCAGCGCGAAGGCGATGACACAGATATCTTTGTGCACGCCGTCGTTCTGCGCAAAGCCGGCTACGAAGATATTGAGCCTGGCACGGATCTGGAAGTCTGCATTGAAACCGGTTCAAAAGGTGAGCACGTTAGCCACATTAAACGCGGGTAAGCAGCAGCCAAGACAGCTTGCCGCCTTGCGGGCACCCGTCTAAACAAGCCCCATGATACGTTTCATCTCTTCTGCTTTTGCATCGCTCGTCCTGTTCTTGCCTGCGGCTTTCGCCCAGCTGGAAACCGGCCCTCTCACAATCATGTCGGGAGAGACTGAGCACAGCTTCACGGTCGAATTGGCGAATGACCCGGAAGAAGTCCAGACAGGCCTCATGAATCGGGAAGAGCTCGCAGAAAATGCTGGCATGCTGTTCGATTTCGGCCAGCCGCGCGAAGCCAATATGTGGATGAAGAATACGCTGATCTCTCTGGACATGCTGTTCATTGATCCTGATGGCAAAGTGTTGGCGATTGCTCGCGAAACTGTTCCAGGATCGCTGCGTCGGATCAATCCGGGCGTGCCGGTGAAGGGCGTGCTGGAACTGGCGGGGGGGCGTGCCGCTGAACTGGGGATTGAGC
>Ga0208057_1000931_pt1 | contig 10354 bp, 9 predicted proteins | sample DeeseametaMP1649_FD_184183 | JGI IMG/M metagenome (GOLD analysis project Ga0208057, IMG submission 184183) | Marine microbial communities from the Deep Pacific Ocean - MP1649 (SPAdes) | ecosystem: Environmental > Aquatic > Marine > Oceanic | place: North of Tokelau, South Pacific Ocean...
GCCGCGCTGTATCCTCGCCGACGAACCCTTCGCCTCGCTCGACCTGGCCTACCAGGCCTCGCTCGCCCAGCACCTGCGGACGCAGGCGCGCGAGCATGGGCGCGCGGTGGTGGTCGTGGTCCATGGCCTCAGCCTGGCGCACAATCTCGCGGATCGGGTGCTGCTGCTGAAGGATGGCAAGCTCCATGCAGAGGGGCCGCCCGAATACGCGCTTTCATCTGATCATCTGCGCGCGGTCTTCGGAGTGAACGCGCACTGGCTGGGCGAGCCGGGGGCAAAGGTGCTGTCGCTCGCCGCCGGAGACGCATGACGGGATTTGTCATTTGAGTGTCCGCGGCGATGGCGGTTTATGATCCCTCGCCGACAATCGATGAGGATGCTTCGATGCTGCGCCTGCTTCTTGCCACGGTCCTGGCGGCTACCGCCATCACGCCCGCGCTCGCCCGCGAGGATGCCGATCTCAACAGCCAGTTGAGGGCGATGGCCAAATGGAGCAACGAGCCGTGGCATATCGCGGCCTATGAGAAGATCCTCGCCGATCCGGGGCTGACCGATATCCAGCGCGCGCGAGTGCTCAATTTCCGCGCCAATGCCCGCTATGGCGCGGGCGACAAGCTGGGCCAGCTCGCCGATCTGGACCTGCTGGTGGAGCGCTATCCCGATGTGCCCAACGCCGAGGCGTACCGGACCGATCGGGCCTATGCCTATGTCCAGGCGTGGCACCTCGCCGACCGCGCGCTCAAGGGCTTGAAGCGCTCGGGCGGCCTCACTGGCAGCGAGCTGCGCGATCTGTGGGAACTGGGCTACTGGGAAGACGTCGCCGCCTTCGCGCTGAAGAACGGCGCGATCACTATCGGCAACGCCGAACAGGCCCGCGACATTGCGCGCAAGCTGGCTGCGTCCGGGCGCGGTACGCCGCAGATGTGCGTCGCGGTGATGAAGGACAAGCGGCCGTGCGAGATCGGCCCCAGCGAGCCCTCACCCCAGCCTCTGAAGGGCGCAGGGCTCGCCGCGGCACTGGCAGCCCTGCAGGTGCGCGCCGCGGTCTACAAAACCGACTGAGTTCGTATCCGCTGCACAGCTGACCAGAGGTCAGCGCCCGCGCTTCTCGAAATCGGCCTCCGCTTGGGTAAGCGTGGTGAGCGGCACATCGTCGACCAGCAGCTTCAGGACATCGGCGATCACCTGCCGGCCATTCGCGCCGCTGGTGAACACGACGATCCCGAAACGCTTGTCAGGCTCGAACAGCGCGACGGTGCGTTCGCCCCAGTCCTTGCCGCTATGCAGATGGAATCGGTTCGTGCCGGTATCGAGGATGATCCACCCAAGACCGAAGCCGTTGGCCTTGGCGCATTTATCCTGCGGGATCAGGCCGGGAGGGCAGACTTGTTCTGTCTGGTCGTCGTAGATCGTGCCGCGCGCCTCCACCAGTTCGGGCGTCAGGCCGTCGCCGCGCATCGCAGCGGCGACGAAGCGGGCATAATCGCCGATCGTCGTGTGGACGTTATCCGCCGCGTTCCCCTGGGGGCTGTTGTCCGGCAGGCGCAGGGAACCGTCCTCGCCGCGCACCATCGCCACCCGGCCTTCCCATGACGGGTCAGGGGTAAAGAAGGTATCGCTCATCCCGACGGGTGCGAACAGCGCCTGCTGCGCCAGCCGATCGAGCCGGGTGTCGGTCGCCGTCATCGCATAGCGGGCGGCCATGACGTAGTTCTCGCCCGAATATTTCGCTCGCGTGCCTGGCTCCCAGTCGAGGCGCAGCTTGCCGCCTTCCATCCGGTCGCGCCAGTTGTCGGGAATACCGGTGCGATGCGACAGCGCATGGCGCAGGGTGATTTTCCGTGCGCGCGGTTCGTCGGTCAGGTCGCGGTCGACGAAGTGCGTCGCCAGCGGCGTATCGAGATCGAGCGTGCCCGACGCGACCAGCCGCAGGATGGTTTCCGCGACCAGCGGCTTGGTCAGCGAGGCGATGTTGTACAGCGTGCTGTCGCCTGCAGGCTCACCCGGAGCGCGTTCGCCATAGACGGCAGTCCACGCGACTTCGCCATCCTCGATCCAGCCGACCGCAAGGCTGGGCACATTGTTCTGCGCCAGCATGGCAGGGGCGGCCTCGTCCAGCGCCAGGCGCTGCGGGCTCGCGACCGTCTGCGCCTCGGCCGGCTCATCCATCGCGGTGCATCCTGAAAGCGCCAGTGCGGCGACTGCCGCGGTCATACCGAATTTCACTCGATTTCCCCCTCTACTGTATTGGTGCTGTAATACAGTAGAGGGGCTGGCGGGCAATAGCCGCAATGTCGTTCGTCGAACGAAAAAGGCCGGGTGCAGAGACCCGGCCTTTCCCTTTGCAATGCGAAGCTTGCGTGTTGCGGCGTTCGCCTAGTCGACGCGACCGTCCGAAGTGCCTTCCGCAGTCTGCTCGGGCGTGCCGGGCTCTTCGTCGGCCAGGCCCAGCGCGATCAGCATGTACTTCACGTCCGGGTCGCGGCCCGCGAAGTTGCGGTACATTTCGCCGTAATCCTGCGTCCCCCCCTGGCTGAGCACGGTGTCGCGATAGTGATCGCCGTTCTCGCGCGTCAGGCCGCCGTTCTGCAGGAACCAGGCGCGGCTGTCGCGGTCGAGCATCTGGGTCCACAGATAGCTGTAATAGCCTGCCGAATAGCCGGTCGGACCGGAGAAGATGTGGTTGAAGTACGTCGTGCGGTAGCGCGGCGGCACCAGAGCGACTTCCAGCCCCAGTTCGGACAGCGAGCGATCGGCATAGGCCGTCACCTTTTCAGGCGTATCGATCGCAGCCGCTTCGTCCTTCGAGAGCGCGTGCCACTTCATGTCGAGCAGCGCCGCTTCCAGCACTTCGCCGAAGTCGTAGCCCTGGTTGAACTTGGACGATGCCTTGATCTTGTCGACCAGCGCAGTCGGGATCGTCTCGCCGGTCTTGTAGTGCTTGGCATAGTGCTGCAGCACTTCCGGGTAGGTCGCCCACATCTCGTTGACCTGGCTCGGGTACTCGACGAAGTCGCGCGCCGTCGCCGTGCCCGACAGGCTCGGATACGTCTGGTCGGCGAAGAAGCCGTGCAGCGCGTGGCCGAATTCGTGGAACGCGGTCTCGACCCAGTCGAAGCTCACCAGCTGCGGTTCGCCCGCAGGGGCCTTGGGAATGTTGAGCACGTTGTAGATGACGGGCTTTTCATTCCACAGGTCGGACTGGTCGACGAAATTGCTCATCCACGCACCGCCGCGCTTGGAAGGGCGCTGGAACGGGTCGAAATAGAACAGGCCCAGTTCCGAACCGTCGCGGTCCTTCACGGTGTAGACCCACACGTCGGGATGGTAGGTCGGCAGATCGTCGCGCTTTTCGAAGGTCAGGCCGTACAGCTTGTTGGCGGCGTAGAACACGCCATCTTCCAGCACCTTGTCGAGCTGGAAATACTGCATCACCTTGTCGTCATCGACCTGGTAACGCTCGGCCTTGATCTGGTTGGAATAGCGATACCAGTCCCACGGCTGGACTTCGAAATCGCCGCCATCCTCGGCGATCTTCTCGTTCAGCACGCCCGCTTCGCGGCGCTGGGTTTCGGCCAGCGCGGGGACCATCTGGCCCATGAAGTCGAGCGCGGCCTGCGGGCTTTCGACCATCCGGTCGTACATGGTGTAGCTCGCCCAGTCGGGCTTGCCGAACAGCGCAGCCTTTTCCGCGCGCAGTTCCACGATCTTGGCGACCAGTTCACGCGTGTCGATGTCAGTCGTGCCGTCGGCGCGGTGGTAGCTGGCCATGAACAGCTTTTCGCGCGCATCGCGGTTTTCCATGCTCGGCAGCAGCGGCTGCTGCGTGGTGTTCTGCAGCGCGATCGCGAACTTGCCCGGCTGGCCCGCTTCCTCGGCCAGATCGGCAGCGGCGGAAATGTCCGCTTCGGACAGGCCGGCCAGCTCTTCACGCGTGTCGAAGAACACCGGCTGGTCCGCCATCGCGGCGCGCGCGGTCTGCGCGAATTCGGTGGTGACGGTCGAAAGCTCGGTGTTGATTTCCTTCACCCGCTCACGCTCGGCATCGGTCAGCATCGCGCCTGCGTGGACCATGCCTTCGTACGTGTCCTCCAGCAGCTTGGCGTCTTCGGGCGTCATGCTCATCGCGGCGCGGTTGTCGTACACCGCCTTGACCCGGGCGAAGAGCTTGGGGTTCAGCGTGATCGAGTCCGAATGCGCGGCGAGGACGGGGCTGATCTCGGTATTGATCTCGTCCAGAGCGTCGGTGGTGTTGGTGCCGGTCAGGTGGAAGAAGACCGCGCCCACACGGCCCAGCATCCGGCCCGACTTTTCCAGCGCGACGATCGTGTTGGCGAAGGTCGGCGGCTCGGGATTGTCGATGATCGCCTGCACTTCGGCCTTCTGGATCGCCATACCCTGTTCGAACGCGGGCATGTAGTCTTCTTCGGCGATCTTGGTGAAGTCGGGCGCCTTGAACGGCAGGGTGCTTTCCTGCGCGAAATAGTTCTCGATGCTCTCGGCTTCCGCTTCGCCCTGGGTCATGGTGTCGCCTTCGCTGGTCTGGGCCTGTGCCGTCCCGTGATAACCGCCCGCAAGGGCAAGGGTTGCAGCAGTGGCGAGAAGAATACGCATGTAAATTCGCTCCGTTGTTACGGTGAAAACTGGGTTGGCTATGGCCTAGCAGAGCCTTCTTGAACAGCGGCTTGCCGAGGCTCGATGCTCTAATCCGGTGCTTGCGCAGGCTTGGCAGGACCCGCTTCGCCCAGCGCCTGCTTGTTGATTGTAACGATTCTTGGTCGGCCTCCTTTGCGATCGACCACCAGCCAGATCGATCCCAGTTCCAGGAAGGCACCCTGATCGGGCACTACGGTCAGCCCGTCGAGGTCGATCCGGCGCAGGAGGGCGAGTACGTCTTGGTCGAACACCTCGGAAAAGCGCGCATCGACGTCTCCTGGATCGGTCAACTCGCGGCGATTGCCCTCGTCGTCGATGTAGAGCAGCGGCAATCCGATCTCCTGCAGGATCGCCGCCTTGTCGTCCGCCTGCGCGGCCGCACGGATTTCGCGCAGGACCTGTTCAAACTGGCTTGCGGTGGTTCCGGTGGAGCATGAGATTGCACCGCCCTCGGCCGAGTCGTGCTCAAGATCGAAGCGCTCGTCGCGCGTCTCCTGATCCTGCCACACCAGCAGCAGGCAATTGTCGGTCTGAGTTTCGGATGCCGCCTGCGGCGCAGGGAGCGGCGCATCCACTCCCGCCTCGCGCGCGGCAGGCCCCTGCGCGGGGTCTGCGGCAGGTGAGCAGGCGGAAAGCGCGCAGGCGGCAAGTACGCCGCCGAGCCCGGCAAGCAGCGGGACCCTAGCCGGGGCGCACATCCGCATAATTGGCCTCAAGGAAAATCTGCGCGCGTCGTTCGGATCGATGGACGAGCCCGCCCGCAATCCGCCCGCCGGCGAAACGGTAATCAAGTTCTTCGGCAATGCCTGTATAGTCCGCTAGGGCAATCGCCCGGTTGAGATCGGGGCTCTCGCTTTCGGAAAGCGTTCCTTCGCCCACATTATACGCCAGATCGACCAGCGCATCGAATTCGTGCTGATACAGCTTCAGATCGCCGACCACATCGACCACCGCCTGTTCGGCGGTTTTGAGGTCCTGCGCAAGGAACGCCATCGCCTGCTCGCGGGTGATCCTGTCGCCCACCTTCAGCCCGTCTTCGGGTCGCACCAAATGGCCGATGCCGACCGTGGGATAGCCCGCGACATCGCGATAGACGGTCAGCCGCATCCCTTCTTCCTGCGCTAACGCCTTGCGCATCCGCTCGCTGGTGGCGAGCAGGGCCGCGTTCACGCGGGTGAAGTTGGGATTGGTCTTGAGATTGGTCTGATACGACCAGCCGCGCACATCGTCCGAGGTCTGGCCCGGGGCGCAGCTTCCCAGCGATCCGGCGGCGACGGATACCGCGGCGAGCGCCCATGGAGCGCGCTTGAGCCGTCGGCGCAGTTTTGCGCTGCGGGGCGTGTTGTCGCCTGAATGCATGGCGCGCAGCTTGGCCCGGGCCCCGCGCTTCTTGCGCGCTATATTCGGCCCCGAGTGGTCGCGAACAGTGGCAGAACCGGTCATTCCCGGCCTCCCACGGCATCTGCGCCCCTGCTGCTTGCTGTCGCCTCGCGGGCGATCATGCGGTTTCCTCCTGTTATCTTACTCTTTCAACGGGCGAGGCGTAGGATAGGTCCGCAACTCGTCGGGCCTCGTTAACGTTTCGGAGCGGTTGGCGACCGATTTGCGCCCTTTGCGAAGGCTGCCGCGCTGGGCTACCGGCTGGGCATGTCCGACGCCAAAACTCTCGCCGCAGACCCGCACTGGCTGCCCCACCGGATCGATCCCGTCGCGGGCACGATGGAGTTTCTGCGGGTTGAGCGCGCCGCGCTGGCCGATACCGGCTTTCTCGCCGATCGCACCGGGGAGACGCGCGCGCTCCCGCTGGCCGAGGTGCAACGCCTCTCGCCAGCAACAGGACCGCTGCACTTCATCTTCCACACCGCCTTCTGCCGATCGACCCTGCTGGTTCGCGCGCTCGACATACCGGGCGTGTCCGCCGGGCTGAGCGAGCCGGGGATTATCGCCAGCCTCGTCAATGCAGGGCAGGCGGGCGAGCCGCTGATCGCCCCGGTGACGCAGCTGCTCGCGCGACCGTGGGGTGAGGGCGAGGCGGTGTTCGTCAAGCCCACCAACCATGCCAACCGGCTGGTCCCCGCACTGATGAACGCGGCACCGCAGGCGCGCGCGATCCTCATGACCAACCCGCTGCCCAGCTTCCTCGCGGCGGTGATCCGCAAGGGGATGATGGGGCGGCGCTGGGGGCGCCAGCTCTATCTTGAAATGATGGGCTATGCGCCGCTCGATCTGGGGATGGACGGGCGCGAGCAATTCCTGATGACCGACCTGCAGGCCGCCGGTCTCGCGTGGTTCCTCAATCAGCGCTATCTCGATGCGATCGCGCGGCAATATGGCGACCGTGTCCGTGCGCTCGACGGCGACCGCTTCGATGGCGCGCGGGCAGAGACGCTGGCGGCGATCGGCAGCTTCACCGGGGTCGCGATCGACCCCGCCAGAGCGAAGGAAATCGCGCAAGGCCCCGTCTTCGCCCGCGACGCCAAGACCGGAGCCGATTTCACCGAGAAATCCATCCGCGACCGCGAAGCCACCCACAGTGCGGTGGTGGAGGACGAGATCGCCAAGGTCGGCGAATGGGTCGGCATGATCGCGCAGCAAGTGGGGCTGACGGTCCCGGTGAAGCAGACGCTGTTCTGATGCGCTAATCCGTCAGGGGGAACGCGACGACCGGCTCGTAATGCGCGCCGCCTGCATCCAGCCGGCTCTCATAAAGATGAAACGTTTCGACCTGCCACACCGGCAGCGCGAGCCGGGAATGCTGCGCCAGCCACCCGCCGATCGGCCCGGTCGAGCTGTTGACCCGCGCGATGGTCACATGCGGCACGAACTTGCGCGTCACCGGCTCCAGCCCGGCGGCGCGGCACGCACGCTCGACCCGGCGCTGGAGAATGTTCAGCGGCTCGCTTTCTTCGACCCCGGCCCACAACGAGCCGACCCGGCCCTTGCGCTCGAAAGTACCGACGCTGCGCAGGTCCAGAGCAAAGCGCGGCGCACGCACCGCCTCCAGCGCGCTCGCCAGATCATTGGCCTGCGCCCGGTCGACCTCGCCGACGAAACGCAGCGTCAGATGCAGCTGCTCGTCTGCCTGCCACCGCGCGCCCTCGACGCCCTCCATGGTGTCGATCAGCGGATCGCGGATGGCCTCGGGCGGACGAAGGGCGACGAAGAGGCGGTGCATGGCGCTCCTGTCCTCTTCGCCGCCCGCTTCGTCAAATGCCGTGCGATTCCATCGGCACGACGCGATTCTCCAGCGCGTCGTCGTCCACCGCGCGCACCAGCACTGCGGCGAGGTCGCCGCGCGCGGTGGTGCCGTTGCCTTCGACATCGTCGCCCAGGCGAATGTCGCGCTGGCCGTCGTCATGCGTCAGCGCGCCGGGGCGGATGATCGCGTAGGGCACGCCCGAGGCGATCAGGTGCTCGTCCGCCGCCTTCTTGGCGAGCGCGTAGTGATACAGGTCCGAGTCCGGATCGGGATCGTCCACGCCGCGCGCGCTCAGCATCACGAAACGCTTCACGCCCGCCGCCTTGGCCCGGTCGACCAGCGCCTTCGCGCCGTCGCGGTCGACCTTGTCGGTCATGTCCGGCCCAGTCTTGCTGCCCGATCCCGCAGCGAAAATCACCGCGTCGATGCCTTCGCAAACATCCTGCGGAAGGTCGGTGAGGTCGCCCTTGCGCGTGTCGCATCCTGCGGGGAGCGTCGAGGTGTCCGAACCGTCGCGCACCAGCGCGATGGGCGAGTGCCCCGCTTCGATGAGCTGCGGGACGAGGCGCTTGCCAGTATGACCGGTCGCGCCGGAGACGAGTACGTTCATGATGTGGTCCTTCGAATGGGGTTTCGAAGGACCGACGGCTGGGCAGGTGGGAGGTTCCGGGGAGAGTTGAGCCTACTCTGCTTTCGGCGCGGTCACTTCGGGCACCTTTGCTTTGAGAACGCACTCACTAAGCTGCGGCTTCAGGAGTTCCAGCGCGGCATTGGCCTCAAGGACGGCCGCTATTGCTTTTGCCTGAGATTCGCTAAGTGCGTTATTGCCAGACTTATCTCTTTTTTGTGAAGCCTCTTGGATGAAGCTGTTTGCTTTGCCCTCGGCAGCATTTTTATTCTGACCAATCTGATTGATTTCCGCGAGAATACTCGAGAAATCGTCGTTCCCCACATTGCTCAAACGACGCCTGACAATCGTATTGATTTCGCCGAGCGAATTTTCAACGAGGGCGAAATAACGCACCTGCGGATTGGTGACGAGTTTTTCCCTGGCCTCGTAAATCCTGATCTGATCGGCGGTGGGATAGCCTGCGAGGAGCGACGAGCCGGTCGCTTCTCTCTTTACGCAACGAAGAGCAATCAGCGCGTCGGTAAATACGGAGGCCTTTTCCTTCGGCGCAAAATATTGCGACCCGCCGCGTGAAGTTGCAGCAGCTACCCCAAGACCGATAATCTCGGTCTCGTTCAGACCAAATGCCACTCCCGTGGCGGCTGCGGTGGCAAGCAGGAAAGTGTTGACGTCGAAGAACGCGCGCCCCTCCGCTACATCGTCGGCGGCACAACGATAGGCGATGATGTAATTGTCGATCAGGAAACCGGCGGCTCCGATGCTCTGCGCATTGTAAAGCGTGTCTGCCGAGCCCTCGCTGAACTGGCGGGTGTAATTGCCCGGCTTGCAAGTATTCTTGCGTATTCCGTTCAACTCGACCTGCGGGCTGGCAGTCGACAACGTCTGGCAGCCTGCGAGTAAGCTGCCCACAACCACAATGGAAATGATGCGTTTTAGCACGACTTCCCCCTCCTGATCATGCGTCCCAAGCAAATATGTAACACAGAGTTCCCGCGTTGCGAAGTAATCAGGTGTAAGCGCGTAATCGCAATCGATCTGCGCTCCTCCGCGAGCATCGAGCCGATAGGAAATTGGGCGTGAAAATTGCGAAGTTCCAGCTCACGAATGTTCCGAGGGAATTTCCGCGCTGCCGCCACCCTCCCCCCCCTAGACTAAGTCCGCGTCAGCCCCCACTTGGCTATGCCTATGGCACTTACCAAAATCTCCGTGCGCGGTGCGCGCGAGCATAACCTCAAGGGCGTCGATATCGACCTGCCGAGGGATTCGCTGATCGTCATCACCGGGCTCTCGGGCTCGGGGAAGAGTTCGCTCGCGTTCGATACGATCTATGCGGAAGGGCAGCGGCGGTATGTCGAGTCCTTAAGCGCCTATGCGCGCCAGTTCCTCGAGATGATGCAGAAGCCCGATGTCGAGCATATCGAGGGGCTCTCGCCCGCGATTTCCATCGAGCAGAAGACGACGAGCAAGAACCCGCGCTCGACCGTGGCGACCGTCACCGAGATTTACGACTACATGCGGCTGCTGTGGGCGCGCGTGGGCGTGCCCTACAGCCCCGCGACCGGCCTGCCGATCGAGGCGCAGACCGTCTCCAACATGGTCGACCGGGTAATGGCTTTGCCCGATGGCACGCGTGCCTATCTGCTCGCGCCCGTGGTGCGCGGGCGCAAGGGCGAATACCGGAAGGAACTGGCCGAGTGGCAGAAGGTGGGCTTCACCCGCGTGCGGATCGACGGCGAGCTCTATGCGATCGAGGATGCACCCGCGCTCGACAAGAAATTCAAGCACGACATCGAAGTGGTGGTCGATCGCCTCGCGGTGAAGGAAGGGCTGGAAACGCGGCTGGCGGACTCGTTCGAAACCGCGCTGCG
>Ga0208057_1000938_pt1 | contig 10304 bp, 4 predicted proteins | sample DeeseametaMP1649_FD_184183 | JGI IMG/M metagenome (GOLD analysis project Ga0208057, IMG submission 184183) | Marine microbial communities from the Deep Pacific Ocean - MP1649 (SPAdes) | ecosystem: Environmental > Aquatic > Marine > Oceanic | place: North of Tokelau, South Pacific Ocean...
ATACCCTAATGACAATGCAACAGGTTACTTCCGTTGGTCAATTGAACCAGCTCAGCTAAACGCACTGCTAAATAACATTGACGCGCTAAATAAGCGTGAAAAGAAAAATGTGCTATACAACTACCAGGCGCTGTTAAACGCAGATCAAGTAGGTGTAGACAGCGTGATGAAGGTTCTTAATAGCTTGGCAAAAGATGATGACCCTGCGGTCATTCGTGCGGCTGTTGGGGTGTTAGCTGAGTTTAGTTATTTAGTAAATGAAGACAATAAAGCCGCATATGCAAAGCTTCTAAATCAAAATTATATGCCTTTGTTAAACAAACTTACCTTGTCTCAAAGTGAGCAGGATAATGCAGATGTCATCCGCCTGCGTAACCAGCTATACAGCTTGCTGGGTACTCATTCGAACAATGATCAACTTGTTGAACAAAGCGTTAAAATAGCGAAACAGTACCTTGCAGATACTAGCAGTGTTCCTTCCGGTATTGCCGGTACAGCAATTGAAATTGCTACGCGAAATAGTGAACAAGGTGAGCAGGGCACATGGTTTAATACAATTGTAGAGGCATTTAAAAAAGCACAGTTGCCAAACGTGAAAAGCACGCTGGTGTATTCGATGTACTTTGAAGACAAAGCAACCGTCTTTAAAATGTTAGATTTAGCGCTTACCGATGATATTACGCCTGCAAATACCATGTATATGGTGGTGAGAGTAGCACGTAACTTAGACGATCATACGCTATTGTATGAGTGGCTTAGTAAGAATAAAGACGCGCTACTAGCAAAAATGCCTGATTACCATGTAAGCAGAATGCCGGAATTTGTTTCAACAACCTGTTCGGCTGAAAACTTAGAAATGGCCAATGCGTTCTACGCGCCAATTAGCGAGACTTATCAAGGAATGGCACGCGGTGTCGAAATTATGCAGGACGAGTCTCAACAGTGTATGCGGCTGAAATCTGCGTTTCAGGCAGACTTTAACGCCTTCTTAAACGAGCAGTTATAGGCAACAACGAAAAGGTGTTTACCCAGCGCTTTTTGTCCTAAAGTTATGATTGAAAGAGCGTCCACTAGGCGCTCTTTTTTTGTGCATAAAACTGTAACATGCACCACGGCGAGTCACTAAAATATTTCAAAGCTGAAACATTTACGCATTGTGACAAATCAACTTTCCCTGTACCAAAGTTCAGCAGAGTTAATCAATAAGTAAGTTTATTTTAAACGTCTAAGTTTCTGATTTTTAACGTTTGTGACGTTTATATTATTATTTTTATTAAGTGCTTGCTGTATATACGTATGTATAAGAATTTATACCTTCCTTATACAAAAAAGCGGAAAGCAAAATGATTCATGAGGGTAACACACAAAAGTATAAGCTGAGGAAATCAGCTAAAGTAGTCAACGCGTTGTTGGCGGGCGCATTGTCGTTAGGCGTTGTTTCTATTAATGCCTCTGCAGATACAGTATGGCAAGAGGACTTCGAAGCAAATGAACTGCAAGGCAAGGGCGCAACTGGCTCAGACCCAGCGGGAGCAATTGTTGATCTTGAAGGTGTTGATCGTTGGTCAGTAGACGTGTCAGCGAGTGAGCTAAGTGCCACTTCAGACTGGTTCCGTGTTGAAAGCGGCGCAATGCAAGCACGTGATACTGACGGTGAAGTAGTCTGGTTGAGCGAGTCTATCGATATATCTGGTGCCGGTGATATCACCATAAATGCCGTGCTTTCTCAAAGTGGAAATTTTGAGTCGACAGACTACATCGATGTATTTTACTCATTAGATGGTGGCGCATTCGAGCTTATTACGCTTTCAGAAGGGGCAACGAATACGGTACAGGAAGACTTTGTTTCTGCAACACTGACCGAAACGATAGGTAGCGGAAGCACTTTAGAACTGAAAGTAGCCATGGCTAACAACTCGGGTACCGAATATCTCAATTTGGACAGTATTTCAGTAAGTGGAAATGGAACTACCGATGGTGGGGATACTGGCGGTGACCCTGACAACGGCGGTGAACCTTCAAATGAACTTCTTTTCTTAAGTGGTACTTGTTTTAACTGCCCTGATTTGGAAGCAGTTAACCTAGCCAGCGACTTTGTTGCATCTGACTATTACGCAGCTCTCGACACAGCTATTGCAAACGGTGAAAGTGCGCAAACGTTAAAAGACACGGCGCATAACATCATTGAAAATGGTCATCGTACGCTTTCTTACTCTGAAGTGTGGACAGCACTCACTTATACTGATGAAGATCCTGCTAACACCGATAACGTTATCTTGTTCTACAAAGGCATATCACAAGGCAAGTTTACCAATGGTAGCGGTAGTCAAAGCACCAACCCAGACAATTGGAATCGCGAACATGTTTGGGCTAAGAGCCATGGTTTTCCTAGCTCAAGCCTAACGGCATATAGCGATATTCTGCACCTGCGTCCTACCGATATTTCTGTAAATAGCTCGCGCGGCAACTTAGATTTTGATTTTAGTGATAGCGCGCTTTCTGAAGCTCCGTTAAACCGAGTTGATGGTGACTCTTTTGAGCCTCGTGACGCAGTAAAAGGTGATGTAGCACGCTCAATGCTATACATGGACGTGCGTTACGATGGCAATACAGCTGGTGATACCGAAGACGACTTAGTGTTAGTAAATCGCCTTACCTCTACTAGCGAAGCCGCGTTTGGTAAGCTTTGCGTATTGCTTCAATGGCATGAAAGTGATCCAGTGGATGACTTCGAACGTCGTCGTAACGAGCGCGTTTATGAATTCCAAGGAAACCGAAATCCGTTTATTGACAAACCTGAACTTGCTTCACTTATCTTCAACGAGAGTTGTGATGGTACAGGTGGTGATACTGGCGGTGACACGGGTGGTGATACCGGCGGCGACACAGGTGGTGATACCGGCGGTGACACAACACCTTCTACCAGCAGTATTTACATTTCAGAATACATCGAAGGTGGCGGTTTCAATAAAGGTATAGAGCTTTTCAATAGCTCGACACAACCGGTAAGTCTAGCGGGTTATGAGTTAGTTTTACTCTCCAATGGTGAGACCGCAGATGCTGACCGTAAAGTGTTAGCACTTGAAGGCACAATTCCAGCAGGTGGCGTAGCAACATTCGCTCACGGAAGTGCAGATGCACTGTTAACTGCCGGCTCAACGATTAGCAGCTTCGTGATTAATTTCAATGGCGATGACTACATTGAGCTCGTCGCTAACGGTCAGGTTGTTGATGCTCTAGGTACGTACGGCGTTAAAACTAACTGGGGTAAAGACGTTACTTTGGTACGCAAGAGTTCAGTAACGGCAGGCAACCCTAACCGCAACCCAGCGTTTACCCTTGAAGAATGGGATAGCCTACCAAAAGATACGCTTAACAATTTTGGTTCGCACAATGGATCTGTTAGCGAGCCTACGGATCCAACTGACCCGACCGACCCAACTGATCCTACAGACCCAACTGACCCAGTTGGTGAAGTAGTCTTAATTAGCGCTATCCAAGGCGAAGGCGATACCTCGCCACTTACAGGCAATGACGTTGTTGTTGAGGCAGTAGTGACTAAAGTTGTGCCGGAAATGAACGGATTCTTTATTCAAGAAGAAGCCGCCGACTCTGATGGCAATGCTGCGACGTCTGAAGGTGTATTTGCCTATTCGACAACCTTCACTGAATACCCATCTGTTGGTGATGCTGTGCGTGTTAGCGGTGCAGTGGCAGAATACAATGGCATTACAGAAATTGTACTAAGCGCCAATGCTGAAACGCTAGGTGCAGGTGCTGATATACTAACGACAAGCATTGAAATGCCATTTGACGAGAGTGTTAACCTAGAGTCACTTGAAGGTATGCAGGTTCAATTCCAGCAAACTTTGAACGTGACAGACGTTTACAATCTTGGTCGATATGGGCAATTCAACGTGTCATCAGGCCGCCTGATGATCCCTACAAACCAATATGCCGCGGGTTCAAGTGAAGCTATTGCCTTGGCTGAAGCGAATGCACGCAACACATTGTTGGTTGATGATGGCTCGAGCGCACAAAATGCTGATGATATTCCTTTCCCAGTTGGAGGTTTATCTCATGCGAATCCTCTGCGTTTAGGCGACAGTGTAGAAGGCCTGGAAGGTGTAATGCACTACGCATTTGGTGCTTATAACTTAATTCCAGTTGGCGCTCTTCAAACTGTACGCACAAACCCAAGAACAGATGTGCCCCAGTTAGACGTACAAGGCGATGTCAAAGTGGCTAGCTTTAACGTGCTTAACTACTTTAATGGTCCGAACTTCCCTACCTCTCGTGGTGCAGACTCAGAAGATGAATTTGCCCGCCAGCAAGCGAAGACAGTAGCAGCCATCGTTGCGATGGACGCAGATGTACTTGGCTTAGTAGAAATCGAAAACGATGGATACGGGAGTGATTCTGCCATTGCTTCTCTTGTAAATAGCGTAAATGCTGAACTTGGTAGTGACGTGTATAGCTATGTAGCACTTGAATCATTACTTGGTGGTGATGAAATTGCGGTAGGTATTATTTATAAGCCTGCAACGGTTACACCACAAGGCGCAGCGGTTACTTCCTCTGAAGCTCCTTTTGACTACGGTAACCGCCAGCCGCTGTTACAAACCTTTAGCGTAAATAGTAACAGCGAAGCGTTTACGCTCGCGGTAAATCATTTCAAATCAAAAGGAAGCTGTGGCAGTGCAACAGGTAATGATGCTGATTTGGGTGATGGACAAGGCTGCTGGAACGAGCTACGTACCCAAGCCGCGTTAGGGCTGACAGCGCTTGTGCAAAACAGTGAAGGTTTGTCTGACCGAGTTATCGTAATGGGTGACCTAAATGCTTATGCGAAAGAAGATCCAATTCTTGCTCTCGAAGACGCCGGTTACAGCAACTTGGTGAACCTCTTCCACGGCGAAAGTGCTTATTCTTATAGCTTCGGCGGCGAAATAGGTTACTTAGATCACGCGCTATCAAGCTCAACTTTGACTGAGTATGTGGCAGACGCAACGGTTTGGCATATCAATGCTGATGAGCCTCGTGTCTTCGACTACAACGTTGAATATAAGTCAGAAACACAGCTTTCTAGCTATTACGGGGCTGATGCTTATCGTTCATCAGATCACGATCCAGTAATTGTTGTGCTGGATTTCCCTGAAACGAGTGAGCCGGAGCCAGTAATTGGTGATTTTGATGGCGATAGTGACATAGACAACACCGATATTGTGGCGTTCTACACCTTGCTTCTGCAACGTCAAGCGACGGTTGAAGAGCACGACTTTAACAATGACGGCAGATTAAATATCTACGATTTATACGCGTTAATGTCTATGTGTACACGTACCGCATGTGCAGTTCAGTAGTTGGAAAGAAAATGAAAAAAATTATTTTAATGGTATTGGCAATTGCTACTTTTAATGCAAATGCCGCAATAATTGAAATCTCTACGGATAAATCAATTTATCAAGTAGGAGAAACTATCACAGCGACGGTAAGCTTTTCTAATGAAGATGCTTTTTTAGGTATCGTACCGTTTCCTCAACCGTTTGATGTATATAACACGACAATTGGTTTTAACGATTCGCTCTTGAGTTTTATTGGCGCTTCTACGTTAAATCCTTTTGGCTCAGTTAGCAGCTTGGGGAACCCAGTGTTAGAGATGTTTCTACCTCCTTTTCTACCGGGGGGAATTTTAGAGATAGGTTCACTAGCTTACTTGGAACAAATTGATTTGTTCTATCAACTGCAGACACCAGTGATTGGTTTATACACCGTGCAATTTATCGCACAGTCTGTTGGTGACATTACAATTGATGGGTTGTCAGGTTCTTACATTTTTCAAGGCTCTCAAGGGGGGCAGCTGACGCCTATACAGGTGAGTAGCGCAAGTTTCAGTATTGCAGAAGTACCTGCACCAGGTACCTTCGCGCTATCGCTTCTGGCTTTAGGTGGTATGTTTTTCGCCCGCAAACGTGTGAAGTCATAAACCTTAATGGCTAAAAGTTTAAGCCCAGCCACGTGCTGGGCTTTTTTATTTCTATTGCTATTTACATACGGCTTTAAATAAACCACACTGAATAAAAATACAATAAGTGCGCACCATGTTAGAGACCATTTCTTTTTCTCAACGCCAACGACTGGCGTATATCGATTTCTGCCTTTTGTTTAAAGGGGCTATTCATCGCCAAGACTTAATAAATCGCTTTGAAGTGGGACTATCGGCTGGTTCTCGTGACTTTACACTATACAAAGAGCTCGCCCCTGATAACTTAGTCTACGATCCAAGGGAAAAACGTTACTTTCAAACAGAAAGCTTTATTCCGGTTTTTGAACACGATGCAAAGCGAACCCTTGTGAAGCTTGCCAACGACATATCAGATGGATTTGATGCGATCGGTGACATACATTTCCCTGTTGAAAGTGCATCTTCACTTAATATTCCTGATATTTTTGTGGTGGCGAAAGTGGTACAAGCCATCGTGAACAAAAAGGCGATGAGCGTAATCTATACGTCGCTTTCAAGCGGCAGTGGTGCAAGAGAGTTAGTGCCTCATAGTATTGTTGATAATGGTCAACGCTGGCATGTTCGCGCATTCGACAGAAAATCACAAAGTTTCAGAGATTTTGTGCTAACTCGAATTAGTAAGGTAACGGTTAAAGCAGAACCTGAAACCCATGAATGCATAGATTGTGATGAAGAGTGGGGAAGACTTATCTCACTTGAAATTGTGCCGCATCCTAAGAATATTAAGTATGCTACCGCAATAGAGCTTGATTACGCCATGGAAGAAGGCGTGCTTACATTGGAAGTACGGGCTGCCATGGCGGGATACCTGCTTAGACGTTGGAATGTTGATTGTACAAAACATGCAAGCTTACGTACCGGAGAGTATCAACTTTGGCTTAGGAATCAGCAGAGCCTTGCGAATACCGACAATTTAGCCATCGCGCCAGGGTACATTGCAGAGCAAGAACCCTATACCGTATAAAATGTGGAAGTGGCCTGCCAAACAGCTCCTTGTTGAGTGTTAGTACATGCAGCTAACCGATATATTTCTTGATACAAACCAGTAGCGTGTCTTTGTCTAAAGGCTTGGCTAAAAAGTCAGTCATGCCGGCAGCCAAGCACTCTTCTTTGTCTTCTGCGAAAGCGTTTGCAGTGAGCGCAATAATTGGTGTATCAACCTCCAATGCTTTGCGTAATATTGTTGATGCCTCAATTCCTCCCATGACGGGCATATTGCAGTCCATCAAAATAAGGTCGAATTGATGTCGCTTGCCCACGTCTACGGCATCTTTTCCGTTCTTAACATGTAGGAACTTATAGCCTTCTGACTGCAATATAGTCTTCACGATTTCGGCATTGATTTCGTTGTCTTCAGCTAGCAGTATGCGTTTCTTCTTATTGCCTTCTTTAACATCATTATGAGATACGGGTTTTGTCTCAATTAACCTTCCTAAATCATGCTCAAGTTCTCGACGATTAATGGGCTTAGCATGCGTACGCCAGATAAGTTCAGAAACATCATTTTCATCTTCTAGTCGTTCCAGTTCAGCAGAGATAAGAATGATTTTAGGAAATTTATCTGGGTTCATCGCCTTCAACTGTTCTAGCAAATCGACCCCGCTCATTTCTGGCATAGACAAATCAAGAATAATAACGTCGAAAGCCAGTGGGCTGTCTGATAGGTAGGCTTTTGCACTATCATAACTTTGGGGCACAATCGACATGGAGGTAACGACATGCTCAAAATATTCGCGGCTGGTTTGTAAGTCATCAACTATCGCACAGCGCAAATTAGCACTGGGTTCAACGTTAATGTCAGGCAGCTGAGATTCTTCCGCTGCCATGGTAAAACTGAAGGTGCTTCCTTGGCCTACAAATGAGGTTACATTGATGTCGCCGAGCATGAGTTTCGCCAACTGCTTCGCAATACTTAATCCTAGCCCTGTGCCCCCGTACTCGCGGGTGGTGGATTGGTCGGCTTGCTCAAATTTCTTAAAGATATTATCAAGCTTAGATGACTCGATACCAATGCCGGTATCAATAACATCGAAGCTTAAATAATTGCCGTTCGGGCGTTTGGTATAGGTGACCTTTAACGTGACAGAACCTTGTTCAGTAAACTTAATTGCATTACTTAACAAGTTGTGCAGAATTTGCGAAATACGAGTGATATCGCCTTTAATGACGTGAGGTAAGTCAGGGTCTTTTAAGTAATGAAATTCAAGACCTTTTCTTTGGCAGTAAACCCGCTGTAACGACACCACATCGTCCAAGACTTGTAATAGGTCGACTGGCGCCTGTTCAATTTTGATTTTGCCTGCTTCAATTTTTGATATATCGAGAATATCATTGATTAACACAAGGAGTTGCCTACCAGCAGTTTTGGCTTTTTTAAGGTAGATGTTGCTTTTGTCAGGGTTGTCTATGGCCAACTCGATCATGCCAAACAGGCCGTTCATTGGTGTGCGAAGTTCGTGACTCATGCTTGAAAGAAACTCTGATTTTGCTTTGCTTGCTCTACGAGCCTCATCAGCCGAACTTTCCGCTTGCTCTTTCAAGCTCGTTAGTTTGGCAAATGACCGTTTAACGGTGCGCTCCATAGGGGAAAAGATGAATGCTGCCTCGATACATAATAGAGCGAGTGTGGCTAGCCATAAGTAAACTTCAATCGAAAGAACCACATCTACTCTAGCAGTGGCGTCTTGCTCGAACCGCGCGACGACATAATCAAGCTGTTGTAATAGCGATGTCAGCGCTTGAATATCTAAAAGCGTAGTGGGCTGACACTGTGCTGCATCTAAAATTTGATCGGCGCTTTTTATATATTGGCTTACTTTGTTGTCGAGCTGGCCTTCGTTAAAGTAAGTATTAGAGATAGAGGAGGGAAGGTTATCGAGTGACACAAGCTGTTGATGATTTTGTTTGAAACGTGCTAACGATTGCGTCAAATACCTTTGCTCTTCACTGTCTTCGCAAATGTTTGGTGTAGAGGTGAGCAACGCAATACGCTGTGAAAGCATGCGTTGCTGGCCCGCGATATTGATAATTTCAGCATCTTTCTTCTGATCACTGATTAATTCGTACAGAACAATAAAAGAAAGAGTGACGAGTGTAGCGGTTAGCAATAACGCAACGATATAACGAACACGTATAGACATAAGGGTAGTAGTGGCACAGTGATAACTAAAAGATAATAGATACCAAGTGGTTACGCAATGTGCCGAGAAAATTACTTACGCTTATGTTGCTCTATTTAATATCGTTCGGGATGTTATTAGGCACCCAGCCTCGCAATACCGCCTCTTTAGTGTAAAAAGCCGCGTTTTTATCATTCAGAAAATGAGAGTTTATTGCTGGTGAGGAGACTGCTTTAGGTGCACCTTCTCCATGAGATTGGTACTCGGAAAATCTTGCTTCTGTGTGGGGATTAAATGGTCTCTTTGTACCTGATGGCGTAGTTCCACCCATAGTAGTCCAGCGCTTTTGGATGATATGACCTGCCATATAGGTGTTGATAAACGTGGTTTTACCTACAGCGTAAGGGTTTGCATATCGGCCATCTGAAAAGGTGGTTGTAGGATGCCAAGGCCTTCCCAGTGCCACGCTTTCATCTGGAACGCCGTGTTCTCTTTCAAGCCTACAGTTATTGAACGTTAACCCATAAGGACGCTGTAAATGAGTGCTTGGGGCGGTGATGTAGCCTGTTAGTCCTTCGCTATCACCGCCAGAATAACGTGTACGGGAAACAATAGAAACGCTTTCAAAAAACGCGGTGCCCTCACCAAAAATAAAGTCAATATGTCCTGCTATTGTTCCGCCTTCAATCAGAGCGCGGTCACCTTTTAAATAGAGGGTATCTTGGTAACCCCAGAGTGCGACATTTTTAAGGTAAGTGCGATCTGAGTTCACATCGGTTTTAAGCGCTACTGCCTGCGTACCTGATAATCGAGTAGGGTCGTCTTTTGCTTTGACCTCGTTACCGGGATAATCAAAATCATTGGTGATAGTGATATTTTCCAGAGTGATATTATCCCCTAAAATCTCCACAGTGGCAGTGCGACGAGTTCCCCATTTTTTTTGAGAATTCTCTGCGACTTGTTGACCTGCATATCGATTGAAAACGATAGTCGTTGTTTCTTGCGACTGGCCCACAAAGTGAACATTATCAACGTTTATGACGACACGCTCTCGATAAATGCCTTCGCTAATAAAGACGGTCCATACTTTATCTTTTTGTGGCTTGTGAGACGCGATATAAGCAACAGCTTGGGACACAGAGTTAAAATGAGGTAAAGCG
>Ga0208057_1000945_pt1 | contig 10283 bp, 8 predicted proteins | sample DeeseametaMP1649_FD_184183 | JGI IMG/M metagenome (GOLD analysis project Ga0208057, IMG submission 184183) | Marine microbial communities from the Deep Pacific Ocean - MP1649 (SPAdes) | ecosystem: Environmental > Aquatic > Marine > Oceanic | place: North of Tokelau, South Pacific Ocean...
ATCAATGTAGTCCGAAGAGGTAAAAGTGGACATCCTGTCCGACTGCAAGATGGTTGGACTGACTCTGTCTCATTGCCTTTAATTCCCGGACCAATTGGCTGAAATTCCGGATCTTTTTTTAAGACATCGTAATGCTGAACAAAGTTTAAACTTGCCATGATCGAGCTTTTTCCTTCACGGGTTTGACCACGTGCCTGGCTATTCAGCAGTGGAATTACACCTTTTTCTGCATAAGCAAGAATGGAGGCCTTTTGTTGAGCACTTATTTTCTCACCTGTTAATCTGCCTAACTGCTCAAGAAATAATTTTTCGGAACCAAATTCTTGTCCAATAATCTGTTCTAATTTTCGAATCAAGATAGGATCCAGTTGATTCCTCCTCATTCTGTCCAATGAGAGAGATGTTAATTTAACGCTCCGCTCATAGAAACGTCGTTTGGCAAGTAAAACGTTATCCAGTCGAAAAGTTGCCAATCTGCGGGTTGAAAGCGTTCCTCCAAAAGGAACTCCGGAATCAGATATTTGTTGAACATCTTCAATGTAATCATACTGTAAACGTGGTATTATCAAGTGTTTGAAGCGGCTAAAAATTCCGGATTCCTGCGTATAAATCCGAGAAAATGTTGTGTTGATTTCTGCTTTAGCATCCAATACTTGGAATCCATATTCGTCATCACTTCCGGACACATCCGGATCACGAACTTTGTAACGGGAAATTTGTTTTCCTATATTAAGGCTGCCGTCAAAATGTTGAAAAAGTGGAAATTGAAAATTCAGTCTGGGTGTGGCGGTTACCCCCTCACCGTTGTATCCCTGCACTCTGTAATAGCGCACGATAGAGCCACTGACTGTGCGGGTCAAAGTTGTTTTACCAGAACGCCAAAAAGTATCACTAAATTGAAATGAAAGCGCAGGTAAATGTTGAACTTGAGTGAGATCAATTTTTCGGTTGAGAATGGCTAATTCGCTGAAGACACGAGTTTGAGTTGCAGAAAGTGTAACACTTCCTTTTGAAAACTGTCTGTTGATATTCGCGGAAATTTTTTGCGCGGTATTTGGGTTAGGTTTCTCAACCAGTTCATATTCCTTTTGAAACTGACTGTCACTGTAAACCAAAGCGGAAGCAATCAGGCGGCTTCGATCGTCTAACTGTTGATTGTGGTTAAATTCAAATTTAAAGCGTTTCGGGTTTAATTCGGATAATTCTATATTTTCTGCACTCAAACTTCCGGATTCATTCTCTGGATCGCGTTGATCGCGCTCAAAAAATTGCTGGTATTTTATTTCTCCCCTTACTCCCTCAGTCCATGCGTATTGATAATCCAAACGGAATCCTGGACCACGCCTTTCCACCCAGTCATAAGTAAGTGTCAAATCCTGTTCCGGATCAATAGCCCAAAAATACGGAATGCCGATGCGGTATCCCAAGTCCCATTTCCTCAGACTACTGCGGACTATAAGATATTCCGGAGGAAGAAATCCGGATTGACGTCGATTTACTGTCGGCCAGGCAAGGTATGGAAAGTAAAAAACCGGGACTCCACCAATTCTTAAAGTAGAACTGCTCGATGAAGAGAAGTTTTGAGAATAATAATTAACTTCACTGCCTGTAATTTGCCATGCCGGAGATTTGGGATTGCAAGTTGTGAAGGTACAGGTTTTTGCGACAAATTCGTTTTTACTCACTCTGCGAACTTCTTTTGCGGTCATATATGCCTTATTTGAGGCATCATAAAAAATTGTATTCTTGAAAATTCCGGTGCTGTCTTTGATGTTAATCTCCAACTCATCCATTACCGCGATAATTTCTCCTTCTGTTACCCTGACATAACCTTTGGCAGTTAATTTGTGTGAATCAGGATGATAAAGAATTTCAGTGCTTTCCACCGTAATTCCCTCCCATTCAACCTTTGCGTTTCGATAAAGATAGGTTCCTTCTTCCGGATTGTGAAAGTATGATTGTGTCTGAATAGAAAGTTGAGGAACATCCAATTCATTTTGCGCAAATCCTTGAAAAGGTATGCAAACAAGGAACAACAGCAGCCAGATTAAAAGATAGAAACAGGGGCTCAAGAAGTAGAAAAACTGCCTTAAGACTGATCTTGAATCTGAACGCTCCGGAATAGCAGTTATGTTGTTGAATGAATACAAAGGAATCATAATTGGCGGGAAACGACAAAACATAAAACCGGCAGTCATAACTTTCAAGTCAGGCTGTGAGGGTGCAAAACCCGTACTCCAATCTCATGAAAAACGAAATAATTGCTGTACTTTAGCTGAAATGTGGTGACACATGCAAACTTATTGCATCTCCAGTACCATGACTTTGATTATTAAAATAATCCAGATAGTTTGCTTTTTCAAATCAGCTGGATTATCCGCTATTATCATGGCATTCTAAACAGGGTGCCGGACAGACAAAATTCAAAAATAACAAGCATGGATGAAAAATTATGAGATTATATAAATTAATTATAATAGCAATTATCTTTTTGCTCGGAAGTCCGGAGTTCGAGTTCCAGCAAGTACATGCGGTGGAAGGGTTTTTTAAAACAGAATCAATACGTCAGAAGCTGTTTGGAAGGATGGATGACAGGAAAAAATCAAAATCACTCCGTACTGTCAGCGAAAATATATTGATTGGAATTTTCAGCAGAGTTACTGATTCTGAAAGTGTCTGGATTCGCCTTGAAAGCCGTTCCGAATTTCGCAAGTGGACATTCAAACTATCCAAACAAAATCTGAATTTACCACGACAGGAAGTACGCGTTTGGCTAAAATATGTATCACCAAAGCTTTCCATCAGTCACGGCAAAGAATACAACAACTGGTTCCGTAAAAAGGCTGCGTTTGAGATGCAGAAGATTTTCTACAACAGACAGGTAAGAATCAATTATGATTTCTCAGAAAACTTATATCGTCTGGATGGAATGGTATGGACCGGAGACACAAACATCAATGTTTGGTTAGTCCGGAATGGTTGGTCTTTTTATCTGCTGGAAAACAAACCGCCACCGGAACACGAAGATTTGCTGGCGGCAGAAAATGAAGCAAAACAACGTCAAGTTGGTCTTTGGAAAGCAGAATTGCAGTAGTCTTTGCAATTATAGAGTAACAGGAATGTCAGCACTAAATTTTTGTCATTCAAACCGGCTCCGTTTCCAGCGATAATTGCTATCTACTATTTCTCCCGGTTTAGTCGCGGTTTCAAGTATTGCCAGGCAATCGCGAAAAATTTGCTTTTGCTGAGGCCGATTAAATGCTTCTCCCATGGCGTGGCCAAAGGGATATTTCAAGTGGTAAGTACGCGGAGGTCTGACTGATTCACTAATTTTGCGGACTAAAGAAATACCTACGGTAGAAATTCCTTGTCGTTCTACTTCGCGCTGGATCAGACCGACCGTCTGGTTGCAGAGACCTCAGGCTGGAACCAAAAGGGCAATGTCAACTTGCTGTTGCTTTATTTCTTTTGCAGCGTCGACCGCGCTTTTTTGAATTAAGGTTGTCAGATGTTGTTCTTCGATGTGTCCCATAAAGCTGTAGTGAAATGCGTTGGATGGGCCAACTATACCTTCTGCTTGAAGTTCACGTAAGACCTCAATAGGCAGAATCAAATTTGGATCAAGATCCGCGTCGCGGTGGTCATAATATTTGTGTATGATGGTTAAATCATCCAGAGCAACGTCGTGAGGAATTCTGCGGAAAGTACTGTCTCCATGAGGATCGTTTAAATCAAACTCTTTGTCGGTTTTCAAAAGAATTCCACCGGTAGTAATGAGTGCGATTTTGCATTCAGACAGAGATTTCTTGAGTTTTGTCCAGGGAACACGATCAAATATCACCGCTTGATAGCTACTTGCCCAATAATTTTTCACTATAGGAATACGAAAAATCATCACCAGTAGTTTGTCAAATAAAGTTTCTTTAGACATAAATTTTTCAGAGAGTATGTGGAGTGTCAGTAAAAGATAATTTAGCCATCGTTCAGCAGCAAATAAAGCAATCCGCACTACAATCCGGACGTACTCCGGATGATGTCCGATTGATTGCGGTCAGTAAAACTAAATCAGTTGAGCTGATTCGAGAGGCACTAGCGGCCAATCAGTGCGCGTTTGGTGAAAACCGGATCCAGGAAGCACTTGGAAAAATTGAGGTGCTGAGCATTAATCCTCAAATAGAATGGCATTTGATAGGTCATTTACAAAAAAACAAAGTTAAGTTTTGCCCCGGAAAATTCCAGTGGGTTCACTCTCTTGAGTCTATCGAATTGGCGGAAAAATTAGAAGCACGCTGTGCTTTTGCAAAAAAGAAAATCAATGCGCTGATCCAAGTCAATCTTTCCCAGGAAGAGAGCAAATCCGGACTGCAAGAATGGGATGAAATTTTGCGGGTTGCAGAAACCATATTTTCCGGTCAGTGGCTTAAATTACGTGGTTTAATGACAATTCCTGCGCCAAATATTGGGGAAATTAAAACTCGTAAAATTTTTGAGCAAATCCGTAAGTGGCAAGAAAAGCTTCAGCAAGAACTGGATGCACCTGAAATTATTGAACTTTCAATGGGAATGTCAGCGGATTATCATTGGGCAATTCAGGAAGGTGCAACTATGATTCGCGTGGGTACTGCTATTTTTGGTGCAAGGGAATAAGATATGGGTTATCCAGCGAATATGTGATAATCGGTATATTTTTCGGTGAACGTTGGTAATCTCCAAGAAATCCGTTCTGTTTTTGTAGAAAACCAATTTTGCGTATTACGGTGAGTGAAGCTTTGTTCTCAGGATGAACAACCGATTTTAAATGAGGTATGCGAATTTCCTTGAATGCGTGTTCCAAAGCACATCGCGCGGCTTCGGTTGCAAAACCTTTTCCCCATAATTTCTCTTCTATCCACCAGCCGATCTCCAAAAAACCGACAGGCTCAAACACACCAATCCCACAGAATCCGACAAAATTATTTTTGTTTTGATCCTCCACAACCCAGCGGCAATAGCCGACCTCCCGGAAGCTTTTTTGTTGTTTGTGTATGAAACTCAGAATACGTTTGTTACTCCAAGATTTTCCCTGATTGACGTAGCGCATTACCTGCGGATTTTTTGCCAATCGGCAAATTAGTGGAAAATCTAAGGGCTTCCATGGCCGAAGAATTAAGCGTTCTGTTGCTAAAAAGAAGGAATCCGTCACGAACCATGCTGTAAGGTGTACTGTAAATTCTCAAGCAGTTTGCGTTTGCTGAAATAAAAACACCAACTCCGACTTGCTTGTCTCCATGTCAGTACTAATAAAAGTGTCGCCAATAAGCCGAGAATTGGAAAAACAAGTAATTTGTAATCAATCAAAATTTTAATAATTTCGTTTGTTTGAATATCCATTTGAAAACATATTTCGGATTAAATCTTTATTTTTTTAAGCAGGATCCACCCATTTCCCCTGCTCCTGTATTAGCTCGATTAAACGTTCCACAGCTTGTTCTGAGGGAATGTTTCTCTCAACGCAGGATTGTCCGTGATAGAGGCTGATTTTCCCCGGACCGGCGCCAACATAACCAAAATCAGCATCCGCCATTTCTCCCGGACCATTGACTACGCAACCCATTATTGCAATTTTGACTCCTTTGAGATGTGAGGTGCGAGCTTTTATTTGAGCAGTGGTGCTTTCCAAGTCAAAAAATGTGCGGCCACATGACGGGCAGGAAATAAAATCGGTATTATAAATTCGGGCGCGAGTTGACTGAAGAATAGACTGTGCCACAGGGATTTCATTTTCAGAAGGTTCTGTCAATGAAACCCTGATAGTGTCTCCCAGTCCGTCACAAAGCAAAGTGCCGATTCCGACCGCACTTTTTATCCGTCCGTCGAGTTCGTTTCCGGCTTCTGTGACTCCCAAATGCAATGGATAATGCATGTCCTCCGCGTCCATAGCTTGCACGAGTTGCCGATATGCCTGAATCATAACCAGAGGATTTGAAGATTTCATTGACAGAACAGTTTCTTCAAAACCATTTTTACGGAGGATACGCAAGAATTCAAGCGCGGATTCAACCATACCTTCTGAGGTGTCACCAAAGCGGTTCATTACACGATCTGAGAGTGAACCGTGGTTGGTGCCGACTCTTAAAGCACAGCCGAACTTTTTCAGGTTTTTAATCAGCGGCAGCATTTTTTCCTCAACACGCTCCAACTCTTCTTGATACTGTACATCAGTGTATTCGCGGATTTCAAATTTTTTCCGGTCAACAAAATTACCAGGATTAATACGGACTTTTTCCACGAACTCACAAACGTTGATCGCCAATCGCGGATTAAAATGAACATCCGCAACCAGAGGTCGTTTTATTCCGCGTTTCGCCATTTCAGCACGGATTGCAGGCAGACTGTCAATTGATTTTTGATTGGGAACTGTCAAGCGAATGATTTCACAGTCCACTGCATCCAAACGGGAAATTTCCGCGACACATGCATCAACATTGGTTGTGTCTGAAGTCAGCATAGACTGAATCCGAATCGGTTCAGTTCCACCAATTTTTATGTCACCGATTGAAACGGTATTGGTTTGACGTCTAATGGGTAGCAATTTAATATTTTGTCTATAGGTTTCAGTTTCTTGTGAGTGACTGAAAATATTCAAACACTCAATATTTATTCAGAGTCTATCGAAGACAGATCCATGACCGGGGAGGAAAAGACGCTCATAAAAGCGATTTGCATACTGATCTGTCATGCCTGCAATGAAATCACAAATTATTCGTTTTTGCTCATGGTCACTTTTTGCCGCTTTCCATTGCAGTTGAAAAGACGAAGGCAAAAGCATTTCAGGCTCAGCAGAAAGTGCTTCAAAAAGGGATAATACTATTTTACGCCCCCGGTAAGTAGCCGCTTGCACGGTATTGAGTTGAATGACATGTCGCGATACTGTTGCTTTCAATGCCTTTAGAAATTGTTTCGGTTCTTCCGGAAGCACGGCATTCCATCCCAGAAGAGGTTCTTCAAATTCCTCATCCAGTTTCAATTCTGTAGAAGAAATCAGGGCATGAACCAATGCGCCAACTGCTTGTTTCCGGCTGTAACCAGAATTTTCTGTACGTGTAAAAAGTTGATTTTCAATTTGCTGCAGGCAATTTTTTTCAGCCCATATTGGATCCAAATGTTGAGCTACCTCTTGCCAGTGTTCTTGTGTCAGCAAGCGTAATACAATTCCATCCTCAAAATCATGAACTCCATATGCAATATCATCTGCCAAATTCATCAGCGATGTATCAAGAGCTTTGTGTAAAGAGCTGCCATGATTATGTTTAGCTGCTGAAGTATATTCGCAAAAATGTTTTTTGTCAGCTACAGAAATTGGAGCTAAAACCCAGTTCAGCACTTCCTGCTCGGAATCAAGATAACACTTGGGTGGTTGCCATGTTTGTTGAAAATTTAATTTTTCGGATTTTACGTCTGCTTCCGGAATGGTGGTACGGCATAGTTTGGAAAATGGAACAGGATATTTCAAGACTCCCAGCAAAGTTCTGCGTGTTAAATCTAATCCATGTTCCGCAGTATGTGATTCTAGTTTGGTGAGAATACGGAATGTCTGGCCATTTCCTTCAAATCCTCCGAAGTTTGCCATTGCATAATTGAGGGCAGTTTCACCGCCATGTCCAAAAGGTGGATGCCCCAAATCATGGGCCAATCCTGTCGTTTCTATCTGTTCCAGTCGTGGAAGCAAATCTCCCATTTTCGGAAATTTCCTTTGTAAATTCAGTACAAGTCCACGTCCAATCTGCGCCACTTCCATTGAATGAGTCAGGCGCGTGCGATGAAAATCGCCCTCTAGAACACCAAGGATTTGTGTTTTTGCCTGTAGTCTTCTGAAAGCAGATGAGTGAATTACACGTGCTCGGTCTCGTTCATATTCTTCACGTTCATCGTCTTGCCGTTGTACTCCGTTAGGAGCACGGCGCTCTTTCCATGCGTTCATTGAAACGTGTAATAACGAATGTGAAAATTAATTGTTCCTGCTTATTTATCCGTCTGAATAACAGTGGATTATAACGTAATTCTAAATTTTTTACACGGATAAAAAGAGGTTCTGTGTACAGACACTTTTGTAACTTAATTTATTTTCATGAAATACTAAGCTCTAAATTCTTCAAATCACTTGAAAATTTAATTTTTTGCCGTAGAATCAAAAGCTTAAGTCTGTAAAATAATCAATGCTGAACTGCAATAATAAATTAGCGAAGGAGAACTCAGTTTGAGTGAAGATAAACTAGAAGTTGAGGGGGTAGTTGTTGAATCCTCCAAGGGTATTTTTCGAGTAAAGTTGGAAAATGATCACGTTGTTATTGGTCATTTATCGGGAAAAATGAAAATGTATAAGATTCGTGTACTTCCAGGAGATACTGTCACAATTGAACTTTCTCCCTATGATCTGAAACGCGGAAGAATAGTTCGACGTGAAAAAGTTGAGAATTGAGAGCAAACTCCGCAAAAACTTTTATTTGAAAATAATATCAAATGGGTTATTGCGTATCGTGAACAACATGTTCTTCCAAGATTTTGCGCGTGATCTTGGATGAATATATTTGAAAAAACAATCTGTGAAATGACCGCCAAGGTTCTGAACTCAGGCAATGAGTCAGGAACCTGGGAACCATCCGGACTCAACGAACTAGTTGAGCAACCACCTAATCCTGAAATGGGCGATTATGCCCTGCCTTGCTTCAGCTTTGCCAAAAGCTTGAAGCGTTCCCCCGTTAAAATTGCCGAGGAATTGGCAAAAAATCTTCAAAGTATTTTAACTCCGGATTCCCCTATTACTGCAATTCAAGCAGTAGGCGCTTATCTAAATTTCACTATTTCCCCAGTTGCAATGGCTGAAGTTGTACTGCCTGATGTTTTTCGCGGGACATATTTCAAATCGCCTTCCAAAATTGCTCATGAGCGAGTGATGATTGAATATTCACAACCTAATACCCACAAAGGATTTCATGTCGGTCATTTGCGCAATGTCGCACTTGGAGACAGCCTTTGCCGAATTTACAAATATAACGGTTATGATGTAATTGGAGTGAACTACATTGGTGATGTTGGTGCGCATATCGCAAAATGTTTATGGTTTTTCCGGAATCACAATACTGAAACTCCTCCCGAATATTTACGAGGAGAATGGTTAGGTGAGCTTTACTCACAAGCAGTAAAAATGCTGGACGACGCAGAAGGGGAGGAGAAAGTTCAGTTTCAGCAAGAGGTAAGTCAAATTCTGCAAAAACTGGAAGCAAAAGATAAGGAATTTACACGAGAATGGGAAATGACTCGTGAGTGGTCGATGAATGATTTTTATGAGATATATGAATGGCTTGATGTAAAATTTGACCATATATTCTATGAATCTGAGGTTGATGAAGAAGGCAGAAAAATTGTAATTGAGGGGGAACAAAAAGGAACATTTGAGCTCTCACAAGGTGCAATTGGGATAAATCTTGAGGCAGAAGATCTTGGTTTTTTTATGCTGCTGAAATCAGACGGAAACACTCTCTATGCCACCAAAGACCTTGCACTTGCACAACGTAAATTCGAAAAATATGGTGTGAAACGTTCAATTTATGTAGTTGGCGCAGAGCAGACGCTGCATTTTAAACAAGTTTTTGCAACTTTGAAACGAATGGGCTATTCACAAGTTGGGCAATGTTTTCATTTGCCTTACGCGTTGGTCATGCTTCCAGAAGGAAAAATGAGTTCCCGAGCTGGTAATGTGATTCTGTTTTCTCAGTTGCGCAAAGAAATTATAGAAAGCATTCAATCCGCTCATTTGGTGGAACACCGGAAAGATTGGAGTCAGCAGGAACTTGACGAAACGGCTCAAAAAATAGCTGTGGCTGCAATCAAATATGGAATGCTCAATCAGGATTCAAACAAACAAATTGTGTTTTCCATGAACGACTGGCTGATTTCAGAAGGTGATACGGGGACCTATCTTGTTTATGCATACGTTCGAATAAGGAGTATCGGCAGGCAAATTTCAAGTGAAGTCAGTGCGGATGTGGATTTTGCACTCTTGGCTCATCCCAACGAAAAAAAGCTGTTACGTCAGATGCTGGATTTTAATCGAACAGTTTTAAACTCCGGAGAACAGTACCGTCCCTCATTGCTGGCAAGGATGCTCTATGAATTTGCCAAAGATTTCAGCAGGGCCTATAGCACTTGTTCGGTAAAACATGCCGAAACAACTCAGTTGCAAGCTGCCAGGTTACTGCTGTTTCATTGTGTTGCTGAGACTCTCCTGCAGGGTCTTTATCTTC